>OGXF01002414.1_pt1 | contig 10487 bp, 10 predicted proteins | sample 1576191 | NCBI WGS metagenome assembly OGXF01 (sample SAMEA3541545, study PRJEB24748) | human gut metagenome | biome: human gut; feature: human-associated habitat; material: faeces | place: China | collected 2012
GGCGCCCATGCTGGAGTCGCCGCTGGTGGGAGTGACCGCCAGGTCCATGCCGGGGTGCCCCAATACACCCGGTAGCCCCTGCTATGTTTTTTTTGCCGGATAATACAGGCAGAGGAGGTATTATATTCAAAGTGAAAGAAGGGACTTGGAACGTTGTTTCAGAAAAGATAAAAGCGGAAGTGAATAAAGTTAATCCAAATGCAGAATTGATGTTGTCTAATATTGAAAAAGTTTACGACGCTTACATGAAATCAGAGAGAACATTGTGCAAACTGTTGAGTGTGGTTTCTGCTATTTGTATATTAATTGCGGTATTTGGTATATTCTCGTTAGTGACTTTATCCTGTCAGCAACGTCGTAAAGAAATAGCTATACGCAAGGTAAATGGAGCAAATATAGGAATAATCTTGAATCTATTCTTTAAAGAATATTTATTTTTACTTGTACTTTCATCGTTCTTTGCTTTTCCGCTAGGATATGCTATGATGAAGCATTGGCTTGAAAATTATATAAAGCAAACACCGATGGAATGGTGGTTATATGCAGTTATATTTATAGGAATGGGCCTTGTCATTTTCTTAAGCATCATCTGGCGCGTGTGGAAAGCCGCCCAGCAAAATCCAGCAGAAGTACTCAAGAGTGAATACCCCGTCACTGGCAGGCAGTCGTTTAACACTTTACCTTTTCCTCTACATTCTTTTCCTTCACATCCACCAGGATAATATCATTTCCGACCTGGCAGATATCGCAAAAGGGAATGATATACTCCTTTTCCCTCCCCAGAAAACCGCAGATGCATCCGGGCCCCGGAACGATCAAAGCGGTCATGCATCCCGTTTTCATATCAAAATCCACATCTCCTACGAAACCCAGGCGTTTGCAGTCCTTTATATTTATGACCTCTTTCTGTTTGAGATCGCAAATCGTCATTTTTCCCCTCCTGCCTGGCAGTTTTATTTCTTATCCATATATACGCAGAAAGAGCCGGAAGTATTCATTTCCGGCCCATTCTGCTCCCTATGCACAGGGAATTTCAAATATAAAATTTAGAATACAGGGACAACCGCACCCTCATAGGTACTTTCCATAAATGATTTTACCTCATCACTCGTAAGCGCCTCAATGAGAGCCTTTGTTTTTGGACTTTCCTCTTCACCCGCTCTTACGGCGATCACGTTTCCGTAGGTCTGGGCTGCCAGAGATTCCGCGTCCTCTGTTGCCAAAGCGTCGCTTACCTTTAAGCCCGCCTCGATGGCATAGTTTCCGTTGATAACTGCCACATCGCCGTCCTGTAAGGAACGGGGAAGCTGGGCTGCCTCGATCTCTACAATATCAAGGTTCTTTGGATTTTCTACAATATCATTTTTCGTTGCTTCCAGACCTGCATCCTCCTTTAAGGTGATCAGGCCCTGGGCCTCTAAAAGAAGAAGGGCTCTTGCCTCATTTGTCAGGTCATTTGGAACAAGAACGGTTCCCTTTTCCGGAATCGCGTCTAAAGAAGCGCTCTTTCCTGCATAGATACCAAAGGGCTCATAGTGGATCACCGCCACACCGGAAAGCTCTGTGCCGTTCTGGGCATTAAAGGAATCCAGATAAGGCTGGTGCTGGAAATAGTTTGCATCCAGATCACCGGAATCCAGCGCATTGTTCGGAAGCACATAATCCGTGTACTCTACAATCTTTAAGTCATAGCCTTTAGAAGCCAAAACCTCTCTGGCAGCCTCCAGAATCTCCGCATGGGGGGCAGGGCTTGCGCCTACGGTCAGCTCTTCCAGTTTTTCAGGGCTCTCTTTCTTCTCCTGTCCTGCATCGGCTTTGCTTTCCTGCTTTTCTGCCGCTGCTGTTGTCTCCTCGGCCGGTTTGGAGCAGCCGGTTAACAGGGATGCAGCTAATGCTGCTGCGATTACTGCTGTTTCTAATGTCTTTCTTTTCATAATAGTTCCTCCTCTTTTCAGGCCCAGGGCCCTGATATGTATTCTGCGGTTTTTAAGCCGCTTAAGATCCGTTTTACCGGATCCTCTTATCGCTCTTTCTTGATATGCGCATAAATACTTCCTGAACAATCTGTACGATCACTACAAGAAGGGCTACTGTAATGAGCATCATCTCTGTCTCATATCTGTGGTAACCGTAACGGATGGCAATATCTCCCAGACCGCCTGCCCCTACCGTACCTGCCATGGCAGAGTAGCCGATAATCGTTGTAATGGAAATGGCAGCCCCCACTAAAAGGGATGGCTTGGCCTCTGGAAGAAGCACCTTCCATATAATCTGTCCCGCAGACGCACCCATGGACTTGGCTGCCTCGATCACTCCTGCGTCAACCTCCTTTAAAGAGGACTCCACCATACGGCTGATGTAAGGAAACGCGGAAATCACCAGAGGCACTACCGCTGCATTGGGTCCGATGATCTTTCCTACGATCATGCGGGTAAATGGGATGACCATTACAAGAAGGATGATGAAGGGAATGGAGCGAAGGAGATTGATCACAACGCCAAGCACCTTGTTAAACAACGGAAAGGGACTGATTCCATCCCTGTCTGTGACTACAAGGGCAATTCCCACGGGAATACCGATCACATAGGATAAAAATGAGGAAAGTGAAACCATGTATATGGTTTCCCAGATTCCTTTTAAAAGCATATCGATCGTTGTCTGATCAAAGGTCATCTCTAGTGCACCTCCTCAAATGTTACTCCGGCTGTTCTCAGATAATTGCAGATCCGGTCTGCATCCACGGTATCCTCAGAAAGCTGCAGAAGCATCTGCCCCATAGCCTTTCCCTCGATATCTCTGGTATCCGCATGCATGATATTCACCGGGGCCTTGCAGGCCAGGATCATATTTGCGATGATCGGCTCAGAGGATTCCCGTCCGTCAAAAATCACACGGATCATACGGGAACCGCCGAAATTCTTTGTCTGATCAGAGGTATCTCCTAAAATCAGCTGGCGTCCGATATCAGATTTGGGACCGGAAAAGATATCCGATACCTTGCCCGACTCTGCAATATGGCTGTGGTCGATGATCGCCACCCGGTCGCAGATGGCCTCAATGACTGCCATCTCATGAGTGATCATGATCACTGTGATCCCCATTTCCCGGTTAATCTTTTTTAGCAGCTCCAAAATGGACTTTGTCGTATTGGGATCCAGGGCGCTTGTTGCCTCATCGCATAATAAAACTCTGGGATTTGTCGCCATGGCTCTTGCAATGGCAACTCTCTGCTTCTGTCCGCCGGAAAGCTGGGCCGGATATGCGTTCATCCGCTCTTCCAGTCCAACCAGCTTTAACAGCTCCTTTGCCCTCTCTTTGGCCTTTCTGCTGTCCATATGAGCAATCTCCATGGGGAAGCACACGTTCTGCAGCACATTTCTCTGGGCCAGCAGGTTAAACTGCTGAAAGATCATTCCCATGGACTGTCTTGCCAGACGCTTTTCCTTTTCCTTCATGGCGGAAAGATTTTTTCCCTCAAAGATTACCCGGCCGGAGGTAGGTTCCTCCAGATAGTTGATACAGCGCACCAGGGTACTCTTTCCTGCTCCGGAAAGACCGATGATACCAAAAATCTCTCCCCGGCGGATTTCCAGATTGATGTCATCTAAAGCAGTCACGGTCCCGTTTGACGTGGCAAACTGTTTGCCCAGACCTTCCAGGCGTATGATGGCCTCTTCTTTATTCTGATCCATTTCTTCATTCCTTTCTCTAATCCTTCCCCTGTTTCCCATCCTCCGGCTAAGAAACAAAACGGGGCCGCAGTCCTGCACGGACCTGCAACCCCGAATGATACGTTCTCCAAAATATATTGATATCATGATTCCAAATCCATACAGATCGTTTCCCATTCAGTTTTCAAAGCACGCGGATACACAGCACATGTACATGCTGTTCATCATATCCATATTCTGCATGGCTTTGAACTGATTCATGAAAATCCTCCTGCCTGGACTGGTAATCATTTCCTATAATACTGCTAGGAATAATGTCAGTTTTAAAGATACCGCACTTATACCGGTTTGTCAAGAATTTTTTCCTGCCATCCGGCTCTGAAAGGCAATTAGGCAATTAACAGCACAGATCTACGATTACCTGAGCAAAAATCTTTGCACTGGTAAGAAGCTCGTCAATCACTGCAAACTCGTCGGCTCCGTGCATCTTATTGTCAGTACCTGGCATGGAAGCGCCGAAGGCAACTCCATTTTCCAGATGATGCACATAGGTTCCGCCTCCTGTGGACTCACAATGTCCCTCTAATCCGGTATACTCCTCATAGGCCTTTAAAAGTGTCTTTACAAAATGGGAGTTTCCGTCTACATGGTGAGGCGCTGTCATATGGTCTGCCTGTAAGGTAAGGCCTTCCTCTGCCATACGGGCGCGGATCACATTTAAGCTGTTCTCCTCCGTAGCACACAGACAGGCACGACAGTCAAACGCTCCCTCCAGGTGGTCTTTATCCAGGGTGAGCATATCAAATGCCAGGGTCAGAGGACCGGAAAGTTCATCCTCCATGGCGATTCCTACAGCCTTTCCTCTGGTATCACCATGAGGGAAGAGGGTTACAAGGCTCTTTACTGCCTGAAGCTGAGGGCAGTCTGCCAGCGGCAGGCTTACCAGATAGGATAACAGGCCTGTAAGAGCATTATTTCCCTCATCCGGAGTGGATGCATGAGCGCCCTTTCCTTCAACAGTAATCTGGATTCCGTCCTCCGTCTCTCCAAAGCTGAAGGAAAGTCCCGTCTGCTTTTCAACCGCATCCGCAGCCTGAGTGAGAACCTCTGCTTCAAGACCTGCCACTACGGCCTTTGCCTTGCCGGGAACTACATTTACCTTAATGCCAGCGTCAATGGAAACAATCTTTGGCAGAGCCTCAGAAGCTTCAAAAGAAGCAGAAAATCCCCCTGGGATGCGTCCCTTTTCAATATTGATCACAGGGAAGGAGGCATCCGGTGAAAATGTCATGGGTGCTTCCTTCTCACGCTTATAGTACACCTCGATATCGCTGCTTCCGCACTCCTCATCGGTTCCCAAAATCAGGCGCACATTTTTCTTTACAGGGATGCCAAGCTCCTTTATGGCACGCATGGCATAAAGAGCAGCCACTGCCGGCCCCTTGTCATCTGCCGTACCGCGGCCATACAGCTTTCCATCCTTTTCCACAGGCTCAAAGGGCTCTGTAACGGTCCAACCCTCTCCTGCGGGAACCACATCCAGATGTGCCAGGATATCCAGCTGGCGCTCCTTATCATTTAAATCAGCTGTTCCCACATAGTTATCATAATTGGTAATGGAAAAACCATAATCCTCCATCATAGCCAGAGCAGCGTGAAGGGCATCAAATGCGCCGTCGCCATAAGGCTTTCCCTCGGTATAGGGCATTTTCTCACTGTTAATCCGGCAGAGCTTGCAGATATCGTCAATCATCTCCTGCCTGTGGGAATCGATAAATCCCTCTATTTCTTTTCTGTACATATTGTCCTCCTTTTGCCGCCCTTTTTGTATGGGCACTTATTTACTTAAACATCCCTGCCAATGTTTCGTTTACAACCTTTCCGTCTGCCTTTCCCTTCACTCTGGGCATCAGAACCTTCATGATCGCACCCTTATCCTTGGGAGAGGGCGCATCGATCCCCAGCTCTGCAAGAACCTCTGCGATCACCTGGCGGATCTGATCCACACTCATATCCTCCGGAGCAAATTCCTTATATACAGCCAGTCTCTGGGCAGCTTCGCTGCGGATATCTTCACGGTCTGCAGGAGCTAGGTCATACGTCTCCTGTGTCTGCTTGATTTCCTTTTTGACAACTGCATTTTCCTCGGCCTCAGTCAGGGGCTCTCTCTTGTCGATCTCCGCATTTTTAAGAGCGGAAAGCAGCATGGAAAGGGACTCCTTTCTTGCCTTATCCTTTGCCTTCATGGCCTGTACCATAGCGGCTCTTACTACTTCTACCTTTGACATCTCTAAAACCTCCTTTATCTATGAGGGCACAGCAGCCGGACAGGAAACCTGTCTGCTAATTGGTGCCGAACTCGCTTAATTTAAGACCCGGATTGCGGTCTAATACCATACCTACGCTCCAGCTGTTGATAAATAAAAGCAGAGGATTTCCCTTTAAGTCGCAGATGCGCTTCATGTCGGAGGTTCCCATCAGACGGGCCACATCCACCTCCTGAGGATTCTCCACCCAGCGGATATGCTCATAAGGCAGTTTTTCCAGGATAACCTCTACATTGTATTCGCTCTGCAGACGGTAGGTTAATACCTCAAACTGAAGTACGCCTACTACGCCTACGATGATCTCTTCCATACCTGTGTTAAATTCCTGGAAAATCTGGATCGCACCCTCCTGGGCAATCTGGTTGATCCCCTTGATAAACTGCTTGCGCTTCATGGTATCCACCTGGCGCACTCTTGCAAAATGCTCCGGCGCAAAGGTCGGGATCCCCTCAAATTCAAACTTTTCATTGGATGTGCACAGCGTATCTCCGATAGAGAAAATGCCCGGATCAAATACGCCGATAATATCGCCCGCATACGCCTCTTCCACGATCTTACGATCCTGTGCCATAAGCTGCTGAGGCTGTGTTAAGCGGATCTTTTTTCCGCCCTGAACGTGGTTCACTTCCATGCCTGCCTCGAACTTTCCGGAGCAGATACGCATAAAAGCGATCCTGTCTCTGTGGGCCTTGTTCATATTTGCCTGGATTTTAAAGACAAAGGCGGAAAAGTCCTTGCGGAATGGATCGATCTCTCCTGTAAGAGACTCTCTTGGCAGGGGAGAGGTGGTCATTTTCAGGAAATGCTCCAAAAAGGTCTCCACACCGAAATTCGTAAGGGCAGAACCGAAAAATACAGGAGAAAGATCTCCCCTCTGCACCCGATCCATATCCAGCTCATCGCTGGCGCCGTCCAAAAGCTCAATGTCGTCCATCAGCTGCTGGTAATAAATGGGGCCGATGACAGATTCTGCCTCCGGGCTTTCTGCCTCAAATTCCCTGGTTGCAACCTCCTTTGCGCCTCCCATGGCAGCGGTAAAAGTGGAAATTTTCTTTGTAAAGCGGTCGTAAACACCCTTGAAATTCTTTCCGCAGCCGATGGGCCAGTTCACCGGACAGGTGCGGATGCCCAGCACCTCCTCGATCTCGTCCAAAAGCTCATATGGATCTCTGGCCTCACGGTCAAATTTGTTAATAAATGTAAAAATTGGGATATGGCGCATGACGCAGACCTTAAAGAGCTTAATAGTCTGGGCCTCCACACCCTTGGAGCCGTCAATTACCATGACCGCGGAATCAGCCGCCATAAGGGTACGGTAAGTATCCTCTGAGAAATCCTGATGGCCCGGCGTATCCAGAATGTTGATGCAGAATCCGTCATAATTAAACTGCATGGCGGAAGAAGTAACGGAAATACCTCTCTCCTTCTCAATATCCATCCAGTCGGAAACTGCATGCTTTGCCGCCTTGCGGCCCTTTACCGTACCTGCCAGATTGATGGCGCCTCCGTAAAGGAGGAACTTCTCTGTCAGTGTGGTTTTACCTGCGTCTGGGTGGGAAATAATGGCAAAGGTTCTGCGCTTTTTTATCTGTTCTATCATCTGATCATCTGTCTGTGACAATGGTCTTATCCTCCATTCCTGCTGATTGCGCCCCTTAAGGGGACGAGCTGTTCATATGATGTTGGGGCACCGCCCAAGATCCAAAATCCTCCTGCAAGCAGGCTTGCGTCGGATTTCGAACCTTTTGCCCCTGGTATCCTACATATTTTATTATGATTAAAGGGTAAAGTCAAGACGGTTCCTGATCTCGTCCAACAGGCGGTGGGCTACCTCCTGTTTCGTCATCTTGGGAAGCTCTGTCTGTCCTTCTTTGGTGATCAGGGTCACTACGTTAGTGTCTGTACCGAAGCCGGCTCCCTCTGTTTTCAGATTGTTAGCCACGATCATATCAATGTTCTTGCGTTCCAGTTTGGCCCTTGAATTTGCCAGAAGGTCTCTTGTTTCCATGGAAAAGCCGCAAAGGAACTGGCCTTCATGGCGGTGAGCTCCCAGCCAGCCTAAAATATCATCCGTGCGTTCCAGTTCAATCTTCATGTCGCCTTCGGATTTTTTAATCTTATCCTCTGCCTGATGGGCGGGACGGTAATCTGCCACTGCTGCTGCCTTGATAATGATATCCTGCTCTTTCGCCGCCCCTGTAACTGCCTCATACATCTGTTTTGCGCTCTCTGCCGGTACGGTTTTCACAAACAGAGGCGCCTTTATGGATACGGGGCCTGTGACAAGGGTCACATCTGCTCCGCGGTATGCAGCCGCCTCTGCAATGGCATACCCCATTTTCCCTGTGGAATGATTCGTAATATAGCGCACCGGATCAATGGCCTCTCTGGTAGGGCCTGCGGTAACAAGAATTTTCTTTCCCTTTAAGTCTTTGGGAGCAAGGGCGCATCGGATGTATTCCAGAAGGAGCTCCGGCTCCGGCATCTTTCCCGCCCCTGTATCGCCGCAGGCCAGATACCCCGTCGCCGGACGGATGACCTGGATGTGATAATGCTCCAGAACCTTTAAGTTATCCTGAAGGATTTCATTTTCATACATCCGCGTGTTCATGGCAGGCGAGACGATCTTCGGACAGGTGCAGGCCATAAAGGTAGTGGTCAGCATATCGTCTGCGATCCCGTGGGCCAGCTTTCCGATTACATTGGCAGAGGCCGGGGCCACCAAAAAGACGTCTGCCGTCTTTGCCAGTGATACATGCTCTACGCTGAATTCAAAATTCCGGTCAAAGGTGTCTACCAGACATTTATGGCCGGTCAGTGTCTCAAAGGTAATGGGATTGATAAAATTCACAGCATTTTTCGTCATAAGCACATGGACGCTTGCTCCCTGCTTTACCAGGGCGCTGGCCAGGTTTGCGATCTTATAGGCAGCAATGCTGCCCGTAACTCCAAGGAGTATGGTTTTTCCTTTTAACATACGCTTCCTCCGGTTGTCTTTCCGTTTTTTCTATGTTACAATCATAGCACAATTTTTCTTTGATGGAAATACCATCCGCAGAAAGGAGTCTTCTATATGATTTTAGCCATTGATATGGGAAATACAAATACCGTGATCGGCGGAATTGATGAGACAAAGACATATTTTATCGAGCGGGTCACTACAGACCAGAACCGCACGGATACCGAATATGCAGTCACGATTAAAAACGTTCTGGAAATGCATGAGATTCATCCCTCTGCCGTCGAGGGAGCCATTCTCTCTTCTGTGGTCCCCCCCTTAAACTCCACCATCCTGCGGGCTGTGGAAAAGATTGTGGGCGTCCGTCCGCTTTTAGTGGGTCCCGGCATTAAAACAGGCATCAATATTCTGATGGACAATCCCAAAACCCTTGGCAGCGACCTGATCGTAGATGTAGCCGCCGCCATCCATGAGCACCCTCTTCCTCTGGTGGTAATCGACATGGGTACCGCTACCACCATAAGCGTAGCTGATAAGCAGGGAAATTATATCGGAGGCGTGATCCTTCCCGGCCTGCGTGTATCCTTAAACTCTTTAAGCGGAAAAACTGCCCAGCTTCCCTACATCAGCCTTGAAGTGCCGGATAAGGTCATTGGAAAGAATACCATTGACTGCATGAGAGCCGGCATCATTTTCAGCAATGTGGATATGATCGACGGCCTCTTAGACCGAATGGAAAAGGAGCTTGGCGAAGCTCCCACTGTCATCGCCACCGGAGGTCTGGCCCGCTTTATCACGCCTCTGTGCAGGCATAAAATCATATATGACGACGCCCTTCTTCTAAAAGGGCTTCTGATCCTGTACCGGAAAAATACCCAGTAACAAACAAGCCGCTGTTTTTGGAAACCCGCCAGAAACGGCGGCTGTTTTTATTTGCATCTGCCTCTTCTCTGCTGAGATTCCCATTTTCTGGATAGAAAAAAAAGTATAAAACCGTCCGTATCCGTCCATCATTCTCTTATAGCCGGAATGGAAATACGAAAAGCTTTCCGTGCATAACACAACCAAACGGAGGTACGGACCATGTCATGCTATAAGGTTGAAATCTGCGGCGTCAACACTGCCAAACTGCCGCTGCTCAGCAACGAAGAAAAGGAGCGCTTATTCTCCCTTATCCTGAAAGGGGATATGGATGCAAGAGAAGAATATATCAAAGGAAATCTACGCCTGGTCTTAAGTGTGATCCAGCGTTTTGCCGGAAGCCAGGAAAATATCGATGATCTCTTTCAGATTGGCTGCATCGGCCTTATCAAAGCCATTGACAATTTTGATATTACCCAGAATGTAAAATTTTCCACCTATGCGGTTCCTATGATCCTTGGAGAAGTACGCCGCTATCTGCGGGATAATAACTCCATCCGCGTCAGCCGCTCTCTCAGGGACACCGCGTATAAAGCCCTCTATGCCAGAGAACATGCCTTGATGGCAATGCGCAAATCACTATTCACTGCACGGGCGTTGCGTACCCAG
>OGXF01002415.1_pt1 | contig 10485 bp, 9 predicted proteins | sample 1576191 | NCBI WGS metagenome assembly OGXF01 (sample SAMEA3541545, study PRJEB24748) | human gut metagenome | biome: human gut; feature: human-associated habitat; material: faeces | place: China | collected 2012
CCACGGACGGCAGCACCAAGACGAAGCTCGATGCCTACCAGTCCCCGGCCAAGGCCGTGCTCATGCTTGACGTGCCCGTATCCGACAACAACGGCGGACTCACCCCCGAACCGGACGACGGTCAGGACCCGTGCGGCAAGGACGGTTGCCGGAGCGTTGACTTGACCGTGCAGAAGGTGTGGAAGGACGGCAACCTCGAACGGCCGCAGTCGGTCGAACTGAAGATCGCCGCGCACTATACCGATGGCCGTGGCAATACGGTGACGCCGCAGACGATTCAATGCTTCGGCGCGGATTGCACAACCGTGACGCAGAAGAATCCATGGACGGTGACGTTGGACTCCTCCGATGCCTCTTCCTGGAGCAACACCTGGCGCAAGGTGATTCAAGGACTGCCGGTCGCATTCGTGGATGGACAGGATGCCAACGGCAAGGACATCGTGCGTTACTACACGTACACCGTGGAAGAAACCGCCGTGACCTATAAGGACGGCGATACCACCAAGACCATCAAGCCCGCGGAGGCCGGGTACCAAGTATCGGTCTCCTACAACACCAAGGAACGCGTGGCCATTGTTACCAATGCGGCGTTGCTTCCGGATACGGGAGGCGCGGGCACGATGTGGTTTCTGATGTTCGGCTTGCTGCTTATGGGAGCTGGCGTGGTCTGGTACGTGCGTGATCAACGCGTTCAATCCGGCACAGTCCGCTCGGGCTCCAGCCGTATACGAAAGCGAGGTGCCCATGCCGCGTGACGACTACATAGACAAACCGTATCTGCCAAACAGAAAAGATTTCCATTTAGAGGAAGGAACAGTAATGAAATCACTGATGAAAAGGGTTTTCGCTGCCGCTGCGGCGATTGCCACCGTATTTGGATTGGCTGCGACGACAGTCGCCACGGCCAACGCAGCGGATAATGCCACGCTGACGGTCAGCACTACTGACGCGAAGTTCGCCGGTAAGACCGTGAACGCCTACAAGATGTTCTCCGCCACCGTGAGCGGTGACGGTGGCAGCAAGGCTGTCTCCTACACGTTGACTGACGAGTGGAAGCCGTTCTTCAAGAACTCCACTGCTTCCGGACTAACTGGTGCTACCGACGAGAACGTCAACGATAAAGCAAACGACTACGTATCCAAGCTGACTGGTAATGACTTGGTTGCTTTCGCTACCAAGGCATCGAACTGGGCGCAGACCAAGACCAACGGCATCACGGCTGGCGCGACCGCTATGGTATCTGCCGATGCCACGGACGGTAAGTACACCGCGACGTTCACTGGTCTCGACTACGGCTACTACGTGGTCGCTGTGCCGGGTGCGACCTTGGCCAACGCCAGTGGTCAATACGCCACGCTAGTTTCCGTTGATAGCACCAATGTGAATACCAACATTAAGGGCGACCTGCCTACCGTCGACAAGAAGGTACAGGTAGGCGGCACTGGTAAGGACGCCACTGACGCGAAGATCGGTGATACCCTGACCTTCACCCTGACTTCCACCATTCCGGACATGTCCGCCTATGACACCTACACCTTCAACTTCAAGGATACGTTGTCTCAGGGCCTCACCTTTGGACAAGTCACTTCCGTTACGGTCGAAGGTGTGACTGATCCACTGACCGTGAACACTGACTACACCGTCACCACTCCTACGGTCTCCGACAATACGCTTACTGTCGCCATGAAGGACTTCAAGGCCAAGCAGCAGGCCAATGCCGGCAAGAAGATTACCGTCACCTACACGGCCACGCTGAACGAGAAGGCTGTTGTGGGCGGTCATGGTAACGTCAACTCCGCAACGATTCAGTACTCCAACAAACCGGGCATCGAGGGCACCGGTGAGTCCGAACCCAGCAAGGTTCGCGTCTTCACTTATGGCTTCACCGTCGATAAGTACACTGGTGACAAGTATGATGATACCGCTACTCGACTTGCTGGTGCTGAGTTCACACTCGCACCTAAGAACGGCGACGCTATGAGCTTCGTGCAAGTCACTGCCGGTAGTGCGACCGAGAACGCTGTATACCGTGTAGCTAAGGATGATGAGACAGGTACCACCACGACTATCACCACTCCTGCAAACGGTAAGGTTGTCTTCCAGGGACTGAAGAACGGCGAGTACACGCTCACCGAGACCAAAGCGCCGGCCGGCTACAACAAGCTCGCCAGCGCCCTCGGCGTGAAGGTTGACGGCCTGAATGACGGCACTGACACCACGGATGCCACCGTCCACATCACCTACAACAACGACAATGGCAGCAAATACGACCAGACCGCATCGAACGGTGTCATCCCGGTCCAGAACAAGTCCGGTGTTATCCTGCCTGGCACTGGTGGCATGGGTACCATCGCCTTCACGGTGATTGGTGTGCTGGTCATCGCGCTCGGCGTTGCCTGGACTCTCAAGCGCAAGAACGCCTGACGAGCATGGCCGTGTTTTGGGCGTGAAGGGCACACACCCGCTACGCCCACAACACGGTTTCCTCACGAAAAGAACGCTCGATGAAACGACTGCGCAACATTCTGCCCTTACTGGTCATTCTCGGTGGAATGCTCATTCTGTTCTATCCGACGATCAGCAACTTTCTCATTATGCGCAACGCCAGCCGCGCCGTAAATAACTACGACGCCAGCGTTGAAGCATTGAGCCAGGAACAGTACCAGAAGGTGCTGGATGCTGCGCACGCCTATAACGAAAAGCTCGCCCAGAACGATGCAGGAGAGACCGACGTTCTTGCCAGTGCCGTCAATTCCGCATCCACGGACGAGGAATACAACAGTCTGCTCAATATTGACGGCGACGGCATGATGGGATACATCACCGTGCCTAAGCTCAAGGAGACCCTACCGATTTATCACGGCACTTCCGAGAAAGTGCTGCAATCCGGCATCGGACATCTCGAACAGACCTCACTACCAGTTGGTGGCGCGTCCACTCATGCGGCGCTGTCTGGCCACCGGGGCTTGCCCACGGCAAAACTGTTCACGGACTTGAACCTTATGAAAAAAGGCGACAAGTTCTACATCACAATACTTAAAGACACGTATGCGTATCAGGTCGATAAGATCACTACCGTTCTGCCGACCGATACCAAACAACTGGCAATTGAGCCCGGCAAGGATTTGGTCACGCTCATCACTTGTACGCCGTATGCGGTCAATACGCATCGGCTGCTGGTGCGTGGCCATCGCATCCCATACGCGCCGCAGCACCAGGATGACGCCAAATCCACGTTCCACGTGGACATTCCGCTGCAGTACTTGTTGCCGTCTCTTGCACTGATTGCCTTGCTCATCGCATGGCATTTATGGCAGCGTCATGAGCGGCGACGCCGACAGAGTGGGAGCGCCAAGGTCGCGTCTGATGATTCTAGCTCCGCAGCCATCGAGCCGGACGGTGACTTGCCTCCTCAGCCAGACAGTACAAATAACCAATCACATTCATCACGGCGGAAAGGACCGGGCAGACATGTTAGACCTGCATAGCGGAAACGAATATGGTGCGGCGCGCATTGCTGCCATGATTGCCGCTGCCGTTACTATCGTCCTCACTGTTCTTGCAGCCTTCGGCTCTATGGTGCCGTATGCGCAAGCTGATTCTTTCGGCGCTCTCACCATCAATGCCGTATGGGGCCGAGACACGGCTTCGCCCAAATCGCTTGCCGGCGATACCTATTCCATCGTGCGCGTCGCCACCGTCACAACGAACAATGATGGTAGCGTCTCCTCATATAAAACCGTCGGCGATTTTTCCGGCCTCACTGCCGATTGGGAACGCCTGACATCAAGTGAATATCACGATGCTGCCAAGAAGCTGGCTGCACACGCGGCGAAAAACAAGCTGTACCAGCATTCCGGCACCACTAACGTAGCTGGTCAGCTCACTTTCCAGAATCTGCCGCTCGGCCTATATCTGGTCTCCCGCACGAGCTCGGCGAAAGTCAACAAAGCATACGACTGTGATCCGTTCCTCATCTCGATTCCTGGCAGTGGAGACACATCCGCTGATCTCAACATCACAGTAGAGCCGAAATTTAGCACTGGAACTCCTATTGTCCCGCCCGAAAATAACCCGAGCGAGGAGCCGGGCAATCCTGGCCTTATCGGTCGTACGGGTGCCGCCGTAGGCAGCATTGCCGCGGCAGCGGGGCTCATGTTACTTGTTGCGTTCATTTTGTTCAGATTGCGCATGAAGCGTCGCATACGGGACGTCAATTCGGCCGGCAAATCCCATACAGATGATTGCACGATGAAGTGAAAAAAGTAAGCATGAGCGACGAACGATTCTCTCCGGAACAAGCACAGTATCTGGCTTCGCTGCCTGCGGTCATAAGTATTACTGGTTCACGTATCCGATATGCAGAGTGGTTCAAGCGTGAATGCGTTTCGAGTGCTGAAAATGGTGAATCTCCCACTGTGCTGTTCCGCGAAGCGGGGCTCGGTCCTGAGTTGATAGGCGAAAAGCGTATTGAACGGTGCATGCATCGTTGGAGGAAGACAATACGAATAGAAGATCCAGGCACGGTAGACAGAGTGAATCTCCCCGATTCTGAGGTTACTTCCAGTCGCGCGAATGAAGGTAACCCTGAAACCGGTAAATGATATGCGTGATTTGATTATCCGTCGACAGGCGCTTTATATCAGACGTTTGGAATTAAAAGTCGATGACCTAAAGATGCAGCTCTCGCAGCAATCCCTATCAAATGATGTGCAATGAGTTGTGCTGGATAAGCTGAGAGCGTCATCACTATTGTCTCTGATTCAGTATGAGATTTGTTTGAAACATTGGTGATTCGTGATTTGCGCGTGTATCTCGAATCGATGGGTGGCACGAATCGAATCGCATATTATCGGGATGAAAAAGGCCTTGAAGTTGATGTGATTCTTGAATTGGTGGATGGTCGCTGGGCTGCGGTGGGGATTAAGCTGAGCGACTTGAAAGTCATGGAGAAAAATGTGGACAAACTACATGCTTTCAAAGAAAAAGTGTGCGGAAATCCTCTATCTCAAGTTCGTGAGCCTGAATTCATGGCATTTATTGTCGGGCGTGGTGATATTGCATACCGGCGTGATGACGGCATTCTGGTGCTGCCGATCGCCACGCTCGGGGCGTAACAAATGAACGTTGCGGCAGGTGGGACAATTGGGGGAATGAATTGAACGAAGGAGACGGTGTGCAAGGAGTGCGGCAGATGCGGGAATCGCAGGAATCGCAAAAAACACGAGAATCGCAGGAGTCGCAGAATCCTCAAGGAACGCAGCCAAAGATTGGCAGAATTCCGGCGCTGATTGCGGCGGTGGCGATTGTGGGTGTGGCCATTGGCGCGGCCGCTGGCCTGCTGACGCTTATGCTGTACGGCGTCGAGCATCTTGCGCTCGGCTATGTTGAGAATTCGCAGGAATCCGGCCCGTTCAACGTTCCTGCGATTCGGTGCTTGATTTCCGTGACCGTTGGCGCGACCGTCGCGGCCGTGATTTGGTGGCTGTTGCGTACGCGCAGCACGAAGGTGCCGTCCGTTAAAAAGGCGGTAAATGGCGATATTATGCCGATTTGGCAGACCGTCGTGCATGTGCTGCTGCAGATTTTCATCGTCGGCACGGGCATGTCGATCGGTCGAGAGGTCGCTCCGCGCGAGTTGGGCGCGATGTTCGGTCAACGGTTCGCGCGTTGGGTGCGTCTCGATGCGAAAGACACCCGTATGTTGGTGGCCATTACGGCTGCGGCCGGCCTTGCGGGCGTGTATAACGCGCCACTTGCGGGCACGTTTTTCGCGGTCGAGATTCTGCTCGCCGACATAACCCTCGAAACGGTGACGTTCGCATTCGCCTGTTCCGCGCTGGCTTCGTGGGTGGCGTCGCTGGTCAAGGGCACACACACGTTCTATTTGATTGGTGAAACCGACGGTTTGTTTACCCCCGATTACATGGCGTTCGCACTGGTTGCCGGCATGATTCTCGGCGCTGCCGGCGCACTGTTCCGTCGCGGCTCGCAGTGGGCTGAGAAGTCCAAACCGTCGGGCGCGGGCATTCTGTGGATGTTGCCGCTCGCCGGCCTGCTGACTGGCGTTGTGGCGATTTGGGTGCCGCAGGTTATGGGCAATGGCCGTGCCGCCGCGCAGTTGAGTTTCTCGTCCAAGGCCGATTTGGCGGTGGTGCCGATTTTGCTGGTTTCGTTCCTGGCGAAGGCGATTGTCACATTGCTGACGATCCGTTCCGGCGCTTCCGGCGGTGTGCTGCAGCCGGGTATTGCGCTCGGCGCTTCGGGGGGTGCTGTGCTGGGTGTTCTGTGGATGCAGGTGTTTCACACGAATTCGATTGGCATGTACGCTCTGCTGGGTGCGTGCGCATTGCTCGCAGCTTCCCAACAGGCTCCGCTTATGGCGATTTGCTTGGTGATGGAACTTGCGGATGCTCCGATCAATCTGTTTGTGCCCATTGGATTCGCGGTTGCGGTGAGTGCGTTCACCGCATCGTGTTTAGGGGAGCCGCTTGCCGCTTTGCGCCTATCGAAAAGTGCGGAAAAGAAGGTAATTAAGGCGAATGCGCGTTGAAGGGTGTGTTAGGCGGTAAACTAGGGGGTCGGCGTATAGATGGTCGATGCTGAGCGCCCGATGATGAAGAAGGACGTATGACGAAAGACAACAATTTCAGGCTGGAATTTCCGACGGATACCGAGGTGATGGGGGCTGACATGTCCGAACCGCCGAAGCCTCCGACGGTCGCTTCGCAAGAAAGCGATGTGAACGGTGTAAGCGATTTCAGCGTTTTCGAGGATTACGGCGATTACAGCAATGAAATTCCGGTACCACCGAAGAATACCGGCAAAATCGTCGCTATCGTGATTGCGGCTATCGTCGTGATTGCTTTGATTGGCGGTATTGCATGTTGGATGCTTTCGAATAATTCCAAGAAATCAGCCATTACCAGCGCAGCCGCGCAATGCCAGGATTCCACGAGCCAGCTGCAAAGTGCCAATAACACGCTTTCCGACGCTTTGGAAATCGGAAAAACCGGCGCGAAGGTCACTGCCGATCAAGTCGCCGATGTCAGCACCGTCACTAAGCTCAATGCGGCCATATCTAACGCGAAGGAAGCGAAAATCCTGTCGTGCGACACGTCGCAGGGCATCAGCAAGCTGAAGAAATCCGCGAAAGCCATGGCATCCGAGGCGCGGAGCATGAACGACAAGGCCGAAAAGATTACAAATGCGGCCGAAGCCGTCGACGCTTCCAAAGTGCTGGCCACGCAGAATCGTCTGAAGGGCCAGCTCAATGACGCGATCGAGCAGGCGCAGTCCGTGCTCGACAATTCCGACGGCATGGTGGCCGATGACAGCGTGCGCGTGGCATTGCAGCAGGCGATTGACTCGGCCAGAAACCTTGCCAATGGCACCAATCTCAAGGAAAACGACGTGACGGCCGCCGTTGACGCGCTGAATGCCGCCAAAGACGCCGTTCAGCAGGCGATGGACCAATACCAGGAGGCGTCGTCGACTCCTAACACCGTGACGAACAACACCAATATCGGCACTAACGGGGGCTCTAACGGTGGTGCTGCGAATAGTCCGGACAATACGGCTGGAGGTGCTGCGGCGGGCGGCGCGGCTGGAGGTGCGGCGAATGCCGGCGATGCTGGTGGCGACGCATCGGCAGGCGGTGATGCCGGTGATGCGTCTGACGGCGATGCCGCTGCGCAGAATCTTGAAAACTAGCGGAGCCGCCTTAAGCCTTATGGCCAGTCCTACATGGCCATAAGGCCGGTTTTCCGCGGAATAAGCGCGGTCAGCACAAACCAGTGGTCTTCGGTGCGAATCGTCACTTCGCCGCCATACTGCTGCGCGATATGACGAATCGACTTCACGCCGAAACCATGCCGATGCTGATCGTCGCGCTTGGTGGTGCGCAGATTGCCTTCCGCATCCTTCTTCAATCGGGAATCGTAATAATTCTCAACCCGGATAACAATAAAGCGATTCTGCTCGTATAACGCAAGTTTGATCAGACGCTGCTCACGTTTCGGCAATTTCGACGTCGCTTCGATCGCATTGTCAAGCGCGTTGCCGAACAATGATGCGATATCCATCGACGACATGCCGCTTAGCAGCGAGCCGTCCGCGACCGCCGTGAACGTAATGCCTCGATCGGCGCACGTGCGCTCTTTCGTGGTCAAAATAACGTCAAGCACGGGATTGCCGGTATGCTGCTGCGCGCTATAGCGCTGCACCGATTGCTCCAGCTGCTCGAAGCCGGCCGCGGCATGCTTCGGATCGACTTCGGCACGCAACGCCGCAAGCTGATGCTTCAGATCGTGCGCAAGACGGCCTAGCGATTCGATATTTTCCTTCGATTGCAGGTATTCCTGATGCTGGCTTTCCAGCTGCGCGTTGATCGACGCGAGTTCCGTATTCGCCTCAATACGGCGCGCCTGCTCCTGCTGCGCATATAGGATCGCGAAACCGCAGAAATCGACCAGCGTGCGAATGTAGAAGATTTCCTGGCCGACCGAACCGGAAAACGGCGTATTCGTCGACACGAAACTCAAATTGCTCATGGCGAACGTGACGATCATAATGGCCATCGTCGCAATCGCGGCGGAAGCGGTCGGCAAGGTAGGTGTGGCCTGGCTGAAATTGCCGCGTTCAACCATCCAAGCTAGACCGAAGCACAGCGCATACGTAACGACAAGCAGCGCGATCGCACGCCAATCGTAATCGGCGAATCCGTCGCGCACGCCAATGAACGTAACGATCTGCCAATGCAGCGACGCCACCAATTCGGCCAACACGAACGCGCGCGCCGTAATATACAGGCCCTCGCGTTTGCCGGTGCCCGCGCCGAGCAGAATCGTCGCATACATGCAGGCGAATGCGAGCAGCATACCGATGATCCAGAACCAGATCGGCATACTGCCGTCGAAATACTGCACCGCGACCAGCGATGCCAATCCGGCCGCACTGACGATGATCGACCGTCGGAGCGGCACGCGACGATACAACACCGCGATATACACCATGCACGCGGCCCATTCGCAGATCGCCGTATAAGAACGGGGGATGTCGGGCAGAGCGTTGGTGATTGGCGTCATCGGCGGCACCGAAAGCACGGTCACCAAAACGGAAGGTATGGAAGGGGAGCCTCCTGCCAGTCCTCCTGCCAATCCGGCCAGCGCATTCGGCAATATCACGCTGGTCACCTGCCACCTCCTATATAGTCGGTCAACGCGGCGAGGAACGCCTTCTTGCGTGGTCGGCTTACGCGCAACTGTTCGCCGTTCGACATCACGCAATCCTGGTCGGCGACGCCCGTCACATGCTTGAGATTCACCAGATAGCAAGAATTCGAGCGGAAGAAATGGTGGTCGGCGAGTTTCGCTTCCATGTCTTTGAGCGTGCCATTGATCGACAGTTTGCCTTCCAACGTGTGGATGACGATGGTATGCCGGATCGATTCGAGATACAGAATATCGGCAAGATTCAGCCGCATCTGCCCGTTGCTGGTTTCGATAAGCATGGAATCGTCGCCATTGCGCCTCACCATGTCGATCGACTTCTTGAGTTCCTGTGAAAACGCGAACCACGGCAGGGGCTTGAGCAGATACGACAATGCGCGCACCTCGTACCCGCTGATCGCATACTGCGGTGCGGCGGTGATGAACACGATCACGACCTTGTCGTCGCGCTCGCGAATGCGTCTCGCGGCGGCCATGCCGTCCATTTCGCTCATTTCGATGTCGAGCAGTAAAATATCGTAAACAGGGGTATATTTCTCTACGATTCTCGCGCCGTCGTCGAATACGGAAACGGTGAATTGTTCGTCATTTTCCTGCTGATATCGGTTGAGATAGTCAAGTACCAGCTGGCAGCTTGCGGGATCATCCTCGACCACGCCGATTCTAATATTGCGCACTGCAACCTCCCTGTTCTGTCTTTCGCTCCGCACCATTGTCTTGCATGATGGCGATAAAGGCGTGTATTTACTACGCCGTTAACCCCCTTTTGCCAGCGTAGGTAAACAGCGCGACTCGCGACACGCATTGACAGTTTTAGCGTTGTATGTATCATGGAACGTGGCTCAACGAAGAGAACCTTCGCCAAACCAAAGAAATAAATTAACGCTTTGAATTGTGGCTTTGTCGAAGTCGTAAGCCGCAAGGCGAGGCACCGAAAAGAAATCCCTTTACAACGGATCGTGAGGCACGTACCTGCCTCTGAAAGGATGACAAATCATGGCAGAAGTCGTATTCGACCATGTTACTCGTATCTACCCGGGCAACGATAAGCCGTCGGTGGATGATTTGAATATGGACATCAAGGACGGCGAGTTCCTGGTGCTGGTTGGCCCGTCTGGCTGCGGCAAGTCCACTACTCTGCGTATGCTCGCTGGCCTTGAAGAGGTCAACAAGGGCCGCATCCTCATCGGTGGCAAGGACGTCACCACGATGCAGCCGAAGGACCGCGACATCGCAATGGTGTTCCAGAACTACG
>OGXF01002423.1_pt1 | contig 10452 bp, 8 predicted proteins | sample 1576191 | NCBI WGS metagenome assembly OGXF01 (sample SAMEA3541545, study PRJEB24748) | human gut metagenome | biome: human gut; feature: human-associated habitat; material: faeces | place: China | collected 2012
GGCGCAGGTGATGCCGGACGGGCCGGAGCCGACGACGGCGACCTTCTTGCCGTTCTTGGGGGCCATCTTGGGCGTGGAGGCGAGCTCGGGGCGGTCACCCAGGAAGCGCTCGAGCTGACCGATGGCCACGGGCTCGGATTTCTTACCACGGATGCACTTTCCCTCGCACTGGTTCTCCTGCGGGCAGACGCGGCCGCAGATGGCGGGAAGCATGGAGTCCTCGCGGATGGTATCGAGGGCGCCGCCGAAGTCCTTCTCGCGGATCTGCTCGATAAAGCGGGGGATGTTGATGTTGACGGGGCAGCCCTCAACGCAGAACGGCTTCTTGCAGTTGAGGCAGCGCTCGGCCTCGGCCAGCGCCATCTCCTCGGTGAAGCCCTTGTCGACGGGGCGGAAGTCGCAGGCGCGCTCGGCAGCCGGCTCCTCGTTATCGGGGGTGCGGGGCGACTTCATATCGGCAACGAAACGACCGTTAACTAGTGGCATGCGCAGCTCTTTTCCTCATAGGCCTTGAGGGACTCGCCCTCTTCGGAACGGTAAGCGGCCTGGCGGGCACGAAGGTCATCCCAGTCGACCAGGGTGGCATCGAAGTCGGGGCCGTCGACGCAAGCGAACTTGGTCACGCCGCCCACCTCGACGCGGCAGCAGCCGCACATACCGGTGCCGTCAACCATGATGGGGTTGAGCGACGCGGTGATGGGGGTGTCGTACTTCTGGGCGGTGAGGGTCGAGAACTTCATCATCGGAACGGGGCCGACGCAGAAGACCTGGCTCACGGCCTTGTCCTGCAGCAGGCGCTCCAGCGGAGCGGTGACAACGCCCTGCTCGCCATAGGAGCCGTCGTCGGTGGTGATGTGGATGTGGTCCTCGTCGAGGAGCTCGCGGAACTGGTCCTCCATGAGCAGGAGGTCCTTGGTGCGGGCGCCCATGATGGCGTGCACCTCGTGACCGGTCTCGACCAGGTGCTTGGCGACCGGGAAGGCAATTGCCAGACCGACGCCGCCGCCAATGACGGCGCAGGGGCCCTCGGCCATCTCGGTGGGAACGCCCAGCGGGCCCACGACGTCGCGCAGCGACTCGCCGGCCTCGTAGGTGGAAAGCATCTCGGTGGTCTTGCCGATCACCATGAAGATGAACTCGACCCAGCCCTCGTCACCGTTCCAGCCGGCCAGGGTGAACGGGACGCGCTCGCCCGTCTCGTTGGCGCGAACCATGAGGAACTGTCCAGCATGCGCATGCTTGGCGATTGCGGGCGCCTCGATGCGGAACTTGAACACCTTCTCCGAGAACTGCGTCTTCTCCAGGATCTTATACATAGAACCCCTCTCTTGTTAGGGCGACCAAACCGTGCCTCCACGGAAATGGACGGCAGCCCGAATAAAACCGTACGCGCACAGGCGTTGTGCAGACATACGGTGCAAATTATACCCTCATGGGCATGTCGCTTGCGTGTATCTTCGGCAGGTGGGAAAAGTGACCTGCCAAAAAGGGACAGGTTTTAGTGCTTGCCGTTGGCGGAAGCGGCGCCGTTTACGTGATCGCGGGCGTAGATTACGCCGTGGACGATGGCCAGACCGGCAGCGTCGGCGGCGCGGGCGCAGGTGTCCTGGAAATCCTCGGCCTCGCGGGCGCGCAGCTGCTTGAGTACGTAGTCTGCCACGGCCATCTTGCCGGGAGGGTTGCCGATGCCGGTGCGGATGCGGCTAAAGTCGCGGCTGCCCATCTTGTCGATGATGGAGCGCAGGCCGTTGTGACCGGCATGGCCTCCGCCCACCTTGACGCGCACATCACCGGCGGGAATGTCGAGCTCGTCGTGGATGACGAGCAGCTCCTCGGCCTTGATCTTGTACTCACGGCAGAGCTTGGAGATGGGACCGCCCGAGGTATTCATGTACGACTGCGGCTTGACCAGCACGATCCGGCGCTTGCCGCCCTCTTCCTCGGGATCGTTGATGTTGATGAGCGCGACCTCGGCGCCGGCCTGGTTTTTCCAGTACGTGACGCCGGCCTGACGGGCCAGCTCGTCGATTGCCTTAAAGCCGGCGTTGTGGCGGGTCTCGGCATATTCCTCGCCCGGGTTGCCAAGCCCGGCAACCATACGAATCTTGAGCGGCTGTGCAGCTGCCATGTTCATCCTTTCGTTGATTTGTCGCCTGCTATGGTGAGCGACCCTGTTGCCACTGTCAAATGGAGGGCAATTGAGGTTGTTTGGGGGCGTTTGGACGCCCGTCAAAATCCGAGGTGGACAGTTAGTTCAGATACGTATAAGTTCTGAGGACTCGAAGTGCTTAATTCGATGCCGATACGTTGTTTTGGAGCTTTAGTTAGTCCATATGGCGCCGTTTTGAAGTCTACCCTGCCTTCAAATAGGGAGAATGGTATAGAGATAGCTGCAAAACAGCCTAATTCACTGTGTCCATTTATACGTATTTGAACTAACTGTCCAGCCCTGCTCGACGGCGCACGGGTGATTCGCCGTTTAGACCGGCGCAAGGCCGATTCCGGCCCGCAGAGCGTTGAGCCAAGCGGCCTGACGCTTGCGATAGCCCTTGATGCGATACCGGAATCGGACTCCCGCGAGTCGATGCATCGTTTGGGCGAAGGCTTCGAGTGCAACAAGGTCTTTCATTTGGTCGCGATTGATAACCAGGACGTGGATGCCCATTGCTTTGAGTCCATTATTTCGATTGCCATCGTGGATACGAGCGTTTTGAAGCTCATGCCCAATTCCGTTGTATTCGTTGTCGACTCCGGCTGCCGGGCAATATAGGTCGCAGATGGCGTAAGGGATGCCGGAGGACATGTTGACCGCAAGAGTGTCGAAGCCGATTCGATGGTTGAGTAGCAGGCCTCCCATGGGCAGGCTGCAGCATCCGAATCCGCCAAAGCGCATGGGCGCTCCGAGAACGGCAAACATTAGGGATTCGGCTGGGGATGCAGATCCGGGTCGGGCGAGATTGACTGCCGTGCGAAACGAGGTGTATGAGCTACTTTTGGCGAAGCGCGCGACCGTCTCAAGCTCTTCGATAGTTGTGGCGGGCTCGCATTTGTAGTGCGCCTGTTCGTAGCGGGTTTCGTTCTGCTGTTCGGCCGCCGACTGATCGCCCCGGCAATCGAGGTCGTCCATCGCTTCGTAGCCATCGCCCTTGGGCCAGACGTCGTCATAGGCAATGGGGTATGTTGCCCCGGGAGGAAGGGAGTAAGTTCCGAGCAGTTCCATGAGAAGCATCAAGGTTTTGGCGACTGATTCATTTTTGGAACAAAGCATGGCTGTCATGGCAGGAGACGTTGCGTAGATGTCGGCCTCGACGTGCATAATTGCACCTTCAGGAAGAGGAGCGGAGAGAATATGCTGAAGAAGTCGCTTGTCGGGGCGTCTGTTGTCTTCGCTTGAAACGAGAAGATCGAGCAGTTCGGAATCATCTTCATTCCAGGCGTCGAGTATCGAAAGTGCGCCAAAGTCTATCGCGTCATTATTGGGAATGCAGCTAGCCAAGGCCTGTGCTTGCTGTTCACTATCAACGGAGTCCCAGGGTAGGGCAGAGTACGCCCGTCGTGCGCGACGAATTGCGCGGAGGGCGGAGAGATGTGAAATCACGGTCGTCATAGCTATAACGTACTAAGTTGGCGGCAGAATGCGACCGCCATACCGTTCTTTTCGCTCAGCGGGGCGCTGCGCGCCATGAACGGCTGGGTGTTATGAAATCGATGGAATCGGTTGAGGGGATTGCAGGAAATTGAGCTCTGCCGCGAAGGTTGACGATAGCTACTGGACAGTTAGTTCAGATACGTATAAGACGGCGGGCGTTCGAGGCGTTTCTAAGGGCCTTCGAGGGCGATTTGAGGGTAAATATGCGGCGGTTGTACTCGAAAACGATGAGCATTGGGCGGCATGGCATCCGCCGGGGAGCTCAGAAGGCTCCGAACGGCCCTTTGGGGCTTTAAAAAAATACGTATCTGAACTAATTGTCCAGGGAAGGTTGGCGAGGGATAGAAAAAGGGTCGGAAGCGAGCTTCCGACCCTTTAAAAGCATCAAAGATGATGCGATGCGCGTTGGATTACAGTGCGAAGTCGCCGCCGACGAGCGTGGAGACGGGCTCCTCGTGGTAAACGGCGGAGATGGCCTGAGCGAACTCCTCGGCGACCGAGATGGTCTTGATCTTGCCGCCGACCTCGACGGGGATGGCGTCGGTGACGACGCACTCGACGATGGGGGCGTCGTTCAGGCGCTCGATGGCCGGGCCGGAGAAGATGCCGTGGGTGGCGCACACGTAGATGTCGCCGGCGCCCATGGCCTTGAGCTCCTTGACGTTGGCGCACAGGGTGCCAGCGGTGTCGATCATGTCGTCATTGATGATGCAGGTCTTGCCCTTGATGTCACCGATGATGCCCATGACCTCGGCGGCGTTGTGGCGCGGACGGCCCTTGTGGGCGATGGCGAGATCGCAACCGAGCATGTCGGACAGCTTCTTGGCGGCCTTGGCGCGACCCACGTCGGGGGACACGACAACCAGGTTGTCGGTGTCGAAGTGCATGTCGTTGTAGTACTGGCCGAACAGCGGCAGTGCGGACAGGTGGTTAACCGGGATATCGAAGAAGCCCTGGATCTGGCCCTGGTGCAGGTCGAGGGTGATGATGCGGTTGACGCCGGCGCGCTCGAGCAGGTTGGCGACGAGGCGGGCGGTGATGGGCTCACGCGGGCCGGCCTTGCGGTCCTGACGGGCGTAGCCGTAGTGGGTGATGACGGCGGTGATGGAGCGGGCAGATGCGCGCTTGGCAGCGTCGGTGGCGATGAGCAGCTCCATGAGCATGTCATTGACGTTGCCGCCGGCCACGGACTGAATCAGGAAGACGTCGGCGCCGCGGACGGTCTCGTCGTAGCGGGCGTAAATCTCACCATTGGCGAACTGCTTTAGCGTAAGGCCCGAAAGCTCGACCCCAAGGTACTCAGCGATCTTCTGAGCGAGGGGACGGTTGGAGGAACCGGAATACACGCGGATGGACTTGCGCATATTCTCCGACTTCTCGGGATCATTAATCGGCATTACCCTTCTCCTTTATACATCGAATGCCATATAGATGCCTTGTTGCATTGTAACCGCGCGGCGGGGTTTATCGAGTCTTGATAACGTCTTTACCGTCAACGGACACGAACCGACCACTCATCCGGTCGCGCAGGTCAGCATAGAAAAAGGAGCCGTCCCCATGGGAACAGCTCCTTAGATGCTTGATAAAACGTTATACCTCGTCGTCCTCGTGCAGACGGCGGCGATAATCGGCGGCCCAGCCTTCAATATTTACCTGACGGGCGCGGCCCAGGCCGAGTGCATCTGCCGGAACCGACTCGGTGATGACGGAGCCCTCGACAATGCGCTGGTCGGAACGTTCCACGGCCAGAGCGCCGTCCGGCACGTCGCGAGTGATGCAGCTGCTCGCGCCGGTCACCACGTCCGCACCGATGTTCACGGGGGCGACCATCATGGTGTCGGAGCCGATGAAGGCGTCCTTGCCGATGACGGTCTTGTGCTTGTGGACGCCATCGTAGTTGCAGGTGATGGAGCCCGCGCCCACGTTGACGCCGGAGCCCATGGTGGTGTCGCCGATGTAGGACAGGTGCGGCACCTTGGAGCCCTCGCCGATCGTGGACTTCTTGATCTCCACGTGCGTGCCGGCCTTGGAACCGTCGAGCATGTGGGTGCCCGGGCGCAGGTAGGCGCGCGGGCCGCAGTCGACGCCGTTCTCGATGACGGCCTCGATGGCGATGGTCTCATCGATGGTGCAGCCGCTGCCGACGGTGGTGTCGGTGAGGCGGCTGTTGGGGCCGAGCTGGCACTCCTCGCCCACGGTGACGTGGCCGATCAGGTGCGTCTGCGGCCACACGATGGTGTCGCGGCCGATGACGACATCGGGGCCGATCCAAGCCTGCGTGGGGTCGATGAAGGTGACGCCCTCGGCCATCCAGTGCTCGTTGATGCGATCGCGCGCGATGGCGGTGAGCTGCGCGAGCTGGATGCGGCTGTTGACGCCCAGACCGTCGCGGTAATCATCGCAGTGGAAGATGGAGACCGCCTGGCCGTAGCCCTTGAGAATTTCGAGCATGTCGGGCAGGTAATACTCGGACTGCGCGTTGTCGTTGCCGATCTCGTCAATGTGGGCGGCGAGCTGCGCGCCGTCAAAGGCGTAGCAGCCGGCGTTGCACTCCAGCAGCGCGGCGGCCTGCTCGGGCGTGCAGTCCTTCTGCTCGATGATGCGCTCGATCTGGCCGTCGTCGCCCAGCTTGATGCGGCCGTAGCCGAAGGGGTCGGGCGGGGTCATGGTCATGACGGTGCAGGCGAGCTCGCCGGTGGCGACGGTCTGTGCGAACTTGGCGACCGTGTCGGCGGTGATGAGCGGCAGGTCGCCGTTGAGTACGACGACCGGGCCTTGCGTGATGCCGCAGGCCTCGAGTGCGACCTTCACGGCGTGGCCGGTGCCCAGGCGCTCGGTCTGCTCAACGCACTCGACCTTGGTGGCACTGTTGGCGTAGGCGCCATCGATGAGGGCGCGCATCTCGTCGGCGTGGCTGCCGATGACGACCACGACGCGGCTGCAGCCGGCTTTGATGGTGGCGTCGACGATCCACTGAACCATGGGCTTGCCCAGGATCTTGTGCGAAACCTTGCAGTGGTTCGACTTCATGCGGGTGCCCTCGCCGGCGGCGAGGATAATTGCGGTTGCGTCCATGTGATCTCCTGTTACGTTATAGAGACGTGTGTTTGGAAACGATACACGGCGCAATATGATACCGCAGGCATATGATGAGCGCGTAACGATTGGTTTGCGGCGGTTGAGGCTTGCGTCGCCGGTGTGGCGTTTGCGCTGGTTGTGTATGGCGTCGGCGGCGCTGCGGCGTTGGCGTTTGAGCGAGGGGATGGGGGTGCCCGTGGACATCACGCGAGAGGAATCGGGCAGTGAGCCCGTCGCGGCATTCTCGATGTCGCACCCGGCGGTGCCGGCGCTCTATATGGTGCTGACGCTGGGGCTTACCATGTTCTCGATGCAACCGGTGCTGATCGCGCTGTCGCTTGCGGGCGGGCTGGCGTACGGGCTTGCGACGCGCGGTGCTGCGCGCACGTTGGGGGCGCTTCGCTGGCAGCTGCCGGTGATTTTGATTATCGCGCTGGTCAATCCTCTGTTTAGCGCCTCGGGCTCGACGGAGCTGTTCCGTATTGGTATGCGCGCGGTGTATCTGGAGAGCATGGTATACGGCCTGTGCATGGGCGGGCTGTTTGTGGCGAGCGTGCTGTGGTTTGAGGCCGCGGCGTCGATGCTTAGCTACGACAAGGTGCTCGCGCTTTTTGGCAACGCCGCGCCGGTGATCGCGCTCATGATCTCGATGTGCATGCGGCTTATCTCGCAGTTTTTGCGCCGCGGTCGTACGGTACTGGCGGTGCAGGATGCGATTGATGTGCCGGGGCGCGCGCCGGCCGACCCCGTGCGCTCGCGCCTGCGGGCATCGAGCGTGCTGATGGGCTGGGGCATGGAAGATTCGCTGGAGCGCGCGGACGCGATGCGCTCGCGCGGGTGGGGCGCCGCGACGCGTCGCACGACGTACGCGCGGTATCGGCTGGGGCGCGGCGATGTTGCCGCGCTGGTTGGGCTTGCGGCGTTTGGTGCCGCCGCGGTAGCGGTGGCATGGGTTGCGACGACGCAGTATTCGTTTTACCCGCAGCTTTCGGTGCCGGCGCCGTGGCCGGGCTATGTTGTATGCGCGGCTTGGATGGCACTGCCCTGCGTGCTGCACGCGGTTGACGAAAAGAGGTTTGGCTGATGACTCGGTTGGACGGGAGCATGATGACGGGCATGGTGCGCGGCTCGGATGAGCCGGCGATTGAAGTGCGAGGCCTGCGCTTTGCCTACCCCGGGGCCGAGGCGCCGGTGTTCGATGGTCTCGATTGGCGCGTTTCCCAGGGCGCGTTTGCGCTGCTCGTTGGTGGTACCGGGTCGGGTAAGTCGACGCTGCTCTCGCTGCTTAAGCCCGAGATTGCGCCGACGGGTGAATGCGCTGGTGAGTTGCGCGTGCTGGGCGAGAACGTTGCCGACATGGACGTTCGGGCGTCCGCGGAGCGCGTGGGCTATGTGTTTCAGGACCCCGAAAACCAGATTGTGTGCGAGACCGTGTGGCACGAGATGGCGTTTGGCCTGGAAAACTTGGGCATGTCGCGCGACGAGATGCGCCGTCGCGTGGCCGAGACCAGCTATTTCTTTGGGTTGGAGGATTGGCTCCACCGCGATACCGACACGCTTTCGGGCGGACGCAAGCAGCTGCTGTCGTTGGCGGCCGTGCTGGCGTTGCGCCCGCGCGTGCTGCTGCTCGATGAGCCCACGTCCCAGTTGGACCCCGTCGCCGAGAAAAATTTTTTGCATGCGCTGTTTCGTGTGAATCGCGAGCTGGGCTGCACGGTTGTTGTGGCAACGCACCAGCCGCGGCCGATGCTCGAGTATGCGACGTATGCGTACCGGATTAAGGGCGGTCGCGTGCGCGAGGCGGTTGACCTAGCGAGTTTGGGTAGTCGCGAGGGACTTTTGGCTTTGGACTCTTGCCGGTCCGCGCAGGGGGCGGCGACGAATGTGGCAGCGGCTATCCGCGAGGGCTGGTTTCGCTACGATCGCGCGGGCGGTTGGGTGCTGCGCGGGCTCGACGTGGCGTTTTCGGCCGGCGTGGTACATGCGGTCGTGGGCGGAAACGGCTGCGGCAAGTCAACGATGCTCTCGGTGCTGGCCAAGACGGCTAAGCTGCAGCGTGGCCGCATGGTGCGTGGGACGGCTTCGGCGGCGCTGCTGCCTCAGAATCCCAAGGCCCTGCTGGTTGCCGAGACGGTTCGCGATGAACTAATGGAATGGGCTTCGACCTGCGGGTACGACGAGGCCGTGGCACAGGAGCGCGCAGCAAGTCTGGGGCTGTCGGGCCTGGATGGGCGCCACCCGTACGATCTTTCGGGCGGACAGCGTCAACTGCTTGCATTGGCAAAGCTGCTGCTGATTGGCCCCGAGCTGTTGCTGCTTGATGAGCCCACCAAGGGCCTTGATCTGGCAAGTCGCTGCATTATCGCCCGAGCCCTGCGTGAGCATGCGCAGGCCGGCGGCACCGTCATCATGGCCACGCACGACCTGGACTTTGCCGAGCAGGTCGCTGACGAAATCGCCATGATGTTTGACGGCGAGATCGCCTGCGTGGAGCCGCCGACCGACTTCTTTGCCGACAACGTGTTTTATAGGGCGTGATGGAATGGCGGATTATCGCGTCTCGCGCCTACTTGCAAAAATGGAAATCCCGCTGCTGCTGGCGGTCCCCGCAGTGATGACTGCGGCGTTGCTGGCGGGCGTTGAACAGGCGGCGCTTGCCATGCTTGTCGTGGTGGCGTTGGTGCTCGCGCTGTTCTTTGCGGGCTACGAGGCGTCGCGCCCCGGCCTGCGCCAGATTATGCCAACGCTGGTTCTGGCGGCGTTGGCCGCGGCGGGGCGTATCTTGTTTGGCCCCATTCCCGACTTTAAACCCGTGAGTGCCATCGCCATTATCGCGGGGGCGACGCTTGGGCGTCGCAACGGGTTTATGGTCGGCGCGCTGGCGGCGCTGACCAGCAACTTCTTTTTTGGCCAGGGTATGTGGACGCCGTGGCAGATGTATGCCTGGGGACTCGTCGGCTATGTTGGCGGCGCCCGGGCGCATGCGGGTGCGTTTGACCGTGCGGATGGGACCGTGCGCATGCCGGCATTGCTTGCGTACGGTTTTGCATCGGGCCTGCTCTATGGCGTCGTGATCAACGCATACGACATCATCGGTTTTGTGCAGCCGCTCACGTGGGCAGGCGCCGTGGCGCGTCTTGCCACGGCAGTGCCGTTCGATATCACGCACGGACTCGCGACCTGCGTGTTTTTGGCCGCCCTGTACAAGCCCTGGTGTCGCCGCATCAACCGAGTCGTCGTGAAGTACGGGCTGTAGGGTTGGTTGTGCCGGGGCGGGAATCAATACTGTCGAAGTACCATTTCAAAACTATGCCGGTTTACGGGGCTAGATTGGCACAGGCAGGCCATACCGGCTTTTTTCGAAATAGAGTAAGCCGTTTACCTGCAGTTTTATTATTTCGGAATTGCGTATGGTTGGGGGTTTGCGATTTAGCCCCGTAAACCGGCATAGTTTTGAAATAGCCGGTTGACATGACGGGCATCGTGGCCCTCAGAGAGCCAAATTGATCCGTTTTCTTCCGTCCCCAGACGTCCCCGGGAATCAGCTGAACCCGCCCGCCACGAAATCGGCCCATCTACTACGCTTAGCCTGATACCCCCGACCATGACCGCGTTTTATGAAAAACCGCAGGCTTTCTACCTGCGGTTTTCTTTTCGTGTTGTTCGCTGTGGTTGAGGGTGGCGGCCTAAACGTAGTAGATGGGCAGGTTTCGTGGCGGGCGGGG
>OGXF01002425.1_pt1 | contig 10446 bp, 8 predicted proteins | sample 1576191 | NCBI WGS metagenome assembly OGXF01 (sample SAMEA3541545, study PRJEB24748) | human gut metagenome | biome: human gut; feature: human-associated habitat; material: faeces | place: China | collected 2012
CCGGTTTTCCAGTTCGCCGTACAGGTCGCGGATACGCACCAGATTTTCCTCGGTGGCTGACAGCCTGCGCTCGGCTTCTTCCTTACGGTAGCGGAACTTGGTGATGCCTGCGGCTTCCTCGAAGATTTCGCGCCGGTCCTCGCTCTTGAAGGACAAAATCTCGTCAATACGGCCCTGCCCGATGCTGGAATAGCCGTCGCGGCCCAGGCCGGTATCCATAAACAGCTCGTGCACGTCCTTGAGGCGGCAGTGCTTTTTGTTGAGGAAATACTCGCTCTCACCCGAGCGGTAGTACCGGCGCGTGACCATAATTTCGATAAATTCCGAGCGGAACACATGCGCCGAATTGTCCAGAATGAGCGAAACCTCGGCAAAGCCGACCGGACCGCGCCTGGCTGTGCCGCCGAAGATCACGTCCTCCATCTTCGCGCCGCGCAGAGACCGCGAGGACTGCTCCCCCAGAACCCACCGGATGGCATCCGAAATATTCGATTTTCCCGAGCCGTTCGGACCGACGATCGCCGTAATGCCGCCGAGAAATTTGATCTCGGTGCGATCCGGGAACGACTTGAAGCCCTGTAAAATCAGGCTTTTGAGAACCATATGCCACCTCTTTATTATAGATAGTTTTATTTTACCACTGCAGCAGTATCTTTTCAACGACTAACTGCGTCACGCAGAAAAAAGAGGTCGATTTCTCGACCTCTTTGCAGTCTGTCGAAAAAGCTGCATTTCGACTCTTTTGCTTCGTGCGGCAGCACGCATAAAATAGAATTTGCGGAGCAAATTCATAAATTCCGAGAGCATGTATCTCGGAATTTATACAAGGGAAGAAAAAATGTGCCTGCAAGGCGCGTTTTTTCTTCGGAATTCGATCGAAAGCGTGGTTTCGATCGAGAGGCTGCTCGGAAAACGTTAGTTTTTCGACAGCCTCAAAAGAGGTCGATTTCTCGACCTCTTTGCCGTTTATCTCTATTGCGGTTTGACGATAAGCGTCAGCATCCCATATTTTCCAAGGCCTTCTTCGCAGCCATCTGCTCGGCTTCCTTTTTGCTCTTGCCGATGCCCTGCGCGAACACATTGGAGTTGAGCAGCAGCTCCATGGTGAACCGCTTGTCGTGGTCCGGGCCGGACTGGCCTGCCAGACGGTATTCCAGCGTTTCCTGCTTGTTCTTCTGCACGATCTCCTGCAGCATGGTCTTGTAGTCCTTGAACGCGCCGCCTGCCAGCGCAACCTCGACCTTGTGCGGGATAAACCGCAGCACGAACGCGCGGGCAGGCTCGATGCCGCCGTCCATAAAGATGGCGCCGAGCAAAGCCTCTGTTGCGTCAGCGAGAATGGACGCACGCTTGCGTCCGCCGCCCATCTCCTCACCGTGCCCCAGACGGATGGCTTCCGGGATACCGATCTCGTGCGCGATCTCGTCCAGTGCGCCCTCGCAGACAACTGCCGCGCGCAGCTTGGTCAGGTCGCCCTCGGGCAGGTCGGGATAGTGCGTGAACAGGTAACCCGCCGTGACAAAGCCCAGCACGGAATCGCCCAGAAACTCCAGGCGCTCGTTGCACTGCAAATGCGTGCCGTGGTGCTCATTCGCATAGGACGAATGGGTCATCGCCAGCCGGAGAAGGCTCTCGTCCTTGAATTTATAGTCAATTTTCAGCATTTTTGTTCCTTCTTCCTGTGGATCACTCGGAAACCGTCATGTACTGAATGTTTTCCTTAACTGCATCGATCATGCCGGATTTGGTGTACGCAATCGCCTGACGGACCGCGTTCATCACCGCAATTTCGTTGGACGAGCCGTGCGCCTTGATGACCGGCTTTGCGATACCGAGGAACGGCGCGCCGCCGATCTTGTCCTGATTGAACACCTCGCGGAAGTCGTCCATGCCTTTTTTACACAGCAGATAACCGAGCTTGGTGCCGACAGACGCCATAAACACGCCCTTGATCTCCTTCGACATGAACTTCGCCACACCCTCAATGGTCTTGAGCTGCACATTGCCGGTAAAGCCGTCGCAGACAGCAACATCACACGCACCGAGCGGCACCATGCTGCCCTCTACGTTGCCGACAAAATTCAGACGGCCCTCGTCGCCCGCCTTTTTCAGCAGCGCGTAAGCCTCCTTGCGGAGCGGGTCGCCCTTGGTATCCTCCGTGCCGTTGTTGACAAGGCCGACACGCGGCTTGACGACACCGTTTATCTTCTCCGCATACAGCGAAGCGAGGAACGCGAACTGGAGCAGCATTTCGGCGGTGCATTCGGTGTTTGCACCCGCATCGCACAGCATGACCTGACCGTTCGCGCACGGCATAACCGGTGCCAGTGCACCGCGTCGGATGCCCTTGATGCGGCCGCCGTACAGCGTTGCGCCGGTGAGCAGCGCGCCGGTGTTGCCTGCGGAAACCAGCGCGTCGCCCTCGCCGGCCTTGAGCAGCTTAAACGCTACCGCCATGGACGAATCCGGCTTGCGGCGGAGTACCGTTGCGGGATCGTCGTGCATATCGACCAAATCGTTTGCAGGCATGATAGTAATGCCCTTAACATCGGAAAGTCCCTTCTCCTTGAGGACATTCGCTACGACCTCCGGCTTGCCGACCAGCAGCACTTCCTCGCCGTATTCCTTCGCAGCCAGCGCACCGCCCCATACAGCGGATTCGGGCGCGTTATCGCCGCCCATCGCATCAACGATGATCCTCATATTAAAGCTCTCCCTTCAGTTTTTCGATCTGCTCGAGCGCCCGCTCGGAGATTTTGGTGTTCTTCTCCCGCTTGCCCTTGATTTTATAGCCGAGCGGCTCGATAATGCCGAAGTTTACGTTCATCGGCTGAAATTTCGCGACCGTATGGTCGGAAATATAGGTCGCCAGTGCGCCGGTGGCGGTCAGGCGGTCGAGTGTCGGCATCGGTTTGCCGAGCACGTCCATGGCCGTTGCCACGCCTGCCACCCAGCCGGAGGCGGTGGACTCCACATAGCCTTCTACGCCGGTCATCTGGCCCGCAAAGCGGATGCGCGGGTCGGATTTGAGCGCGTAAGTCGCGTCCAGCAGGCGCGGAGAATCCAGAAATGTGTTGCGGTGCATGACACCGTAGCGCACGAACTCGGCGTTTTTCAGCGCCGGAATCATGGAGAACACGCGCTTCTGCTCACCGAACTTGAGGTGAGTCTGGCAGCCGACCAGATTGTACAGCGTGCCGTTCGCGTTGTCGCGGCGCAGCTGCAGGACCGCATACGGATCCTTGCCGGTTTTCGGGTCCGGCAGGCCGATCGGCTTCAAAATGCCGAAGCGCAGCGTGTCAAAGCCGCGGCGTGCGTTAACCTCGATGGGCATGCAACCCTCGAACACCTTGGAATCCTCAAAGCCGTGTACCGGTGCTTCCTCAGCGGTGGTCAGCGCGTTCCAGAACACCTCGTACTCCTCGCGGGAGAACGGGCAGTTGATGTAATCCGCCGTGCCCTTGCCGTAGCGGGACGCCTCGTAGGCAGAATCCATATCGATGCTCTCAGCCGTGACAATCGGCGCGGCGGCATCGTAAAAGTGCAGGAAATCGCCGCCGACCTTGGCGTGGATGGCGTCAAACAGCGTATCCGAGGTCAGCGGGCCTGAGGCGATAACGACTCTGCCCTCCGGAATCTCGGTCACTTCACCATAGACCACCTCGATATTCGGGTGGTTCTTGATCTTCTCGGTGACGGCTGCCGCGAAGGCTTCGCGGTCAACCGCCAGTGCGCCGCCCGCCTCTACGCGGTGCGCATCCGCACAGGAGAGGATAAGGCTGTCCAGACGGCGCAGCTCCTCCTTGAGCAGACCGGCGGCGTTCGCCAGCTCGTCCGAGCGCAGCGAGTTGGAGCACACCAGCTCAGCGAAATCGTCCGAGTGGTGCGCCGGCGTATGCTGCACCGGCTTCATCTCACACAGGCGCACAGAGATACCGCGCTGTGCCAGCTGCCATGCAGCCTCACAGCCGGCCAGTCCTGCGCCGACTACTGTTACCATTTCACTCATTCGGCGCTCTCCTTTGCCGTGGTCTTTTTCTTTGCGGCAGGCTTTTTCGCTGCTGCTTTCTTCTCAGCGGCTTTTTTCGCCTTCTCAGCCGCCTTTTCTGCTTCATACTTTGCCAGAGCCTTGGCGTACTGCTCCTGCTGCTTGGCAGTCAGCTCCTGTACAGCCTCGTCCTTCAGCTTTTTGAATTTATTGGTGGTCTTGGTCATCCACGGCAGAGTTTTCTTTGCGGTGGATTTCTTGACAGCCGCCTTTTTCGTTACCTTCTTGACCTTTTCCTCGGTCTCGCCGTTCTTCTCGGCGGCTTCCTTTGCGGCAGCACGTTCCGCAGCCTTGGCGGCACGCGCTTCACGCATCTTGCGGCGCTTTTCGGTTTCCTCAGGCGGCAGGCCCTCCTTGACCAGCTCCTTGTAGCCGCAGCCCTCACGCAGGCAAACGTCCGTGACCTCCTTGGAATCGCGGTCGGTGTGGCGGAACAGCGAGGAATCGCAGTTCGGGCACTTGGTCTTGAGCGGCTTGTCCCACGTCATAAACTGGCAGGTCGGATAGGTGTCGCATGAGTAGTACACATAGCCGCGTGCGGACTTTTTCTTCACGACCTTTGCGCCGCAAACCGGGCACGCAGCGCCGGTGTCCTCGGTGATGGGCTTGGTGTTGGTGCACTCCGGAAAACCCGGGCACGCAAGGAATTTGCCGAACCGGCCGGACTTGATGACCATGTTGCGTCCGCATTTCTCGCAGATAACGTCGGTCACCTCGTCCTGAATCTTGATGCGCTTGCCCTCCAGATCGATCTCCGCCTGCTTGAGCGCGGCTTCAAAGCCGTCATAGAAGTTGTGCAGCAGCTGGATATAATTCAGCTTGCCCGCCTCGACCTCGTCCAGCTCGTGCTCCATATTGGCGGTAAATTCGTAGTCCGCGACCGACTTGAACTCGTCCACGAGCAGGCCGGTAACGCCTTCGCCGAGCGGCGTCGGACGGAGCGCCTTGTTCTCCTTGGTGACGTAATCGCGGTCGATGATGGTCGAGATAGTCGGCGCATAGGTGGACGGCCGGCCGATGCCGCGCTCCTCCATCGCACGGATGAGCGATGCCTCGGTATAGCGGGCCGGCGGCTGCGTAAAGTGCTGGGACGGCTCGATTTTCTCGGCGGTCAGCTTGTCGCCCTGATCGAAGCGCGGCAGCGGCTTTCCTGCGGAATCCTGCTTTTTCTCGTCGTCCGTGCCTTCCTCGTAAACCGCAGTAAAGCCCGGGAACGCGACCGTATGACCGGATGCGCGGAACACCTGACCCTCGCAAACGATATCGGCGGAAACCGTATCGAGAATGGCGTCTGCCATCTGGCAGGCCACAAAGCGCGACCAAATCAGGCGGTATAGCTTGAACTGATCGGGCGTCAGGTACTTGCGGATTTCCTCGGGCAGCAGCTGCACGTTGGACGGACGAATGGCTTCGTGTGCGTCCTGCGCGTTGCCCTTGGTCTTGAACACACGCGGCTTGCCCGGATAATATTCCTCGCCGTAGCGGCCGCGGATGAAACCGGCGGCAGCGGCGGTAGCCTCGTCGGCCAGACGGAGCGAGTCGGTACGCATATAGGTGATAAGACCGGTCAAGCCGTACTCGCCCAGCTCGATGCCTTCATACAGCTCCTGCGCGATGCTCATCGTGCGGCGCGGCGTCATGTTCAGCTTGCGGCTGGCCTCCTGCTGGAGCGTCGAGGTGATGAACGGAGGTGCGGCGGTGCGCTTTTTCTTGCCGCGCTTGATATTGCCGACGATGAACGGCTTGCCGGTAACGGCGTTGACAACATGCATCGCCTGCTCTTCGTTTTTCAGCTCAGCCTTGCCGTTCGCGTCGCCGTAGTAGCGCGCTGAAAACTTGCCGCCGTCCGCGGTCTGCAGCAGGGCCTCGATCGACCAGTATTCCTCCGGCACGAATGCGCGGATTTCGTTCTCACGGTCCACGACCAGACGGGTCGCAACGCTCTGCACACGGCCCGCAGACAGACCGCGCTTGACCTTGCGCCACAGGAACGGCGACAGCTGATAGCCAACGATTCGGTCGAGAATACGGCGTGCCTGCTGTGCATTTACCAGATCGATATCAATATCGCGCGGGTTCTCGATACCCGAGCGGACCGCCTGCTTGGTGATCTCGTTAAAGGTCACGCGGCGGGAATTTTTGTCCTTGAGCTTGAACAGCTCCTTGATGTGCCACGAAATCGCTTCTCCCTCGCGGTCAGGGTCAGTTGCGAGATAGACGAAATCGCTCTTGCGGATTTCGCTGCGGATTTCCTTGATGATTTTATCTTTACCCTCGATCGGCACATATTCCGGCTGGAAATCGTGCTCGATATCGATGCTCATTTTCTTTTTCGGCAGATCGCGCAGATGTCCCATCGAAGCCTTGACGACATAGTCCGAACCGAGATATTTTCCGATTGTCTTTGCCTTGGCCGGGGACTCCACGATGACTAACTTAGACATAAAAACCTCCAAAAACTTACTTCGATTGCAACCACGCTTGCAATCGAAAGGCCATACCGAACTCTGTTCGGATATGGCCAAGGCTGCGAAAAGTTCCTCCTTCGTCGAAACTTTTCTCCGCACTTGTATAAAAAGGGTGATACATGCTCCCCCTTTTTATGAATTTCCTGCGGAAATTCTATTGAATACACGCCTTACGGCGTGATTGCTGCGTGTTTTCTTTTTTCTCTCACTTTTACCATGTGCCGAGGATGAGTCTGCCCTTTTCACGGCGCAGAATCCCATCCATTTCCAGCATGGTGACAAGGCTCATCACCCGCGGTGCTGCCAGACCGCAGCGGTCGATCAGCTCCTCGGGCGTGCTCACACCGTCCCGCACGAGCATGACGATGGTCTTTTCATCCTCATTTAAGCCGTCCGGCAGCGGTTTTGCAGCCGCAGACGGCTGTTTGGGTTCGGCCTTCGCCTTTTCTGCGGCAGCGGCGCGGCGCTGTTCGGCCTGCTGCTCACGCCTGCGAATGTCCTCCCATGCACTTCTGGCAGCCGGTTCCGGATACTCGCCGGTCTGACGCCGAAACGCCTGCTGTACCGCCTGCTCGGGCATCATGCCGCTGTACTCGCGCACGAGCACGGTCGGACTGGTCAGCAGCGCAGCCTCGCCCTTGGCGATCAGCTCATTGCACGACTGCGACTGCGGCGCGTCGATCGGACCGGGCACGGCGTACACATCGCGTCCCTGATCGAGCGCGTGACGCGCGGTAATGAGCGCACCCGAACGCCAGTCGCTCGCCTCCACGATAACGGATGCGACCGACAGGCCGCTGATAATGCGGTTGCGTTGATGATAATTGCGTCCGTGCGGCTCGGTGCCGGGCGGATATTCGCTGATGATGGCACCCATGAGCAGGATATCGCCCATCAGGCTGCGGTGCTGCGGCGGATAACACACATCGGGTCCGCCCGCCAGCACGGCGACCGTCAAGCCGCCCGCCTTCAGCGCACCGCGGTGTGCCGCGCCGTCATTGCCGAGCGCCATGCCGCTGACGGTTATCATGCCCGTCCGGGCAAGCGTTGTGCCGATCTGATCGGCGACTTTCAGGCCATACGGCGTCGCCTTGCGCGTGCCGACGACGGCTACGGCGGGAACGCTGTCGAAATCCGGCCAGCGTCCGCGCACATACAGCACGGTCGGCGGATCTGGGATCGCCCGCAGGCGGTCCGGATAAGCGCTGTCGCCAATGGTAATGATCTGGATATTCTTTTCCGTGCAGGAGCGGATGACCTGCTCGGCTTCGGACGTATCCTTGTCGCACAGCAGATCGACATGGGTCTTGCGCAGCTCACACGGCGCAGCTGTCAGTGCCTGCCGGTCGGCAGCGAACACCGCCTCCGGAGAGCCGAAGGCATCGAGTACCTCAGCGGCTGTGCGCGAGCCGAGTCCGCGCTTGAGCGAAAGCCAAACATAGCTGAGTCTTGACGGCATAGTGCCCGCCTCCTCATTTTGTCATTTCGTAGATCACGATGGCCGCGGCAACGCCCGCATTGAGCGATTCGGCACGGCCCTTCATGGGAATGATCACGCGCCTGTCGGACAGACGGAGCGCCTGCTCGGTCACGCCCTTTCCCTCACTGCCGATGATAACGGCGGCTTTGGAAAGCGAAACCGAGGAAAGCGGCACGCTGTCCTCATGCAGCGCGGTGGCGTACAGCGGCAGACCGTTTTTGTGCAGCCGTTCGGCGGCCTCCGCAAGCGGCAGCGTCACGCACGGCAGACGGAACACCGCGCCCATCGTCGAGCGCACGACCTTGGGTGAAAACGGATCGGCGCAGCCCTCGCACAACACAACGGCGCCGAGCGCGAACGCTTCGGCGGTGCGTAAGATCGTGCCAAGGTTGCCCGGGTCCTGTAAGCCGTCCAGCAGGAGCACCTGCCCGGCTCCGTCCAGCGCGTCCGCCGTCCACTGCGGCTGCTCGCAGGAAAAGATGACGTTCTGCGGCGTTTCCACCTCACTTGCGAGTTTGAACAGCGCATCCGTTGCAGAATAGAGCGATGCTCCCTGCTCTTCCGCCTCTTTGACGAGCGGACTGTCCCAGCCGTCTCTCACAAGCACGGTTTTCAGCTTCGCGCCCGAACGCAGTGCTTCTCCCAGCATTTTTTCGCCCTCGCACAGCATTTCCCCCGTGCTCCGGCGGTATTTTCGTTCCCGTCCCAGCCGCGCAAGATGCTTGAGCGCGGCATTCTGACGGCTCTGTATCTCAATCAACCCAGTTCCACCACCCTGCTCACAAATTTATTTTCGCCCATGATAAACAGAAGATCATCCGGCTCGATGGCCCTATCCGGCTTAGGACTTGCATCCAGTGCACCCTGTTCACCATGACGGACGGCGAGCACATTCACTTTATGCTTCTGCCGCACGTCAAGCTGCACCAGCGATTTGCCGACCCAGCTTTTCGGCGCGTGTATCTCCAGAATGCTGTATTCGTCCGACACGCCGATAAAATCCACCACGTTGGTATGTGCCAGGCGCTGTGCCAGCTTGCAGCCCATTTCGCTCTCCGGCAGGACAACACGGTCCGCACCGACGCGCTCGAGCACCTTGGCATGCACAGTGCTTCTCGCTTTGGCAATGATGTATTGCGCGCCCAGATCCTTGAGCATGACTGTGATGAGGATGCTCGCCTCCATATCCGTACCTACCGCAACGATACAGCAGTCGAAGTTGCGCACGCCGATGGCCCCCAGCACGGCTTCGTCCTGCGCGTCGCCCTGCATGACCTGCGTCACATCATCCGCGATGCGCTGCACGCTCTCGGCGTTCTCGTCGATGGCAAAAACCTCCTGACCAAGCTCGGTCAGCTCCTCCGCAACGGCGGTACCGAATCGGCCCATGCCGATCACCAGAAAGGATTTCATATCTGTCTCTCCTTTGGATAACTGCTTAATCTACTTCACTATAAAGGCATCATCACGCAAAATGCCGAAAATGTAATTGCGGAATGCTGCCTCAACCAATAAACACATCTGCGTCCGGGTATTTGAGCCTTGGCGGCTCTCTGCGGCGCATGAAAACGGCAACGCCGAGCGTCAGCACACCGACACGGCCCATATACATCATCACGATCAGAATGACGCACGAAGCCGCCGACAACGTCGGTGTCAGACCCATGGACACACCGACCGTGCCGAACGCGGAGACCGCTTCAAACAGGCACTGGTGAAACGGTGCGTCCTCGATTCCGGCAATCGCACAGGCGCCGACCAGACAGAGCACGCCGCCTGCCATGAGCAGGGTTACGGCGTTCATGATGCTGCGCGGCGCAATCGTCCGGCCGAACGCCGAAACCGTTGTGCGCCCGCAGAAGGCGCTGATGGCCGTGATGACGGTGAACGAGAAGGTGTAGGGCTTGCCGGCCTCGACGAGGTCCGTCTCGTCGAATTCAGGCTTGGCGATGGGGTACAGGTCGCAATCGTCGATGGCGAGAGGATAGGTGCCGTTGACCACGTCGTCGGTGACCGTCGCGCGCACGGCTTCGGCGCCCAGGGCGTTGTCGATGATCGGGCGCGGGGCCTTGCCCTTGCGGAACCCGGGGAAGTTGTACTTGTTGGCGAAGTCCTTGTAGGTCTTCTTGATGCGGGCATCGATGTCCGCGGCATCGACGGTAACGGTCACTTTCGTGCGGTTATCTTCCAATGCCTCAACTTTTGTTTCCACGTAACTATCCTCCATCATTCATATGTCGCCTTGCGGCATCGTTCGGTGCGACTGCCTTGGCCTTCCCTTGCAGCGATGCGTTACGACCTGCAAAGCAAGCCAAGCACACCGAGACGGAATTATCGCACATATGCGCCCAGCCGGGAAGTAAAGATGAGGCAGGTTCACGAAGAACCGACGAAATGCGAAAGAACAGCTTCAGGAACTATCCAACGATATATCCAGTGCGTTAGACAAG
>OGXF01002437.1_pt1 | contig 10418 bp, 12 predicted proteins | sample 1576191 | NCBI WGS metagenome assembly OGXF01 (sample SAMEA3541545, study PRJEB24748) | human gut metagenome | biome: human gut; feature: human-associated habitat; material: faeces | place: China | collected 2012
AGACTACTCACCATCCCTATCTAGAGATTGCTCCCGGAGCCGTTAGGCTCGGGGCTGAGAAAGCTGTCATTATCGGTATGCATTGGCTTCAGGCCGGCGGTGCTGAGCGCTGGGCTGTTGAGACGGTGCGCCGTGTTCGCGAAGCGGGCATGCTGCCTATCGTCATATCGGATCGACCCAGCCATCAGCCTTGGATCGATAGGCCGGAGTTCAAAGATGCCTTGGTGCTGTGCCTTACGTTCCCTATACAGGAGCGTCCAGGCGATGAGCCTTTGCTTCGCTCGCTTGTTGAACAATTCGATATTAAGGGCGTCCTCATTCACCATTGCCAATGGCTTTATGATCGTCTGTGGTGGATCAAAAAGTATCGACCCAATGCGACTGTAGTTGATTCTCTGCATATTGTTGAATACCCCTATGGTGGTGGTTATCCCAATCAGGCGGTTAGCCGCGATGCGTTTATTGATTTACATCATGTGATTTCTCCCCAGCTTGTGTCTTGGCTTGTTGGGTCGCATGGAATTGATGCTAATAAGGTTGTAGACGCTCCGCTTGTTGGGCTTACTGCTGACGTGACTGCTAAGGCGTGCAAGGAACCCGCGTCTAAGAGTAAGCTCACTGTTTGCTTCGTGGGCAGGATTTCCCGCCAGAAGAGGCCCGAAGCATTTGTCCTTCTTGCTAAGAAGCTCGATAAGTGTGCTCCTGGTCGTTTTAGGTTTATCATGCACGGCAACGGTGATTTGGATCCTATGGTGGACAAGATCATTGCTCGTCATGAACTCTCCGACTTAATTGAGCGGAGGGGGATGCAGATTCCTGTCGATAAGACCTATTCTGATTCTGATGTCCTCGTTGTTTCTGCCATTAATGAAGGAATTACTTTGACGACGATTGAATCTCTCAGTGCTGGACTGCCTGTTGTCTCAACTGATGTCGGTTCTCAGAATACGCTTATTCCAACTGAAGCATTGACTCCACGGTCCACTCGCGATTTCATTAAGTGCGCATCGCGTATCCTTTTGAAGATGCTCGAGGATAACGATTTCCGTAAATCCGTCTGGCAATCTGAGATGGATAGGCTTGTGGAGTTTTCAAAGCTAAAAAATGCCAACACCCTCTTTACTGAGATTCTGGGGAAGTGGAGTGATGATGAGCAATAGTCCTACTGTTACCGCCGTTGTGGTGACATATAACCGTCTCGACAAGTTGAAGAATGTTCTTTCTGCCCTTGAGGGGCAGACGCTTCCTCCTAGCGAGCTTGTTGTTGTTGACAACGCTTCGACTGACGGCACCAGTGATTTCCTGGCTTCATATGCATCTGAGCAGCACGGCGGCATGCCCATTAAGGTTATTTCTTGTTCGGAGAATCTTGGCGGAGCTGGTGGTTTTTCTGCTGGAATGAAATCCGGTTACGACAGCGGTTCAGATTTCGTTTGGATCTTTGACGATGATGGCTATCCCGAGCCCGATGCTTTAGAGAAGCTGATTCAAGGCTATAATGGCGCCGTTGATGAGCTTGGTCCCGATGTCCCATACGCTTGCTCGGTCGTAAAGTTTATTGATGGTTCTATTTGCGAGATGAACAATCCCGTGCCCACTTGGGATTGGGGTCGATTGCTCGCAAAGGGGCAAAACTCTGTCATGGTTACCTCCTGCTCGTTTGTTTCGGTGCTGATTCCACGTTGGGTTCTTGAATCTTTCGGCCTTCCTTTTAAGGAATATTTTATTTGGTTTGATGATGCCGAGTACACACTTCGCATTACTAAGACCTGCCCCGGTGTTCAGGTGCTTGACAGCGTGATCATTCACGACATGGCATCTAATAAGGGTGTAAACTTCTCGATGATTGATGAAAAGAATGCGTGGAAATTCTCTTACGGCATTCGTAATCAGGCGTCGTATAGGCTCCACCATGAAGGTAAGGCTGCGTATTTGTTGTTTTGTGCCCAGGTTTGCCGCAGCATGAAAGCTGGAGGAGTGAATAAGAAGTTGCAGCGTCAGATGCGTAAAAAGATGCGTGAGGCCATTAAGTTCAATCCTAAAATTGATTATCCTCAGACTATGTAACCATTATTTGTTACACAGGGTTGATTTATTTGGCTCGTCATGTATATGGCGAGCCTTTTTACTGTTGGTATTTACTGGATTGCATGATGCGCAATGGAGAGCTTCGCTCTTACGGGTATTATTACTCTTAAATTATTGTTGAAATTGGAAATGGACGGCGGAGCTGTTAATGATATCTAAAAGCGATCAGGGAATGATTGTCTCGTCTCATGCGAAGAATGAGGTAGAGAAAGATCGATTTATTCTCAAGCAGCTGGTTACCAAGGATTTTAAGATCAAATATAGGCGGAGTTTTTTGGGCGTTGCTTGGTCTGTCTTAAATCCGCTGCTCATGATGATTGTTATGGCTGTTGTCTTTTCGACCATCTTTGCTCAGGGGCGAAACGGCGCAGTGAGTCCTGAGCTTTACCCTCTGTATCTTATCGTGGGTAATGTTACTTTTTCCGTAATGTCGGAATCTACTAACCAGGCTCTCATGTCCATCATTTGGGCATCATCGCTGCTAAAGAAAGTAAAAGTCCATCGATGGGTTTTCCCTGTTCAGAAGGTGCTCTTTTCGCTTGTTAACTTTGGTTTTTCCCTCATTGCCGTTGCCATTGTTATGATTTGGTTCCATATTGTTCCCACTTGGCATTTAATTCTGCTGCCCGTCTGTCTCTTCCTTCTCATGCTGTTTTGCATGGGGCTGGGCATGATGCTCTCGGCTCTAACCGTTTTCTTCCGCGACATTATGCACTTGTGGAGTGTTGTGATTACTGCTTGGACCTATCTCACTCCTATTTTCTGGACAACAGACTTTATCGGTCAGATGCCACATGTTGTTCGCATTATCATGTATGCGAATCCTATGTATAACTACATTCAGTTTATGCGCGATATTTTCTTGTTCCAGACGACTCCGACTTTTTTCACGGTTGGTATGTGCGTAGCTTGGGCGGTTGTTGCCCTTGTATTGGGATACGTCGTATTCCATAGCTCAGAGCACAAGTTCATTCTCTATATCTAAGGATTGACCATGCCTTTTTCTGTTAAGGACTACAGGGATCAGCCTCTCGCCGTTGAAGTCAAAGACGTAACTATGATTTTTAATATGGCCTCAGAGTCCCTCACTAATCTCAAAGAGTATTTTATAAAGCTTGCAAAGCATCAGCTCTTTTTTGAAGAGTTCCGAGCCCTAAAGCACATTTCTTTTGATATTCATCGAGGCGAAGTTGTAGGTCTCGTTGGTACAAACGGATCCGGCAAGTCAACCATGCTTAAGATTATTGCCGGCGTACTCGAGCCTTCTGAAGGCGAGGTAAAGGTTCATGGCAACATCGCACCTTTGATTGAGCTTGGTGCGGGCTTTGACGCTGAGCTCACTGCCCGTGAAAATATTTATCTCAATGGCGCACTGTTAGGTTATACAAAAGAGTTCATTGATGCCAATTTTGACGGCATAATTGAGTTTGCCGAGCTTCAAGATTTTGTCGATATGCCGTTGAAGAATTTCTCTTCGGGTATGGTTGCCCGCATTGCCTTTGCAATCGCGACTATCACTGAGCCTGATATTCTGATTGTCGATGAGACGCTCTCTGTCGGCGATGTATTCTTCCAAGAGAAATGCGAGCGTCGTATCCAGCATTTTATTGAATCTGGTGATGTTACCGTCCTTTTCGTTTCTCATTCTATGGAGCAGGTTGAGCGTATTTGCCAGCGTGCTGTGTGGATTGAGAAGGGTGATCTTAGGATGGATGGCCCCGTGGATGATGTTTGCAAAGCGTATCGAGATCAGTTCAAGTAGGCTATACTTTTCTTGTTTGCTCCATTAGCTCAGTTGGATAGAGCAGGGGACTTCTAATCCCAAGGTCGACGGTTCGAATCCGCCATGGAGCACCCTATGTATCTCAGAGCCATCTTTATGATGGCTCTTAATCTATTGGAGTATGGAATGGGCTCGCTTTCATCTGTTCGCCTGGAAGCTAATTCCGAACTGCTTTCTTCGAAGTATTCCGAACCCGGTGGCCGACATTCATTAAAACGAGTGCTGACATACGGAACGTTTGATTTGCTTCACTATGGTCACGTGCGACTTCTTCAGCAGGCTTCAAAACTTGGCGATTATTTGATTGTTGGTCTTTCAACGGATGAGTTTAATTCGCTTAAGGGTAAGAAGAGTTTTTATCCATATGATGTCAGGCGTGAGATGCTTGAGGCGCTGCGGTACGTTGATTTGGTAATTCCGGAAGACAGTTGGAATCAGAAGCCGGGGGATATACAGGCGTATCATGTTGATATTGTTTGTATGGGTGGCGACTGGAAAGACGACGAACGATTTGAAGCTCTTAGACCGTATTGCGATGTTATTTATTTAAATCGCACTGCCGGCATCTCGACTACAGAGGTAAAGAGTCGTCTTGCTCAGTAAAATAGTCTTCTGCTGCATCTTAATGGTGCACCAGAAGACTTTTATGGCTTGCTAGTCACTAGCAATTAGTTTTCTAATTGCATTATTTGCATTTCCAGATTCGAGATCATCATGATTTACGTGTTCAAAATGCGTATTGATATCCTTTGGAAGATCGTATATGTTGCCATAACGGCTCAAGAGGAAGATATCAGGATTGCACGGCGCTTTAAGCTGTTCCCCTTCAAATTCTATTTGCTGTGTAGGGTACAAATCTTCGATAGGATAGACCCATTGCCTTTGTTTGCCGTCATCTAGATTATCGATAGACCACATGATACCGACTGCATCTTTCTTATCACAGATGAGTCCTGCTTCCTTAGATCTTTCTAGACAGCTGTCAAAGTACTTCTGGATGTTAAAGTTTTTTTCGCCCGAATAGTAAGGTTCATTTTTCCAAAAATCGAGCTCTGAATCTGTTTCCATTTCCTCAACCATTGTCTGCCGCAATTTCCTTTGCTTTTCAGCGGAGTCGTTATCAATTGAGGGTGCCCAGTCATAGATAAACAGATCTAGGAAACATGGGATATCCTCATCGTTATAGAGAAAACGAATTTGACGACAATGCACATAGTGATCATAGACGACAGTTATTTTATATCTACGGTCACTGCGGACAATTTCCTGTAACCTTTCGAGATCATCTCGCATTATGCCCAGATCAGTATCATCGTCCCAAGGTATGAATCCTTTGTGTCTGATGGCACCGATAAGGGTTCCGAAATTAATCCAGTAGTCTATGTTATTGTCTTTGCACAGCGCGTCGAATTCTCCGAGCAATTTTCCGCATCCGAGCTGGAGTAGGCGAAGACCACCCTCTGCTTTGGGCAGTTCTCTGAAAAAGCGTTTCTTGGCGTCCTGTATGCTCTCGCTCGGTTTCCGATAGTTGTCCCAAGCGAACATCTTCATGTGTTCGTCGTGTGCGTCAATATCGCTAGCGATAGATTCGATCATTGGAATGGTTCGACAATCAAACTTGTAATCGATATTCATGTTAATACCGTTATCGGCGGTCTCGACTCGTTTATAAAGACGCTCAATCTGTTGTTGCGTTTCTTGTTGGAAACGAATGATGTCATCACAAAGGATTTGAATGTCGTTGTGCATGGCATGTAGGGAACGCGAGGAACCTGGGAGGAATTGTTTAATCTTACTGAGCATAAAAGGCTTCCCTTCATAAATGACTTCCAATAGCTCATGGCAAATTTGGTGTGTAAGTGGAATTGGAAGGGTTAAAGTGTCTTGATTGTTTGCGTGACAGGGGGGGTCTTCCTATTAATAGAATTCCGGCTTTTATATTGCTTAACTATAAAATATATTATTGGCTCTCTCCTATTGTGAATGGCACAAGAACTGTGCTTGGAACATTAATTTTTTCTACAGCACAGAGGCCTATTTTAATTTCTAAGTGCAACGCTGCTTTTGGTCTAATGGGGCGACGATAATTGATTCGGCTATGGTTGTTGCTGAATCAATTGAAAACGTTGACACGGGCTGCCGCTTATTTCCTGAGTCGGTAAGAGGAACCTTAAAACAGTGACTACTGATCGTTTATCTTATTTACCTTAGGTTCCCATTCCTTTCGCTCCACCTTGACGACGGAATCCAAGATGAAGTATGTGGCGAGCGACAATCCGCACGGGAACATAAATGCGACAGCGAGTATTGCGGTGGGGAAGCGAGGCATCAAACCGGTGGCAAGGTATTCTGTGATGAGAGGGGCTCCTGGGATTAGGCAGATAGCCGCTAAGATGAGCGCAACAAGCGAGAAGAACTTAAGTGGACGGTAGTCCTTAAAAAGGGTACCGATCATGGCAATGACTCTAATAACATCGCTTACGGTATTGAGTTTGGACTCCGATCCAGCCGGGCGGTCGCGGTACTCGATGGATACATCTTTGAACCGGCAACGATGGTCGACCGCGTGGATGGATAGGTCTGTTTCGATTTGGAAGCCCTCGGTGAGCTCGGGAAGCGTCTTAACGAAGGGTTTGCTTATGGCACGATAGCCAGTCATGACGTCGTCGAAGCTGTAACCATAAATCCACTTGATCATGCTGCGTACAAGGTTGTTGTCAAATTTGTGAAAGCGTGCGTGTTCTCCTCGGCGTACGTTCCGTTGGACAGACGATCGCCGATGGTCATATCGGCTTCACCGGCAAGGATGGCTTTGCACAAAGCGTGCACTGACTCCGCCGGATAGGCGTCGTCTCCATCGGCCATGAGATAACAAACGGCCTCGATATCACGGAACATTTGACGGCATACGTTGCCCTTGTCTTGCCGGGGTTCAAATTTTACGGACGCTCCGTGTTCACGAGCAATTTGCACAGTGCTATCAGTCGAATTGTTGTCATAGACATAGATTGTGGCTTCAGGCAGTTCGCGGTGAAAATCGTCTACAACCTTGTCGATGGTCGGCGCTTCGTTGCAACAGGGAATGATTACGGCAATATCGCTTGAATTCACGTTGCTCTCCATGGTTTATTTGTGACCGTAAGAAGCGTAGTCGTTGGTTATTTAGTCTGGTTTTAATGACTTTAAAGCCAGATGGGATTCATTCATGAACCGTGCTTTTGTTTAAACACTGGCCGTAAGACATGGGGATGACTTGTGGCCCTATTTGTTAATCTGGGGCTTATAGGACAAAATGTGTGTCCATGTTTGGGGTATCGGCGCAGGTCGATGCCCTTTTTCAGCCGTTTTAATTCCGCGCCCGCTTTTAACCGCTCGGACAGAATGTGTGTCCGGTTGTCTATCGTTCCCGCAGGTGGATAACCTTTTCCTGAACCGTTAAATACCCTTTCGGAAGAGGTACCCATGAAGGTCGTTTATCGCCCCTGCTGTGGCGGTCGGACCAGGCGCAACGGCAGGACATGATCGAGGGAGGGGTGAACTCGCAGCCGGGAGCCGTCCTGCGCAACCACCGGGGGCTGACGTCCGTCAAGCGCGTTAAGGCGGTGTTCTGGTGGTGCCACGCTCATTCGGGGGACGCGAGGACGGCGCGCGAGAAGCTCTCCGCGATGCCGACCGACGCGGACATCGACTTCCTGTTCAGCGTCTACTCCGCCTCGCCGTCGCGCGAGGACGGAGGGCCGGAATGGGGCGACGGGGCCGTGTGGGAGGACCTCCACCACAGGGGCCCGTACCCGTTCCGGCTGGATTAATGGATGGAAACGGATGTTCTATCGGGACACACATTTTGTCCTATAAGCTTCCTAATGCTTCTCACCATGTGAAACCCTACGTTCTCTGGACTGCATGACGGCCCAGCGCGATGCACCGCACTGAAGATAAGTGTTGCTGGTGAGGCGCGTTATATGATTTTGACTGATTTGCCTCTTTGTATCAGACTATGACTATTATAGAGCAATTGCAATTAGACAGGTATTTAGCAGTGGGTAAAAGACTAATTTGGATCGATATGGCTAAAGCGTTAGCGATTCTTTCGGTTGTGGTTGGCCATACGTATCTGTACGGAAACCCAATTCTTTCTTTTGTAATGAGTTTTCATATTCCCCTCTTTTTTGTCTTGTCTGGATATACCTTCAACGTTCAAAAGTTCAATAAGGCAAAACTGGTCAAGCGGATTGTATTTCCGTATATAAGTATCTGTGTTTTTCTTGGAATTCTTAGCCTCATTCATAATGGCAGTAATGGATTGGTTTCTTTTTTGTTGTCTGTCGTATGGGGATCGGGCGGCACTGTCGACTGTTTCGATATTCCCGGCATTGGCCTTGCCTGGTTCTTGCTTGCTCTATATTTTAGCAAGGTGATATTTGCCAATATTGAGGCATTTTTTTTAAATTTTAGTATTAATTGTTTTTTAAAGTTACTTTTATACATAATAATTTCTTATTTATCATTTCTTGGATCGTCTTATTTAGTTTTGCCTTTTGCATTAAGCCAAGCTTTAGTATCTTTACCTTATTTGTGTTTAGGTCAGCTTTGCCGTGAGATTGATTTTTCGGAATTAAAACGGACAAAGTTCCCCGTGATTTTTATTGCATTAACAATTTGGGTTATTGGACTCTATAAGGGAGTATTTTTTAGCATAGGCAATTTATTTCACGTCGGATCACTTGCGTTCGGACTCTTGATGACCTTATCGTCATCTTTTGTCCTTCTATTGTTCTTTTCTTCGTTTGAGCGCGTATTCTCTCTTTCGAAGCTTTTCACTTTGATTTCTGAGTTGGGTAAGAACTCGTTACTTTTGCTCTGCCTTCATCAGGTTGAAAGTGCTTTTATTAACTGGTCGACTGTGGAATTTATATCTTTAGGTGTGTTTTCATTCCTAGTTTCAGGTGTTATTCATCTCATGCTTGTTGTTAGTATGTATGTGCTAATCAGGTTGTCTGCTCCAGCTTTGAGCCGAACAGGCTTGTAATTTAATTATTGTCCTCAGGACTATTGCGGAGGTTTGGCGTTGAGTAAAATCGCAGTTATTATTCCCTGTTATAACGAAGCCATGACGATAGGAAAAGTAGTCGATGACTTCTCGCGCGAGTTGCCGGAAGCGGATATCTATGTTTATGACAATAATTCAAGCGATGATACTGCTTGCATTGCTCGTGAGCATGGGGCCATTGTTCGATTTGAGTCGCGTCAGGGTAAGGGCAATGTTTGCCGTCAAATGTTTCGTGATATCGATGCCGACTGCTATCTTATGGTTGATGGCGATGATACTTATGACGAGACAATGGCTCGCGCGATGTGTGAGCCGATTTTAAAAGGTGAAGCGGATATGACGGTTGGAGACCGTCTTTCTAACGGTACCTACGCCGAAGAGAACAAAAGGGCTTTTCACGGGTTCGGTAATAATCTTGTTAGGGCAATGATCAAGTGGATCTATGGCTATTCGTTTGATGATGTTATGACGGGTTATCGAGCGATGAGCCGACCTTTTGTCAAAACTTTTCCTGTACTATCTGAAGGTTTTCAAATTGAGACCGAACTTTCAATTCATGCTGTTGACCGTCGTTGGCGCATCAAGGATATCCCAATTGTTTACCGCGACAGGCCAGCCGGATCTGAATCTAAGCTGTCTACTATTTCTGATGGAATTAAAGTTGTTTGTATGATTGGCACCTTATTTAAGGACTACCGTCCTCTGAAGTTCTTTGGTCTGGTTTCTGTTCTTTTCCTGCTCCTGGGCCTTATTGCTGGAATTCCGGTAATTATTGATTTCGCACGCACTGGACTTGTTGCACGCCTCCCTACTGCTATTCTCGCTACTGCCTTTATATTCCTTTGCGGTCTTTCTTTGACAACAGGGCTTATTCTTGATTCTGTTGCTAAAGTTGAGCGTAAGGAATGGGAACTCAGCGTCTATAAGATTGGCCAAAGTTTCCAAGATAAGGAGTGCTAGATGTCTCATGCTTTATATGGGGTTATCTACGAGGATTTTTGTAGCGACGGCTTAATGTCGTGTCGAATCAGGTCTCTTGTAGATTCTGCAATTAAGTACAACTCTCTTATTCAGCCGGGCCGCTCGCTTGTCTATCATTTTTATATGGGTGAGAAGTGGCAATATCCTTGTTTAACTGATCTTTCGACATTAAATGGTGGGCTAACTGTTACCGAGGGACTTCAGCCTTTCTTTTCTGTTAAAGCAGAATCTTTGGTTCAGCCTTTGTCCGAGTATTCACCCCATTATTTCGCAGGCCTTGAGCATATCAAAGACGATGGACATCGTTATATTCTTTTGACGCCTGACGATGCCACCGATGCTGACGTTGAGACGCATAACTCTCTTTCGAAGAAGCAGGAGCTTTATCGCAATCTCGAAGCGTGCTGCCCGGTTGCTTTTGACGATATTCGCGAAATTCAGCGCCAGCGTCGTTGGAGTAGTGTTCACTGAGGGATTCCATGTAACAGATGCAGTGAAGGTGTATGAGCAGATAGG
>OGXF01002447.1_pt1 | contig 10387 bp, 6 predicted proteins | sample 1576191 | NCBI WGS metagenome assembly OGXF01 (sample SAMEA3541545, study PRJEB24748) | human gut metagenome | biome: human gut; feature: human-associated habitat; material: faeces | place: China | collected 2012
GGCCGCAAAAAAGGCAGGCATCAAGCCCATCATCGGCTGTGAGGTCTATGTGGCCACCCGCACCCGCTTCGATAAAGTCAACAAAATCGACGGCAACAACCATCTTATCCTGCTCTGCAAGAATGAGACCGGCTATAAGAACCTCATCAAGATGGTGTCCGCTGCCTTCGTGGAGGGCTTTTATTCCAAGCCTCGTGTAGACAAGCAGCTTCTCGAGCAGTATCATGAGGGGCTCATCTGCCTGTCTGCCTGCCTCGCAGGCGAGATCCCGCAAGCCATTCTGGCGGGAGACTATGAGAGGGCAAAGTCCACCGCCCTGTGGTATCAGGAGCTGTTCGGCAAGGGCAATTACTACATCGAACTGCAGGACCACGGCCTCGAAGAGGATACGATTGTCCTGCCCCAGCTCATCAAACTGGCGCGGGAGACCGGTATCCCGATGGCGGCCACCAACGACTCCCACTATCTGCGGAAGGATGACGCCAAGATGCAGAGCATCCTGCTCTGCATCCAGACCGGCAAGACCATTCAGGACGCTGACCGGATGGAGTTCCGGACCGACGAATTCTACGTCAAAACGACGGATGAAATGTACGAGTTGTTCGCAATGGTGCCGGAAGCCTGCGCCAACACCCAGAAAATCGCGGACCAGTGCAATTTTGACTTCGACTTTGGACACACCAAAATTCCATATTACAAAGCCCCGAACGGGATGGACAATCAGGAGTTTTTCGAGAAGCTCTGCTGGGACGGCCTCGAGCGCCGCTACGGCTCGGACGTCCCACAGTCCAATAAGGACCGCCTGAACTATGAGATCGGCGTGGTCAAGTCGATGGGCTATACCAACTACTACCTCATTGTCTGGGATTATATCAACTACGCCAAGAGTCAGGGCATTCCGGTAGGCCCGGGCCGTGGCTCGGGCGCGGGCAGCATCGCGGCTTACTGTGTAGGCATCACCGACATCGACCCCATCCGCTACAACCTCATCTTCGAGCGATTCCTGAACCCCGAGCGCGTCAGTATGCCTGATTTTGACGTCGATTTCTGCTATGAGCGCCGTCAGGAGGTCATCGACTACGTCAACCGGAAGTACGGCGCAGACCATGTGGCCCAGATCGTCACCTTCGGCACCATGGCCGCCCGCAACGCCATCCGCGATGTGGGCCGCGTGATGGGGATGCCCTATCAGAGCGTGGATGTGGTGGCAAAGCAGGTGCCGATGGAGCTGAAAATGACGCTGAAACGCGCCTTGGAGGTCTCACCGGAGCTGAAGCGGATGTACGACAGCGACCCGCAGGTCACAGAACTTATCGACACTGCGCTGAAGGTTGAAGGAATGCCCCGCCACGCCTCCACCCATGCGGCCGGCGTCGTCATTACCCCGGAACCGACAGACTATTATCTGCCCCTGGCCACCAACGACGGCCTGCCTGTCACCCAGTTCAATATGACCGAGATCGAAGAGCTGGGTCTGCTGAAAATGGACTTCCTCGGCCTGCGCACCCTGACGGTCATCCGGGACGCGGAGGCGGCCGTCCAGAAAAAAGACCCGTCCTTCTCCATCCAGAAGCTGGATTATGACGATGCAGCGACTTATAAGATGCTGGGTCAGGGTGAAACGGAGGGCGTGTTCCAGCTCGAATCCTCGGGTATGAAACAGGTCCTCGTGGGTCTGCAGCCGCAGAACCTTGAAGACGTCATCGCTCTTATCAGTCTTTACCGCCCCGGCCCGATGGACTCCATCCCGACCTACCTGCGCAACCGCCACGAGCCGGATAAGATCAGCTATAAAACGCCACAGCTGGCCCACATCCTCGACGTCACCAACGGCTGCATCGTCTACCAGGAACAGGTCATGCAGATATTCCGTGAGCTGGCCGGTTTCTCGTTCGGACAGGCAGATAACGTCCGCCGTGCCATGAGTAAAAAGAAGCACGCGGTGATGGAGGCAGAACGCGAGCATTTTGTCCATGGCTGCACCGAGCCGGGCCACGAATGCCCGGGCTGTGTCGCCAATGGCATCTCCGAGGAAGTCGCCAACGAGATCTACGATGAAATGTCGAGTTTTGCGTCCTACGCCTTCAATAAAAGCCATGCTGCCTGCTACGCTTACGTCGCATTCCAGACGGCTTATCTCAAGTGTCATTACCCCAGCGAGTTTATGGCCGCATTGCTCACCAGTGTGCTTGACAATACTGACAAAGTCATCGAGTATTCGGGCGAGTGCGCCCGCCTAGGCCTCAAGGTGCTTCCGCCGGACGTCAATATCTCGAACGGCGGCTTCACGGCGGACAACGGCAAGATCCGTTTCGGCCTGAATGCGGTCAAGAATGTGGGCCGCAACCTCATCGAGCGAGTCGTGGAAGAGAGACAAGAGGAGCCTTATTCGAGCCTCTATGACTTCTGTAAGCGGATGCACGGCACTGAGCTGAACCGCCGGGCCGTGGAATGCCTTATCAAGGCGGGTGCCTTCGACAGTATGGGCGTCAACCGCCACAGCCTTGTGGAAGCCGTGGACGGCATCATCAAGAGCGTGGAGAGCGACTCCCGCCGCAATCTCGAAGGACAGCTGGACCTGTTCTCGGTGATGAGCGGCGAACCTGAGACCTCCGACACCGACAGCTACGAGATAAAGCCCTTCCCGGAGTACAGCCACACCGAACTGCTCCAGCAGGAGAAAGAGGTCAGCGGCCTCTATCTGTCCGGCCACCCGCTGGACGCCTATCGGGAACAGTCGGCACGCTTTGCGTCCAACAGCATCAAGGAGCTCACCGGCGAGGACGCCCACAAGCTGGACGGCAATCATGTCCGTATCGTGTGTACCGTCGTCAAAAACCGGATGATGACCACCAAGTCCAACACGATGATGGCCTTCACCAGCGTGGAGGACCTGACCGGTACGATGGAGGTCATCGTCTTTCCACGGGTACTGGATACCTTCCGCGATGCGCTCAAGGAAAATGCCGTCGTGGTCATCGAGGGACGCCTCTCCGTGCGTGAAGATGAGCCTTCCAAGCTGATGGCTGAGAGCATCTCGCCCATCGAGGGCTATGACCCCAAACGCCCGCAGGCCAACCGCCCCGACCTCATGCGGGATGCCGCCCAGCGGCTCTATGTCCGCCTGCCGTCCCGCAGCTGCCCCGAGTATGCAAAGGTCATCAATCTCCTTGAGATATTCGACGGCGATATGCCCGTCATTTTCTATCTCGAGGATGTCAAGCAGAAGCTCGCCGCGCCCCGGAGACTCTATGCTTCGGGCCATCCACTGCTGCTCCAGGAGCTGAAACGTCTGCTTGGCGAACGCAATGTCGCAACAAAATGACATTTCTGTGCATCAATCATTATGTCTACGCTGTTTTCAAATGATTAACTTTGTGATATACTTGTCTAAGGCAAGCCATAGCAAATATGTTGCATCAAGTCGGCCCGCATCTGTGGAAGAAGGGGATGCGCGCGCCCCGAGTGGTATGTGAAGAAACAAATTGGAGGGAATCTCTCTATGGAAAAGCAAATCAAGACGATCGGTGTTCTCACCAGCGGCGGCGACGCCCCCGGCATGAACGCAGCTGTCCGTGCCGTGGTCCGTACCGGCCTGCACAAGGGCTTCCGCATGATCGGCATCCAGCGCGGCTATAACGGTCTGCTGAACGGCGAGTGCTTCGAAATGAACCTGCGCAGTGTCTCGAACATCATCTCTGCCGGCGGCACCATCCTCTACACCGCACGCTGCCTTGAGTTCAAGACCAAAGAGGGCCAGGATAAGGGCGCAGCCAAGTGCCGTGAGCTTGGCATTGACGCGCTGGTGGTCATCGGCGGCGACGGTTCTTACCGCGGCGCCCGTGAGCTGGCACACCGCGGCATCCCGATGATCGGCCTGCCCGGCACCATCGACAACGATATTGCCTGCACCGACTACACCATCGGTTACGATACCGCTATGAACACTGCTCTGGAGATGATCGACAAGCTGCGCGACACCACCCAGAGCCATGACCGCTGCAGCGTCGTCGAGGTCATGGGCCGCAACGCTGGTTACATTGCCCTGAACGTCGCCATCGCCTCCGGCGCTATGGCCGTGCTGCTGCCCGAGAAGGAGTTCGATATGCAGCGCGACATCCTCGATAAGATCGTCGAGACCCAGCGCACCGGCAAGCGCCACTTCATCGTCATCGTGGCCGAGGGCATCGGCCATTCTCAGGAGATCGCCAACGAGATCCAGGCCCGCACCGGCATCGACACCCGTGCCACCATTCTGGGCCATGTCCAGCGCGGCGGCTCTCCCACGCTGCGTGACCGTGTGAACGCCTCTGCTATGGGCTACCACGCCGTCTGCCTGCTCGAGCAGGGCAAGTATAACCGCATCGTCGGCATGAAGGGTGAGGAGCTGGTGGATTACCCTGTAGATGAGGCCCTCGAGATGACCAAGAGCATCGACCCGGTCCTCGTGGACGTCTGCAATACGATCTCGATTTGAGTTTTTGAACATAGCGCAGAGCTGTATTTCTCAGAAAAAGGGGAAAAGCAGCTCTGCTTTTTTTGTTTACGAAAAACACCGTTTTGTGGTATACTATCGCAAGAGAATCAAGACGCGGCGCTCTGTCCCGCGTCAGGCAGGAGAGTGGAACTGTGGAACTGGAACAAGCCAAGAAGCGCGTAGAGGAACTGCGCGCTGTTATCGAGAAGAATAACCGCCTTTATTACGACCAGGACGCCCCCGAACTCGAGGACTTTGAATACGACGCCCTGACGCGGGAATTGAAGGAGCTGGAAGCGCAGTACCCAGAGCTGGTCACTCCGGCTTCGCCCACCCAGCATGTCGGCGGCACCCCCAGCGGACGCTTCGCAAAAGTGACACATGTCGTCAAGATGGAAAGCTTGCTGGATGCATTTTCCTACGATGAACTGCGTGATTTCGACCGCAGAGTGCGTGACGCGGGTATCGAGCCGGAGTATGTCGTCGAAATCAAGATCGACGGTCTTTCTTGCAGCCTTGAGTACGAGAACGGTGAACTGGTCCGTGCTTCTACCCGCGGCGACGGTGTCGTGGGCGAGGATGTCACCGCCAATGTCCGGGCTATCAAAAAGATACCGAAAAAGCTGAAAAATGCCCCTGAGTTTCTCGAGGTGCGCGGCGAGGTTTATATGCCCCATGAGGCGTTCCAGCACCTCTGCGCCGAGCAGGAGCTGCAGGACACGGCACCCTTCAAGAATCCCCGCAACGCCGCCGCCGGTTCGCTGCGCCAGAAGGACGCCAAGATCACCGGGAGCCGCGGCCTTTCGATTTTTGTTTTCAACGTCCAGCAGGTGCGTGGCAAGGAGCTGACTACCCACGCGGAAAGCCTCGATTACCTCAAAAGTCTCGGCCTGCCGGTCTCTCCCCGCTACCACATCGTCCACGATATTGAGGACGCGATCAAGGAGATCGAGCAGATCGGGCAGAACCGCTCAAAGCTCGATTTCGACATGGATGGTGCGGTCATCAAGGTCAATGACTTCGCCCAGCGCGATCGGATGGGTTCTACCAACAAGTTCCCCCGCTGGGCCATCGCGTTCAAGTATCCGCCCGAAGTCAAGGAGACGACCTTGCGCAGCATCGAGGTCGCTGTGGGCCGCACAGGCGTATTGACCCCGACCGCCTGCTTCGACCCGGTCTTCCTCGCCGGTACGACGGTGGCCCGCGCGACCCTCCACAACGAGGATTTCATCCGCCAGTTCGGCCTCTGCATCGGCGATACCATTCAGGTGCGGAAAGCCGGCGACATCATCCCGGAGGTCATCGGTGTCGTCCATCACCCGGAGAACGCAGAGCCTTACCAGATGCCGACAGTCTGTCCATCCTGCGGCGCACCGGTCGTCCATCTCGAGGATGAAGCTGCTCTGCGCTGTGTCAACCCGGAATGTCCGGCCCAGTCTCTGCGCAACATCATCCATTTTGCCTCCCGTGATGCGATGGACATCGACGGCTTGGGAACTGCCGTAGCGACACAGCTGGTGGAAAAAGGCCTCGTCCACTCGGCGGCAGACCTTTATGATTTGACGCTCAAGCAGCTGCTGACACTGGAAAAGTTCAAGGAGAAGAGCGCAGCGAATCTCCTCCACGCCATCGAAAATTCCAAGCAGAACAACCTCGACAAGCTGCTGTTCGGCTTCGGCATCCGCAACATCGGCGACAAGGCCGCTGCATTGCTGGCTGAGCACTTCGGCACACTGGAAGCCATCCGGGAGGCAGATATTGAAAAAATCAGCGAGATCGACGGTTTCGGAGGCGTGATGGGCCAGAGCGTGGTAGAGTTCTTCGCCAAGGACGGTACCACAGACCTTATCCATCGTCTGGCCGACGCTGGGGTGAACATGACCTGGAAGGGTGAGCCGAAGGGTGACAAGCTGGCGGGAATGACGCTGGTCGTCACCGGCACCCTCGAGACGCTCTCCCGCAATGAGGCAGAGGCTCTCATCGTCAAAAACGGCGGCAAAGCCAGCGGCTCGGTCTCCAAAAAGACGGCCTACGTTGTGGCCGGCACAGCGGCAGGCTCCAAGCTGACCAAGGCACAGGCCCTCGGTGTGCCTGTGCTGACGGAGGAAGAATTCCTTGCCATGCTGCGGGATGAACCGGAAGCTTAAATAGAATCAACTCAGAAGGCTCATGCAGTGGGTGTCTCCGCTGCGTGGGCCTTTTTTGCGTTCTAAAAACTCTGCCGCCGCATACAATAGGAGCAAGAAGCTAAAATGACGAGACCGAAGGAGAAACAGGATGGACGAGTATTACCGCGCTGTTCGGGCTCTGCCCGCATGGCTGGCGCGGCCTTTGAGCGCCCTGCCGCCGGACACTGCAGAACAGGTACATGAGATACGCCTCCGGGTCGGCTGCGGAGTACAGCTGACCATCGGCGGAAAGCCCTGCTGCCCGGCGGAGCTGCCTGCTTTGCAGACGCTCCGGCTGACGCCCTTGCAGATGGAAGAGATATTCGTTACCCTTTGCGGCGGGTCGGTACACAGCCACGAGACAGAAATTGCGGCGGGCTATGTCACGCTCAGCTGTGGGTGCCGCGCCGGGCTGGCCGGACAGTTTTACTGCGCACCGGGGCAGAGCGCCGTCTTGCAGGAGCTGCGCTCGGTAAATATCCGCGTTGCCCGGAACCGGGAATTTCCTCTGCCACAGAAACTCCGGGATATTCTGCAGCAGCGATTTATCGGGATGCTCCTGATGGGGGAACCCGACAGCGGCAAAACGACCCTTCTGCGAGGTGTCGCCCGGGAACTCGCAAAACAGAACAGGGCCGTGGCCGTCATCGACGAGCGGAGAGAGATATTCCCCTCGGAGGAAAGCGCGGCGCTTCCGCTCGACATCCTCAGCGGCATACCCAAGGGACAGGCGGTGCAGATGGCTCTGCGCACCCTCTCGCCGCAGGTCATCTTGTTGGACGAGCTGGGCGGGATGGACGAGCTTTACGCGCTGGAGCAGGGGCTTTTCAGCGGGGTGGAATTTATCGCCACACTTCATGCCGCCAGCTGGGAAGAGGCTGCCCGCCGCCCGCAGGTGCAGTATCTGCAAAAGTGCGGTGCGCTCCATGTGGCAGTGCTTTTGAAAGGCCGCACTGCGCCGGGGCAGCTGAAAGAGGTGCGTGTTTCGTGAAAACGCTTCGAGTCGTCTGTGCGCTGTTCTGGCTTGGCTGCGGCTGGTGCGCAGGGGATGCGGCCTGCCAGAATACACGGCGGCATCTGGCGGCGCTGGAAAAGACGCTCTTGCTTTTGCAGCGTGTCCGGCAGGAGATCAGCTATCGCCATACGGACCTCACCCTGCTTTTCCGCAGACTGAAACAGGAGGGGCTTGTCACGGGCGAAAGCTTCCGGGGCCTTTGTCCGCCGCCCGGTCTGACACGCCCGGAACACGACTGTTTCATCGAGTGCTTCTCAGGCCTTGGCCGGATGGAGGCAGAGCAGGAGTGCCAGCGGCTGGCATTTTATCAGGAGCGGTTCACGCTGTTTTTGCAGCAGGCGCAGGAGCACGCCCGCCCGCAGCTGGAATTGAGCCACAAGCTGGGATTTGCTGCCGGACTGGCGGCGGCCATCCTCTGCCTCTGATGAAAGATAGGGGGAATGTGTATGGACATCGACCTGATTTTCAAGATCGCGGCCATCGGCATCATCGTGGCGGTGCTCAACCAGCTGCTTATCCGCTCAGGCCGGGAAGACCAGGCCATGATGACCACATTGGCGGGGCTGGTGGTGGTGCTGTCCATCCTGGTCAAGCAGATCAGTGTTCTTTTCGTCACCATCAAGTCCCTCTTTGCGCTATGAGCGCCCTCACGATGCTGGGACTTGCGGTGATGGGGGCTGTGCTGTACACCCTGTTCCAGAAAAGCGCCCCGGCTTTCGGGCTGTTCGTCTCGATGGGAGCCGCTGTCCTTGTGCTGTGGAAAATCAGCACGTCGGCGCAGACCGTGCTTTCCGGGCTGACAAAACTGGAACAGCGGGCAGGCGGCGACGCCTTTTCCTGTCTGCTGCGGTGTACAGGCATCATCCTGCTGGCCGATTACGCCCACTCGCTCTGCGAGGAGGCGGGGGCTGAATCGCTGGCGTGGTGTACGGCACTGGCCGGACGGGTGCTGGTGCTTGCGGCAGCGTGGCCCCTGCTGGAAGAGATCGGCCAGAAGATAGGGAGCATCGCAGGATGAAAAGAGATAAGCTTTTCCGTTTGAGTCTGGCAATACTGTTCTTGTGGACGAGCCTTGCACTCGCGGCCCCGGCGGCGATGGCCGCTTCGAGCACAGCTCTGCCGGGCAGTTCTCTCTGGGAGCCCTATTTGCAGCAGAGCCGCATCGACCTCGAAAAGGCGGCATCCTCACCGTGGGAAACACTGAAAAGCTTTCTGCCCCGATCCTTCGGCGCACTGGTGCGCCAGACGGCAAGTCGTTATACGTCAGTGCTCCTGTTCCTGACGCTGACAGCGGTGCTGGGGCTCCTCGCCGGGGAATGCACCGATGGGGCCTTGCTGGATCTGGTGGCGGCAGGCGGCTGCGGCGTCCTGCTCTGGGGGAGTCTGCTGGAAGAAGCCCAGAAGCTTTGTGAACAGGTGGAGAGCTGGCGCAGCTTTCTGTTGGGGTTCCTTCCCGTCTATGCCGGTGTCCTCACGATGGGAGGGGAAGGAGCAGCAGGCAGTGCGGCCAGTGGAGCGCTGCTGACGGCACTCTGCTTTCTGGCTCAGCTGGCAGCGGCCTTCGTTCAGCCGCTGCTCCACTGCTATCTGATGCTCAGCATGGCCTGCTGTGTCAGCTCTGAACCAGCCCTCGGCGTTTTCTGCAAGGGCGTCGGCAGTGCGCTCCGTCAGGCGCTGGGCTGGGCCGGAAAAATTCTGGTGGCTCTGCTGGGCCTGCAGAGGGCTGCGGCATTCCAGCTGGACCGCTTTTCACTCCGTACCGGCCAGCTTTTGGCAGGGAGCGTTCCCATCATCGGGCAGACTCTCAGCAGTGCATCGGAATCCATCCTCGCAGGGATACAGCTCCTCAAGAGCGGGCTGGGGCTGGCAGCTCTGTCGGTGCTGGGTGCGGAGTTCGTGCCGCTCTATCTGGGGCTGATGATACAGCTGGCTCTTCTGATGGGCTGCAGCCTGCTCTGCAGTCTCACTGGCATCTCCCGCTGCCGCGCATTATTCGACTGTTTTGCCGAGGCGGTGCGCTGTATGGCAGCGGTGGTGGCGCTTTTCTTCGGGCTGGCGGCGGCAGGGGTAACACTGCTGTTCATCGTAGGAGGTGGTTCATGATGCAGGCACTGGAACGGGCAGCGGCAGTCTTCTGTACGGCCTGCATCTGCGCCGAGCTGCTCTCCCGCTTTGTCGGGCAGGGCTGGGGGCAGAAGTGCATAAAAGCGGTGGCGGGGCTATATATTCTAGTAGTCTTTGCGGATGCTCTGCCCGGCGCGAAGGCGCAGTTTGCCGCATTGGAACTGCCGCAGGTGCCGGCGGTCTCGGTAGGCAGTCTGGAGGATGCTGTTCTGGCACAGACGGCAGAAGAGCTCTCCCGTACGCTCGAAGAACGCTGTCTCAGCGAGGCGGGTGTTTCGCTCAGGCTGAATATCAGTCTGAGCCGGACCGCTGAGGGCGTGGAAGCGGCTGAGGTGCAGATCGTCCCTCAGGACGCCGTCACTGCCTCGCAGAAGCGGGCAATCGAAGCGCTGCTGGAAGGACAGCTTCAACTGGGACCGGAATGCATCAAATGGAACAGCCCCAGCGGGGAGGATGTGCCATGAACAACAAGCTTTTTTCGCGGCTGAAGGACCTCGCGCAGAAGGAAAACCGCGCCCGGCTGGCGGTCTTGCTGGGCGCGGCGGCCATGCTCTGTCACTTTTGTGGGTATTATTAACCTGGAGCATGGACGCATCATTTATA
>OGXF01002449.1_pt1 | contig 10385 bp, 10 predicted proteins | sample 1576191 | NCBI WGS metagenome assembly OGXF01 (sample SAMEA3541545, study PRJEB24748) | human gut metagenome | biome: human gut; feature: human-associated habitat; material: faeces | place: China | collected 2012
AATTTCATCAATCATTTAGCTATCCTCCAATTCTTCAATAAACCAAAAATTTTTCCCACCTTGTCGATATGGTCCATGCCCAGGTGGACGCAGCCCGGGCCGGTGGACTCGGACAGGCCGTAGTTGGTGTCGTACTTGTGGTGGGGGAAATAGCGCATCCAGTGCTTGATGAGGGAGGGGGGCACCGGCTGGGCGCCGATGTGCATCAGCCGCCACTGGGACAGCTGATAGTCCTCCAGCTTCAGATCCCCCCGGTCCAGGGCGGCCAGGATGTCCTGGCACCAGGGCACCAGCAGCCACACGATGGAGCACCGCTCGGAGGAGACGGCCTGGAAGATGGCCTGGGGGGAGTTCCCCTTCAGCAGAACCGCCTTGCTTCCGGTGAACAGAGAGCCGAACCAGTGCATTTTCGCGCCGGTGTGGTACAGGGGCGGGATGCAGAGAAACACATCGTCGTGGGTGGTGGCGTGGTGGATGGCCTCCATCCGGGCGGACTGGGCCAGGGCGTGGTGCTTGAGCAGGATGGCCTTGGGGAAGCCGGTGGTGCCGGAGGAGTAGTAGATGGCGGCCTCATCCTCGTCGTCGATGAGCACCTTTGGGGCCATGCTGGAGCAGTTGGCGGTGGCCCGGTGATAGTCCTCGGCGAAGGAAGGGCAGGTGTCCCCCACGAAGAAGAGGAGCATCTGCTGGGAGATCTTGGGCACGATGGCCTCCACACGGCCGATGAACTCCGGGCCGAAGAACAGCACGTCCACGTCGGCCAGCTTGAGGCAGTAGTCGATCTCGTCGGAGGTATAGCGGAAGTTCAGCGGCACCGCGATGGCCCCCGCCTTCAGGATGCCGAAGTAGATGGGCAGCCACTCCAGGCAGTTCATCAGCAGGATGGCCACCTTCTGCCCCTTCCGGATGCCCCGGCCCAGGAGCATATTGGCCACCCGGTTGGCCTTCTCATCAAAGACTGACCAGGTGATGGCCCGGCGGTAGGGGACGGAGGAGGTGGGCTGGATGAGCTCGTACTCCTTCCAGGTCACCCGCTGGGCCTCCTGGATCTCGGGGTTGATCTCCACCAGGGCGATCTCCTCGCCGTATAGCTTGCTGTTGCGCTCCAACAGATCCGTAATAGGCATGACAGTCAGATCCTTTCAAAACGGGGAGAGCCCCGAAACACTTCATTGATTTTACCTGTTGAAGTATCATAACCCGGAACCGGAGGATTGTCAAGGCCGTTTTCTCTGCCGGAGGGAAAATCAGCGGCAAAAAAATTTTACGGAAAATTCAGAATTCCCTGTTTGACCTTAACGCTTTAATGTGTTATAGTATATAGCAATACGGATCGGCCCGCTCCGTCTGCGGGCCGGAAGGGAGGAAATGTTATGGCAAAGGCAGAGCGCCGGGAGCGCAGCACCGCCCTGTACGAGACGATCCTGAAGCTGAGAGATCTGGAGGAGTGCCGCCGGTTCTTTGAGGACCTGTGTACCCCCACAGAGCTCCAGGCCATGGAGCAGCGTTTCGACGTGGCTGTCTATTTGCAGCAGGGCCTGGTCTATCTGGACATCCTGGAAAAGACCGGGGCCAGCAGCGCTACCATCAGCCGGGTGCGCCGGTCCATGCTGGAAAACGGCGCCGGCGGCGTGGTGCAGAGCATCATTATCCGGGAGGGCCTGGACAAGCCGGAGCCGCCGGAGGAATGACCCGGATCCGGGATATGGGATCAAGTTTTGCATTTTGCAGGAAAGCAGGGAAAAAGAATGAAGCAGCTGATGCTGGGCAACGCGGCCGTTGCCCGTGGACTTTATGAGGCGGGGTGCGGTGTGGTCTCCAGCTACCCCGGCACTCCCAGCACTGAGATCACCGAGGAGTGCGCCAAGTACGACGAGATCTACTGCGAGTGGGCGCCCAATGAGAAGGTGGCTATGGAGGTGGCCTTCGGGGCCAGCCTGGCGGGGAAGCGGTCCTTCTGCGGGATGAAGCACGTTGGTCTGAACGTGGCCGCCGACCCCCTGTTCACCATGAGCTACACCGGGGTGAACGGCGGCATGGTCATCGGTGTGGCCGACGACGCGGGGATGCACTCCTCTCAGAACGAGCAGGACTCCCGCCACTACGCCCGGGCGGCCAAGGTGCCCATGCTGGAGCCCTCCGACTCCGCCGAGGCCCTGGCCTTCGCCAAGCTGGCCTATGAGCTGTCCGAGCAGTTCGACACCCCGGTGCTGCTGAAGATGTGCACCCGGGTGGCTCACTCCCAGTCCATCGTGGACACGGCGGAGCGGGCGGAGCGGGAAATGATCCCCTATGAGAAGAACATCGCCAAGTATGTGATGATGCCAGGCAACGCCAAGCGCCGCCACCCGGTGGTGGAGGAGCGCACCCGGAAGCTGGCCCAGTGGGCGGAGACCGCCCCGGTCAACCGGGTGGAGGAGGGCGCTGACCACAAGATCGGCATCATCACCTCGTCCACCAGCTATCAGTATGTGAAGGAGGTCTGCGGCGACCGCTTCCCCGTTCTGAAGCTGGGCATGGCATGGCCCCTGCCGGAGGGGCTGATCCGGGATTTTGCCGCCTCGGTGGATCTGCTCACCGTGGTGGAGGAGCTGGACGGCTTCATCGAGGCCCACTGCCGGGCGATGGGGCTGGCGTTGGCAGGCAAGGACGTGTTCCCCTGCATCGATGAGTTCTCCCAGAACCTGGTGGCGGAGAAGCTGGGCCTGCCGGTCCACGCGGGGCGAAAGCTGGACGACCAGATCCCGCCCCGGCCCCCGGTCATGTGCGCCGGCTGCCCCCACCGGGGACTGTTCTACACCCTGAGTAAAAATAAGTGCACGGTGCTGGGCGACATCGGCTGCTACACCCTGGGCGCGGTGGCCCCCCTGTCCGCCATGGACATGACCCTGTGCATGGGCGGCTCCATCTCCGCCATCCACGGCTTCAACAAGGCCCGGGGCGGGGAGAGCGAGCACAAGACGGTGGCCGTCATCGGCGACTCCACCTTTATGCACTCCGGCATGACCGGTCTGGCCAACATCGCCTACAACCAGTCCAACTCCACTGTCATTATCCTGGACAACTCCATCACCGGCATGACCGGCCACCAGCAGAATCCCACCACCGGATTCAACATCAAGGGCGACCCCGCCGGAAAGATCGACCTGGAGGCCCTGTGCCGGGCCATGGGCTTCCGCCGTGTCCGGGTGGTGGACCCCTATGACCTGAAGGAGACCGACCGGGCGGTGAAGGAGGAGCTGGCCGCTGACGAGCCCTCTGTCATCATCAGCCGCCGGCCCTGCGCCCTGCTGAAATACGTCAAGCACAAGGCCCCGCTGAAGGTGAACACGGACAAGTGCATCGGCTGCAAGAGCTGCATGAAGATCGGCTGTCCCGCCATCTCCATGAAGGAGGGAAAGGCCCATGTGGACTTCACCCAGTGCGTGGGCTGCGGCGTGTGCCAGCAGCTGTGTCCGGTGGGCGCCTTTGAGAGCACCGGCAAGGAGGACTGAGAGATGGAAACGAAAAATATTATGATCGTGGGCGTGGGCGGACAGGGCTCCCTGCTGGCCAGCAAGCTGCTGGGCCATCTGCTGATGGAGCAGGGCTATGACGTGAAGGTGTCCGAGGTCCACGGGATGTCCCAGCGGGGCGGCAGCGTGGTCACCTATGTCCGCTATGGGGATAAGGTGTGTTCCCCGGTCATCGACCAGGGAGAGGCGGACTTCATCGTCTCCTTCGAGGTGCTGGAGGCCGCCCGCTGGCTGAGCTACTTAAAGCCCGACGGGCAGATCGTCACCAACACCCAGCAGATCGACCCCATGCCGGTCATCACCGGGGCGGCTCAATATCCGGAAAACCTGGTGGAGAAGATGAAGGCCGCCGGGGCCAAGGTGGACGCCCTGGACTGCCTGAAGCTGGCCGAGGAGGCGGGCTCCTCCAAGGCGGTGAACCTGGTGCTGATGGGGCGGCTGTCCCATTACTTTGACCTGCCGGAGGAGGCGTGGATGAAGTCCCTGGAGCCCTGTGTGCCCGCGAAATTCCTGGAACTGAACAAGCGGGCCTTCCAGCTGGGCAAAAACGCTTGAGTCAATTAGGAATTAGGAGTTAGGAATTAGGAATTGGAGGGCGGAGATGGGAAGCGTACTGCTGGTGGGGACGGGCGGGGCCCTGGGGGCCATGGGCCGATATGGGCTGAGCCTGCTGCCCTGGCGGGGGGAGTTCCCGTTGCTGACCCTGCTGACCAATCTGCTGGGGGCGGTGCTCATCGGCTTCATCGCCGGACTGGCAGGCCGCGGGCGGCTGAACCCGTCCGCCGCCCTCTTTTGGAAAACCGGCGTGTGCGGCGGCTTCACCACCTTTTCCACCTTTTCCCTGGAGAGCCTGACCCTGCTGGAGCGGGGGAAGTGGCTGCTGGGCGGGAGCTATATGCTCCTGAGTATGGCGCTGTGCCTGCTGGGGGCGGCCCTGGGACAGAGGCTAAGCCGGCTGTGACGTTATGAGCCTTTCGGGCTTCCGGGTGTTCCGGGACCCGGCGGTAATTCCCCTGTGGACGAATGGAACTGAGTTCTTTTTGATCCTTTTTCTTGCAAGAAAAAGGATGGATTCTAAAATCGAAGAGAGATGATCCCCATGGAACGTTATTATCAGCCTGAGATTGAATGTGCCAGCCAGGAGCAGCTCCGCGCCTGGCAGGACGAGCGCCTGGTGAAGCAGGTGCGCAATGTGTGGGACAACGTGCCCTACTACCGCAAAAAGATGGAGGAGAAGGGGCTGACCCCTGATGATATCCAGGGCGTGGCCGACCTGCACAAGCTGCCCTTTGTCACCAAGGCCGACCTGCGGGAGGCCTATCCCTACGGCCTGCTGGCACGGCCGCTGAAGGACTGTGTGCGCATCCACTCGACTTCAGGCACCACCGGCAAGCGGGTGGTGGCCTTTTACACCCAGCACGACGTTGACCTGTGGGAGGACTGCTGCGCCCGGGCCCTGGTTGCGGCCGGCGCCACCAATGAGGATGTGTGCCAGGTGTCCTATGGCTACGGCCTGTTCACAGGCGGCGCCGGACTCCACGGTGGAAGCCATAAGGCGGGCTGCCTGACCATCCCGGCTTCCTCGGGCAATACAGAGCGGCAGATCATGTTCATCAAGGACCTGAACGCCACCATCCTGTGCTGCACCCCCTCCTATGCCGCCTACCTGGGCGAGTCCATGAAGGAGATGGGCATGACCCCGGATCAGATCCCCCTGAAGGCGGGCATTTTCGGGGCGGAGGCCTGGAGCGAGGAGATGCGCCAGGACATCCAGAATACGCTGGGGATCAAAGCCTACGATATATATGGCCTGACGGAGCTGTCCGGTCCCGGCGTGGCCTTCGAGTGCTCCGCCCAGTCCGGAATGCACATCAATGAGGACCATTTCATCGCCGAGATCATCGACCCGGACACCGGCGAGGTGCTGCCCGAGGGCAGCAAGGGTGAGCTGGTGTTCACCTCCATCACCAAGGAGGCATTCCCTCTGCTGCGCTACCGCACCCGGGACATCTGTATGCTCACCCGGGAGAAGTGCTCCTGCGGCCGCACCCATGTGAAGATGTGCAAGCCCATGGGCCGCTCCGACGATATGCTCATCATCCGGGGGGTCAACGTGTTCCCCTCTCAGATCGAGACGGTGCTGCTCAACCACGGCTATCCCGCCAACTATCAGATCATTGTGGACCGGGTGAAGTCCACCGACACCCTGGACGTCCAGGTGGAGATGACCCCCGAGATGTTCACCGACAACCTGGGCGAGATCGACCGCCGGCAGAAGGAGCTGGTGGCCGGCCTGCGTTCCATGCTGGGTCTGGCGGCAAAGGTCACTCTGGTGGCGCCCAAGTCCATTGTCCGCAGTGAGGGCAAGGCGGTGCGCGTCATCGACAAGCGCAAGATTTAAGGAGGGTAAACCATGAGCATCAAGCAGATCTCCGTTTTTGTGGAGAATAAGCCGGGGGCCCTGTACGGGCTGACCGGGGTGCTGGCCCAGAACGGGGTGGACCTGCGGGCCCTCTCCCTGGCCGAAACAAGTGAGTTCGGCATCGTGCGGATCATTGTGGACAACCTGTACCAGGCCGCCACGGTGCTGAAAGACGCAAGCTATGTCCACAGCCTGACCCCCGTGGTGGGGGTGGCCATCCCCGATGTGCCCGGCGGGCTGAACAAGGTCCTCCAGGTCCTCACCGACGCCCGGGTGAATGTGGAGTATATGTACGCCTTCCTAGGTGGGCACGATGTGGACCGGGCCTACATGATCTTCCGTGTGGCGGACGAGAGTGCGGCGGAGGCCGCCCTGGCCGCCCGGGGCATCCGCACCCTGGAGCAGGAGGAGGTCGAAGCCCTGTAAGGGGACTGCTGAGTTCCTCCGCAAGACCCGTAAACAGAAAGAAACCGCGCCGGCATCTGCCGGCGCGGTTCGCTTTTATTTTTTAGAGAGTGAATGTTTCCACATCCGGGGCGGCGGCGGAGAAAAAACGGGGTATCCCGGAGCCGCATAGACTTCCAATCCAAATATGCCTCACCTAGGAGTCAGAGGCGAAACGCAGTTTCGCACAAAGTTCTTTTGCTTCCTTTTCTTTCAAGAAAAGGAAGAGAGTTTGTCGAGGCCCAGCTTCAGGCGGCGGACAGTCTCCTCACGGCCCAGGATGTGGCAGATCTCCACGGCTCCGCCGGGGGTGACCGACTTTCCGGCGGCGGCGATGCGTACCGGCCACATGAGCAGGGCGTTTTTCACGCCCAGGCCCTCAGCCAGCCCCACCAGGCTGTCGTGGATCATGGCCTCGCTCCAGCTGGGCAGATTGGCCAGCATCCCGATGGCGGCGGAGAGCATCTCCCGGGAGGAGTCCAGGGTGGACTTGGACTTCTTGTTGGCGAACAGGTTTACATCGTAGTCAGGCAGGGCGTCGAAAAAGTCCACCTTCTCTGGGATGTCGGTGAGCTTCTCGCACCGGGCCTGGAGCAGGCCGGCGATCTTGGCCGCGTCCAGCTTGGGGTCCTTCACCGTCTGACGGATATAGGGCTCAGCCACCTTTGCAAACTCCTCCGGAGCCATAGCGCGCAGGTAGAGGGCGTTGAAGTGGGTGAGCTTCTCAATGTCGAAGATAGCGGGGGACTTGGACACGCCGGAGAGCTCAAAGGCGTCCACCAGCTGGTCCAGGGTGAAGATCTCCTGCTCCGCCAGGTCGCCCTTGGGGGACCAGCCCAGCAGGGCCACATAGTTCAGGATGGCGTCGGTGAGGAAGCCTTGGGCCTTCAAGTCCTCATAGGAGGGGTCGCCGTGGCGCTTGGACATCTTGTGCTGGGCGTCCCGCATGACGGGGGAGCAGTGGACGTAGGTGGGCACCTCCCAGCCGAAGGCCTGGTACAGCAGGTCGTACTTGGGGGCGGAGGACAGGTACTCGCTGCCCCGGACCACATGGGTGATGCCCATGAGGTGGTCATCGATCACGTTGGCGAAATTGTAGGTGGGCAGGCCGTCCCGCTTGATGAGCACCTGGTCATCCAGGGTTTTGTTCTCCACGGTGATGTCGCCGAAAATGGCGTCGTGGAAGGTGGTGGAGCCCCCGGCGGGGATCTTTTGGCGGATGACATAGGGCTCGCCGGCGTCCACCCGGGCCTGGGCCTCAGCGGGGCTCAGGGCGCGGCAGGGGTCCTCCGCCCGGTCAAATTCACCGGAGTCCTCCTCCGACTCCGCCTTCTCGCAGAAGCAGTAGTAGGCGTGTCCCTTCTCCACCAGGAGCTGGGCGTACTTCCCATAGGTATCCCGCCGCTCCGTCTGGATGTAGGGGGCCACCGGGCCACCCACGTCGGGACCCTCGTCGTGGTCCAGATGGCACTCGGCCAGGGTGCGGTAAATTACCTCTGTGGCGCCCTCCACCTGGCGGGTCTGGTCGGTGTCCTCAATGCGCAGGATGAACGTGCCCTGGCTGTGCCGGGCGATGAGCCAGGTGTACAGGGCGGTGCGCAGGTTGCCCACGTGCATATAGCCGGTGGGAGAGGGGGCGAAGCGGGTGCGGACCTTCCCCTTGGGGATCTTGGCTTCCATCTCCTCAAAATATGTCATGTCCAGTGCCATACTGTTTCCCTCCATCCCGGCGCTGTGCGCCGGTTTTTCTTGGTATGATGCACTATTATAGTGGATTTCCCCCGGTTTGACAAGGGGTGGGAGTCCGTTCATGGCGGCTCCCTGGACGGATCCGAAGCATCAAACAGGGCGCGCTGCAAAATGAGCCGATCAAAGAGGTAACCGGCCAGCGGTCACTTCTGTCACACGGTAAGGAGCGAACCGTCTGCTTTGTTCGGCTCAAATCAACACCAAGGAAGGCGGAAGAGGATGGCGGTCGTGACGATCATATTCAAATGGGAATCGGCAACGATTTTTCTGGTGTGAATCTGTCGATTCTTCATTATTTTTTGAATTGTATTGACTTTTTTGTTTGTTGTGCCAATCTAAACATAGATAGATCAACAGATTCTGAGGTATCGTTTGCTGGATCCATATCAATTTGAAGGAGGTCTAAAATGGCATGAAAAAGTTTCTTTCGTCCCTGATCGCAGTTATGATGACGCTTTCCCTGTCTGTCCCAGTCCTTGCCGCTGAAATGGCCCCTATCTGCGAGATCGATTCTTCTTCCATCAAACCGCTTGAACTTACTCTTGTTGACCGGCAGATCACTACCCGCGGCCGTGTAGAGATCTACTCATTCTATATTCCTGACAGTGGTTATTACTATGAAGTTCCTGATTTCCGTGGTGAGTACACCGATGGATCTCACATTACGATTGAGGGGACATGGGATCCTACATACGCAAGGCTGAATGTTATGCTCAAGGATATGAACGCCGGAACATCGACGTACCGTTACATCGACTGTAATGAGCCGGCCACCTTTACCCTGTGGAACCATTCTGAATGGGGTTGTTTCCTCAAAGCAGAGGAAAAGAATATTTCTGGAACGATCAGCGTTGAAGTATCTTAAATTTTAATCTGGAAGCCAGCTCTTTTTCAAAGGGCTGGCTTCATTTTGCGTTTATAGCTCCTGGAAAACACCGCCTCCCGCCAAAAAATGACAGGTCTGTGACAAAACACAGAGAAAAAATGTGGTTATCCGGCAGAGTGCCCAAAATCACGGGTAAATTTTTACGAAAAAAAGAGCCGGGAAAGGTTTGACAACTGGTTACGAATATGTTACAATTCGGTTACAACATGAAAATTGCATGAAAAACTCAAGGAGGAATTCCATGGCATCCGAAAAGCTCCCTCTTTCCTATAAAGGACACCCCCTTCGCCGGAAGGACAACCTGATCTACTACGGCACGATGGCCGAGAAATATATCATCATGCTCCAGGTGCTGGCCACCCGGAAGGTGGACGATCTGGAGGTGGCCACCAAGGTGAGCGTCCAGCTTCAGCTCACCGACCCGGATCTGAAGAGCCGGGACCGTGTGGTCAAGAAAAGCGAGAAGGATAACCTCTACGCCGCAATGGACGTAGCTGCGGTCTGGCTGGACCGGGCGCTGAGCGGTAAGTAAGCCCCCTCATCCCTGTACAAACGATACTGTGTAAAGAGAGAATGGAGGAACCCCACCATGCACCTGTCCAGAGCCCTGACCGCGAAGCTGGCCGCCTGTATCCTGGCGGTCACCGCTGTGATCACCCCTTCCTTTGCCGCCTCTGTGGGCACTGTTGTGAGCGACTCCGGCCTGAATGTCCGGGCGGAGGCCAGCGCTGAGTCCCAGGTCTTCACCACCCTGTCCAGCGGGACCCAGGTGGATGTGCTGAGCACCACCGGAGACGGAAAGTGGCATAAAATTTCCAGCAACGGGATCACCGGCTTCGTGGCCGGCGACTACCTGAAGGTCACAGAGGAAAAGATCTACGGCCAGGTGGTGGCCGGGCCCCTGAATGTCCGCTCCGGCCCCAGCGCCGATGCGGAGAAGGTGGATTCCCTGTCTGTGGGGACCATCGTGGAGATCGAGGAGCTGATCGGCGGCGCTGGCGGCTGGTACCAGATCGAGGGCGGCTATGTCAGCAGCGACTATGTGGCCCAGGTGGATGCGGCGGCGGCCTCTGCTTCCGGCAAGGGCAGTGAGATCGCCCAGTATGCCCAGCAGTATGTGGGCTATCCCTATGTCTACGGCGGATCCAGCCCCAGCGGCTTTGACTGCTCCGGCTTTGTGACTTATGTGTGTAAGCACTTCGGCTATTCGGTCAACCGCACGGCCTCCGCCCAGATGGACAACGGAACCGCCGTCTCCAAGAGCCAGCTCCAGCCCGGCGACCTGGTGTTCTTCAACAATGGCAACAGCAGCAAGCGGGCCACCCATGTGGGCATCTACATCGGCGGGAACCAGTTTGTCCATGCCTCC
>OGXF01002453.1_pt1 | contig 10379 bp, 10 predicted proteins | sample 1576191 | NCBI WGS metagenome assembly OGXF01 (sample SAMEA3541545, study PRJEB24748) | human gut metagenome | biome: human gut; feature: human-associated habitat; material: faeces | place: China | collected 2012
GCGGAGGATTGGACGTTAAAGCAGTGGGAAAGCATGATGAAGTCCAAAAAGGAAGCCAAAAGAGCGGAGGATTGGACGTTAAAGCAGTGGGAAAGCATGATGAAGTCCAAAAAGGAAGTCAAAGTGCGCCGGATTGGACGTTAAAGCGGTGAGAAGACACAATGAAGTCCAAAATATGAAAGCCTAAACATAATCACAGACAACAGGAGGATATCAAAGATGGAAGACATGACCAGAAAAGAAGACATGAATAAGAAAGAAGATAAGCTGATATTAGGAGGACATGAGTTCAACAGCAGATTCATATTAGGTTCAGGAAAGTACAATGTGAATCTTATTAAGGCGGCAGTTGAGCAGGGCGGTGCTGAAATTATCACACTTGCTCTTAGACGTGCCAATACAGAGAATAAAGAGAATATTCTTGATTTCATACCGAAGGGAGTAACCCTTCTTCCTAATACTTCAGGAGCAAGAAATGCAGAGGAAGCGGTAAGAATTGCGAGACTCAGCCGTGAGATGGGATGTGGAGATTTTGTAAAGATTGAGATTATGCATGATGCAAAGTATCTTCTCCCAGATAACTATGAGACAGTGAAAGCAACAGAAATACTTGCTAAGGAAGGATTTGTTGTAATGCCATACATGTATCCTGATCTGAATGTGGCAAGAGATTTACAGAATGCCGGAGCTGCCTGCGTTATGCCGCTTGCCTCACCGATTGGAAGCAATAACGGACTTTCAACCAAAGCATTTATACAGATACTTATTGATGAGATTGATCTGCCAATTATCGTGGATGCAGGAATTGGCAAGCCTTCGCAGGCATGTGAGGCAATGGAGATGGGAGCTGCTGCGGTTATGGCTAATACAGCGATTGCGACCGCAGGAAATGTTCCGGCTATGGCAGAGGCGTTTAAGAAGGCTATAGAGGCAGGAAGAAGCGCATATCTTACAGGAATGGGAAGAGTTCTTGCAAGAGGTGGAAGTGCATCTGACCCATTGACAGGATTCTTACGCTAAATGTGGAACATTAAAATATAATAGAAAAGAAGGCAGAATAATGAACGAAGAAAATCAGGTGTATTTTATAGACAGTGACCAGCTTCCACCGGCTGCGTTAGAGAGAAAACATAAGTTAGAGCAGGACCCGTCATTCAGAACAGATTATATGAAATATCTTGATGACATGGAAATTATAGATTCAGATATTAAGGATAAAGTCTTAAAGGCAATGGATGAGTATGACTATGACTCATACACAGCCGCAGATGTGGAGAGGGCATTAAGCAAAGAAACATGTAATATTGAAGATTTTAAGGCATTGCTTTCACCAGCTGCAGCACCTTACTTAGAGCAGATGGCAAGAAAAGCAGAGAATGAAACTAAGAAACATTTTGGCAATACAGTATATATATTTACACCTATCTATATAGCCAATTACTGCCAGAATTACTGCATATACTGTGGATTCAACTGCTACAATAATATTCACAGAAAGAAACTTTCATTTGAGGAAATTGAGCATGAGATGAAGGTGATTGCAGATACAGGAATGGAAGAAATCCTGATTCTTACAGGAGAGAGCAGAAAATATTCAGATGTTGAGTATATTGGTGAATCAGTTAAGATTGCAAGAAAATATTTCAAGAATATCGGCATAGAGATATATCCTGTAAATGTGGATGAATACCGCTATCTTCATGAATGTGGAGTTGATTATGTGACAGTATTCCAGGAAACTTATAATCCTGTAAAGTATGAGACATTACATTTGTTAGGACATAAGAGAGTATGGCCTTACAGATTTGATGCACAGGAGAGGGCGCTTATGGCAGGCATGAGAGGAGCAGGATTTTCAGCATTGTTAGGACTTGATGATTTCAGAAAAGACGCACTGGCAACAGCACTGCATGTATATTATCTTAACAGAAAATACCCACATGCAGAACTGAGTCTTAGCTGTCCGAGACTCCGTCCGATAATCAACAATGATAAGATTAATCCAAGAGATGTCGGCGAAAAGCAGTTGTGTCAGGTGCTTTGTGCGTACAGATTATTTCTGCCATTCGTTGGAATAACAGTTTCAAGCCGTGAGAGTGCGCAGTTTAGAAATGGTATAACCAAGATATGTGCCACTAAAGTTTCAGCAGGTGTTTCAACAGGAATCGGCGACCATGAATCTAAATATACAGGAAAAGAAGATGGTGATGCCGGAGATGAACAGTTTGAAATCAATGATAACCGTTCATTTGACAGAATGTATAAGGATATGGAGGATGGCGGGCTTCAGCCAGTCGTGAATGAATACATTTATGTATAGAAAATATATATGTATAACGAACAAGCACCTTGTGAGTGGCAGCGGTGGTGCAGAGTGTACTATGAATGAGTACATTACGCAGATTGAAAAATGTGTGGCACTGCACCCATATGCCATGATACTTCGTGAAAAGGACATGGACAGGCAGGACTACAGAGAACTTGCCAGACACATACAGGTAATGTGCAGGAAAGCTTCTGTTAAAATGTTTGTTCACAGTGATATCAGTGCGGCAAAGTATGCAGGCTGTGGAAATGTACATTTTTCAATGGAACATTTTAAACAAATGTGTGAAGAACAGGCAGATGTGATAAAGAGGCTTGATTGTGTGAGTGTATCGTGTCACAGTATGGAAGAGGCCGTGAATGCTGTCCGCGCAGGAGCAGACCAGATTGTGCTTGGAACGATATTTGAGACACAGTGCAAGCCGGGGAAGATGGGGGCAGGACTTAGTTTTCTTAAAGAAGTGTGTAGAGCGGCTCATACTGTTAATCCCACAGTAAAAGTGTTTGCGATTGGAGGAATTAAGCCTGATAACATTAAAAAAGTGCTTGAATCCGGTGCAGATGGCGGATGTATGATGTCATGGTTTATGCAACATAGTTAATATAATAGACAAAGAAAAACTTCTGTGATATAATTTCGCGGAAGTTTTTCTTTTTTTAAACTTATTTAAACTTCATTTCGTATAATAATAAATAGAACTAAAGAAAGGGCAGAAAATTATATGAAAGACATGTTAAGACTAGGTACTAAAGATCGAAGAAAATATATATTTATAAGCGTGGCTGCAGTTTTAGTTATCGCATTAATAACTGTTTCGGTAATTGCTGTGCAATTAAGACATAATAAGAATGCAAAAAAGAAAAATATGGAAGAAACAACTGTACATACAATGATGGCGCAGGAAACTACAGTGCAAGAGACTACAGAAGAGGAAACCACAGAAGAAGATACAACGCAGGAAGAGAGTGCTGAAGTAGTAGACAAGGAAGTCGTTGAAGATTTTTTTGAAAATGAGATATCAACAGAAAATGAGGAAGCATTTGAGCTTCCACCAAGGCAGCTTACAGATGAATTTATCCCATATGATGGGCAGAAGAGAGAAATAACATGCTATGGGGATAGTATGATGGCAGGAGCAGGAAGTACAACTGAAGGAAAAGTAAATGGCATTGATATATATGGGTGGACTACACCTGTTACAATAGAAAAAATGACTAACATACCAACACATAATCTTGGGGGTTCAGGAGAAGATTCCAGTTATATTACTTTTCGTGCTGGTGGAACTAAAGTGTATATTGACAGGGATATTACAATAAGTGAGACTGACTCAGCGATAGTACGTATTATAGATGAAGATGGAAATGTGTTTAAAGCGGACGATTATAGTGGATATGGATTTGATTATGATCCTTATCCGGGAGATATGTATATAAATGGTTATTTATGTGATGTAGATAATGCAGAAGATGGATATGTAAGTATAAAGCTTACAAAGGGATATGCGGCATATGACAATTCTGCTGATAATAGTGTTGTTATATATGAAAGTGAAAATGATACGTATTCAAGACAGGGAGCAGATATAAAAGCAGAGAGTGATAAAGTAACAGAACATGATATGGTAATAAAAGAAACAGAGTCACAAACATCTGATGAAAAGCCAATGGAGAAACCAACAGAAAAACCAACAGAAACCTCAGGTGTAGAAAAAGTTACAATCTCTGGCGGAACACAGGCAATGACAAGGGCATCACAGGAAAGAAGCACGAAAGATATATTGATACTTGAAATGGGAAGTAATGGCGGATGGTCTAATAATTATAAACAGCTTATTCTTCAATATGATGATATAATACTTAATTCTGGATGCAAATATTATATAGTACTGGGAGATACGGATGATCCAGCTGATTCTGCAGATGCTAATCAGGGAGAGTATGGAGATGATGGTAATTATGTGGGAATCGGTGATACATCATGGGAAGCAGCGTTAAGACTTGCATATGGAGACCATTTTTTTAATACAAGAACATATATGATTCAGAATGGATTAAGTGACTGCGGACTCGATGCAACAACAGATGACCTTGAGAATTTCAAGAAAGGTAATATATCTGAACAATTAAGATATGACTGGACACATTTTAACTGTTATGGATATTATTCAAAGGGGATTGGTGTATACAAGAAAGGCGTAGAACTAGGATACTGGAGTTAGAATTTTACAAGAACTATACATGAATATGATTACACCTTTTACATGAAATGGTTATTATGAATATGCATTGAAGGGGGACAGCCAAAAGACGGGGATGGCTGTGGTTCTCGGATATGTAAATTTATTGACCATGAAATGTAAAAAGGTGGTACTCATATGGAAGTTGCTATCTTAAAGCATTCGCAGCGTAAGCTGCTTTTTTTATGCCATAAAATGTTAATTCGTAAAGAAAGTTTGAATAGATTGACTGTATATGTTATTATTTCGAGGTAAAATCAATAAGAAATATTAAAGAGAAATATGAATGTTTAACAAATACAGAAATATAAAAAATATTGGTCTTGTGTTAATAGGTCTTGCCTTAGTTATATTTTTAATAACCAATGTAAGAATCCGTTCTGTTGATTCCTACAGAAAGCAATTCAGTAATATGGCAGATTCGGGTCAGACGCAGCCAGCCAGACCAGATAATAATGATAGATTACAGGATGAAACCATCAGTACCGATAATGCCAATGCTGCAGTCAACGGCAGCTTTGATGGAACGGGTGATGGAACAGTTTCAGATGACAATTCTGCTTCTGACTCAACGGATAATATAACAGTTACAGATAATAATTCCGGTTCAGGTGGTAGAGAATCAGACAGGAGTAACGGAAACGCCATATCAGGTGGCAATGATTCAGAAAGCAGCAATTTAGGGAATAATACTTCAGGAAGTAACAATTCGGGAAATGATGATTCAGGGAATAATTCACAGAATACCAGACCGGCAGGCAAGGTAATCAGTTGTACTATAGAGATAAGATGCGATAATGCGACAGCGAGAAAAGATACTGTTAATCCGTCAATTGCATCACGTATCCCTGATGATGGAACTATACTTGAAGTTACAACATACACTGCAGTTGAAGGCTTTACTGTATATGATGTTCTTGCAGCAGTTACAGCAATGCATGATCCTGTAATTCCGATAGTTGCTAATTCCGATAAGTCGTATGTATCAAGCATTAATAATCTGTCAGAGAAGAATGTGGGACCACAAAGTGGCTGGACTTACAGAGTTAATGGAGTTCTGCCTATGATGGCGGCTAATCAGTATACAGTAAAAGATGGAGATGTAATAAAATGGATATACGTGTGCCAGTTAGGCGACAAGTAACTAAATATTCAGCATTTGCAGCAATGCATCCGTGGACGAATTTCATCTACATTGCACTTGTGCTGGTGATAACCATGTTCACAATGAATCCGGTAATACTGGCGGTTTCGTATGCAGGTTCACTTGCCCTTGGAATATATATGCAGGGTGGTTCTTTTATTAAGAAGAATATTATGATAACAATTCCTGTTGTTATATTCTCTGTGTTAATCCAGCCAATTTTTAATCACAGCGGAGTTACACCGTTGTTTTATATTAACGATAACATGGTATGTCTTGAGAATATAATATACGGTGCAGTTATAAGTCTTTTATTAATTGCAGTCATACAATGGTGCAGTGTTGCAGCCAGTTATCTTTCTTCGGAGAAAATGATGTATCTGTTCGGAAGTTTTATTCCTTCTGTTGGCATGATATTTTCTATGATATTAAGAATGATACCGCTTATGAGAAAGAGATACAGACAAATACATGACGCGCAGATGGGACTTCGAGGAGTGGAGAATAAGAATGGCATCTTTGAAAAAATCGGACATTTTGCGAATGAATTTTCAACTCTTATAACATGGTCACTTGAAAGCTCAATGGAAACTTCTATGTCTATGGAGAGCAGGGGATATGGACTTAAAGGAAGGACAAGCTTTAACAGATTCAGATTCACACTAAAGGATACCTTTACGATAATTATAATGCTTGTATGTTTTGTGATGGCTGTTATTCCAATAGCAGGAAAGAAGCTTGCAGTATATTATCTCCCTGTAATATATTATACGAAATCAGGTGTAGAAGGAGTGCTGGCAGTTACAGCATTTGTAATACTGACAGTGATTCCATTGATAATAGAGATAACAGGAGATGTGCAGTATAAGAGACGAAGTTCATATAACGAAAGGTAATTGCATAATGACAGACACAATTATTAATGTTTCATCACTTTCTTTCGGGTATGCAGGAAGTGATGTATTGGTACTTGAAGATATAACATTTGATATAAAGAAGGGCGAGGTTGCGCTGATTATAGGTGCTTCGGGAAGTGGAAAGACTACGCTTCTTAAGATGCTTGATAAAAGCATGATTCCAGAGGGAAGGCTTAGTGGAAAGGCAGAATATTATGGCAGACAGATAAGCAGCTTAAGTCAGGCAGAAGCTGCAGTTAAGATTGGGTATGTCGGACAGAATCCTGACAACCAGATTGTTACTGATAAGGTGTGGCATGAACTGGCATTTGGACTTGAAAATCTCGGCGTGCCTAATGCAGATATAAGGCGCAGGGTTGCAGAAATGTCTGAGTATTTCGGAATTACCGGCTGGTATGATAAGAATACAGAGGAATTGTCTGGCGGACAGAAGCAGCTTCTTAATCTTGCTTCCATAATGGTTATGAGACCGGAGGTTTTATTGCTTGATGAGCCGACTGCACAACTTGACCCACTTGCTAAGAAGAAGTTCATAGACACAGTTCTGGAGCTTAACAGGGATTTTGGAATAACAATTATGTGTGTTGAACATAATCTTGCGGATATCTATTCTAAGGTGGACAGAGTGCTTGTGCTTGAGGATGGAAAGCTTATATATAATAATACTCCGCAAAAAACGGCAGAATGTCTTGTTAAGACAGAGAATCCGCTTGTGTACGGGCTGCCTTCATCTGTAAGGATATATGAGGGGTGTAAGACGGATATTACATTTGAAACAGGCTGTCCTCTTACGGTTAAAGAAGGCAGGGAGTGGGTGGCAAGCCTTAATATTAAAGGAGACTCATATGTATCACAGGATAAGCATTATGAAGCTGGGGAAACAGCTGTTTCAGTTAAAAATGTGTTCTTCAGATACACTAAGAATTCTGCAAATGTACTTGAAAATATCAGCTTTGATATAGAAAAGGGCAGGATAACTGCTTTGCTTGGAAGCAACGGAGCAGGAAAGACGACGCTTTTAAGACTTATGTCAGGAATTAAAAAGCCTATATCCGGTAAGGTGAAGGTGAATGGAAGATGTGCGGTGCTTTCGCAGAATCCAATGGCACTGCTTAGTCAGATAAGTGTTGAGGAAGAGCTTGCATCGGCAGTCATGGATAAGGGGAATGTGTCTGTTAAGGATATGGACAGGAAACAGAGAATTGAACTTGCCTTTAATATGATGGAGCGGACGGGACTTCTAAGGGTGAGAAAGCAGCATCCGTATGATTTGAGTGGAGGGCAGCAGCAGAGGCTTGCATTTGCAAAGATTCTGCTGTATGAACCGGATATTATTCTGCTAGATGAGCCAACTAAAGGAATTGACCCGTTCTTCTGTAAAAAGATGGGTGAATGGCTGGAAGAATTAAAGAATATGGGGAAAACTATTGTGATAGTTTCACACGATGTGGAATTCTGTGCATTATTTGCCGACAAATGTGGATTAATATTTGACAGAAACATAGAAAGTTACACAGATTCACACAGCTTCTTTGCAGGCAATATATTTTTCACAACAGATACTAACAGGATTATGTCCGATTTTTTCAAAGATTGTGTAACATGTGATGAAGCTGTTGAAGCGATTCACAGATGTTTAGAGGATAATAGATAATGAGTGTTAATTATATGCTTATAAGCATTATTATACTGGCTGTTGCAATTGCCATTCCTTTCTTTACATTTGAAAAGAGGAAGCCGAAGGCAAGGCATGTTGTGATGATTGCAGTTATGTCAGCTCTTACAGTTGTTGCTAATATAATATGTGCGTATACGATACCGCTTCATGCTGGTACAGCACTTGTCATAATAACGGGAATTGCATTTGGACCACAGACAGGCTTTCTTACAGGTGTACTGTCAAGATTTGTATGTAATTTTTTTATGGGGCAGGGCGTATGGACTCCGTGGGAAATGGCTGCGTGGGGGCTGCTTGGTGTTCTTGCAGGAATTGCATTTTACAAACCGGAGCTTGTCGGATATTTTGATGATAAGAAAGAGATTGTAAGAAAGCAGGCAAGAACAGGTCTGTCAGTTATGGCTGTTCCTGTTGTGTGTATGGTTGTGTCAGAGCTTGTGGGATATATTGTATATATATTTACTGCAAAGCCGGGAGAGACATTCTTTGGGTGGAGGCTGTATGCTTTCGGACTTGCTGGAATTATTATGGCAGTTCTTCTTATGAGAAGCCGTATACCGTGTAATTTTATCACAGTGACAATATTTACATTTATAAGTGTGTTTGTTATATACGGTGGAATTATGAATATTGCAGCCATGATGATGAACAGCACATATACGGATTCAGGCAGTGCCAATATATCATGGGAGGCACTGAAGCTTCTGTACATAACAGGTGCACCTTATGATGCAATGCATGCGGGTGGAGCGGCTGTATGTGCATTTCTTTTTGGTGATGGACTGCTTGGAAAGCTTACGCGTGCTAGAATTAAATATGGGTTATAGAGAGCTGCTATAATTTGGAAAGCCTACTATAATAGCATTTTTAGGCGATTGAGTGGGTTGATTTAGGTATATGAAGGAATTATTAAGGCGTGTGCCATAGTTAACAGTAATTCTAATAAAGAGTATAAAAGGGTAGCGTGGAAAGTAAATGAAAGAGATAATAATGTATGGATAATCCACGCTCTTGCAGTGCGATATGAGTACCACGGTATGGGTCTTGCTACTCAACTTGTAAAAAACATCATATCATATGCTAAGTTAGAAAACATTGAAGCCATTCATCTTTATGTAATAGATAAGAACACACTAGCTGACAAGTTATATATCAAAGCAGGTTTTAAATACATAAGTACTGAAAACATTTTTTATGAGGTAGTTGGAAACAGGCAGTTTAGAATGTATGAGTATGTGATAGAGTAGAAAGTATTAGAAATACGCATATAATGTGCATTATATGTCTTACAGGAAGCTATAAAAGAAAACTAAAGGGGGATAACAATGGGATTAACGGACACAAGCAAATTTTTAAGTCTCATTTTGCGGCATAAACCGGAAACAATAGGAATCAAACTTGATGAACATGGCTGGGCAGCATGCATGGAAAGCCTGTGGTTTATAGGGTGGCAGCCGGAAAGATGGCAGATGAAGGATATGAGTTTTTCTTATCTGTAAATGGAGTATGGCTTGTGAAGGCTGTTCCGGCAGAGTATTTAAGCAAATTATAGTAATATATGAATAAAAACTAAATATAAAAAGCAATAGTAAAGAAGGAATGATTGTGAATATAAGATATGCAACAATGGCTGATTTAGACGATATTGCATCGGTTGAATCTGTATGTTTTCCTGTCTTAGAGGCAGCAACTAAAGAAGAATTTGAGCAAAGAATAAAATATTTTGGGAATCATTTCTGGCTTATGTTTGATGAGGGTAAACTCATTGCGTTTGTAGATGGTTTTGTTACGGATGAGGCCAATCTTACAGATGAGATGTATGAAAATGCATCAATGCATAATGAGAATGGTGCATGGCAGATGATTTTTGGTGTAAATACTCTTCCTGAATATCGCAGATGCGGATATGCGAAAGAGCTAATTAAGAAGGCAATCTTAGATGCCAGAGAACAGAACCGAAGGGGACTGGTTCTAACCTGTAAAGAAAGTCTTGTTCCTTATTATTCCAAGTTTGGATTTATTGATGAGGGTATAACTGATAAATCTACTCATGGAAATGTCCTGTGGCACCAGAT
>OGXF01002454.1_pt1 | contig 10375 bp, 9 predicted proteins | sample 1576191 | NCBI WGS metagenome assembly OGXF01 (sample SAMEA3541545, study PRJEB24748) | human gut metagenome | biome: human gut; feature: human-associated habitat; material: faeces | place: China | collected 2012
TTATAAAAAATCCAAAAAAATATACAAAGAAAGTAAATCAATATATCTTAAAATCATTTATGAATGAAATAAAAAGAGATATTGACGCTACAGTTTTAGAGTGCGCAAGGTATATGGAATTTAATGCAGTTATGCACAATAAAGGTTATTCATTTGGTGAAATAAATAGTGAACCCGTTATTTATCATCCTTATTGTGAAGAACCGATTTATATAAAATCACTTGGTAATCAATATCATAGAGAACAAATAAAAGAACGATTAACAACAAAAGTCATTCCATTTCAAAATATGGAACAAAACAAATATTACTACCAATGCAAATATTATTATCGACAATATAGACAAAGGAAACTTCCACAACTTGCTGGAATGTATGTAGCACATTTAGTTTATTTGAATATACTTCCTCAGGTAAAACAAAAATTATCTAAGGAGGCAAGGCGAGAACTAAAGAAATTAGATCAATATACCAATGATATTGAATTACTTGCAAAAAATAAGATAGAAGATATTACTCAGTTAGATTCTTATCAAGAAAACAAACAAGATGAACTAGATTACCTCATTAAACAAAGACAACAATATTACTACTACAGACGAAAAGCAAAAGATGAAAATGAAAAAGAAATGTGGTCAACTAAAGCTAAAGAATTTACACCACAAATAAAAGGTTTAAGATTTGAAATCAAATCATGTAAGCGAATAAGAGAAAGAAGTATTCAAAAGGATATAGAAAAATTAGCAATGAAGAAAATAAAACAAAGAGAAGGCAGGGATGAAAGATGAAAAAGAATAGATAACTAACTAGATAACTAATTTTATAAAATAATAAATTTTTATTGTGATCATGAGTAAATTATGATAGGATACCCTATCGGTAAATAATTTGGAAATAATATGAATATTTGTTATGACAAACTTTGGAAAATTTAGATAAAAAATGAAATGTACAGAATCGATACAAGTAATTAATATAAATTCAAATATGTTAATTAGAATGAGAAAAGTTGAAATATTTTTTTGAAAATATTAAAAAATATGCTTGTTATTTGAATATGTTAGGGAAGAAAGTTTTGAGTCTAAATCATCAAAAATAAAAAAGAAGACAACGGAGAGATAAATCGATGAGATATTTAGGAAATAAGGAATCAATATTACCAGAAATAAGTAATTTATTAGAAGCCAAAGGATTGCTGAAAGAAGGATATGTTTTTTTTGATGCTTTTTGCGGATCAGGTTCGGTATCTAATTATTTTAAAAAGTATTATAGCTTAATTATTAATGATAATTTAACTTGGGCTGTAATCTATACGCAAGGGAGAGTTTGTGCACCTGATTGTAAATTTAAGAAATTAGGAATAAATCCATTTAATTATCTTAATGCAAATGAAAAAATAATACATGGGTTTATGTATAAAAACTATGCTCCAACAGAAAGTCCTAGAATGTATTTTACACCGGAAAATGCAGGAAGAATAGATTATTTTAGAAGGCAAATTGAAGATTGGAATAATGAAAAGAAATTATCAAAAAATGAATACTGTTTTTTAATGTCATGTTTAGTTGAATCGGTTTCATCTGTTTCGAATACAGCAGGTGTATATGGTGCTTTTTTAAAAAAATGGGATTCTAGAGCTTTAAAAAAAATTGTATTTAATAAAGTGAGTTTTTCTCCAGAAAATTGCATGTCTATAAAAACATATAATTCTAAAATAGAAGATATTATAGGGGATGTTGAATGTGATATTTTATATTTGGATCCACCATATACGCAAAATCAATATGGAACACAATATCATTTGTTAGAAACTCTTGTACTTGATGATAATCCTAGTATTAGTAAAGTGACGGGTTCAAGAAGTACTGCTCCAATGAGATCGGATTGGTCAAAAGAATATAAAGTAAATATTTTGTTTGATTATGTTATAGCTAAAACGAAAGCAAAATACATTGTTTTAAGTTATAATAATGATGGTTTAATGTCTAAAGAATTCATTGAAGCTGTTATGAAACGTTATGGTAAACCTGAAACATATGTGTGCAAAAAAATTGAGTATAAAAAGTATCAAAATTGGAAATCAAAAAGTCAAAAAAAACATTTTGAGTATTTGTTTTTTATAGAAAAAAAAGATACAATTAATGTGACATTTGAATCGCCACTAAATTATATAGGAAGTAAAGCTAAAATTGTCCCAGATATTATAAGATATTTACCATCAAACTTTGACACAGTTGTTGATGCCTTTGGAGGAGGATTTAATGTTGGCATTAATATAAATGCAAAAAAAGTGATATATAATGATTTAAATTACTTAGTAAGCGATTTAATATATTCATTTAAAAAATATGATACTTATGATTATCTTATTTATATGAAAAAAATCATAAAAAAATTTGGACTTGAGAAAGCAAATAAAGAAGCGTATTTAGCAGCAAGAAACTATTATAATTCTTTAGATATAAAGAAAAGGGATGCAAGATTATTATTTACTATTGTGTTATATGGCTTTCAACAACAAATTCGTTTTAATAGTAAACATAATTTTAATAATCCAGTTGGAATGCGTTGGTTTAATGATAAAATTTTAGAAAAAATGATTAGTTTTTCAAGAAAAATTAAAGAAAGTAATTTTGAATTCTATAGATTAAATTATAAAGAGTTAAGAGATAAAATGAATCCGTCTACATTTGTATATTTTGATCCTCCATACAACTTAACAACAGGAACTTATAATGATGGAAAGAGAGGATTCAATGGATGGGATAAGCAGCTCGAATTTGAATTGTTTGCTTTTGCGGATGATTTAACGGAATCAAATATACCATTTATGATGTCATACGTAATTGAACATAAGGGATTTATAAATTATGAACTTTTAAATTGGGTTAATAATAGGGGCTATCGAATTATAAATCTTGGGGACATTCTTGGTATTTCTGGAAGTAGAAGAAAGGAGATTTTAATTATTAATTATGATATTTAGAACAAAACCACATTTTATAGTGAAGGAAAATCTTCAAAAGTCAAAAAATACAGGTATATATTTTAAGGATATTGTTACTCCTAAAGTATTAGAGGATGTATGTTTTAGAATAACTGATCGAAACGATTTTACGTATGAGTATGTTGATAATGAATATCAAGACGAATTTTTAGATAGATCGTATAATAAGGGACGAATAGCTATCATGCAATATAATGATATGGTTTATTATATTAGTTTTTCTGAATTGCAAATAAGTGGCAGAAATTCTAGTGTACAAAGTGTACCTACTGCATACAATATGTTTTATAGTAATCCATATCCAAAGAAAAGATTGTTTTATTATTTTTTAAATGTGGATGGAAATGCAGAAACTGATTATCAAATTCTCATTTATCGTTTAATGAATACAATCGGATTTGAGTTTTTAAATGCAAGCAATGAGCTTATGTATAGAATAAAACCTTTTATTTCTGTTGAAGATATAATTTTTAATAGAAAAATAAATTCAGGTCGAAATCGAAGCAATAACTCTACTTTTATAACTAAGGGAAGCAATGGTGAAATAGAAATATTTGGAAAAACTTATGGAGCTAACAAATATGAAACAAGTATGTTTTGCTATGCATTATCAAAATTATGGCAACCAGGACAAATTATAAAACTATATGAGGTTCTTGAAGGTGATTTGAAAGAATTACCTGAATCAAGTTTAAATGTAATAAGGCAAATGGGAGTTATTAACATTATACCTACAGATATGACTCTTGAAAGAAAAATATTCAATAGTAACAATAATTTACGTTCCCCACGCTATGTTTTGAATTTATTTAATAAACTAGGAAATAAACATTGTTCATTATGTAATTGTGAAATTCCTGAGCTAATACAAGGAGCACATATTTTACCGATTGCTGCGATAAAAAGAATGTCTGGTCTTTCAATGGAAGAAAAATTGAAGATAGCATTGGATGGAGAAAATGGTTTGTGGCTTTGTGAAAATCACCATAAAATGTTTGATGAGGGAATGATAACTTTTGACAAAGAAGGTCAGCTTTGTGTAAAAAATGATCTTGATAGGCGACATTTAATATTTATTAATGAATCAATAAAATATAAGGTTTTACCTCAACAGTTTTTAAGTGATAAATTTTTATGGTATTTAAATCAAAGAAATTCAATAACAAAGTAACTGGAGTTTGCTAATTTATAAATTAATAGGATTTTTATTTATTAAAGTTATTAATGAATAAAAAATTTTATACGGTAGGTTAAATTTTTTTGGATAAAAAGCAAGTAGTTTTAAATTATTAATTATAAAAATAGGAATATAAAGAGGAAAATAAAAAATGTTAATTGATTTACATTGTCATACAAAAAATGTGAAAAATGGTGATGGTAAAAAGCGTGAACCAACTATTGAATTGTTCAAAGAGAAGGTAGAGTTATCTCAGGTTAAAATTTTAGCTATTACAAACCATAATAAGTTTGATGTAGAACAATATCGAATTTTTAGAAAAGAAGTCAAGGAATTTTGTGATGTGTGGCCAGGAATTGAATTAGATGTGAAGGAGCTTGGGAAAAAATCTGGACATGTATTAGTGGTTGTTAATCCAAGTAAAGTAGAAAAATTTAATTGCATTACAGAAAAATATATTAATAACAGGAATGCTAATGATTTTTGTATTACTGTAACTGAATTGTGTAATATGTTTAATGATTTAGAAGTAATTTATATTCCTCACTTTTTTAAAGAACATCAATTAAGTGAAGATGATTTTGATTTATTAATTTCTAAATCGTATTCTAAAAAAAGAGTTTTACATGAGCCGTCGGATACTAAATCATTAGGTGTATTGAATGCCAATGGATACAAAAGTGTAATAGGATCAGATGTTAAGGATTGGGATGTTTATGAAGAATGTACTTTTGCAGATTTAAAATACGAAATAAAAGGATATGATAATTTTTTGAAATTGTTAGATAAAGATATAGTATTTGTTAAAGATTTGATTGAAAAAAATTATCATGAGACAGTAACTGTATATGGTAAACATAATAAGAAAAATTTTCCTTTTCTGATTAATGTTTATAATGATGTGAATATAATATTTGGAGATAAGGGTAGTGGTAAATCTGAAATAATAGATTCATTAAACGAATATTATAGAAATGAAAAAGGAATAATTCCTATAGTCTATAAGGGCGGAGATAAAACGGAGTGGTTTAAAAATCTTACAAAGTCATCCCCTCAAAATTATTCATTTGAGAGTTTTGGAATAGGTAGCTTTGAAGAATGTATTGAAGAGGTTAATAATTTTTCAGATAAATTGCCTATTAAATTAGAAAATTATAAGATCTATGTTGAAAATCTTTCTACAAATAAAAATAGAAAGAAATTAAAAATTATATCTCAATCTAAAACATTTTCTTATGATGAAGGCATAATTAGATCGACTTATAATGATTATAAAAAAGTGATTGATTTCATTAGTGATTTTCGTGAATTTGACATATATAAAGCAAATATTGGGAAATATGATGATTTTATGAAAGAATTATATTCTTTAGAAGAAGATAGCTATAATTATTGTATAGATAAATGGATTGAACAAAAGATAAATTACTTGGTAGACAATACTATTGAAAAAATAGATGCTTATGCATCTGAATCGGATGGTACGCCTGAAGTTCCAAAAGAAACAGGATTTTATGATTATGCTAAAAATAGATTTAATTTATTATCAAATTCTAAAAAAATTTTAGATGTTCTTGATATAAAACAAAAAAATATTTCTAATGAATTTATTGGGAAAATCGGCGATAAAGGCGATGGATATTTGATGAATAATATAGGATTAGTCAATCTTAATAATATTGACGATATAGAATCAAAGAAAATATATGGTAAAAAAACATATGCGAAGAACTTTATAATATTAATAAATAAAATAGTAAAAGATATTTTAAATGAAAATTTACATGAACATATTGAAAAAATCAAAAATTTGATTAATGATAATAAAATTTTTGATATAAATTATTTTATTTATAATGAAAAATCATTTATATTGAACAATAAAGAATATAAGCCATCTAAAGGTGAAATGGCAATTTTAAGCCTTCAGTATGAATTATTAAATAAAGAAAGTGAAAAAATATTTTTAATTGACGAGCCAGAAGTTAATTTGGGGAGTACTTATATAGAAAGTACTATTGTCAAATTGATAAGAAATTTAGGTAAGTCTAGAAAAGTTGTAGTTATTGCTACGCATGACGCAAATATAGCTACTAGAACATATCCAATTACAAGTATATTAAAAATCACTGAAAATGATAAGTATTATACATATCAGGGAAGTATGTTTACCAATCAATTAGTTAATGTAAATGATGAGAAAGATATTCGAAAATGGGATGTTGAAAGTGAAGAATATTTAGAAGGTGGACTGAAGGCGTTTGTTGAAAGGGGGAATTTATATGGGAAAAGAAATTAAAGTTATCATTGAAAGAAATGAAAACATTGAATTGGTTTTCAAATTTGAAAATGAATTGAAACTTAATTTATCATCTGATAAAACTAATGATACACAAAATTTTTTTTTACAGTTGTTAAATGAAATCATTAAACGTAATGATACGATAGCGTTTGTGTTGGAAGATAAAAAAGAAGATTTATTTCATGATGTAGCAGACAAATATTTAAAAAATTTAGAATATGAGATAAAAAAAGTAGTGAGTGAAATTCCTTATCGTTTATTGGAAGATATAAGTAAGCAGCTATAGCTGATTAGAAAATATTATATGAAGAGATTTAAAAATCAATATATATTTTTATAAGTTACTAATCATTGAAAAAATTGAAAATACTCTTATATTTCAAATTTTATAGTTTTTTTAAATATTTTAGTATTATTTTGTCAAGAAAATATTTCGCTGAATTATATTTATCATATTTCATACCAAAAAAATACCAAATAAATTTGTATTATTAATAAATAGTCAAAAATGGGATAAAATACAAATGAAATAATTCGTTGATAAATAAACATTATTAAATATATAAGTAGATAAAACAAAAATTAGCTTAATCTAGCGAAAAATATGCTAAATAAAAAAGGGTTTCAAGATAGAAGAAGCCCTTTTTTTATTCTTTATGAATAAAATAATGTTTAAAAATGTACTGAAAATGCGTTATACAAAAAAGCACCAAAAAATCATTAATTTTTGATGCTTAAAAGAAAAAAACTATCTAACATAAATTAACTTTTTTAAACTGTAATGCTAATAATGAGAATTTATACTAAAAACTAAGACGCTTATCATTGGAAAGTAAAGATCTAATTAATAAAATAACTTTCACAAATATTATAAATAATAGTGATAGTTGGTAATATTAGTTTTTTCATAGTTTTCCCTTTTTTTAATGTTCAGTGATAGTTGTTTCGATTTCATTTATAATTGAATTCTTTTGATCTTGTACATAATCATACCAAAGAATTCCTATCCAAATTGCTAAAATTGTGCAAATTACTGAAAAGAATATAAGAAATTTTTGTATAATTGATTTTAATTTCATTCTTTTAATAAGATCATTTTCATCACTGTTTTGTATGTAATTCACAACAATATCCTTAGGCTCTCCAAATTGTTGAACAATATCATCATATGAACATTGTGGATGATCATCTAAATATTCATTTAAATGTTTTTTTAATTCATTTAAATAGAATTTTTCTTTTTTAGTATGCATAGGCATAATTGTCCAAATGTTCTTAATGTATTTTTTTATATTATTCATAAGCTTCTCCCAAAGATTCTTTAATAACGTTGTGAATTCCGTCAACAGCATTATTAAACTCATTAATCATTTCTAATAATTTTTCTTTTCCTTTTTCTTCTATGTGATAATAAACTCTTACCTTACGTTCGATTACTTTTTCATAACTTGAAATATAATTTTCATCTAGTAATTTATACAAGATAGGATACATAGTACCTTCTTTAATATCTATTAACTCGTGAGAATATAATTTAATTTGTTTTGTAATTTCATAACCATAACAATCTTGTTTGGCAATTATACATAGAAGTAACATATCTAATTTAAAAAAACTATTTTTTCTGGCCATATTAATACTTCCTTAACGTTAAGATAATTATATTATAATATATATTTAAAAATCATCAATACATAGAAAAACTATGTACACTGATTTATAAATATGATAATATATGAATAAGAAAACGTTTTCAAATTAAAAGAAACCTATATAGTCATGAAAAAAAGTGTTGAGTGTTTAATTATAGTGATATTTTTATTGTATCAATTGTAGTAATCTTATATCCATTTCATTACTGGATTTGGTTGTTTTGTTATTAATGAGACAATAAAATTTGATTCATTAAAATTTGCTATATTATAAATTTATGATAGGTGGTGATTGCTGTGGAAGAATACATAGAAATTAGGATCAAAAAAAGAATCTTAATTGTTATTATTTTATTTTTAATGTTTGTTATTGGTGCAACAGGTTGGTATTTTTGGTCTTCGTATCATCCGTATATAAATATTCAAGTAAGTGAAGGGACTGCTGGGGATAATTTAAAAGTAGCTGCACCTTATATTGCTTATTCAGAAAAAAATGGTATCCCAATGGCAGCGTCAATTAATTTAAAAATTTCTGATTTGACAATGCAACATGAATTTATGTGTAAAAGTATAAGAGAAAATTATATTTGTTCTGATATAAAATTGAAGATTAATAAGAAAAAGGATAAAACAATTCTTAAATATTATGGTACTGCTACTTCTTTGGATGGGAAAGTTGAAGATTTTAATAAGCAAATAACAGTTGATTATATTCTTAATGCAGATATAAAGTATCAATGATTAAACACAAATTATGTAATTAGTATGTTTTAGCAATAGAGTGAAATTTATAAATAGCAAAAGGAGGAGAAGTCAGAAATGGTGAAAGAATTAACCAAATAATGACTTTGAAGATTAGTTAGAATGATAGAAATATGTTTTAATACTTCAACTGAAGCAAATTTACGTTATTTATATACAGTTGGAGTCATAGATTCCAATACTATTCTTTGCTGTCCAGATGATTATACATTAGGAAATTTTAATAATTTTAGTATTGATGAAAGATATGAGCAATTATGTAAATTTGGCATTGTTGATTATGACAAAAGAAATAAAGAATATTTTTATAAAAAGTATTCTTTATTTTTAAATGGATTATATAAAATTAAACAAGGTGACAAAGTAAGAATATGGATTTCTCAAGTTCCAATGGAAATGGTGGGTTTCTTTGTTGCATGTTATTTTTTAAGAGATGTATTAAATAGTGTTTTCGTTTGTGATGCAAATATAATTTTACATGATATAAGTAAACACACTGCTTTTTTAAATTGTCCAACTGATTTTATACAATTGATGAATAAGATGGAAAATGTTCCCGTTTTAAAATATTCAGAAATTGGTGAAAAAATATTTTTAACAGATAAAACAATAAAACTTATAAAAAATGGTGAAGTTATAATGATGAATGAAAAAGATTTGGATAGACTTATTTATGATGTGATTAATAGCCAAAAAGGAAATAATACAGAAAGAATAATTGAAGAGGTATCTAAAAAAAGTTTAATTAATTATCTATATTTATATAAAAAAGTTAGAAAAATAATAGTTGAGTGAAACGATATGGGGTATAAATAAATCAAAATATTGATAAATGATAAGAAGTATTATGACAATAAAAATCGTTTCGAAGAACATTAAAATATCTAATAAAATTATTTTTTTGAAGATTTATTGGTATATAGGAGGTTAAAAATAATGGTATTAATTATTGGGTTGTTTTTGTTTGTTAACTTATTGCTTTTATTTATTAATATCATCTGTTTTTGTAATAAAAGCAGATGTTTTATTTATTCAATGTTTATAAATAATATTATTAGCGTAACTACATTGCTAATGTGTATAAATTATATAAAAGAATTGATGCTAAAAAGTGATTGGACAGCGTTATTAGATATTGTACCAGTTATAGTTCCAATATTAACTATATATTTTATAGGTGTATGTGTGATTCAAATGATTTTAATGATACTTTTTTATAAAAAATGAGTAATTTGTCAATAGAATAGCAAATTAATAAGATTATAATTGATAATAAGAAGACCACTAAAAAGGTCTTTTTTTGTTGTAAAAACACAGTATATTAGACAAAGAAGAGAGAAAAGGTAAAAAAAGAGTATGATAAAAAACGTTGATATAAAGGCATAAAAAGAGGGAAAGAGAGAAAAAGATAAAAAAATACAGAAAAAAAGCTTTACAAAAGGGAGAGGGGATGGTAATATAAATGGGCACTCGAC
>OGXF01002459.1_pt1 | contig 10368 bp, 10 predicted proteins | sample 1576191 | NCBI WGS metagenome assembly OGXF01 (sample SAMEA3541545, study PRJEB24748) | human gut metagenome | biome: human gut; feature: human-associated habitat; material: faeces | place: China | collected 2012
ATCCAGAACCGCTATCTGGAAGCCAATGACCGCCCGGAGCGTGTGGACTTGCGTTTGGCTCTCCACCTTTGCGGTGCAGCGGTTGAGTGACCTGATTTGCCTAGAGCACCAGCTCTCCACCATCGAGTACAAGCCTTATCGGGAACGGCAGAAGCGCATCGTCTATCCGCCCAAGGAGAGCAACCGTGACCGCCTGTGCGGAATCATCGACACCATCCTTGCAGAAAAGCCGGAGGATTACGAAGCGTTTCTGCAAAAGCTGGAACAGCAGGGCTATGAGGTGAAGCGTGGCAAGTACACGGCAGTGAAGGGCAAGGGGCAGAAACGGTTTATCCGTTTCCGCACACTGGGCACCGGCTATGGTGAGGACGAGATCAAGGCGGTGCTGGAGGGCAAGGCGAAACACCAGCCGTACCAGAAGCTTCCGCCCAAAGAACAGCCCTTCCAGTTGCTGGTGGACATTCAGGGGAAAATGGCAGCGGGCAAAAGTGTCGGCTACAAAAAGTGGGCAATGAAGTTCAACCTGAAAGAAATGTCCAAGACCCTGCTTTTTTTGCAGGAGCAGAAGATCAGCAGCGCCGAGGAACTACGGGAACGTGCAGCGGCAGCAACGGAACGCTATTATGCCTTGGGGGATTCCATCAAGGCGGTAGAAGCAAGGTTGACGGAGATTGCCGTCCTGAAAACCCACATCATCAACTATGCCAAAACCCGCCCGTTCTATGATGCCTACCGCAAGTCGGGGTACAGCAAGGCGTTTCTGGAAGCCCACCGGGAGGAGATTGCTCTGTACAAGGCGGCGAAGGCTGCCTTTGACGAAGCCGGGCTGCAAAAATTGCCCAAGGTCAAGGCGTTGGATGCGGAGTTTGCAGAGCTGCTGACAAAAAAGAAAGCAGCCTACCCGGAATACCGCAAGGCACGGGATGAGATGCAGGAACTGGTTCGGGTACAGAAAAATGTGGAACGATTTTTTGCGGAGGAAAAACCAGCACAGGAGAACGAGCAGGCTCGATAAAAGCAGATTGCCGGGAACTGACCGTGAGTGGTCGGTTTCCGGCAATCTTTTTTGTTGATTCAATCTTCAACGGAATTGTCCATCTCTTTGGATTGTGTATGTTAGTGCGACCAACAGGTATCCTATAGAGTGTAAAGAACACGATAGGACGAGGTTGCACTATGAAAGAACTTTTTGGACAGCGACTACGGGAGCAGCGTATAAAGCATGGGTTGACGTTGGAACAGCTTGCGGAAAAATCCGAGCTTTCCTCCAACTATATCGGCATGGTAGAGCGTGGCTTAAAGGAACCCGGTCTTGCCACTATGGTCAAACTACTGAATGCTCTGAATATTTCCGCAGACACATTGTTGTGTGATCTGGTTCCCAGTGCATCCCATGTGACCGACGACGAGATCCGCAAGCGGCTGGAAGGTTTGACCCCCATCCAGAAAAAAGCAGCACTCGATCTGCTGGATACCTATATCAGCAATCTCCCTTACCTCACAAACGAGGAATAAACCACAAACTTTGCAAGCGCATCGGCTGAAATTTAGCCGGTGCGCTTTTCTTTTGCATTCTCTTCGGTTATAATCATCTTTATAGGACGTATTGTTTCCTAAAGAGTTGATGTAGGGGGTGTCAAAATGAGAGAACCACGGTACAACATTTTAGCTGATATTCAGGATGCGATCGAGCGAGCAAAACAGGGCAAGCTGGCGTTGTACTGGCAGCGCGCCATCCAGCGGGAATACCGCTGCAAGAAAGTCACCTCTGCCGAACAGCAGGCGTATGAGCAGTTGCAGAGTGTTCTCTCCGAAATGCCGCAATGGAGCGATGAAGAAGAGCTGCGTTCCGAAATGGAAGAAATCGGCGGCAGGGTTCGTTTCTGCCACTTCTGGACTGACCACGATTCCATGGTGCAGTTGACGGAAGATCGCAACGGCGGATTTCATGCTGCCTGCGTTCTGGACACGGACACTTCCCCGGAAGTGCGCCGGGAGGCTGCACTGCTGGCGCAGAAGGAGCTTGCAGACTGTATGCAGGAATGGGGCATTTCGCTTCTGAATGCGCCTGTTCCGGAACAGATGAAGTATGCTTCTCTGGCTCAAGCCGCTTCTCACCTCATGCAAGTCCTCAACGACCCGGAAAGCATCACCGGGTAAAAAGCGTCCCGCCGGGATGCGCAGCCTGCATCGAAAAATGCAGATCAAAGGGGCTTGGGGCACTTCCCCAACAAGCATTTTGCAAAGCAAAATAGCATTTGTATAGACGAATGCCCTGCTTGCCACAACAATGCGTCCTTTTTGTCCGCAGCTTGAAATTTTTAGATTGGAGAAAAACGCCATGTCAACCTTGGAATGGATCGGTAAAAATAAAGTCGTGAACCATTATCAGGAAGTTCCCTTCCGGGTGTTGGAGCGGCAATACAGTTTTGATGAGCAGGGGCAGCACACCGAGAACAACGACAGTGAGAACATGATCATCCACGGCGATAATCCAGAGATTTCGATACACTTTCTTATTTGGCGCTTACATTATTGAAAGGTTTATAAGAATTTTTTAAGTTTATATTGACAACAATCAAACAAAATAGTATGATTACACTGTAATTGATTACAGTGTAATCACGAAAGGAGGATTAGTTATATGGCATTAAAAGACCATTCCCTTGACGATAAGATTATTAAGGCGGCCTTTGATGAATTTATGGAATTTAGTTTTCAGAAAGCATCAATCCGCAAAATCGCTGATCGTGCAGGAGTGACACCGGGAGCTGTATATACTCGCTATGACAGTAAAGATGACCTGTTTTGTAGTTTGGTGAGCAATTTTCTTTCTGCGGTCAAGACTCAATCAGAACCAATCGGAAAAATGTATTATGATCTGCTGGAAAGTAAAAATGTGGATGCTCTTCTGGACGCAATTCGTAAGGAAGAAAAAATCTATCTGGATATTCTCTTTCAGTATTACGATGAATGTATCCTGTTTTTCTGTCGCAGTGAAGGAAGTTCTATTTATGCCATGATACAAAAAATGATGGAACATAAAACAGTGGAGACAGTGACTTTTCTGAAGGAGATGGCGCAAGGCGATATTGATCTGGATGGTGTTGGAATGATTATGGGAGAACAGTTTCACTATTATCAGCAGATTTTAGAAAAAGGCTACAGTAAAGAAAAAGCGGTCTCCTGTATGAAAACTGTCGAGACTTTTCTTGAAGCAGGTTGGAGAGACCTATTTGAAAGAATACTGCAATAAGGCAGAAAAAATTTTGCCCACGGGTTAGGTTTAGCTAACTAACAGGCTTATATACAAAACGCAAATACATAATGATTTGGAGGTTTTCGCATGAACAGCAAAATTGGAGCAAAAGATTTAATCACCTTAGGTATTTTCACGGTCATCTATTTTGTGATCGGAGCAGCGTTATCTCTTCTCGTTTCTATTCCCATTATGGTTCCATTCTTCCCGGCAGTTTGGGCGCTCATCAATGGAACTGTATTTATGCTGTACACAACAAAGGTTGAAAAGTTTGGCTTGGTTACTCTTATGGGTGTATTGACCGGACTGCTTGTGGGACTTACAGGAATGGGTTTTTGGTGTGCCCCTACCGGCTTGGTCTTTGGACTGCTCGGTGATTTCATCATGAAAAAAGGAAACTACAAAAGCTTTAAGCACAATTTGATTGGATATGCCGTTTTCTCAATTTGGACATCTGGCTCTCTAATTCCATGGTACTTCTTTGCACAGGACACACTGGCAAAGTATACCCAGGGTGGATATAGCGCGGACTATGGCACACAGGTGCTGGCTTATACTCCATGGTGGAGTTTGCTGCTTTTTGTGGGACTCAATTTTATCTGCGGTCTGCTTGGAGCATTGATTGGCAAAAGAATCATGAAAAAGCACTTTGAGAAAGCGGGGATTTTATAATGCCCGCCTCAGAATTATTAGCATCATCTTCTAACAGAAGAGGAATACGGTTTGATCCGAGGACGAAATTGTTCCTGTTGATTACTTTATGCTCCCTCATACTCAGTACAGATAACAGCGGACTGATGCTGTATTTGAAGCCTCTCCTGGCTCTTATTCCGTTTGTCCTCCTGCTCCTGTCGGCTAAATATTGGGCTGGGTTTTTGTATTTTGTTTTATATGTTCTCGGATTTGTGCTGGAACTATCTTGGGGAGCTTTTGGGAATGGGGTGTCTGGTTTTATCGTGCTTATGGTGTCTGCGATCATAACCAGATTTACTCCTTGCGTCATTGCAGCATTTTTCCTTATGACAACCACATCCGTCAGCGAATTTATAGGTTCGATGAAGAAAATGCACATTACTGACAAAATCACGATTCCGTTATCCGTTGTATTTCGCTTTTTCCCTACGGTTAAGGAGGATGCGGGAGCAATCAACGACGCAATGAAAATGAGAGGGATCACTCCCAAAAATCCAATGCTCATGCTCGAATACAGAGTCGTGCCTCTGATTATTTCAACTGTGAAGGCGGGTGAAGATCTCTCCTGTTCTGCACTTACAAGGGGGCTTGGCTCTCCCAAAAAGCGCACCAATATGTGCGACATAGGCTTTCATCTTTGGGACTGGCTGATTTTCGGAATCTGTGTTTGTTGTATCCTTATCTTCTGTTTCCAGAACCAAATCTGTTCTTTATTGAATCTTTAAGGAGGCGCACTATGATTGAAATTGAAAATGTGAGTTTCTATTACCAAGGGAACGAACAGATGGGCGCAGTCAATCATCTGAGCCTCTCTATACCAAAGGGGCAAGTAGTGGTTCTTTGCGGCGAATCTGGATGTGGAAAAACCACAGTCACACGGCTTATGAATGGCCTGATCCCCAATTTTTATAAGGGCGATTTGACGGGGGCGGTAAGGGTAAACGGCAGAGATATTACGAAAATGCCCTTATATGAGATTGCAGAAAATACTGGCAGTGTGTTTCAAAATCCGCGATCCCAATTTTTTAATGTTGATACGGACAGCGAGCTTTCTTTTGCCTGTGAAAACCTTGGGTATCCCAAGGATGAAATCGTCGCAAGAGTAAGAGAAACGGTAAAAGACTTCAAAATTGAACGTTTGCTCGGAAAGAGCTTATTTCATCTGTCTGGCGGCGAAAAGCAAATGATAGCCTGTGCATCGGTATGCGTAACAGCACCCGATGTTATGATTTTAGATGAGCCATCGTCAAATTTTGATGTGAGGCACATTTCCATACTCGCAAAAATTATTCAAAAATGGAAGGCACAGGGCAAGACCGTAATTATATCCGAGCATCGTCTGTATTATCTGCCCCACATTGCAGACAGGTTTGTATGCCTTGCGAAAGGAAAAAAAGTCTTTGATTTGTCTGCGGACGAATTACGAAAGCAGGATACGGAAAAGCTCAGTGCCCTTGGACTTAGAACACCGGACATCCGCTGCCTGGAGCCTGAACCTGCGGGTGCGGCGGGTAAACAGTCGTTGTGTTTTGAAAAATTCCGTTTCTCCTATAAACGGCAAAAAGAGTGCCTGCAGCTTGAAAATTTCTGCGTTCCCAAGAATGAAATCATAGCCATTATTGGAAACAATGGGGCAGCTAAAAGCACCTTTGGGCGGTGTCTTTGCGGGATTGAAAAAGCAGGAATGATGCGTGATGGAGATATGACCCTTTTGTATAAAGAACGCCTGAAACAGTGCTATATGGTCATGCAGGACGTCAATCATCAGCTCTTTACCGAGAGTGTTATGGATGAGCTGCTGATCAGCATGAAAAATCCAGATGAACAACAAGCTCTTGAGATATTGGCACAGCTTGGATTGTCTGAATACGCAAAAAGGCATCCCATGTCCCTATCCGGTGGAGAAAAACAACGGGTTGCGATTGCCACTGCGTTAGCCTCAGACCGAGAGTATGTTGTAATGGACGAACCTACCAGCGGGTTGGATTACAAACACATGAAAGAGGTAGCTTTGTGTCTAAAACAGCTCAAAGAACTTGGAAAATCCGTTTTTGTTATCACCCATGATGTGGAGCTGATTTATCATTGCTGTACCTATGTAGTACATATCGAAGCTGGAAAAATGATCAATCAATATGCAATAGATAAAAGCACACATACCCTTTTGAGGGACTATTTTCTGTTGCAATAAGTTGATAGGTGTCTACTTGGCAATCACTTAAGGAGGGAAAGCAATGAAAAAAGAGCCAAAATCAGAAAAACCATCTTTCTTTAAAGAATTGGGTGAATATATACGCCCTTATCGAGGACAGTTTGCGCTGTCAATTATCGTCAGCCTGCTCGCCGTATTCTGCGGTTTAGCCGTATATGGTGTTGTTGGGGTATTGTGCGGGGAAATTTTTGAAGGAGACAGATCGTTTGTTCAATTACTTCTCATCATAGGCGTAGCTGGTCTGTGCAAGATTTTGAACGCTGTTTTTTTGAACCTGTCCACTTATATTTCCCATAAAGCGGCTTTCAAAACCCTTAGAGATATACGGCTTGCTCTGTCCGGCAAGCTGATGAGGCTGCCTCTTGGCTATTTTGAAAGGAAAGGGAGCGGCAGGCTGAAAACCGTACTGGTTGACAGGGTTGAAGAAGTGGAAAAAACTCTGGCGCATTTTCTACCAGAAATGACCGCAAATTTATGTATTCCCATCGGCCTTATCATTTGGATGTTTTCTATTGATTTCCGGCTGGCACTTTGTGTCCTGCTGTGGATTATCATAGGATTGGCCGCAAGCAGTGGAATGATGAAAGATTACGATAAAAAATTTGCTGGCCAGATTGCTGCTGGAAAAAGTATGAATCAGGCAGTAGTGGAATATGTGGGCGGAATTGAAGTCATCAAAACTTTCAATCAGGCTGAGTCAAGTTATGAAAAGTATGCCAATGCGGTAAAGCACCACGCCTCATACCCTGTCGATTGGATGAAAAGCACTCAGATATATGCCTCTCTTAGCTATAGCATCGCACCTGTTTCTATTTTTGGTGTTTTAATTTTCGGCTTGATTTTTTACGGAAACGGCACGTTGGCACCTTCTGTCCTGTTTTTATTTATGATTATATCCCTTGGTGTGTTCGGGCCTATTTCAAAGGCATCCTCCTATATGGATCAATTATCAAGCATGAATGTTGTTGCAGGAGAAATAAAAGATATATTGGATGCGCCTGAACTTGAGCGGGCTGAAATCGCAACAGCCGATGTTTCTTCTTTTGATATTGGAATGGATCGTATTACCTTTTCCTATGAGAATAGCGAAAAGCCTGCAGTAAAAGATGTATCCATCACCATTCCACAAAATACGATGCTGGCGTTAGTAGGCCCATCAGGAAGCGGCAAATCTACAATCGCAAAATTGCTGGCAGGTTATTGGGATGCAGATGATGGAACTATTACGATCGGAGGTACACCGATTAAGGAGCTGTCCATTGAGCAGCTTAATTCTTTGATTGCCTATGTAGATCAGGATACTTACCTTTTTGATATGAATATCATGGAGAACATCAGGATTGCCAAACCGACAGCAACAGATGAAGATGTCATAGATGTTTGCAGAAAGACCGGCTGCCATGACTTTATCAGTAAACTGCCTGGCGGCTATCATACCCAAGCAGGAGTGGCCGGAAACAGATTGTCCGGCGGTGAAAAGCAACGCATAGCAATCGCAAGAGCCATGATGAAAAACGCTCCCATTATGATCCTCGATGAGGCAACGGCCAGTTCCGATCCAGAGAATGAAGTGGCGATTCAGGAGGCATTGGCAGCGGCAAGCAAGAGCAAAACCCTGATTGTGGTAGCCCACAGGCTGCAGACAATTATAAACGCCAACCAGATTGCATTTGTGGAAGATGGGCAGATATTATGCTCAGGGACACACGAAACCATGTTGAAGAATTGTGCCGGTTACAAGCGGCTATGGGATATTTCAAATATAGGGGGTGAAGATACGTCATGTTAAATGCGTTTAAGCTGATATGGAATTTCAGCAGCAAAAGAAAAAAGGAATATAGAAATGCAATAATATTCTCTTTCCTTGAAGGCTTGTTTTTAATGGCAAAGATGTTTGCCGTTATCATAGCAATTTATGCGCTGTTTGGCAGATACCCGCTTTCAAATGCAGTGATCGCGGTTTTTGCACTGGCCGTTTTTTATATTATTGGGGTCTTCATTTTCAGCTACAAGATGCAGCTTACATCTATGTCAGCCGGATTCGGAATGGTGGGAGATAAAAGATTTGAATTTGGGGAAATCCTCAAAAATGCTTATTTAGGTTTTTTTGATAACTTTTCTGTGGGACGAATTAACTCTGTCCTGACGACAACACTTTCTGAAATCGAAACATCTGCGCCATCCGCTTTGATCCGAGTTGTGGGTGGCATTTTAGGTACGGTGTCGTTGCTGATTGGATTGTTCTTTTATGAATGGCGAATCGCCCTTATAAGCCTATTGGGAATGGCAGCATACCTTTTAGTAGTAAACTGGCAGATTCGTGTGTCGAGAAGAGATGCGCCCAAAAGAAGCGAAGCACAGAGCAAATTAAGTGCTGCTGCACTTCTATTTCTCCAAGGTATCAAAGTAACAAAAGCGTTCAGCTTCAAAAATGGGGACAGACGCTTAAAGGATGCCATTCAGGGTAGCTGTAATGAAAATATCGCTCTGTCCAGTGGTTCCATTCCGTCACAGATTGCTGCCGGTGTAGTGCTCTCTATTTTTGAAACGGCTATTATTTTTACTTCCGTTATTGGATATACAGAGTTTGATATTTATTCTGTGGAAAAGTGCCTTGTGCTGATTATTCTTAGCTTTATGGCATTTTCCTCAATGAATCAGGCCGGCTCTGTACTATCCATGATCGGTATTCTGGATAGTGCCTTGAAAGAAACAAATTCATTGACACAAATGGAACAAATTCAAGTGGCATCCCCGGAGCAACATATTGCATCCGATGAAATTATATTTGAAGATGTTTCTTTCTCCTATGGTGACAATGAAGTTTTGAGCCATATTGATACTGCAATTAAGGCGGGATCTTTTACCGCAATCATAGGACCGTCAGGTTCGGGGAAAACAACCCTTTGCCAGTTAATTCCGAGATTTTTTGATGTGAAGAAAGGCCGAATCCTAATTGGCGGCGCAGATATTCGTCACATTCCCACAGAAGAATTGATGAGCAAAATCAGTGTGGTCTTTCAAAAAGTGTATTTGTTTGAGGATACGATTCTCAACAATATTCGGTTTGGTAAACCAACTGCCACATTGGAAGAAGTCCGGGCTGCTGCAAAAGCGGCAAGATGTGATAATTTTATCATGGCTCTGCCAGAGGGGTATGATACGCTTGTGCAGGAGGGCGGCAATAATCTGTCTGGTGGAGAAAAGCAGAGGATTTCCATTGCAAGAGCAATTTTGAAGGATGCTCCAATTATCATTTTAGATGAAACTACCAGTGCGTTGGATACCGAAAACGAGCATGAGGTTTTAGCGGCCATCGAAGAATTAACAGAAAACAAAACGGTCATTATGATCGCTCATCGTATTAAAACTGTTGAAAAAGCAGATCACATCATTGCGATTGAAAATGGCCGAATTGTTCAAGAAGGAACGCATGAGGAACTTCTCCATCGAACCGGAATCTATGCAGACTTCATCCACGCCCGTGAAAAGGCATCTGGTTGGAAATTGGCAAATTAACTTTATGATATTTCCATTGAAAGAATTATATGAGTAACCATTTGATTATTATATTTACTCTGATATTTTCAGAAAAATAGTTTAATAAAATAGTGAAGGAGATAGAATGAAACTTCATGCATCGGGAGAGGACTATTTGGAAGCAATTTTAGTTATTCAGAAAAAATTAGGCATGGTAAGATCTGTGGATGTTGCTCGACACATGGAGTTGTCAAAACCAAGTGTGAGTGTAGCGGTCAATACTTTAAAAAAGGCGGCTTTTTGATAGTGGATAGGAATCATTTCTTACATCTGACAGAACAAGGAAAAGCTGTGGCTGAAACAATCTACGAGAGACATCGGTTTTTCACGGAAGAGTTAATAGAGGCAGGAGTGGATCCGAAACAGGCGGAGACAGAGGCTTGCCGTATTGAACACTGTATCAGTGATGAATCTTTTCTTAAACTACAGAGAAAAATGCCGTCAGCGCCGAAACGGTCAGCAGTATTGTGGAATGAGCTTGCCGTAAAGCAGGCCATCGCCAATCTGCTAAAAGAAAAAAAGACAGTGGTAATGATTGCTCATACCCTTTCCATTGTCAAAAATGCAGATCAAATCCTTGTAATGGGTGATGGCAGAATTGCTGAATCAGGAACCCACGAAGAATTGCTTGCGAAGGGCGGAAAATATGCAGCTATGTGGAACG
>OGXF01002471.1_pt1 | contig 10324 bp, 8 predicted proteins | sample 1576191 | NCBI WGS metagenome assembly OGXF01 (sample SAMEA3541545, study PRJEB24748) | human gut metagenome | biome: human gut; feature: human-associated habitat; material: faeces | place: China | collected 2012
ACTCCCAGCATCTACAAGCAGCAGGACACCGTGGATTACCTCGCCAAAAAGAACGTCCGTCGCAATCTGCAGCCCGGCACCGAGGTCATCACCATCGGCCAGGTGATCGGCAAGGTCGTCGAAGTCGACGAGCAGTATGAGGAGATCGTCATCGACTCCGAAGGCTCCAAGCTGCGTTTCGGCTTCAATGCCATCGCCCGTGAGTACATCCGCCCGGCCTATGTGTCCGATGATGAGGTCGACGAGAACGGCAACCCGCTGCCCGACGAAGACACCGAGGCTCCGGCTAACGATGAGGCTGGTCAGGTTCCGATCGAGGCGTCCGTCGTGTCCGAGGAAGACACCGCTGACGAGACCGGTGACGACAACGAAACCAAGACGAAGTAAGCTGTTCGATTCGGTAGCACCATCCGCGTATCGCATCGCAAAGGCATAAAAGGGGCGAGCACTATGGCACAGTCGGACATCACCATCGACGCATTGAGCAAGGTAGGGCAACAGGACGCCGAATATCTGGTGTCCTTGGTGCGTTCCGTACCGGGGTTTCCCAAGGAAGGCATCATCTTCCGTGATTTCATGCCAGTGCTCGCCGACCCCAAGGGCTTGAAGATTCTGCTCAAAGCACTTGAAGAGGCCCTGCCGGTGTCCCCGAGCGAATTCGACTCCATTGCCGGTCTCGAATCGCGCGGGTTCCTGTTCGGCCCGGCCATGGCCGCCCATTTGGGCAAGGGTTTCATCGCCGTGCGTAAGGCCGGCAAGTTGCCGCCTGAAACCATCGGTGAATCCTATGACCTCGAATACGGCACGGCCAGTGTCGAAATCGAAACCGACGCCGTACAGGCAGGGAAGCGAGTGCTCATCGTCGATGACCTCATCGCCACGGGCGGCACCGCCAAAGCCGCCACCGACCTTATCGAAAAGGCCGGTGGCACCGTGGTGGGCTTCAGTTTCGTGATGCGGCTCGATGGCCTCGACGGTCTGGATAAGCTCGACGGCAAGCCCAGCAGCTCGCTGATCGCGATGCCGGCCTGAGATTTCGTCTCACCCAACGTACAGTCAGTTTTCAAGGTCCGGCATGTACTGTGTACAGTTACATGCCGGACCAATTACATAGTCAGGGAAGGATCGATGGATCTTTACGAATACCAGGCGCGTCAGCTGCTCGAGGAACAGGACATTCCCACCCCGGACGCCATCTTTGCCCAGAACTCCCATGAAGTCGCTGAAGCGGCGGACAAAATCGGCTATCCCTGCGTAATCAAGGCGCAGGTCAAGATCGGTCATCGTGGTCAGGCCGGCGGCGTCAAGATCGCCCATAACCGCGACGAGGCGATTCTTGAATCCGAGTCCATCCTGCCGATGACCATCCACGGGCACAAGGTTTCCGGCGTGCTTGTGGCCGAAGCCAAGAACATCCTGCACGAATACTACGTGTCCATCTCCGTGGACCGCACCTCGCGCGACTTCGACGTGCTGGCCACCGCCAACGGCGGCACCGAAGTCGAGGAAATCGCCAAGGAACATCCGGAGGCCGTCAAGCGCCTGCACATCGATGCGCTCGGTGACTTCGACCTGGCCGCTGCCACCGAAATGGCACAGAGCATCGGCTTCTACCACGCGGACGTCGATCAGGCCGCACAGATTCTGCTCAAGATGTGGCGCTGCTTCAAAGACAACGACGCCACGCTCGTGGAAATCAATCCGCTCGCCAAGATCGGCGACCCGGATGACGAATCCACCAAGCAGCTGAGCGCCTTGGACGCCAAGATCTCCTTGGATGACAACGCCTCCTTCCGCCATGACGGCTGGGCGCGTTTCGTGGATCCCATCGTTCCCGACCCCTTCGAACAGCGCGCCCGCGAACACGGCCTGCACTACGTGCACCTGCACGGCGAGGTCGGTGTGATCGGCAACGGTGCAGGACTTGTCATGAGTTCCCTGGATGCCGTCTCCGGCGTTGGCGAGGAACAGGGCACCAACATCAAGCCCGCCAACTTCCTGGACATCGGCGGCGGCGCCTCCGCAGCCGTCATGGCCGAAAGCCTGGAGATCGTACTGTCCGACCCTCAGGTCGAATCCGTGTTCATCAATGTCTATGGCGGCATCACCTCCTGCGTGGAAGTCGCCAACGGCATCCTCGAAGCGGTCGCCAAGCTCGGCGGTTCCAAGCCGATCGTTGTGCGCTTCGATGGCAACGCCGCCGCCGAGGGTCTGCATATCCTCGCCTCCGCCAATAACCCGAATATCCATGTGTCCGAAACCATGGAAGGCGCGGCAGCCAAGGCCGCGCAGCTCGCCGGTGAGGCGACCCAGTCCAAGGAGGTTCGCTGATGCTGTTCATCGAAGACGGCGCTCCCGTTATCGTCCAGGGCATGACCGGCCATCAGGGCATGACCCATACGGCTCGCATGCTCAAGGCCGGCACCAATATCGTCGGCGGCGTGAACCCGCGCAAGGCCGGCACATCCGTCACCTTCCCCGGTGCCAAGAACGGTGCCGACGCGGACATCCCCGTGTTCGCCACCTGCGGCGAAGCACGTGAAGCCACCGGCGCCAAGGCCAGCGTGGTGTTCGTGCCGCCGAAGTTCGCCAAGTCCGCCGTGGTCGAAGCCGTCGAAGCCGGCATCGAACTCATCGTGGTCATCACTGAAGGCATTCCGGTGGCCGATTCCGCATACTTCGTCGAACTGGCGCTCAAGAAGGGCGTGCGCATCATCGGACCGAACTGCCCTGGTCTCATCACGCTCGGCAACCCCGGCGTCAATCTGGGCATCATCCCCGACGGCATCGTCGGCCGCGGCCCGCTCGGACTGGTCTCCAAATCCGGCACCCTCACCTACCAGCTCATGGGCGAATTGTCCGATATCGGCTTCACCGCATGTCTCGGCGCCGGCGGCGACCCGATCGTCGGCACGACGCTGCTGGAAGCCCTGCAGGCATTCGAAGCCGACCCCGACACCAAGGCTGTCATGATGATCGGCGAAATCGGCGGCTTCGCCGAACAGGACGCCGCCGCATGGGCCAAGGAGCACATGACCAAGCCGGTTGTCGCCTACATCGCCGGTTTCACCGCCCCCGAAGGCAAGCAGATGGGCCACGCCGGCGCCATCGTCTCCGGAGGCAAGGGCACCGCCCAGGACAAGAAGAACGCGCTCGAGGCGGCGGGCATCCCCGTGGGCAAGACCCCGGGCCAGGCCGCCGAAATCATGCGTGACGTACTCGCCAAGGCCAACATCGACTGATCGGTTCCAGCCAATCGTGATGAAAGCCGTGATTCGCCAATGGGTGCGGGGAGCCATAGTCGCCCTCGCATCCATGGCCATCTATGCCGTTGCATTAGGCTGCTATACAGCGCTGATGTTATTGGTCGTCTCTATGGAAGAGGGCGGCGACAATCTCACCGTCGGCACAACCTCGCTGACACAGGCCGTTGTGCTTCTGAGTGAGGGATCGGGCTTTAGAACCGATTCGTTCACCCTCACCATTACGCCATTGCTGTTGACCATACTGCTGATATGGCTGATCAATGCACTCATCATGCGAATCAAAGCATACGGGCCGCATGCGTATGTTGCCGGATTGATTGTTTGGCTCGGGTTGAACGAGGCATTCCGGCAATCCGTGCACCTAGGTCTTGTCGATGACCAGTGGCTGGTGTTGCTGAAAGCAGCCATCGTATTCTCGATCGGTTTCCTATGCGCAGCCGTACCGGAATCAGCCAAAATGCGAGCATTCAGGGACTGGACTCGCAAGCAGGTGCCGGCGGACATACGCCACTGCCTGAAAATCGGCGTCGCCTTGGCCGTCGCGATACTGAGCATATATCTGGCAATTGGATTGATTACCGTCATCGTATGGTCGGTACGCAACCATGCCGCTGTCGTATCGTTGTTCGAATTGTCCGGGATGGAAACCGGTTCACGAATTCTCACCACCGTCGCCATGCTGATCTGGCTACCCAACGTCATGCTCTGGGCTGTTTCCTGGCTCTTCGGCGGCGGATTCGCCATCGGTGATTTGGCCAGTTTCACATTATGGCTCGGCCAATCCAAAGAGCTTCCTGCAATTCCGGTATTCGGTATTCTGCCCGAACCGGTCAGCAGTGAACTATGGCGTACCGTTGCCTTGAACGCGCCTCTCGCCATCGCTGCGCTCGTGGGCCTGCTGGCTGTATTCCTACCGCAAGGATTCGCCTGCAGACCGTTGAATGTACGGAATACGTCCACCCGCGGCCCGGTACTGGTTTCGCTGATCTACTCCGCCGGGGCATTCTGCCTGAGCGCGATGCTGATCTCACTGGCATCCACATTGCTGTTCGCTCTGTCCAATGGATCGCTTGGCGATCATCGTCTTGCTCACATAGGCGTCGACGTCATGGCCTCCACCAGAGTCGTCGGTCATTCGACCGCACTGGGACTTACCGCGGCATGGCTGCTCGCGCTGATTGGCATAGCGCTCGTTTTTCCGATAGTCTGGTTGGTTGAGAGAATCAAGGATTCCCGCACCACCGCCACGACCTCGAAGACCGCCACCGTTCATCAGGCGCGGTTCCTAGCGTCACAACCACAAGAATCCAAGGAGGAACAGGATGACAAACACGAACCGACCGATACGTCGAGCACTGGTCTCGGTCTTTCATAAGGAAGGCATCGAAGTACTCGCGGAAGCGTTCGTGAAGGCCGGCACCGAAGTTGTTTCCACTGGTTCGACCGCCAAGAAGCTTGCCGAACTGGGCGTCAAGGTAACCGAGGTGTCCGATGTCACCGGATTCCCCGAATGCCTCGACGGCCGCGTCAAGACGCTGCACCCGTACATTCACGCCGGCATTCTGGCTGATATGACCAACCCCGAGCACGCCAAGCAGCTCGAGGAGTTCGGCATCAAGCCGTTCGACCTGGTGGTCGTCAACCTGTACCCGTTCGCCGACACCGTGCGCTCCGGCGCCAACGAGGCCGATACCATCGAGAAGATCGACATCGGCGGTCCCTCCATGGTGCGCGGCGCGGCCAAGAACCACGCCACCGTGGCCATCGTCACCGACCCGGCCGATTATGCACTGGTCGCCTCCCGCGTGGCCGACGGCACCGGCTTCTCCTTGGACGAGCGCAAGTGGCTTGCCGCCAAGGCCTTCGCGCACACCGCCGCCTATGACGCCACCATCAACGAGTGGACCGCCAAGCACTGGCCCAAGCCGGCCTCTCTGGACGCCGTCGAGGTGGACAAGGACGATCAGGGCACTGAAGTCGATTCCGCCAAGTTCCCGGCCCAGTTCACCCGCACCTGGGATCGTGCGCACACCCTGCGCTACGGCGAGAACTCCCACCAGCAGGCCGCCCTCTACATCGACCCGCTCAACCAGACCGGTTTCGCCCACGCCGAGCAGCTCGGCGGCAAGCCGATGAGCTACAACAACTACGTGGACCGTATGGGATATGGCTCCCGCCATTGCCGTGGCCGTAGTCAAGCACAACAATCCGTGCGGTCTGGCCATCGGCGCGACCGCGGCCGAGGCCCACAAGAAGGCTCACGCCTGCGACCCGATGAGCGCCTACGGCGGTGTGATCGCCTGCAACTCCAAGGTCACCCTTGAGATGGCCGAAAGCGTGCGCCCGATTTTCACCGAAGTCATCGTCGCCCCCGACTATGAGCCGGCCGCGCTCGAACTGCTGCAGACCAAGAAGAAGAACCTGCGCATCCTCGAGGTGGCCGAGCCGCCGAAGGGCCACGAGGCCATCCGCCAGATCGATGGCGGCCTGCTTGTGCAGGACACTGATCTGATCAACGCCGTCGGCGACGATCCGGACGCCTGGAAGCTCGTGGCCGGCGAGGCCGCCGACGCCGACACGCTGAAGGACCTCGTGTTCGCATGGCGTGCAATCCGCTGCGTGAAGTCCAACGCCATCCTGCTGGCCCACGACCAGGCCACGGTTGGCATCGGCATGGGCCAAGTCAACCGCGTGGACTCCTGCCATTTGGCCGTCGAGCGCGCCAACACGCTGGCCGATGGTGCCGATCGCGCCACCGGTGCGGTCGCGGCATCCGATGCGTTCTTCCCGTTCGCCGATGGTGCCCAGGTGCTTATCGACGCGGGCGTCAAGGCCATCGTGCAGCCTGGCGGCTCCATCCGCGATGAGGAGGTCATCGAAGCGGCCAAGAAGGCCGGCGTGACCATGTACCTCACCGGCACCCGCCACTTCTTCCACTGATCGGGACTCTCTGAGGGGAGCAGCTCAGCCAAAACGCACAAAGGTGGGATTCCGCCTGACCCGTCAACGGGTCCAAGCGGAATCCCACCTTTGCTATTCGCCTGCTATTGTGGTCACGTAACCGCTCGACAGAAGGAATCGCAACATGCACAACCATCCCTATGTATCCGAAGCACATGAGGGCAAGCCATGGTTTGAATGGTGCGTACTCGGCGTCGTCGCCGTCATCACACTGCTGGTTGCTTTCGGATATACGATGGCCGCCACGGTCATACTTGCCGTGACGGCCATCATCACCGGGCTTGTTCGCCTGATTCTTCAGGACAAAAGCCCATGGAAAGTGCGCTCAGTGGCGTTCGACTCCTTCATCGGCATCGCCTTGGGAATCGGCCTGCTGATTACCTACTTCAGCTTCTTTGGACTCTTCGGCAACATCTTTTTCCGCTGAATCGCCATCAGACGAGGCGGCCTGATCGAAGAATTCGCCATCGTCGAGCGTGTCCGCGTTTGCATCGGCATCCGTCTGCGGAAGATCGGCGGCAGCCGGCACTTTGGGAGTGGTCATCATCTGCGCGATGATCATGACCAACGCCACCACAGCGGCGGCCAAGACCGGGCTAATCCAGAATACCCACAGCTGCTGCAGCGGATTTTGCGTAAGACCCTCATTCATCGCGGCCAGTGCGATACCGGTGGAACGGGCGGGATTGAGACCGGCACCGGTAACCGGGTAGCTGATGGCGGTGGCCAGACCATAGGCAAGACCCATGGCAATGGCATGACGGTCCGAGGACTCGCCGTGATCACCCAGAGAAGACATGGCGGTGGCAACGACAATCAGAGAGGCAACGACCTCGACGACAATCGCCAGCGTAATCGAGAACGTAATGCCATACTGGGTCAGCAGCGAGTAAGACACGGAGCCGTTTTCGAAACCGTTAACGGCCGGAGTCAGCCACACTTTGGCAGCTACCTGCTCGGATGTGGGCAGCAGCTTGACCACGGCGAAGCCGGCGGCGATGGCACCGATGACCTGAGCGATCACATAGAGGATGCCATCCAGGATTTTCGTCTTGGAAACCAGCACGGAGGCTACGGTGATGGCCGGATTCAGCTGGCCACCGGACACGCGGGAGAAGATGGCGGTGACTGCGGCATATGCCAAGCCGGTAGCCAACGCGAAGAACACGATATTGATGCCATACACGGCCGAACCCCATGTGGAGAAGGCGTAAATGGCAAAGCACAGCAGGAAGCTGCCGGCCAATTCGGCGCACACGCGCAGAGCCAGCGGCTGTTGCTTGGTTTCTTCCATGATTGTTCATTCCTTTTCATCTGTTGGAAAACGGGCGAACCCGCACAAACGGTTGCCAGTCTAGCAGCAGTCCTACGTTGCGGTATGATATATAGGTTGGAATTGGCTGGGATTCCAGTCCGCCAACTCTGAAGTATGTATACAAATCGACAGTCTCTGCGATGACAGAATCTGTCCGGCCACGTTGGGAGAACGATGCCAAACGCATATTCCCGCGCTGCGAAAGCGCAAGACGATTCCAATTCCATTCGACTCCAGAAGCTGCTTGCCCAAGCGGGATTCGGTTCCCGCCGCAAGTGCGAGGACATGATTACCGAAGGCCGTGTCGAGGTCGACGGTGAACTGGTCACCGAGCTCGGAACTCGCGTTGACCCTCATAAGCAGCAGGTGCGCGTAGACGGTTCGCGCGTACGCGTCAATCCGAACCACGTTACTCTGGCGCTGAACAAGCCCCGCAAGGTGCTCTCCGCCATGGACGACCCGAAGGGCCGCTACACGCTGCGCGACATCGTGGGCGACAAGTACGAGCGCATCTTCCACATGGGCCGTCTCGACTACGATTCCGAGGGTCTGATCCTCATGACGAACGACGGCGAGCTCTCGCAGCACGTCATGCACCCCAAGTACGAGGTCGAGAAGACCTACGTCGCCACGCTGGAAGGCAAGATCTCCGGCACCGTGTGCCGTCGACTCGTGACCACCGGCGTGCAGCTCGACGACGGCTGGATCAAGCTCGACCACTGCGCGATCATCGACTCCTCGCGTGACCACACGATGGTCAAGGTCGTGCTGCACTCCGGCAAGAACCGCATCGTGCGACGTATCTTCGGCTCAATCGGCTTCCCGGTCAAGCGCTTGGTGCGCACCCAGATCGGCCCGATCAAGCTCGGTGATTTGAAGCCCGGTTCCTACCGCGTGCTGTCCCAGACGGAAGTCCGTTCGCTGTCCAAGGAGGTTGGTCTGTGATTCGCGTTGCCATCGACGGCCCCGCCGGCGTGGGCAAGTCGTCCACGTCCAAGGCGCTGGCCAAGTATTTCGGATACGCCTACCTTGACACGGGCGCGATGTATCGTGCCTGTGCTTGGTGGTGCCTGAAGCAGGGCATCGATCTGGACGCCGAAACCGTGGATGAGCGTGTCATCACCGAAGCGGTGGGCGAGTTCTTCACCGGCGACCATTTCGATATCTCCGTGGACCCGGACAACCCCCGCGTATTCGCCGACGACGAGGACATCTCCGAGGCCATTCGTTCCTCCGAAGTCTCCAGCCATGTCTCCAAGGTGTCGAACGTCATCCCGGTGCGCAACGTGCTCATCGCCGCCCAGCGCGCCTACATCGCCCGCGAGGCGTCGGCCGACTCCTTCTCCGGGGGTTTGGGCATCGTGGCCGAGGGCCGCGATATCACCACCGTGGTGTCCCCGGACGCCGAGGTGCGCGTGCTGCTGACCGCCCGTGAGGAGGTCCGTCAGGCCCGTCGCACCGGCCAAGCCGTCAAGGGCGTGGGTGCTGAGGATGTGGCCGCGCGCGACAAGGCCGATTCCAAGGTCACCAGCTTCCTGACCGCCGCCGATGGCGTTACCACCATCGACAATTCCGATTTGGACTTCGCCCACACGCTCGATCTGCTCATCGGTCTGGTCGAGGACGCCATCGAGAACCAGGAGTACGAGCAGTATGCCGCCAATCTCGAAGGCTATGAGCTGGACGAAGGCGATGAGGATCTGATTTCCGGCCGCGGTTTCACGGAAGGCGCGCGCAAGGCCGGCCCCAAGCCGGTGGGCGTGCTGACTGTTGTAGGCCGTCCGAACGTGGGCAAATCATCCCTGGTCAACCGTATCCTCGGCCGCCGTGCCGCCGTTGTGGAAGACACGCCGGGCGTTACGCGAGACCGTGTGAGCTATGACGCGGAATGGGCCGGCACCGACTTCAAGCTGGTGGACACGGGCGGCTGGGAAGCCGACGTGGAAGGCATTGAATCCGCCATCGCCTCACAGGCACAGGTTGCCGTGACCTTGGCCGATGCTGTGATATTCGTTGTCGATGGTCAAGTGGGCATGACCACCACCGATGAGCGCATCGTCAAGATGCTGCGTGCCGCCGGCAAGCCGGTCGTGCTGGCCGTCAACAAGATCGACGACCAGGCCAGCGAATACCTTGCCGCCGAATTTTGGAAGCTCGGTCTCGGCGAACCATACTCGATTTCCGCCATGCACGGCAGGGGAGTGGGCGACCTGCTGGACGTCGCGCTCGACAAGCTCAAGCAGGCCGAGAAGACTTCCGGCTACCTCACGCCTTCCGGCCTGCGCCGCGTGGCTCTGGTGGGCCGCCCGAACGTAGGCAAGTCGTCTCTGCTCAATCAGCTGGCGCGCGAAGAACGTGCCGTGGTCAACGATTTGGCCGGCACTACGCGCGACCCCGTCGACGAAATCGTCAACATCGATGGCGAGGACTGGCTGTTCATCGACACGGCCGGCATCAAGCGACGCCAGCACAAGCTCACAGGCGCGGAATATTATTCCTCTCTGCGCACGCAGGCCGCCATCGAGCGCTGTGAATTGGCGCTGATCCTGTTTGATGCTTCGCAGCCGGTATCCGATCAGGATTTGAAGGTCATGTCCACCGCCGTGGATGCGGGCCGTGCGATTGTGCTCGTGTTCAATAAGTGGGACGCGATGGACGAGTTCGACAAGCAGCGTCTCGAACGCCTGTGGAACACCGAATTCGACCGTGTGATGTGGGCCGATAAAAATAACAAGGGATGCGGCGCTTGCAACCGGCATCGGTCAGGTGACACCGGTCGTGA
>OGXF01002490.1_pt1 | contig 10211 bp, 8 predicted proteins | sample 1576191 | NCBI WGS metagenome assembly OGXF01 (sample SAMEA3541545, study PRJEB24748) | human gut metagenome | biome: human gut; feature: human-associated habitat; material: faeces | place: China | collected 2012
CAGGGGGCAGCCCTCGGTTTTCGACAGGTCGGTGATGCGGAACAGGCCGGGGTCTAGCTTGTTGCCTGTGCCCAGGGAGGAGACGATGGGGACGCCCCGGGTGAGGGCGGTCTCGATCAAATCCAGTTTGCAGGACACCAGGTCGATGCAGTCCACAATGTAGTCCAGCGGCTGGGCGAAGAAGTCCTCCCGCCGCCCCGCCTCATACTTCTCCGCCCGGATGGTGAGGCGGCAGTCCGGATTGATGTCGCGGATACGGTCGGCCATGGCCTGGGCCTTGGGCTGGCCCAGGGTGGAGCGGGTGGCCTCCACCTGGCGGTTCAGGTTGGTCAGACCCACCGTGTCGTGGTCCACCAGCGTGAGGGCGCCCACGCCGGAGCGGGCCAGGGCCTCGGCGCACCAGCTCCCCACGCCGCCCAGACCGAACACGGCTACGTGGGCGGCAGCCAGGCGCTCCATGGCCTGGGGGCCCAAAAGCATCTCTGTGCGGAGAAACCTCTCGTCCATGCAGTTCATCCCTTTCTAAAAACAGGCTAACCCAAAACATAACACTAACCCTAACCCTAACCCTAACCCTAACCCTAACCCTATACTCGCCGAGGTACTTGACGCCGGCGCCCTGGGTGGCCTCCATGTTTTCCGTCAGGCCCTCCAGCCAGGTGTTCAGCTTCTCGTTGGTCAGCGCGTTCTTGCCGGTGAGCTTCCAGACGGGCTCGTCCCAGCCCTCCAGGTAGATGATGTGCCAGCCCTGCTGGCCGTCCTGGGGATTCTCCACCAGACCGGTGTCGCCGATGGCGCGGCCGTCGGCAAAGATCCAGTCGTTGAAGCCCTCGAACATCACGCCGGGCGCGACCTGCTCGTACAGGCCGCCGTTGGTGTTGGAGCCGGGATCGTCGGAGTATTCCTCGGCCAGCGCGCCGAAGGACTCGGCGGTCTTGTCGCCCGCCTCCCACTGGGCCAGGATGTCCTCGGCCTCGGCCTTGGCGGCGTCCAGGGCCTCCTGAGTGGGCACCTTGCTCTCGTCCACGTCCTCGGTGGCGGGGTCATCGGCATCAGCCACCTCGGCCTTGATGAGAATGTGTCGGATGTCAGCAGTGGCAGTCTCATCCCGGTAGCGGTTCAACAGCATGACGGCGTAGTAGCCGGAGCTGGACTCCACCACGCCCACATCGCCGTTGGCGCGGCTGTCATCCATCAGCCACTTGCCAAAGCTCTGATAGGAGAGGCTGCTGCCCACCGTGCCGGTGTGCAGGGAGGCGTCGGGATCCGCCTCATAGTCCTCCTTGTCGTCCTCAGACACATAGTCGGGGGCCAGCTCGGCAAAGGCAGTTTCCTTGTCATCGGAGGAATTCACCGCAGCCACAAACGCATCGGCCTTGGCCTTGGCAGCCTCCATGGCGGCCTTCGTCTCCTCTTCAGTGGGCTCCACCGTGTTGCCGTCCTCGTCGGTGGTGGACGCGGCCTTGCCGCTGAGATAGATATAGCGGTAGTCGTAGGTGTCCAGCGTGGAGGCATTCTCCTCATAGTAGGCCTGAATGTCCTCGTCGGTAATGCCCAGGCTGTCGGCGTAGGCGCTCTGGTAACCGTTCACCAGAGCTTCCCGCTCCACACAGGTCTTGAAGGCGGAGGGGGTCATATACTTGCCGTACATGGCCTTCAGATAGCCGTCATAGGCATAGCCGTAGGACTCGGCAGCCTTTTTGGTGGAGGAGATGGCCTCATCCACATAGGCCTTGTCATCGTCGGACAGGGTGTAGCCGGCCTCAGAGGCGGCGGTCTCCAGGGCAGAAATCTTCTTCAACTGCTCAATGGTACTGTCCAGGAACTGGTCAAAGTAGCTCTTGGTCTGTTCCTCGTCCGTATACTGGGTTCGGAGATCCTTGCTGGGATCAAAAGCGCCGCCGCTGGTGCTGTATGCCTGATTCATATAATAGGTGAAATAATAGTTGACATCGGTGACGGAGTAATCGCGGCCGCCCACCGTCAGAGCGGTCTTGCCGCGCTGGAAGATGCCGGAGTGCCAGATCAGCAGGGCGGCCACCAGCACGGCAACAATGACGCCGATGACCGTATAGACAACGGCCTTGCGCTTGGCGGCCTGCTGCTCCTGGAGCTCCTTCCTCTCCTTTTGAGTCAGGCCCTGTGTCGGGTCGCTCTGGCGCGATTTCTTTTCTCTGGATGCGCTCATTTGTAGCTTCAGTCCTCTCATAAGTGTCCCCCCGCGGGAGCAGGGGGCCTGGCTATAGACATTCTGACATTATACAGGAAATGCCGCACTCTTTCAAGAGCGAAAACAGGTTTTACACTTTGTTCAAATGCCGGAAATAAGAAAAACCCCACGAAACAGCGTTTCGTGGGGGCCCCGCTCTGGCCGTGCGGATCCATTTAAAACCTGCACAAAGTGGCAGGTGGGTTGCCTCCATGTCGCTTCGTTGCTTCCAACTTCCAGCCGTCCCCCGGAGGGGCGCCGGGAGGCCTGCAGTCCACGCCATGAGGTGGGCATCCCGTTTCAGAGATGTGGGTTTAAATAAAACCCGTCACGCACCGAGCAGGAAAAAATTATGCGTCCGAGCCGTCCTCCTCCGCGAAGAGGGACTCCATAAACTGCTGATACACCAGCTCCAGCTCCTCCTCACTGTCCAGGGTGGAGAGCTGTTCCTCGCCGTCTGCCTCGATCACCTTGAGGATCACCAGGCCGTATTCCTCATCCAGATCCACATCCTCTACAGAGCCGTCCTCTTTCCCCTCCACGGCCGGGAAAAAGGCCATGTAGGTCTGGCCGTTGTACTCTAGTGTGTCCAGATGCTCCAGCTCAAATTCATTGCCGTCCTCATCAGTGACGGTGATGAAATCAGGGCCAAATTCTTCACTCATATTGGGCACCATACCTTCCTTTTCTTCGTCTCTTATTGTAGCCTGTTGCGCCCAAAAATGCAAGAGTGGGATCTGCCAAATTTTTGACGAAGCCTATATTCATCCTTTATTGGAAAGAATTAGGGTGGACAAGCTGGAGGAATATGCTATAATATCAGCAATCGCCGCATGTGATGAGGCGATCCTGCAAGCATACGTGTTCCACCGAAAAACGGAGGTGTCATTTTGGCGTCAACATCCAATCAGGGCCCCAATCCGAACCGGGGCCGGAAGCGGAGGCGGCCGTCCACGGCTGCGGTGGTTGCGGGCACGGTAGGGAAGGTGCTGGGCACCTTCCTCCTGATCTGCGTGATCACGGGGGCTATCCTGCTCTGCTTTGCCGCGGTCTACATCAAGACGGTCATCATCCCGCAGGCCCATCTGGAGGCCAATTTCGTCATGAACCAGACCAGTACGATTTATTATAAGGATTCCACTACGGGGGAATATGTGGAGCACCTGTCCCTCCATGGAACAGAAAACCGCCAACTGGTCGACTTTGAGGAGATCCCAGATAATCTGATCAACGCCACCGTGGCCATCGAGGACGAGACGTTCTGGAAGCACCACGGCGTCAACTGGAAGCGTACCCTCAAGGGGGTGCTGCTCATGTTCACCGGCGGCGATATTCAGGGCGGCTCCACCATCACCCAGCAGCTCATCAAGAATGCCACCCAGTACGACGATGTGACGGTAAAACGGAAGATTCTGGAGATCTTCACCGCCTTGGACTTTGACAAGACCTACTCCAAGGAGCAGATTCTGGAGTGGTACCTCAACTATATTTACCTGGGAGAGGGCTGCTACGGCGTGGCCACGGCGGCCCAGAACTACTTCGGCAAGGAGCTGTCGGAGCTGGATCTGGCCGAGTGCGCCAGCCTGATCTCCATCACCAACAACCCCTCGGCCTACAATCCCTACCGCTATCTGGAGAACAACCAGTACCGCGCAACGCTGGTTCTGGGCAAGATGCTGGAGCTGGGGAGCATCAACCAGTCCGAGTACGACGAGGCCATGGCCGAAATTGATGATCTGGCCTCCCATCTGGAACGGAGCACCGATGAGGCCAGGCCCGCCACCATCTACAACTGGTATGACGAGCAGGTCATCACCGACGTGATGAACGACCTCATAGAGAAGTACGGCTACTCCGAGCAGGTGGCCTCCGACATGGTCACCTCCGGCGGACTGAATATTTACGCCTGTGTGGACCCGGAGATCCAGTCCATCGTGGAGTCGGTCTACTCCGACCGCAGCAACCTTCAGCTCACCAGCAAGTCGGGGCAGGCGATCCAGTCGGCCATCGTAATCATTGACCCCCAGGGCAACATCGTTGGGCTGGCCGGCGCCCTAGGCGAAAAGAGCAGCAACCGGGGCTGGAACTACGCCAGCCGCTCCCTGCGGCAGCCGGGCTCCTCCATCAAGCCGCTGAGCGTCTATGCGCCCGCTCTGGAGAGCGGGGTGATCAGTCCTGCATCCGCTTTTGACGACTATCCGGTGCAGCTCCTCAGCGGCAAGGCCTGGCCGCTGAACAACCCCCAGACCTACCGGGGGAGGATGACCGTAGCGGCGGCGCTGGAGGTGTCCTCCAACCCGGTGGCCGTGCGCACCCTACAGAACCTGGGTGTGAAGAATTCCTTCCAGTTCATGGAGGAGAAGTTCCATATCGATCTGGAGGACGGCCGCACCGTCAACGGACAGGTGATGAACGACCTGGGGGCCAGCCAGCTCGCTCTGGGCGGCCTCACCGACGGCGTGAGTGTGGTAGACATGGCCGCCGCCTACTCCGTGTTCCCACGCAACGGCCTGTATGTGGAGCCCCGCACCTACACCAAGGTCACCCGTGTGCTGGACGACGGCACGGAGGAGGTTCTGCTGGACAATACTCAGAATCAGCCCGAGGCGGTTCTCTCCGAGGAGACCACCTGGTATATCAACGACATGCTGAAAAATGTGGTTACAGGGAAATTCGGCGGGGCAACTGGCACCGGGGCCCAGCTCTCAGGTATGACGGTGGCCGGCAAGACCGGCACCACCAACTCCAATAACGATAAGTGGTTTGTGGGCTATACTCCCTACTATACCGCCGCGGTCTGGGTGGGCTATAACAACCCGGAGCGCATCAGCTCCAGCAATAACCCGGCAGTGTCCATGTGGAAGAAGGTCATGGCCCCCATCCATGAGGGGCTGGAGAACAAGTCCTTCCCGGCCGCCGGCAGTGAACAGAAGAGCGTCAGCATCTGCATGGACAGCGGCCTGCGGGCCACTGAGGCCTGCCTGAACGATCCCAGGGGAAGCCGGGCCCGCACCTTCACCTTGTTCAGCGACGACGTGCCCGCCGAAACCTGTAGTCTCCACAAGGAGGTGGAGGTTTGCACCGGCAGCCCGGTGCTGGGCGGCGACGGCACGGCGATTGAGGGCCTGTATCATCTGGCGGGAGAGTTTTGTCCCCGGCAGGCCGACGAGGGCGCAGGAGTCACGGAGGGCACGGTCAAGACCATCGGCATCCTGGATTACAGCCGGGAGAGCGTGGGCGGTGCCGCCGCCAAGGACAGCAGTTACCTCTACAGCTTCCTGGAGGCCCAGGGGACCTGTGACGTCCACACCACCGCGCCCCAGCCCCAGGAGCCGGAGGAGTATGATCCCAACAGCTTTGTGATCAGTGATCCCTCTACCTGGCCGCCGGTCAACGACCCCAGGTACGAGAATTTTGACCCGGAGAACCCGGCCACCTGGCCCAACGCGGGACAGCCGTCTGAGACCCCGTCTCCCGGGGAGAGCGGCCAGCCCAATCCACCCGAGACCAGCACAAGCCCCACACCGTCTCCCGTACCCACGCCGGTGGAGACGCCCCCGGACGAGCCCTATATCCCGGCGGATGGTACGAAATAAAGAAACAAACAGCCCGCGGCATGTGCCGCGGGCTGTTTGCTTAAGGTCCGAACAGGCTGTGCAGGAGGCCGGAATCCCAGAGCTGCCGGGCCAGCACGGCGGCCAGTGGGGCGAGAAGCATTCCAAGAACTCCGAGCGCCTGAAAGCCCACATACATGCAGACCAGGGCAGCCAGGGGAGGGAGCCCCACCCGCGCCCCCACCAGACGGGGCTCCAGCAGGCTTCGCACGAGAGAGATAACGGAGTAAAGCACCAGCAGGCCCACGCTCATCCGCACGTCGCCCCCCAACAGGGCGAGCACTGCCCAGGGTAGCAGTACGGTGCCTGTACCGAAGACCGGCAGGGCGTCCACCAGAGCCACAAGTCCGGCCAGAAGGAGGGACAGCTCCACCCGCAGCAGCAGGAAACCGGCGGCGAGCTCGCCGAAGGTGATCAGCATCAGCAGGCCCTGGGCTTTCAGCCAGCCGCCCAGCGCCTCCCTCAGACCGCCGGCCACCCGGCCCAGCCGTGTCCGCCACGGCGGGGGAAGGCGGCGGCGCAGGCCGTCCAGCAGAGCGGGACGGCCTGCGCTGGTGAAATAGGTGGCCAAAACTGTCGTAAAGAGAAAAAGAGCGGCGGCGGGAAGGGCCGAAGCCAGCCCTGTCACCGCCCCGGCCAGGGCGTCATAAAAGCGGTTGGGCAGGGCAATGCTCTGCTCCAGAAGGCCCTCCAGGGCATCACGGGCCAGGGTTTGGAACTGAACGGGCAGGGCGATGAGGAACCGGTAGGCCCAGCGCTCCAGCCCGTCGGCCAGCGTGGGCAGCCCGGCCAGCAGGGTGGGCAGGCGGCCCAACAGCAGGGAGAGTTCGTAGCCTACCCGCCATACCACCAGCGCCAGCCCTCCCAGAACAGCGGCGGTGAGAGCCGCGGTACACAGTGCGGCGGCGCCCCGCCGGGGCAGGTGCAGGCGCTCCATCAGAAGGCGTACGGCGGGCTCCAGCAGGGCGGCAAGGCCGAAGGCCAGCAGGAAGGGGAGCAGCCAGGGGAGGAGAAAGCGCAGGGCCAGCCACAATCCGGCCAGGGCCAGGGCGGCATAGAGCAGGCGGAGCAGAAAGCGCAGGTGTCTGTTTTCCGGCAAAAGACAGCCTCCTCTCCTGAAAATCGGTGAGAATACACAAAAACGGCATGGGCGGATCGGCAGAAATCGGCAGAGTTGGCAGGGGCTTTGCCCTTGCGGCGGGCGGGAGGGTGTGCTACAATAGACCACAAAGGATAAACAAATGGCTTTCTCACGTGGACATATGGGCGGGAGGTACATAGAATGGGTAAGTCACCCAGTTATTTCATCGTGGAGTCCAGCGCACTGCCAGAGATTTTTCTGAAGGTGGCGGAGGCCAAGCGGCTGTTGGAAACCGGCGAGGTGGACACGGTCCACTTGGCCACCCGGCGGGTGGGCATCAGCCGCAGCGCATTTTATAAATACAAGGATGCGGTGCGGCCCTTCAATGACATGCTGCATGGGCGGATCGTCACCTTTCAGTTCCTGCTCAAGGACGAACCAGGGGTGCTGTCCGCCGTCTTGAATATCTTTGCCCAGACGGGTGGGAATATTCTCACTATCAACCAGTCCATACCAAGCAACGGCTGTGCTGCGGTGACGGTGGGGGCGGAGACCTCGGGGCTGCGCATCGCGCTGGAGGAGTTACTGAACCAGGCCCTGGAGATAGAGGGAGTCCTGCGCTGTGAGATTTTGGCGGGCTGACGGCCCGGACAGGAGGAAGACAGAATGGTGAACGTGGCAATTTTAGGATTTGGCGTGGTGGGCTCCGGTGTGGCTGAAGTGCTGGACACCAACGGACGGCACATTGAGGGCAAGGTGGATGATCTGATCCGCCTGAAATATATTCTGGATGTGCGGGATTTCCCAGACAGCCCCTTTGCAGGCAAGGTGGTGCATGATTTTTCCGTGATTGAGCAGGACCCTGAGGTGTCCATCGTGGTGGAAACCATCGGCGGGGCCAAGGTGGCGCTGGATTTCACCCGCCGGGCCCTCCAGGCGGGCAAGAGTGTCATTACCTCCAACAAGGAGCTGGTGGCGGAGCACGGCTGCGAGCTGCTGCGGCTGGCCCAGGAGAAGGGGGTCAGCTATCTGTTTGAGGCCAGTGTGGGCGGCGGCATCCCCATCATCCGCCCCCTGAACCAGTGCCTGGCCGCCAACGAGATCGAGGAGATCACCGGTATCCTCAACGGTACGACCAACTATATCCTCACCCGTATGATCCGGGCGGGGCTGAGCTTTGACGACGCTCTGAGGGAGGCTCAGGCCAACGGCTACGCCGAGCAGGACCCCACCGCCGACATTGAGGGCCACGACGCCTGCCGGAAGATCTGCATCCTGGCCTCCCTGGCTTTCGGGCGGCATATTTACCCCCGGCAGGTGCCCACGGAGGGCATCACCGGCGTCACCCTGGCCGACGTGGCCTATGCCGACTCCTGTGGAAAGAAGCTCAAGCTGCTGGGGCGGGCTATTCGCCGGACCGACGGGAAGGTGTGCGCCTATGTGGCCCCACACCTGGTGGACCGGGAGAACCCCCTCTCCGGTGTGGAGGATGTATTCAACGCCATCGCCGTACGGGGCAACGCCATCGGCGATGTGATGTTCTACGGCCGGGGGGCGGGCAAGCTGCCCACCGCCTCCGCCGTGGTGGCCGACGTGATCGACGCGGCCAAGCACCGGGACGAGAAGAAGCGGATGTTCTGGGCCGAGGGCGGGGACGATACGGCGGTGCCGCCCGACGGGCTGGAGAGCCGCTGGTAGGACATGGGCAAAGCTCTACAAGGGAGACCAGACAAGGCGAAGATTGTCCCGCCGGGGTACCGGGGTACAGGCGGCGGAGGCCGCCTTCCCGGACAGTACCCGGCTGAGCCGCCCCGGAGCGCCGGCGGACGAGTTCGCGCTGGTCACCCCGCCCATGACCCGGGCTGCCCTGGAGGCCCGGCTGACGGGTATGACGCCCGGCTCCATGTTCCGGGTGCTGGACTGAGCGCATAGAATGTCGCGGAGGAGCGCGCCTCCTCCGCGACGGACGGATATTCCTGATTTAGGGGGTACATATACCAATGGGACTCATCGTTCAAAAATTCGGCGGCAGCTCCGTCGCGGATGCCGACCGCATCCGCAACGTGGCCCGCATCATAACCGAGACCTACCGCCGGGGCCACCGGGTCGTGGCGGTCCTCTCCGCCCAGGGCGACACCACGGATGATCTGATTGCCAAGGCCGCGGAGATCAACCCCAACGCCTCCAAGCGGGAGATGGATATGCTGCTGTCCACCGGTGAGCAGATCTCCTGCTCCCTGTGCGCCATGGCCATCGAGGCCATGGGCTACCCGGTGGTCTCCCTGACGGGCTGGCAGGCGGGCTTCCGCACCAACTCCTCCTATGGCGACGCCCGCATCAAGCGCATCGATACGGAGCGGGTGCTGGCCGAGCTGGACAAGAACACCATTGTCATCGTCACCGGCTTCCAGGGCCTCAACAAGTATGAGGATATCACCACCCTGGGCCGGGGCGGCTCCGATACCTCGGCGGTGGCCCTGGCCGCTGTGCTCCACGCGGATCTCTGCCAGATTTATACCGACGTGGACGGCGTCTACACCGCAGATCCCCGCCACGTCAAAGGGGCGCGGAAGCTGGAGGAGATCACCTACGACGAGATGCTGGAGCTGGCCACCCTGGGCGCCCAGGTGCTCCACAACCGTTCGGTGGAGATGGCCAAGCGCTACGGCGTCAACCTGGAGGTTCTCTCCAGCTTTTCCGGCAAGCCCGGCACCAAAGTCAAGGAGGTTGCAAAAACCATGGAAAAACTGCACGTCAGCGGCGTAGCCTGCGATAAAAATGTGGCCCGTGTGGCCGTGGTGGGGCTGGCCGACGAGCCGGGCATCGCTTTCAAGATCTTCTCCCTGCTGGCCAAGGAGCGGATCAATGTGGACCTCATACTCCAGTCCATCGGCCGCAATAATACTAAGGATATCAGCTTCACCGTGAGCATTCAGGATGTGGAGCGCTGCAAGCAGCTCCTGGATGAGCACAGGGATTTCCTTCAGTTCGACCATGTGGATGTCAACGACAAAATTGCCAAGGTCTCCATCGTGGGAGCGGGCATGGTCCACAACCCCGGCGTGGCGGCCAAAATGTTTGAGGCCCTGTACAATGCGGGCATTAATATCAGCATGATCTCCACCAGCGAGATCAAGGTGTCCGTCCTGGTGGATATCAACGAGGCCGACCGGGCAGTGCAGGTCATCCACGACCGCTTCTTCCACGAGTTCGGCGGTAACTAAAAATACAAAGGCGGCGGCGGTCCCATGTGGTGCAAAAACTTTGCTCGAGGATATTGATGTGCAGTTAAAAACAATAAAAAAAT
>OGXF01002491.1_pt1 | contig 10198 bp, 8 predicted proteins | sample 1576191 | NCBI WGS metagenome assembly OGXF01 (sample SAMEA3541545, study PRJEB24748) | human gut metagenome | biome: human gut; feature: human-associated habitat; material: faeces | place: China | collected 2012
TACCCATATTTTGCGCAGCGGTATGCCGGGATTACCGGCTTCGGACCTGTAGTGGATTCTGCCTCTATATTTTTATTTCAGGATTCCCGGTTTCGGGAAGTAGCGGAACAGTACCTTTGCGATGATCTTCTCACGCTTTACATAGGTATTCTCCCAGCGGCGGGCATCCATGGAGTAGTTCCGGTTGTCGCCCATCATGAAGTAGCTATTCTCCGGTACCTCAAAGTGCATAGGGGCTTCCGGAATCATAGGTTCACGGATGTATGGCTCGTCTAACGGCTCGTCAGAACCGTTAATGTATACTTTTCCGTCCACAATATCCACGGTTTCACCCGGCAGACCAATGATACGCTTTACATAATAAATCTTTTCATTGTCCGGGAAGCGGAAAATGGCAATATCACCGCGTTTTGGATCTTCGAAGCGATAGGAAAGTCTGGACCCGATCACGCGGTCTCCCGTCATGATGGTATTTTCCATGGAACCGCTCGGCACCTCACTGTTGGCAATGATAAAGGTATTCAGTACAAACGCAATGAGTGCTGCAGACACAATAATCTTGACCCACTCAAAGATTTCTTTTCCCAGCCCACCCTGCTTTTTCTCTTTTTCGTCTTCCTCATGCGCTTTTTTCTTTCTGCGCTCTGACGATTCTGTGCGCGGTACTTCGATTTCTTTTTCCGTGTTCCCGGTCTTTACCGCCTCCCGGTGCAGCTCCTGCGCGATCCTTCTCGCCTCTTCCTCAGCAGTCTGCACTTCTTCGGCTGAGAAGGCTTCCGGTGCCTGCGCGGAATCCTCCGGCACAGGTTCCGTCTCTGACGCAGCCTGTCCGTCTCCGCCGGCATTCATCTTTTCTGGCGCACCTTCCCATGTCTGTCTGGCACGCATGCCGTCAAGTCCGCCCAGAAGCGGGTCTTTGTTTATTCTGTCTTCACTCATGAAATAACCACCTTATTTATTGCGGTACTTGTCCAGGAGCTTGTTAATGCGCTTGGTCGGGCTTAACAGCTCGCTTAAGGAATCATCGTGATTTAAGTTGTCGATGATCAGGGCAATGTACTTACTCATATCTACGTCAATGTAATACGGTCTGGATAACAGCTCTGGAGTCTGGTATACCACGTTGGTGGTCAGGATCCGGTCGATCAGGCCATTCTCATAATACTCATCAAATTTAGCCAGTCCGTTGGTGAAGAGGCCAAAGGTTGCGCAGATAAATACCTTTCTTGCTTTTCTGCGCTTTAACTCTTTTGCGACATCCAGCATGCTTTCACCGGAGGAGATCATATCGTCCACGATGATCACGTCCTTGCCCTCTACGCTGGAACCCAGGAACTCGTGAGCCACGATCGGGTTGCGGCCGTTTACGATCTTGGTGTAATCGCGGCGCTTGTAGAACATACCCATATCCAGGCCCAGTACGTTTGCGAAATAAACAGCACGGCCCATACCGCCCTCATCCGGGCTGATGACCATCATGTGGTCACTGTCGATCTGAAGCTCGGTCTCGTTCTTTAACAGGTGCTTGATGAACTGGTAGATCGGCTGCACGGTCTCAAATCCCTTTAACGGAATCGCGTTCTGTACACGCGGGTCGTGAGCATCGAAGGTGATGATGTTCTCCACGCCCATATTGGTCAGCTCCTGCAGTGCCAGGGCGCAGTCTAAGGACTCACGGCCGGAACGCTTGTGCTGACGGCTCTCATAGAGGAACGGCATGATGACGTTGATACGGCGCGCCTTACCGGCTGCTGCCGCGATGACACGCTTTAAGTCCTGGAAATGATCATCCGGAGACATATGGTTGGTCATGCCGCACAGAGAGTAGGTCAGATTATAGTTACACACATCTACCATGATGTAAAGATCGTCACCACGAATGGAAGACTCAATGGTTCCCTTGCCTTCGCCGGAACCGAAACGCGGGGTCTTGGCCTCAATAATATAAGAATCTCTCTGATAGCCTGCAAACGCGATGGTGGATTTGTGCTCACTCTCGCGTTCCTTTCTCCACTCGACCAGCCAGTCGTTTACCTTTGCACCCAGGGTTGCGCAGCTCTTTAACGGGATCAGTCCTAATGGTCCTACCGGAATGGTCTCAATGGTCTTCTCTTCGTAAATCATCTTTTCCTCCATGCAATGTGTATTGTTTATTTTTATGGTCTGGCGGAGCCTCCGGTATCCCGAATGCCGCCGCATCGCTTCTTTTATATCATTATGCCTCAGTTAAGTCAAGCCAATCCCTGCTTTTATAAGGGATGATATGTTTTTCACAATCTTGCCGCCCGTTTTTTCATGCGGATATCCGCTCCGTAAAGCGGGATGACACGGTAATTGCTCATTATCCGGGATGTAACGCGGTCTGAGTAGGTGTCCTTTAACATACCCATGGACAGATTTGTGGAAATGATGGTGCCCTTTTTTCTGCCGATGCGCTCATTGATACAATAGAAAAGCTGGGAGGAAACAAAGGAATTGTTCAGCTCCGTTCCCAGGTCATCGATGATGAGCATATCGCAGTCTAAAATGTAGCGGTAACTCTCCTCCACATCTTCCTCACCGTCCCGTCCGAATTTGTATTTGGAAAAAATCTCAAACAGCTCGTTTGAGGACAGATAGATGACGGAAATGCACCGGTCAATCAGTGCCTTGGCGATGCAGTTGGTGAGAAAGGTCTTTCCCACACCTGTACCTCCGGTAAAGAGGATACTGTTTCCCTTGTCCGGATACTGCTGCGCAAATTCCCGGCACTGCCGCACCACAACGTCCATATAGGCCCGCTCCGTCATGCCAAGCTGCGGAACCTTCTCGGTATCATCGTAAAAATCAAAGCGGAGATGGTCAAAGTTCTCCTCTTTTAAAACTGCCTCAATGTTGGACTGGGCGTAGAGAATGTTCAGGCGCTGCCGTTCAAAACAGTGACACCGTTTTCCGTTCACATAGCCGGTGTCCTGACAGTCTGGACAATCATAACGAAGCTCCATGTAATCTGCCGGATATCCGGCTGCCTTTAAGAGGGTCAGCTTCTGCTCTTTTAAATCTGCCAGATCTTCCTTCAGGTGTTCCCTGGCCTTCGTGTCTCCGCCCAGCACCCGTCTGGCGCAGTCTGCCGCCCGGGTACTGATCTGGCGGTCCAGTTCCTGGATCTGCGGTATTTTTTGGTATATCTCCTGAGTCCGTGCCTCCATGGCCCGGCGCTGCAGCCGCTGCCGTTCTTCATACCCGCGCATAACTGCGTTGTACTGGGAATTGCTCAGTGCCATAATCTGCTCTCCTTACTGTTCTCCGATCCAGTCCTTTACCTGATTCAATACCAGGGAATCATAGTCGGTATTTCTCTGTTCAAAATTCAGGAACTGGTTGTTTGCCTGGCGGCTGGTTTTCTGGTTTTTCTGATTTTTCTGACCTTTATACTGTTCATCCAGCACCGAAATATCATTCAGGCTGTGCACTCCCGCTTTCCTCCACTCAGAAAGGATCCGGTCCGCATAGCGGAAGCTTGGATTGTGGGTGGCTTCCATGGTACGGTTGCAGGCCTCTAACACCACCTCTTTTGTAAATCCATACTCTCCAAACCAGCGCTCGATCATCTCCCGCTCCGTCTCGCCCGGATTTCTTCCGGTCAGACCAAATGCCCGCATGACGGAAAACGAGTTTTTGGTAAAGCCGCTGGCATAGGCCTTGGCCTGCTCCACCGTAGCAAACCCCTTTTCATGCCAGCTGATGGCAACCGTCTCTATGTAACGGATGCTGGTATGACCTCCCTGTACACAGTGCTCCACCACGTATTCGAGAAGCTCAGCCGACATGTGCAGTCCATCATAAAGATAGGCAAACACCTCCAGTTCCCGCTGAGTAAAGATCTTGTTCAAATAGCGCTGTGCTATGTAAAGAAGCTCTGAGAACTCCCCGTCTCCCTGCAGACGGTTCACCTGATCCTGGCTGTATACCGGCCGAGGGCCTTTTGTCTCTGCCGCCAAAGCTGCTGCCGCTGCCTGCTCTGTGACCGCCGTCTGCTTTGGAAGTGTTCCCGGCTTCGCGTCCTGCTTCCCCTGGCCGGCGCTCATCCCCGCTGCCGGCTGCTGTGCCAGAAGGCCGTCTGTGCTTAAGACCCCCAGCTTCTCCCAGTAAAGAACTGCCCGGCGGATATCTGCCTCCGTATGATTCAGGCCGTCCGCTATTCTTTCAAGGCTCACGGACTCATCTTTATGGCGGAGCAGATAGAGATACACCTTCACATACTCCCCGTTGGCTTCCGCCAGATAACGGTCAATAAATTCGTTGGAAACCAGGGTTGCGTCCACCTGGAAATGATATGTAAAACTCATAAAAATCTCACCTTTCCTGTCTGTTAACAGTGTACCACATCCAATTTCAAAAAGAAATAGGCGAGTTTATCCACAGAATTGATTGTGGATAATGTGGATAATGTGGATATAAACATTTTTCCTGTCCGCCCAAAACACTCGAAACGTGTCGAATTGTAGATAAAACCGTGGTTTTTTTAATTTTTAGATTTCTTCTTATGTAAATTAAAAAATCCACATAGTCCCTTTACATAAAAAGTGGAAAACTATGTGGATAATGTGGATAACTATTTATTCAGGAGCTTTTCCCCAACTTTTACAATATCTCCGGCACCCATAGTTATCAACAGATCACCGGTGGAACAATTTTTTAAAAGAAATGCTTCAATTTCCTCAAACGTTGGGAAATAATGGACTTCCGTGCCCAGTTTTTCAATGCAGGAAGCAATATCCGCGGAGCTGATGCCCAGAGTATCCGTTTCTCTCGCCGCGTAGATATCAGCAAGAACAACTGCATCGGCTGCGGAAAGTGCCTCGGCAAACTCATCCAGGAACGCTTTGGTGCGGGTATAGGTGTGGGGCTGGAATACACACCACAGCTTCTTGTGTGGATAATTGTGCGCTGCCTTTAAGGTAGCGGCAATTTCCTGCGGATGATGCGCGTAATCATCAATGATGGTGATGCCGTTTAACTCACCCTTTTTCTCGAAACGGCGGTCAGTTCCGGTAAAATGAAGCAATCCATCCGCAATCGCTGTATCCGGGATGCCCAGGGCTTTCGCGGTGGCAATGGCTGCCAGCGCATTGTATACATTGTGCTCACCCGGCACACCCAGCGTAATGGTTCCGGCTGCCTTACCCTGTTCAACAAGAGTAAAGGTCGGGCGCGCGAAGGCATCGTATGTAATGTCTGCCGCGCTGTAATCGCTCTCCTTGCTGTGGCCGAAGGTTACCACCCTGCATGGCAGACCGCCGCTGATCTCCTCGTAATTCTTAATATCACGGTTGATGATCAGAAGTCCTTTTTCATCCAGCTTCTCCGCAAAGAGACGGAACGAATGGCGGATATCATCCAGGTCCTTGAAGAAATCCAGATGATCTGCTTCTATATTTAAGATGATCTCCATGGTTGGGAAGAACGAAAGGAAGCTGTTGGTATACTCACAGGCCTCGGTCACAAACAGTTCCGGACCACCCACTCGGATATTTCCGCCGATGGAATGCAAAATACCGCCTACAGAGATGGTCGGATCTTTCTCCGCTGCCAGAAGGATCTCTGTCACCATGGAGGTAGTTGTGGTCTTTCCGTGGGTTCCGGAGATGGCAATCGCCTCACCGTAGTTTTTCATGATCTGGCCTAACAGCTCCGCACGGGGCATCATCGGAATGCCGCGGCGCACCACCTCAGCGTACTCCGGGTTATCCGTATGCACGGCTGCAGTGTAGACCACCAGGTCGATGTCATCGGTGATGTTGGCTGCTGCCTGACCGTACATAACCTTCGCTCCGGCTGCTGCCAGATGGTCAGTCAGCTCACTCTCATGGGAGTCAGAACCGCTGACGCGAAAGCCCTCCCGCATCAGAATCTCTGCCAGGCCGCTCATGCTGATGCCGCCGATTCCAATAAAATGAATAGCAATGGGTTTCTTAAAATCTATCTGATACATACTGGTTTCCATCCTTTTCTAATGTTCATACTCTTCTTATATAATACGCTGCTTCATATTCTTTTCCTTTTTACTTCCTTTTCCATGAAAAGTCAATGTTTTTCTAGTCTTTCCACGCAAATTGTAATATAATTGGGAAGAAAAAAGGAACGAAAGGAGAGCCGTCTGACGACGGGCGCATTTCTCCCACGCCTTAAGAGGTCAGGGTATCCTGCGCTATTTTACAATGAAATCTAATCCTACACCACATTCGCTTATGCGTGCCTTTTCCAGCTTTTTTGTCAGCCTGTTCGGAATCCTCAGATGGCTGTTTCAGTCCATTCTGCATCTTCTGACATGTGGACTGATCCTGTGCGTTCTCATTGGTCTGCTCATCTACGCCAAGGTGCGTCCGGAGCTGGACCACTGCCGGGAAGTTGCCTATGATAAGCTGGCGCAGATGCAGCGCCAGGACTTCCACATGCTGTCCGACACGGAAATATACGATAAGAATGACCAGCTGATCGGACTGATCAATGCCGGACATTACGAATATGTCCCCATCAGCCAGATCAGCATGAATCTGCAGAATGCTTATATTGCCCAGGAGGACCGGCGTTTCAAATCCCATACCGGTGTTGACTGGATTGCTACCTTCCGCGCAGGCCTCGCCCTCATCAAAAACCGCGGCGAAATCACCCAGGGAGGAAGCACCATCACCCAGCAGGTGGTAAAGAACACCTACCTGACCCAGGAGCAGAGCTTCACCCGTAAAATCGTGGAAATCCTGCTGGCACCGGAGATTGAGAAAAAGTATTCCAAGGCAGATATCATGGAGTTTTACTGCAACACCAATTTCTACGGCAACCACTGCTATGGCGTGGAAGCTGCCAGCCGCTACTACTTCGGCAAGGATGCCAGCGACCTGGAATCCTACGAGGCCGCTGTTTTGGTCGGCATCAGCAACAGCCCCACCGCCTACAACCCCGTCCGCAACCCGGAAGCCTCTTTAAAGAAACGAAATGATGTGCTGCACAGCATGCTTGAGGTGGGTTATCTCTCCGAAGATGCCTACGAAAGTGCCATCAGCCAGCCCTTAAGCATCGTTCAGGAAGAGGGCGAGGGCAGCAACGAGAACTACATGAGCAGCTATGCCATCCACTGCGCTGCCCTGGCGCTCATGAAGCTGGACAACTTTCAATTCCAGTACATCTTCAAAGACAAATTCGATTACGACACTTATATGGAAAACTACCAGGCCACCTATACCGAGAAGGCCGATGATATCCGCGCGGGTGGCTACCGCATTTACACGACCCTGGACCAGGATCTGCAGACTGCATTGCAGTCCCAGCTTGACAATGTTCTGTCTCCGTATACAGAGCTTCAGGATAACGGAAAATACGCCCTGCAGGGTGCCGGTGTGATCGTGGACAACATGACAAACAGCGTGGTCGCTGTGGTCGGCGGACGTGGAACGGAAGATGTCTACAACCGTGCTTACTTAAGCGCGAGACAGCCGGGAAGTACCATCAAGCCCCTGATTGACTATGCGCCAGCCTTCGATACCGGCGAATACTATCCGGCCCGCCTGGTCAATGACCACAAGTGGGAGAACGGCCCCTCCAACAGCGGCGGCTCCTACTACGGCAATGTTTCTGTCCGCGAGGCCTTAAACCGCAGTTTAAACACTGTGGCATGGCAGATTCTCACCGACATCGGCGTGGACTATGGCTTAAATTACCTGGGCGAGATGGAGTTCCAGAAGCTCACCTACATTGACAACGGCGTGCCGTCCTTAAGTATCGGCGGCTTCACCAACGGCGTCCGGGTGGTGGATATGGCAAAAGCCTACAGCACCCTGGCAAACGGCGGTGTATACAATGACCAGACCTGTATCCGCAGGATCGATCATGAACATAACGGCGAGCTGACCAAAAACTTAAAAGCGCATTCCCAGGTGGTTTACCAGCAGGATTCCGCTTACATGCTCACCGACATTTTAAAGGGAACCCTCACCGAATCCTACGGAACCGGCTACGGCCTGGCTCTGGAAAATGATATGCCGGCAGCCGGAAAAACCGGTACCACCAACAGCAGCAAAGACACCTGGTTCTGCGGCTACACCCGCTACTACACCACCGCAATCTGGGTGGGATACGATACCCCGCGGGCTATGCCGGGCATTTACGGAAAAACCTATGCCGGAAAGATCTGGAAGCAGGTTATGGACCAGATTCATGAGGGCAAAGAACCATTAGACTGGGAACAGCCAGCTACCGTAGAAATGACTACCGACTCCAAGAGCGGCATCACCGATCTGTTCAGCGCCACCCTGCATGAGCGCGCCGAGCAGAGCCTCCATGATAAAGAGCAGCGCAAGCTGGAAGAAGATCTGGAAACTGCGGTAACGGCATTTGAAGATAAGACTATTGAAACCGTAGAGGACACCTATTGGGTAAAAGAACAGTACCAGAGCATCATCTCCAAGCTGAACCTGATGGACGGCAGTGACAAGCGTACCGAACTTCTGGAGCGCATGACAAAACGCAACGAGGAATTCGCTCCGATCATCAGCGAGATGCAGGATACCATTACGCTGTATGAAGCACAGAAAGCAAAGGAAAAAGCGGAAGCCCAGAAAAAGGCGGAGGAAGATGCCATCACGGCGAGAAAGAATCAGGAGATCCAGACCCGCAAGAACACCTTCTTAAGTGCCCTGCGTGATGTGGAAAATCTGGAATACCAGTCCTCCGATGCGGAGAGCCTGGTGCAGAACGCCATCAACAAGCTTTCCCTGGTTGAGACCTACGAGGAAGCTGCTTCCTACAAAGAACGACTCCAGAAAGCCATCGACCGCATTGCCACCCTGCCGACCGAAAGTGAATGGCAGGCCGCAAAACAGGCAGAAGAAGAAGCCAAAGCGGCATCCCAGGCGGCCGACCAGCAGCAGATTGGCCTGGAGCAGCAATCCTTACGAAGCTACTTAAACCAGGCAAAACGAAGCTGGAACACCTGGACTTCCCAGCCATCCCCAGCACCGGAGGCCGGTCCGGGATCTGCTCCCGGTGCCTCTTCACAGCCGGCACCCTCAGCACCAACAACAGGAGGGAACAACTAAATGAAAGAGCTTCATTCAGAATCAGAAGATCAGGACCTGGAATTTACGCAGGATGTGACCGGTTCACATATACCGGACACAGAGGAAGTTCCGGTGGACACCGCAAAGATTCAGGCAGCGCTGGAAAAACGCGCAGATCAGGAAACCGCGGTTCTTCCCCGGCTGACTCTGCCAGATACGGAAGGACCGGATGCATCCGCAAAGAATCCCGTTTCCGGCAAAACACTCCAGGATGAAGCTGCCTGGGAGTCCGGCAAACCGGCACGTAAAAAGCGCCGCACCAGCCGCTCTTTACGTGAGCGCTGGTGGACGCCATCTGTCCGCTCCTGGTTTTACACCTTCATGTGCATGAACATGCCAATCGTAGGCTGGTTCTATCTTTTTCATAAAGCTAGGTATGAAGAAGACCCGGCACGAAAAGAATTCGCCCGGGCCTGCCTGTTTTACAAACTCGTATTTTTGATTGCGGGAGCCGTAGTCCTGCTGATCCTGATCTGGATCGGACTTGGACTGTTAGACCAGCTCCTGGCTTACATGGAAATGCTGTAGAAAATAGCAATATATTTACTGCGCAAATACCGCTCTGTGACTTCGCTCCAGTGCCAGCAGCAAAATGTTACCCAGCACGCCAATGGCCAGAATCTCTCCGATTCCTACAGTCACCATGGCATACGGGATCAGATCTGTAGAGCCGTACGCGTAGCGCAGTACCCACGGAATGATGATGGTGTTGGCAAGAATCGGCGGAACACATACCAGCCATTTGCTCTTCTTTCCAAGATAGTAAGATCCGACTGCTCCGATCAGAGTTGCCAGACTGCCGAATACTACGTCAAGAGGTGCTGCTCCGCAGAGCAAATTGGCGAGGAAACATCCGATGGTCACGCCTGGTACCGCGCTCGGCAAAAAGTACGGAAGCACACAAAGTGCCTCAGAAATCCGGAACTGGACCGGGCCGAATGCGATCGGTGCTACGATCATGGTCAGCGCCACATAGACAGCCGCAATGGCTGCTCCCTGGGTAATACGGCCAGTTGTTGATTGGTTACGCTGTTTGTTCATATTCAGTTCTCCTTTAGTTTTGTTTTACGAGTGGAAGGTCACGAACACTCGATTCATTTTCG
>OGXF01002496.1_pt1 | contig 10185 bp, 8 predicted proteins | sample 1576191 | NCBI WGS metagenome assembly OGXF01 (sample SAMEA3541545, study PRJEB24748) | human gut metagenome | biome: human gut; feature: human-associated habitat; material: faeces | place: China | collected 2012
TGTCGGTGTTGATCTCAAAGAGCACCTCGCCCTTCTTTACCGTCTCGCCCACCTGCTTGTGCCACTTGACCAGCTGGCCCTCGTCCATGTTGAAGCCCAGCTTAGGCATGATGACGACTTCAGCCATTGCGATGCCTCCTTACACCATCTCGCGGATCTTGGCCGCGATCTTCTTCTCGTCGGGAATCAGCGGGAACTCCAGCGCGGGGCTGAAGGGCAGGGGCACGTCGGCGGTGCCCATCCGCTGGATGGGGGCGTCCAGATCATAGAACACGTCGGGCATGATCCGGGAGGCGATCTCGCCGGTGATGCCGAAGCTGAGGTGGCCCTCGTCTACGATCAGCAGCTTGCCCGTCTTTTTCACCGACCTGATGATTGTCTCGGTGTCCAGGGGCACGATGGTGCGCAGGTCGATCAGCTCGGCGCTGATGCCCTCCTTCTGTAGCTGCCGGACCGCCTTCTCCGCCTTGATGGTCATCATGGAGTTGGTGACCACGGTGATATCGGCGCCCTCCGCGACGATGCGGGCCCTGCCGAAGGGGATGCACACATCCTCCTCCACCTCCGGGACATCGTTGAACTTGGTGGTGTAGAGCATCTTGTGCTCAAAGAACATAACGGGGTCGTTGTCCCGGATGGCGGTCTTGAGCAGCCCCTTGCACTCGCCGGCGGTGGAGGGGACCACCACCTTGACGCCGGGGATGTGGGCGGCCCAGGCATGGATGGACTGGGAGTGCTGAGCCGCGGAGGAGCGTCCGCCACCCAGGGGCAGGCGCACCACCATGGGCACGTTGCACTGGCCGCCGGACATGTAAGTGATCTTGGCCATCTGGTTGAAGAGCTGGTCTCCGCAGACCATCATGAAGTCGGCGAACATCAGCTCCACCACCGGGCGCAGGCCGGTCAGGGCCGCGCCAACGCCCATGCCCACGAACCCCTGCTCAGAGATGGGGGTATCCTTTACACGCAGATCACCATACTTGTCCCGCAAACCCACGGTGCACTTGAAGTTGCCGCCGATGACGCCGATGTCCTCGCCCATCTGGAATACGGTATTATCCCGCGCCATCTCCTCGTCCAGGGCCTCCCGGATGGCGTCTCTCACCATCAATTCTCTCATGATCTGAACCTCCCTTATTATCAAACAGATGCGGCGATATCTACAAACACATCCTTGTAGGCCTCGGACACGTCGGGATAATCGCTCTCCTCGGCGAACTTACAGGCCTGGGCGATCTCCTTCTCCACAGAGGCGCGGATCTCTTCAATCTCGCCGTCGCTCAGCAGTCCCTTCTCCTGCAGCACCACCAAGGGCTCGCGGGCCTTCCATGCGGCCAGCTCTTCAGGGGCGCGGTACTCGCCGGGGTCGCCCACGTGGTGGCCCTGCCAGCGGTAGGTCTTGCACTCGATGAGGGTGGGCCCCTCGCCCTTGCGGGCCCGCTCAACCGCCCTGGAGACGGCCTCGTACACCGCATAGACGTCGTTGCCGTCCACAGCCTCGCCCGGAATCCCATAGCCCTCGGCCCGCTTATAGAGGTCGTGCTCCTTTGTCACCCGGCGGATATCCACCGAAATGCCGAAGAGATTGTTCTCAATGATATAGACGATGGGCAGGTTCCAGGCGGCAGCCATGTTGATGGACTCATGGAAGGTCCCCTCGTTGGACGCGGAGTCGCCGAAAAAGGCCAGGGTGACCTGCTCGGTGCCCCGGAGCTTGGCGGAGTAGGCCGCGCCAGTGGCGATGGGGATTTCGCCGCCCACAATGCCGTTGGCGCCCAGGATGCCCTTGTCCATGGCCATAATGTGCATGGAGCCGCCCTTGCCCTTGGAGTAGCCGGTCTTTTTTCCCAGGATCTCGGCCATCATCCGGTCCAGATCGGCGCCTCTGGCCACCAGGTGGCCGTGGCCGCGGTGGGTGGAGCCGATGTAGTCGTCCTCACGCAGAGCGACACACGCCCCGGCGGCCACCGCCTCCTCCCCCAGATACAGGTGCGCCAGGCCTGGCATCAGGCCCCGCTTATAGAACTCAAAGACCTCCTCCTCGAAGCGGCGCATCCGGTACATTACGGTATAGAACTGCTTTGCCAGCTCCTTCGGTTCCTTTTTCGTGCTCATATATTTTACCTCCCAATGTCAGTTGATGACCCGTTCTCGTTCAGACAAAGTCAGCGCATCACCGTGCCGCCGTTGATATCCACGATCATGCCAGTGACATAGCGGCTGTCCTCGCTCGCCAGGAAGCCCACCACGTCGGCCACGTCTTCAGGGGTACCCAGGCGCTTCATGGGGACCATGTCGTCCCGATAACCGGCGTTGCGGGTCATCTCGGTCATGATGTAGCCGGGGGCCACCGCATTGACGGTCACCTGATAGGGCCCCATCTCCCCGGCCAGTGACTTTGTCATGCACCAGACTGCAGCTTTGCTGGCGGCGTAAATCGGCGAGGCGGCCAGACCGCCCGTCTCGGCGGACTGGGAGGCCATATTGATGATCCGCCCGGCCTTTTTCTCCTTCATGGTGGGGATCACCGCCTTGCAGAAGAACACATCGCCCATAAAGTTGATGCCGAAGATTTTGTCCCAGTCGGCCTTGGTGTACTCCACAAAGGGCTTTTTCAGGGACAGGATGCCGGCGTTGTTGACCAGCACGTCCACCGTACCGAACCGTTCCAGCACCTTTTGCACGGCGGTGTTGACCTGTTCCTCCTGGGAGACGTCGCACTGCACGGCCATGGTGTCCGCGCCATACTGCCCGGCCAGCTCCTCGGCGGCTGCGACGGCGGCCTCCTGGTTGATGTCCACAATGGCCACCCGCATTCCATCCTTCACCAGCCGCGCGGCGATGGCCTTGCCGATGCCCTGGGCTGCCCCGGTCACGATCGCTGCCTTGCTCATAAGCGCCATGAGAATCTCCTTCTTTTATCATTGCGCCCAGTCCCGCTCCCCCGGTCAGAGGGATTCCCCCCGGCGATCCCCGCCCTCTAAGGCGGGGACAGGCAACCGGGACTGGAACGGTCTTAAAACAGCTCCTGATAGATCTTCAGCACCCGCGCCTCGTCCAGAGGGACGAAGTTGTTGGCCATCAGGCGGCCCTGCTCGGTGACCACGCTGTGGGCGAAGACGGGCAGATCCTCCCTGGTCACGCCGTACTCGCGGAGGGGCCGCTTGGGCAGGATCTGGTCCAGCAGCTTCTCCAGCTCGTCATAGACCACGTCGGGCATACAGCCCAGCAGGTCGGCCAGATACTGGTTGAGGACCGCAATCTCCCCGTCCCGGCGGAGCTCCATGTAGTTCTTGAGCACCCCTGTAAACATGGCGTAGTTGCTCTCGCCGTGGGCCACATGATACTTGCCGCCCAGGGGGTAGCTGGTGGCGTGGACGGCGGCGCAGCCGGCGGTGCCAAAGGCCAGGCCCGCATAGTTGGAGGCCAGCAGGAAGTCGTTGAGCAGAGAGAAGCGGCTCTCCGGCCCCTTCTTGGCGATGGTCTGATAGCCCCGGATGATCATCTCAATGGCCTTATAGCCAAAGAGCTTGGTGTAGGGGGTGGCCTTGGGGGACAGGGCGGACTCCACCGCGTGGACCAGGGCGTCGATGGAGCTGGCGGCGAACACCTTGAACGGCAGGCCCTCCAGCAGCTGGGGGATCAGCACCGCGTAGTCGGCGTACATGGCGGGGCTGACCAGGCCAAGCTTGGTTCCTATGCGGGTGCGGGCCATGATGGAGATATTGGTCACCTCGCTGCCCGTGCCGCAGGTGGTGGGGATGATGATCAGCTCCCGCTTCTTTTCCAGATCGGGGGCCTTGTCATAAAGGTCGTCCACCCCCTCGCCGTCAGAGACGGCCAGCACCTTGGCGATGTCGATCACCGTGCCGCCGCCGATGGCGATCACCCGCTTACATCTGGTCTTGGCCGCGTCGGCCAGGATCGCATCCACCATCACGTCGGTGGGCTCCCCGGCGCCATACTTCTCCTGGAAGATCACATAGCAGTTCAGGTTCTCCATACAGCCGAAGTAGGGCTCATAGATATAGGCGTTGCTGAGGATCAGGTCGTCTCTGTTGAGGCGGAACGCCTCGGCAAACTCTTTGCAGGTGTCGAAGCCGTACAGAGTCGGCTTCCAGATCATTTCCAGCATAGCAATGTTCCTTTCTCGATTTCAGAGCGTGATCGGATTTCTCCAGCCTCTCCGCCTGGTCACACCAGGCCGAAGAGCATATACAGGGCCACCGTCAGCACACAGCCCAGCGTCGTCAGGCCGATGTTAGTGACGAAGAAATAGGGATAGGTCTCCTTGGGGGTCTGGTCGGTGTAGATGTTGGCCGTCACATAGCCGCCGGAGTGGGGTAGGGAGTCCAGGCCGGCGCCCGCCCAGGTGATGGAGCGGTGGAGGATCTGCGGATCGATTCCCTGGGCCTGACACAGCTGCACATACTGGGGACCAAGGGCCGCCAGGAACACGGACAGGCCGCCGGAGCAGGAGCCGCAGGCCGCAGCCACGATGGCGGTGGCCACGCAGGCAGAGATCAGTGGGTTCATATCCAGGCTCAGTGCGAATTCCTTGACCAGCTCGAAGCCATGGGATCCCTGGACTACGCCGCCGAAGCCGGTGACCACGGCGGTGTTCATCAGGGCGATCAGGCTGTTGGTGGCCGCATCATTGACCGAATCGCGGAAGGCGTGGATCCGCTTGTGGAACAGGGCAAAGGCCAGCAGGCAGCCCAGGGCCAGGGACTGAATGACGATGTAGTTGGTGCTCCAGGTGACAGCGTCCTTCAGCACCTGCTGCATCACAAAGATATACAGCACCACGAATAAGATAGGAATGACAGCCAGACCGAAGGGCAGCATCCCGGTGCGGTCGGAGATATCGATGGCCTCCAGATCGTCTTTTCGTCCGGGGACGAAGCCGATGCCGGCCGCCTTCAACCGCTTGTCGTTCCACTCCAGCCATACCATGCTCAGAGCGAAGATGATGCAGGAAACAACGATACCGTTGAGGGGAGCAGCGTAGGCCGTGGTTCCCAGTACCTCAGTGGGCATGATATTCTGGATCTGTGGGCTGCCCGGCAGGCCCACCATGGTGAAGGAGGCACAGCCGGCGAACAGCGCCGCAGGGAACAGCCGCTTGGAGACGTTGCCCTCCTTGAACAGAACCAGGGCGATCGGGTACAGGGTGAACACCACCACGGCAAAGCTGACGCCGCCATAGGAGAGGACGGCAGAGGTGATAACCACAATCAGCAGGGCCCGCTTGCTGCCCATCAGATCCACGATTTTACAGGCGATGGATTTGGCCGCACCGCTGCTCCCCATCAGTGCGCCGAACAGCGTGCCCAGGAAAAACATCAGGAAGTAGTCGCCCGCATAGTTCTTCATAAAGGTCCCGTAGTGGGTGCTCAGCGCCTCCCAAAGGTCCATGCGGTTGGTGATGACGACAACCAGCGCGCCCACGATGGACGTGGGGATCATGCCCCAGCCTTTAAAGCCCATCATGATCAGGACTGCCAGCCCCAGGACCAGGCCCAGTATGGAGATAATGTCCATGATTCTCCTCCCTCTTTATTTGCAGACTTGTTTTGATCTGTTTCGGGGTCACTGCGTCTCGATGATTACCTTGGTGTCCAGGCCGCGGGCGGCCTTCATGGCCTCAAAACCCGCCTGGACCTCCTCCAGTTTGATGCGGCGAGAGATGTATTTCTTCACGGAGATCCGGCCAGAGGCCATGGCGTTGATGACGGTCTTGAATTCATCGAAGTTGTGGCCCTTGCTGCCACGGAGGAGCACCTGCTTGAGCACCAGCCGCTCATAGTCCAGAGGGAACTGAGCATGGGGCAGGCCCACGGCGGTGGCCCGCATATAGAACTCCGGCTTGAGGGCGCGCAAGCCGGTGTTGAAGGCGCTGGGCACCCCCACGCAGTCAATCAGCAGGTCATAGCCGCCCCCCGAGATATCCAGCAGCTGCTGCTCCAGGTCGGGGGCGTCGGCAGCCACCACATGGTCAGCCACCTGATAGCCCCGGATGATCTCCCGCTTCTGGGGGTTGAGCTCTGAGACGGTGATCTCACTGGCGCCGAAGGTTCTGGCCCACTCCGCGCAGCTCATGCCAATGATCCCGCCGCCCAGGATGAGCACCCTGTCGTTGGGCTTCACCTGACTGACCTGGATGGCATGAAGGCCCACCGCGAAGGGCTCGGCCATGGCTCCCTCCTCGTTGGTCACATTATCCGGAAGCTTGACCAGACTGTGGGGGAACCAGGTGGTGTACTGGCTGTAAGCGCCGGGATGGCCCAGCTCGCCGCCCTTCCAGGTGAAGACCCTGCGGTTGGTGCAGTGGTCCCAGTCGCCAGCCAGGCATGCCTCACAGTGGCCGCAGGGCTCCTGAAATACGTTTTGGGTGTACCCGGCCACCCGGTCGCCCGGCTTGAGGGCCCGGTTGGTGCCTGGGGCCACTACGACGCCTGAGTACTCGTGTCCGATGACCACCCCACGGTATCGCTCGCCCTCGTGCCAGTAAGAGGTATCCGTGCCACAGACGCCAACATGGGTCACCTGGAGCACCGCGCATCCATTGCTTTTCAGCTCTCCTTCCCGGATCTCGAACCGCTCGTTGCCGCTCAAAACGGCATACTTCATCGTGATCGCCTCCCATTCTTTCGATTTGTCCCCGTGGGTCCTGCTCCGCCAGCAAACGGGGACGGTCATCTGCGTACCGCACCCGGTCTTGTTTTGATAAACACGCAAATGCCATGCCAACTCTTCCCCTCCGCAAACCCTTGAAAAACCAAGGCAAACCGGGACTTCTCTGCCCCAGTGCGCCACGGGAGTGTGCCACATATGTGACAAAAACTGTGACACAGCCGCACATGGCGCACAGTTGTGTCACAGTTTCATTTGTGTCATACGGTATATCAGATCCGATGCGAGCTGTAGTCGATGTGATACCGTTGGAGCTTTCGATATAAAGTTCTTCGGCTGATGCCCAGCAAGCGGGCCGCCTCCATGACGTTCCCGTGGGTGCGGTGGAGCATGTCCTGGATCCGCGCCGCCTCGTCCTCCCCCTCGCCCCCAGAGGGGGACTCTCCCTCCGCCGCGGGCACAGCCGGCGAGGGCGCCGATCCCTGGAAGGCCCGGACCTCCGGCGGGAGCTCGGCGGCGGTGACCAGTTCCCCCTCGGCCAGGTAGACCGCCCGCTCCACGCTGTTCTCCAGTTGGCGCACGTTCCCCGGCCAGGGGTATGCCTCCATCATGGCCAGGGCCTCGGCCGTGAAGCCCTCCACCCTTCCTCCAGGACGAATGTCACTGTACTTGGCCAGGAAGAAGCCCGCCAACTGCCTCACGTCTCCCGTCCTCTCCCGCAGAGACGGGATATTGATCCGAAAGACATTGATCCGGTAAAACAAATCCTCCCGGAAGACTTTGCTGTCCACCAGCTGCTCCAGATCCCGGTTGGTGGCAGTTATCACCCGCACGTCGATTCTCAGCGCCTTGGAGGCCCCGATCCGGCGGACTTCTCGGTTTTGGAGCACCCGCAGCAGGGTGATCTGAACATCCACCGGCATATCCCCGATCTCGTCCAGGAAGATCGTCCCGCCGTTGGCCAGTTCGAACTTGCCCGCACAGCCGTCCCGCCGGGCCCCAGTGAAACTCCCGCCCTCATAGCCGAACAGCTCGGCCTCGATCAGGCTCTTAGGCAGTGCACCGCAGTTGACTGCGATGAAGGGCCCCCGGCGACGGGAGCTGGCGTTATGTATGGCCTGGGCAAAGAGCTCCTTGCCCGTGCCGCTCTCTCCGGACAGGAAAACCGAGGCGTCGTTCTGGGCGGCAATCTTGGCCATGCGCACTGCCTCCCCCATGGCCGGAGAGATGCCGATGATGTCCTGGAATCTGAAATGGGCTTCGTTGCCCATAATGTTGTTGACCCGCTTGTGAAGGCTGGACAACTGCTCAATCTGCGCCACATACTCCTGGTGGCCGGTGCTCTCCACCGACAGGGAGATGGTGTGCTTGCCCTCTCCCCGCTCGAAGGAGATGGTGCGGTTGGATAGGGAGGTCTTGATATCCTCCGCCGTGACCGCCCCACATCCCAGCACCTCCAGAAAGTCAGCTCCGCTTAGCTCAGCCGGAGCGAGGGCCAGCTGCCGAGTGGCCTGTGTATTAAAGGCTACCACATGGAGGGACTCGTCCAGCAGACACATGGCCGTGGGCACCGTCTCGATGATAGCGGACAAGTTGCGGTAGCTCTTGGACAGCTGGTCGTAGGCATCTTTCAGCTTCAGCTGCCGAGAAATGGCATCTGCTGCGGCCACCACCATGCCCAGAGTGTGATCGTTCACATGCTCCGCCATGCCGGACAGGCAGACCACGCCGCCGATGTCTCCATCGGGCAGAAAGACCGATGCGCCGGAGCAGGCCCAGTTGGCATGTACCTCGTAGTAGTGCTCCGCCCCAAAGACTTGGAGGGGGATCCGGTCCACCAAGACCGTGCCGATCCCGTTGGTGCCCAGCCGGGATTCGCTGCGGCAGGCCCCCTTGACCAGCCCGTTCTCCCGGGCGGTCCGGGAGATGTCCTCGTCCCCCCGGGCGTAGAGAATATAGCCCTCCTCGTCACTGAATAGCAGCAGAAACTCCGAGCCCCGTATGAAATCGTACAGCCCATCCAGATAGGGGAAAGCCACCTGACACAGACTGTTCCGCCGGGCGATCCGCTCCTCCACGGCATCCAGTGGCAGGATCTCCTTATTCCCGTGCTCCATGGGCACATGGGACCCCCAGCAACGTTTCCACGACCGTAGGATCTCCGGCCGTACCGCCTCGTCCGGGATAGGAGTACCGCTGCGTAGGAAATTCTTTGCCTCTTGGATTAATCGTTGACTCGTCAAGATCGTAAACTCCTTTCTTGATGTCCCCACGGCCCCATATCCCAGGGTCCCGCTAAAATAATATTATTGTAGCAAGGTAACATATAAAAATCAATGACACTATCTTTATGTATAGCAAAATCGCTGGCGGAAAGGCTGGTGCCAAGTCGTAGTCGCCGACTTCTTGAAAAGCTGAGATGCGGAGGATCGTGATACCTGTTTCCCCCCCGCCGCCCCGTCCCCGAAAAGGTCATTTGCTCCAAATCATCGTCCCGGAAGAAGATGCCCTTCAGGTTGTTGAGGACAATCTGGATCGCCCGTTTAGATGTGTCCCATACCCGGGCGTTGTCACTCCCTTTTGCTGGGCAAGTGTTGACTGTACCTGCCCTGCCGGGTCCGGGCCGTATGTCTCCAGGGCGCAGATCACGGCCAGCTCCTGGCTCAACAACCGCGCGGACCTTGTATTTGTAGTGGAGCCGGTCGGCGTCCTTTTCGTACCACTCCCAAAACCATTTATTAAATTCCTCAAACGAGGTAATGACGGAACCGAAGCAGAGGCATTGCGGCGGCTGTAACCAACCTTCTTCTCTACATTGCCCTCTTCGTTGCCGGAAGCCGGATTGCAAAAATCAGCCCGGAAAATGCAGTGGAGCATAAATCGGGTAAAGCCCTCTGTCAGAACACGCTCACCGTCTTTCAATACCTGAGCAACAGCCGTGGTCATATTGTCAAAGCGCAGTCTGATGGGAATACCCCCAATGTACTCAAAAATCCGCTTCATGCCTATCCGCAGGCACTCTTGGTTTTGGGGCTGGAATGCTTACGATACTCCGTAGTTAGATCTGGGGAAATTTGATATACTGGATTTGAGCCATTCGTAACGCCTTTCTGCTACCCCCCCTTATGGTTATCCCACCTAAGAGGTAGCGTTTATTTCAGATGCTGACAATGGCTCATTTTAATTCGCCATTAGGGCGCTCACATTTTGGGTAGCCTTTGCTACAATTTTTATTTTGCCGAAAACACTTTTGGCCATAGGACCCGCCTGAGATACAGGCGGGCCCTATGGCGGTTTGACGTTTAAACAGTAAGGACAAATCAAAGCGGCAAGAAAAAACATGCGGCGCTCGGTTGAGCGCCGCATGTTTTCAGCCTTTTCTCCGCCTATGTTCTATTTCTCCATCCAGGCATATCATCCTACCTTTGACAAAAGGCAGCAAAGTCGATTCCAAGCAAGTATTATACCTCTACCATTCCATACTTGACCTTAATGCGGTCCAGCTTCTCCAGCATGGGCTCTGCCCCAAACCAGAGAAAAAGCCAAGTG
>OGXF01002507.1_pt1 | contig 10140 bp, 7 predicted proteins | sample 1576191 | NCBI WGS metagenome assembly OGXF01 (sample SAMEA3541545, study PRJEB24748) | human gut metagenome | biome: human gut; feature: human-associated habitat; material: faeces | place: China | collected 2012
GGACGAAGACGGGTAAATTTGAACCAGTTTATCAATTCCGAAACCGCATAGACCATGCCGAACAATGAAGAAGCCGAGCTCGCCGTCTTTTCGGCGGCAAACGGCGCAATCAGCGCCGGAGAGGGCAACGTGGCCGCCGAGGGCTCCGCTCCCGCGGAAGACGCCGGCGAATCAGACGTCGCCCCCTCCCCCGCCACCACCCTCATCGACCTGGGCGACGGCAAGCCCTGCCCCGTCCTCATCCCCGAGTCCGAGCAGTTTGCCCGTCGCCTGCGCAAGGTCGCCAAGCTGCGCCGCAAGTGGGCGCAGCGCGAAGGCGTGACTTGCTACCGCGTCTACGACGCGGACCTGCCCGACTACTCCGCGGCCATCGACCTGTACGAGGGCAGCGCCACCACCCCGGGCCGCTGGCTCGTCATCGCCGAATACGCCGCGCCCAAGACCATCGACCCCGCACTGGCCCAGGCCCGTATGCTCGACATTCTGGCCATCGCGCCGCGCATCCTAGATGTTCCCGCCGAGCATGTGCACGCCAAGGCCCGCATGCGTTCGCGCGGCGGCTCGCAGTACGGCAAGCAGGGCGCCGGCAAGGGCGGCTCGGGCGAGCGCGCCAATATCGCGCGTCGTCGCCTGCCGCTCATCGAAGAGGGCGGCCTCACCTTTGCCGTCAACTTTGACGACTACCTGGACGTCGGCATCTTCTTGGACCACCGCGTCACCCGCAACCTGGTGCGCGAGCACGCCAAGCAGGCGCGCCGCTTCCTCAATCTGTTTGCCTACACCGGCACTGCCACCTGCTACGCGGCCGATGGCGGCGTCGAGGAGACCGTGACGGTCGACCTCTCCAATACCTATCTGGACTGGGCCGAGCGCAACATGCGCCAGAACGGCTTTGTGGGGCCTCAGCATCATTTTGTGCGCGACGACGTGCTCGCCTGGATTCGCGACCAGCGCCAGACGCGCAACCGCTGGGACCTGATCTTTGTCGACCCGCCCACGTTCTCGAACTCCTCCAAGATGGGCCGCCGCACCTGGGATGTCCAGCGCGACCATGTTGAGCTTTTGGCTGGCGTATCGCGCCTGCTCGCGCAGGGCGGCCATGCCATCTTTAGCTGCAACCTGCGCGGCTTCCGCCCCGAAACGCGCAAGCTCGCCCGCGCGGGCGTGGTGCTGGAGGACATTACGGCGCAGACCATCCCCGAGGACTTCGCGCGCAACCAGAAGGTGCACCACTGCTACATCGTGCGCCGCCTGCCCATCGAGGACGCCATGGCCGAAGTCGGCTTTAGCGCCGAGGAAATTGCCGAGCGAACCGAGGAGCTGCGCAACCCCGAAGCCCGCAAGCCCCGTACAGCAGTGCCCGCGCACGCGCAGGCCGGCGACCGAGGGCCGCGCGGTGACGGCAAGCCCACCTGTGCAGGTAAGCCCAAAAAGAAGAAGTTCTACGCCAGCAAGCCCAAGGGCAAATAACAAAATTGCGGTGGAATAGTTCCTAAAAATGCCTGGTAAAGGCCAAAATAGGATCTATTTCACCGCACCTCATAGAGGGGCCGCGCTCTGCCCTACTCCTGGGTGACCAATCGGTAACCGATACCCACATGCGTTTGGATATAGCGCGGATGCGCGGGGTCGGACTCGATCTTCTTGCGCAGCGTGCCCATAAAGACGCGTAGGCTCGCCAGGTCGCTCTTAGTCGCCGTACCCCAAATCTCGTTCAGGATAAATTGGTGCGTCAGCACCTTGTCGGCATTGTGTGCCAGCAGGCAGAGCAACTTGTACTCGATCGGCGTCAGATGCAGCTCCTCGCCATCCATCGTGGCGATGCCGGCATCAAAATCGATATGCAACTCGCCGGTATCGAACGAGCCCTCGGAAGCAACACCGCCCGCCTGCGCATACGAAAGGCGCCTGAGCGTCGTGCGAATGCGCGCGAGCAGCTCCTCGACCGAAAACGGCTTAGTCAGGTAGTCGTCGGCGCCGGCATCGAGCGCGCGGATCTTGTCCACGTCCTCGCTGCGTGCCGAAACCACGATAATCGGCATGCCCGACCACGCGCGCACCGACTCCACCACCTTGACGCCGTCCATATCGGGCAGGCCCAGATCGAGCAGCACAATGCTCGGCGCCTGCGACGAGGCGGCGGCGATGGCGGCGTGAGCGGTCTCCACGGCCATATGGCGCAAGCCGTGCGCCTCGAGCGCGGCGACGATAAGGTTGCGGACGGCGGGATCGTCCTCAACGACCAAGATGAGCGGTTTCACGGCAGAGTTCGGCACAGCGCTACTCCTTATCAAACGAAATATCGGCGGCGGGAAGCTCAATCGTAAAGACAGAGCCGTGCGGGGCCGCCGCGGCAACCTCTATGCTACCGCCATGTGCCAGCGCAATGGAGCGACAGAGCGAAAGCCCCAAGCCCACGCTGCGGCAACTGTCGGCTAGGCCATGGTTGGCGGTGTAGAACGACTCAAAGATTCGCTCGCGGTCCTCGGGCGCAATGCCCGGGCCATCATCAGCAACCGAGCACGCCACGCATCCATCATGGACGCCAATCGAGATTACGACATGCGAGCCCGCAGGCGTATAGGTGATGGCGTTGTTCACCAGATTGACCACCAGCTGCACCATCAGGCGCGCGTCGACGTTGACGAGCGCCGGCTCATCGCACGCCACTACCTTAAGGTCGTGCTCGCGCACGGCCGGATTTACGTGACGCAGCGCCTCCTCGACGATATCGTCCATGAGCTCGAGCGTGGTCGACAGGTGCATGCCGCCGCCCTCGAGCTTGGTGATGGCGAGCAGATTCTCGACGGTAGCGTTGAGCCACAGCGCATCCGAGCGAATGGATAGGAGCATGCCGCGGCGTGTCTGGTCGCCGAGCACGGCCGTGCCGGTCGAGCCCTGGTCGAGCAACACGTCGGCATTACCCGAAATACTGGTGAGCGGCGTACGCAGATCGTGCGAAATGGAACGCAGCAAATTGGCACGCAGCTGCTCGTTTTTAGCGAGTACCGCCGCCTCCTCGCGGGCCTCCATGGCGCGGGCGCGATCGAGCGCAAGCTCGCCTTCGCTCACAATGGCATCGGCAAGCGTCCGCTCCTCGGGCGTCAGCGCATCGGGCTCGGCGACAATGGCGAGCACCCCCACCACCGAGGCGGGATCGCCCGCGCGCACCATGGTGTCACCCGAGCGCACGGTCAGGTATATGCCGTAGAACGCCGAGCCACCATAGGTGGCATCGAGCGGCGTTCCCACATAAGCGGATGCCGAGAGCCGCGGCGGCATCTGGGGCGCCAACTGGTGCACCGGCGCGGCATCGCCCACGGCCGTGTACGTCGCGCGCGGCAGCAGGTCATCGTCGTCGGCATCGGCGCTATACCACACGACCGGACAGTCCGAAAGACGCGCCAGCTGCGTTGCCATAGCGTGCACAATCTGTTGCTGATCGGCGCAGCGCTGCAGCATACGGTTGGTCTCGAGCACCATCTGCGTGCGACGGTCGCTGGCGGCAGCCTGCGCCAAGGCGCGGCGCAGGGCCAGCGCGATCGAGCTCGACACGAGCGAGACCGCAAACATAATGAAGAACATGCCGGGATAGACGCGGTCGATAAACGACAGCGAGCAGCGCGGGTCGACAAACAAGAAGTTGTAGAGCGCCACGGCGGCAGCCGAGCTCAGCAAGCAATACAGGCGACTCCAGGTAAAGAATGCGCACAGCTGCACGGCGAACACATAGACGATCATGATGCTCGGCGCGAGACCCGGATGGTCGAGCAGCGCGCCCACAATCGTCGCCGCGACCAGCAGCCCCGCCGATACGCAGGCGTCATACAGAGGGCTGCGACGCGTCAGCGTTGTACGCCGCCACCAAAAGTTCTCGGCAATATCGCCGTCCGCATGGACGTCCATCAGCGCCCCGCCCCTCTCTCAAAAACAAAAACCACCACAAAGGGGACAGGCACCTTTGTGGTGGTTTCCCCTCGTGGTGGTTCCAAGTGTATAGCCTTTGCAACCTGCGGTCGCTAGACAAACAGCACGTGCGCGAGCAGTGCGCACACGCACGCCGCGACAAACACCAGCGCCACGACCGAAATCACACGATCGGCCATGTCCATGTTGGCCCGATTCGTAAAGAACCGATCTTCGGCGGCGTCGACGCGTGCCTCGCGCACCAGCTCGGCCGCAAGATCGCGACCGTCAAGCGTCTTAGCGTCCATGGTTTTCTCCCCAGACTCATTTCCCGTCATTGCAAACCTGCCCGTTCACAGTCAAATCTCAGGTGTCGATTACGGGCGCTCGTTGGGAGCCAGACGCTGCATCTTGCTCACGGCCTTAAACTTGGTGAACAGCGGCACGTACTCAAAGTTCACGTTGGAGTTCTCCAGGCCGTACCAGCGCGCAGGCGTGCCAGCGGCGCGGCGGATGATGTACTTGAGCGTAATGGCCGTACGCTCGCTCGGCTCCACGTCGCTTTCGGGCGCCAGAAGCTTGCGGATCATAACGAACTTGAACGTACCGATGTTGCCCGGATCCTTGTAGACCGAGTAGTCATGCGTCTGCGGCGGCAGCTCGCCGCTGGCTGCCAGATCCTGAACAACCTGGCGCAGATAGGCGTTAACGCGCTGGTTGATCTTGTAGCCCAGGTACAGATGCACGCGGAACACGTAGTCGGTGCCGAACGTCTCGACCGAGTAGGCAAAGGTATGCGGCTCGTCCATGGTCTCGACATTCACGAACCACCAGGCGCGAGCGCGCTTGGGGTGCTTATCCAGGATGGAGTAGACGATATCGCGGTCGATATAGTCGGTGTTGGTGTCCTTGGTCAGGTACACGATATTGTCGCTCATGAGCTCGTAGCGGTCGTCGTCGCGCAGGCGCTTGAGCTGCGGCAGGTAGCTGCGCAGCGGCAGCAGCGTAAACTGGCGCTGCTCGACCGCCGTGCCGTTGTACCAGCACACCATAATGCTCATGATGAGCGCGGCCATAAGGATGGTGAAATAGCCGCCGTGGAAGAACTTGGTGAGCGAGCTCACAAAGAAGAAGCCCTCGAGCATGAGGAAGAAGACGGCAAAGATCCACGGCGCAACCTTGAGCTTGCGCTCCACGTGCAGATAGAAGAAGAGCAGCAGCGTCGTGCACATCATGGTCAGGGTAATAGCCAAGCCGTACGCAGCCTCCATGTGCGCCGAGTTCTGGAACAGCAGCACCACGATAACGCAGCCCACGAGCATGACGTTGTTGACCATGGGGATGTAGAGCTGACCCTTGGTCTCGGCAGGATAGAAGACCTGCATATGAGGCATGAGGTCCAGGCGGCTGGCCTCGGACACCAGCGAGAATGCGCCGGTGATGAGCGCCTGCGAGGCAATGATGGCGGCGATGGTGGAAAGGCCGACGGCAAAGGGACGCAGGCTCGGGGTGAGCATCTGGTAGAAGGGGTTGAGGTCGGCGATGCCCATGAGCTCGGGGTTGGCAGCGTTGTTGATAAGCCACGCGCCCTGACCCATGTAGGACAGCAGCAGGCAGCACTTAACGAACGGCCAGGTGGCGTAGATGTTGCCGCGGCCCACATGGCCCATGTCGGAATAGAGCGCCTCGGCACCGGTGGTGGCGAGGAAGCAGCTGCCTAGGATCATGATGCCCGCATGGTTGTTGGGGCTCAGCAGAAAGCCGATGCCGCGCAGCGGGTTGAGGCACAGCAGCACCGCGGGATGCTGGAAGACAAAGAACAGGCCCGTACCGCCCAGGAACAAAAACCACAGCGTCATGATGGGGCCAAAGGCGTGACCGATCTTGGCCGTGCCGATGCGCTGCACCAAGAAGAGCGCAATGATAATGGCAAGCGTGATCGCGACAACGCGACCCTGGTCGTCACCGAGCACGGCGTGGACCGCCGGGATGGTGCGCAGGCCCTCGATGGCAGTGGTCACGGTAACGGCAGGCGTCAGGATGCCGTCGGCGAGCAGTGCCGCGCCACCCAGCATGGCGGGGATGATGAGCCACTTGCCGCAACGCTTGACCAGGCTGTACAGGGCAAAGATACCGCCCTCGCCGTGGTTGTCGGCGCGCAGCGAGATCAGCACGTACTTGACGGTCGTCAGCAGCGTGACCGTCCACACAACAAGGGAGAGCGCGCCGAGCACGAACTCCTGCGTGACGCTTCCGATGCCGCCGTTGCCGGCAACGAGCGCCTTGGTTACATACATGGGGCTGGTGCCGATATCGCCGTACACCACGCCCAGCGTGACGAGCATCGCCGAGATGCTCACAGGAATCGCAGCGTGAGAAGCTGCCTCCTTGGCCTTTTGTTCCATAAGCCGGTTTCCTCCCAACTTTAATGTTCGAAGGGATTATAGGTAATCGGCCCATGTTTGAATGGCGCCGTTTTCCCAGCTAGATAAACATTTATACGGCCTTTAGGCCACCACGGCGATATGGAATGTGACAGAGGGACTTTCCCTTTGTCACATCGCCGCATTCGTTACTTGCCGAGCCAGTTTTTGAACCACCACTCCATGGAACGGCTCATCTCGGCCATAAAGGGGCTCGTGTGCTTGCGGGTGTAGATATCCACCACGCGCTCGCCCACCTCGCGGGCGTGCGGGCGAAACATCGCATCCATCTCGGCCACCTGCGCGTCCATGGTCGCGGTATCGGCGCGGCGGTAGCGCTCCTCGTGCACCAGGTTCACCACGGGATGCGCGATTGCCGGACGCTCCTTGCGGGGCGTGCCGATGATGAGCATCGACAGCGGCATGGTATAGGGAGGCAAGTCCAGCAGCGAGGCGACTTCCTCGGCATTCTCGACGATATCACCGATGTAGCAGCTCCCCAGCCCCAGGGCCTCGGCGGCGACCACGGCATTTTGCGCGGCGATCACGGCGTCCTGCGCCGCGATGGCAAAGTCACCCAGACCCGGTGCACGACGGGGCGCCTTGCCCGTGCGCTCGACAAACTCGGGCTTAAAGCAGCCCACGTGCTCAAACAGATCGATCCACTTGGCATAATCGACCACAAATATGAGTGCCCAGGGCGCCTTGGCGATCATGGGCTGATGATCGCACAGGTCGGCGAGGCGGTCCAATGTGGCCTGCTCGCGAATGCTCACGATGGAATACATCATCATGGCGCCCGCCGACGGCGCGCGACTCGCCGCATGCAAAATCGCCGCCCGCTGCTCGTCAGTCACCGCCACGGGACGGTCGTCGTCATCACGCGCGAAGGCACGCGTAGACGAGCGATGCTCCAAGATGTCCAGCACTGTGTTGCCCGTAGTCTCGACCGGATAGCCGCACGTATCCACGCCCGCAGCTCCGCCGCAGTACTCGGCGCCTGTCATACAAACCTGCTCGCTCATCGCCCTACCCTCGCCATTTCTTTAAGAAGCCTTTACGTTTCCGTGTAATTCCCGTCCATTATCGCGCAGGTCGCCACTACATTGCGCCACACCGCCACACGTGCGCGTTAATATGGCTGGTTGTGCGCAGCCACCAATTGCAGCGCATATCTTGCTAACAATCGGGTGAACCCCCGCTTTCGTAGGTTTTAAGTTTGTGAGGAGTCTCAGCATGTTCGCAGCCGCCATCTCGCTCGTCGGTCTTGCGGCGACCATCTACCTTGTCTTGCGCGAGGCCAAGGCCATTCGCGCTCAGTCGGGCACCGTTGCCAAAAGCGCTCTTGGGTGGAGCGTCGTCTTCGGCCTGTTCCAGCTCTTTTTGACCATTTGGGGCGCCATTGGCCTCGTCGCCCAAAACGAGCCGCTCGCCTTTGTGATGCTCATCCTGACCAACGCCATCCTTACCGGCTGCGCCTGGGCCAGCATCGCCCGCGACCGCATCGCCCCGCGCGTCTTTGCGTTTGCCGGGCCCGACGCTCCCGCCCCCACCGGCAAGCTCGCCCGCCTGCGCGGCGCCTTTGTGGGCAAACCGCTCGTCGCCGCCGTCCTGTGCCTGCTGCTCGCCGGCGTCTTTGCGCTGCTGGGCATGGAGGTCTCGTCCAACCACGACTTTACCTGGGTCTATCCCCTATGCATCCTGCTCGAGTGGGCCATCATCACCGTGCTCATGGTCGGCCTGTTCTTCCTGTTCCAGCGCCATGGCGCAGCTCCGGCCGTCCTGGCCTTTGCCCTCTTTATCCTGGGCATTGCCGAGTTCTTCGTCATCACGTTTAAATCCATGCCCATCCAGCCGGGCGACCTTTCGGCCATCTCCACTGCCGCCGCAGTCGCCGGCAACGGCTACACCTTCTCCATCTCGCTGTTCTGCGTGCTGTCCATGGGCTTTACCGCCATCGCCATGCTGCTATGCGAGTACGCCGGCCTGGTGGCACCGCATCGTCAGAAGGGTACCGCCAACGCCAAGCGCATGCTGCTCACCAACCTGCTCGTGGCGGTGCTGTGCCTGGGCGGCGTTACCGCACACGTCACGCTCATCGACTACTACAACACCCTCGGCATCACCGTCTACACCTGGCGCCCGCTCGAGAGCTACTGGCGCGAGGGCTACCTGCCTGCCTTTATTAGTGCGGCACAGTCCATTAAGCCGCCCAAACCCGCCGACTACTCCGTCGACGATGCCAAGGCCACGCTCAAAAAGTACGCCAAGGCCTACGACAAGTCCAACGCGGCCAAGAGCGACGAGCGCGCCGCCGCAGAGGAGCAGTTCGACAGCGAGAAGCCCACGGTCATCGCCATCATGAACGAGACCTTCTCGGACCTGTCGATCTATCAGAACATGCGCGCCGGCTACGAGGGTCCGCAGCACTTTAAGAGCCTGTCCAACTGCCTCAGCCGCGGCAAGCTCTATGTAAGCGCCTACGGCGGCGGTACCGCCAATACCGAGTTTGAGTTTATGACCGGCAACTCCATGGCCAACCTGGGCTCGGGCGTGTACCCCTACACCATCTACAACATGGAAACGACTGGGAACCTGGCAGAGCAGTTCAAGTCGCTCGGATATTCCACCACGGCCATGCACCCCAACCACGCGACTAACTGGAACCGCGAGAACGTCTACAAGGACTTTGGCTTTGACCAGTTCCTGTCCATCAACGACTTCCAGGGCGCCGATACCCTACGCGGCATGGTGACCGACCAGGCTACCTACGACAAGATTCTTGAGCTGCTCGACCAGAACGCCGATCCGCAGTTTATCTTCGACGTGACCATGCAGAACCACTCGGGCTACGACACGGGCCTGCTGCCGGTCGACAAGCAGCTGCACCTGAACATCGACACGACCGACCTGGACACCAAGACCGTCGAGGACGGTACGCTCTCCGATGTCGACGAGTATGTTTCGTGCATTGAGCAGTCCGACCAGGCGCTGCGCTACTTCCTTAACGCCTTGAGCAAGCTCGACCGCAAGGTGGTCGTGGTGTTCTGGGGCGACCATCAGCCGTTCTTCCCGTCCAAGTTCAACGATAAGTGGTTTACCGGCGAGGACGACGCCACGCACCAGGAGCGCTTGTGGCAGACCGATTACATCATTTGGGCCAACTACGACGTTGCCGGCTGCGACCAGACGAGCGAGGTCGACGACCTGTCCACCAACTACCTGTCTACCCAGCTGATGCAGCTGATCGGCGCCCCGCTGACCGACTACCAGAAGGCGCACATGACGCTGCGCGAGTCGCTGCCCGCTATCAACTCCGTGGGCTACGAGGACGCCAGCCTGCGTTGGGCGCTTTCCTCCAACGTCACCGGTGACGACGCCGCTGCCGCAGCCGCCACCAAGGCGCGCGAGGATTACGCCAAGATGCAGTACTACGAGATGTTCCGCGACGGCAAGAACGTGTACACCGAGCACTTCCAGACCGAGGCCAACGAGACCGACCCCAACCTGGCACCGGGAACAACCAAGATTAAGTAGCGGGTCGCTCATAACTGAAACGCCCTCCCGGACGGAGGCATATAAGGTTCCCTGCTCGGAGACGGAGGCCACATTAAGTGGCCTCCTTTGCGTGCGGAACTCGCGATGAGCCTTATATGCCTCCGCCCGGACAGACGCCCAGTTGCTGGAACGCGGCTTGTCATCGGGGTGATGGAAAATGTCGCCCCAAACGCTTGCAGTGGTTGCGTCCACAAGTGTCAATCAGAACCACCCTTAAAAAGGGTGGTTTGCTCTTAGGGTATAACCCACGGGC
>OGXF01002514.1_pt1 | contig 10112 bp, 7 predicted proteins | sample 1576191 | NCBI WGS metagenome assembly OGXF01 (sample SAMEA3541545, study PRJEB24748) | human gut metagenome | biome: human gut; feature: human-associated habitat; material: faeces | place: China | collected 2012
ATCCGAAGAGATCGGCATTATGCAAGGAGCCATCGAGGCCGATGACGAGGACGAGCGCCTCTTCATCGATGAGGAAGTGGCCGAGCTGGCAAAACAGCATACGGGAACGATACTGGTGCTGGAAATGGGAAGCAACGGCGGCTGGGACGGCGATTACGCAACGCTCATAGAGCAGTACCATGCGATCATCGAAAACTCCGGATGCGAGAACTTCATCATCATCGGCGACACCGACGACCCCGGAACTTCGTTCGGCGATCCAAGTCAAGAGGCTTTCGAGCCGGGCGAGACCGGCCGTCAAACCGAGTGGGAGGCCGCGCTGACCGCAGAATTCGGCGACCGCTTTATCAACATGCGCCAGTTTCTCATCGATAACGGGTTGGCGATCGCAGGGCTTACGCCCACCCGAGAAGATGCAGAAGATGCTGCCGTAGGCTGCATATCCCTGCAGCTACGCTCAGACTGGACCCATTTGAATTCTTACGGATACTACGCAAAGGCGCAGGCGGTGTACCAGAGAGGCGTTCAATTGGGCTATTGGTAAACCCAAAGAAACCTTTAGAAAGCGTTTAGGAAACGAAAAGGTTGCTCTCTTACTGTGGAACACGAGGCAAATACGTAAGAGAGGTTTCCCATGAAATCCAAGAGCAATGTGCTGGAGTATCTGGCCGAGGCCGCGAAGCGGCGGCCCGGCGATACGGCCGTTGTCGACGAGTTCGGCAGCTATACCTACAAGCAGTTGCAGGACGATAGCGCAGCGTACGGCGCAGCGCTATCCGAATACGACGTGGCAAATCGGGGCGTGGTCATCATGGTGGAAAAATGCTATGACACGCTTGCCATCATGCTGGGCACGCTGTTCGCATCCGGATATTACGTGCCGGTCGATCCATCGGTTCCCCCCGTGCGACTTGCGCACATCGTCGCGGCATTGGGAAGCCCGCTCTTGGTGGCCGACGAGGAAGCCCTGCGGGGCCTTCAACTCGAAGACGCGTGCGAGATCGTTTCCTTGGAGGAGCTGCATAGCCAGCGCGCCGGGATACAGCAGCGCGACGCGGTCGAGCCGGCATCGCTTTCGATCGACCCGGCATACGTTCTGTTCACCTCCGGATCAACGGGCGTCCCCAAAGGCGTAGTTGTCAGCCATGGAGCCATCATCAGCTTCATCGACGAATTCGTTTCGGAATTCGAATTCGACCGCAGCGATCGGTTCGCAAACCAAGCGCCATTCGACTTCGACGTGTCCGTCAAAGATATTTTCGGAAGCTTGGCGGTGGGAGCGACGCTCGTCATCGTGCCGCGCCGCTTGTTCATGCAGCCGAAAGCCTTGGTTGAGTTTCTGGACGAGCAGCGCGTGACCGTGATGGTTTGGGCGGTCGCGGCTTTGTGCATGGTGAACACATTTCGCGCAATTACAAGCGATTCGCTTACCACGGTTCGAAAAGTGCTGTTCAGCGGCGAGGTAATGCCACTTGCCCACTTGAAATCCCTGCTTGCGTCTTTGCCGGACGCCGAGTTCGTCAACCTGTACGGCCCAACCGAGATCACCTGCAACTGCCTGTACCATCGCGTCGACCGCGCGAAAGACGGCGCCGCCGAGCTTCCCCTGGGAAAAGCATTCGGGCACTGCGAAGTCCTGGCGGTCGACGAGGAGGGACGGCGCATCGTCGAGCCGGGCCAGAAAGGCGAGATCATCGTGCGAGGACCCTCGTTGGCGTTGGGATATATCGGCAATCGAGAAGCGACGGAAAAGGCGTTTGCGCCCAATCCCCTCAATTCCCTTTACGGCGAGCGCGTGTACCGCACGGGAGACAGCGCGATGCTGACGGACGAGGGCGATCTGGTCTTTTGCGGTCGCAAAGACAATCAGATCAAGTACCGAGGACACCGAATCGAGCTGGAAGAGATCGACAAGGCGTTCGAAGGGTTCTCCGACGTCGACAGGTGCCGATGCGCCTTCGATTCCAAAAAGAACCGGCTATGCGCGTTCTACGAAGGAACGGCTTGCGAGAAAGAGCTTCCCGGTCGGGCGGCATCATTGCTTCCCGCTTTCATGAGGCCGACGCGCATCGCGAAGGTGCCGAGCATGCCGCTGAACAAGAACGGGAAGGTGGACCGTGCGATGCTCCTGGAATCGCACGGCGAACCGGCGAAGCGCGAGAGGGCTGATCGATGATGATAGACGACGCAACGCTGCAAAACGCGCTGGATGCATGCCCGACGCCTTTGTACCTTTTCGACCAGCAGGTTCTTAACGACCGAATCACCCGGTTGCGGGCATCGCTCCCCTCTCGCATAAAGCTCTGCTATGCGATGAAGGCGAACCCCTTCATCGTGCGGGAGGCGTCGGCTCTGGCGGATTGCGTAGAAGCATGCTCGCCGGGCGAGGTGCTCATCTGCGCGAACGCAGGCGTGCCGTTCGAGAAGATCGTGCTTTCGGGCGTGTGGAAGGACCGTCGCTGCTTGGACGATCTGTTCCAAGCGGATCGCATCCCTCATAGATTCACCATCGAGTCTTCCCGACAGTTGAAAGACCTGGTCGAACTCGCTAACGCGTATCGCAGGCGGGTGAACGTTCTTTTCAGGCTGAGCAGCGAAAACCAATTCGGCGTAGACTCCGTCACGCTGAAAGAGCTGATTGCCGGCTGCAAAGACGACCCGTTCATCAGCATCCAGGGTATCCAGTACTACTCGGGCACGCAGAAAACGTCGCTCAAGAAGCTTGATAGAGAGTTGAACAAGCTGCACCGCATCGTGGCCGAAGTGGAAGCCGCTTGCTCGGTGAAGCTGAACGAGATCGAATACGGCCCCGGGCTTCCCGTCGAGTACTTCGACGAGAACGAGGAGCGGGCTCGCAGCGCGCAGGACGAACCCGTTGCCGAGCTTGCAACGCTGCTGGACGGTTTCCCTTTCGAGGGGGACATCGTCCTCGAGCTGGGACGCAGCATCGCAGCGGATTGTGGAGCGTATCTGACCAGCGTCGTCGACGTCAAAACGACGAGCGGGCAAAACTACGCGATCGTCGACGGCGGCATGCATCAGATTTCGTACTACGGGCATTCGATGGCCATGAAGTCCCCTGTTTTCAGGAAGGTCGGCGCAACGGCCGGCGCTGCGCAGCCTTGGAACATCTGCGGAGCGCTTTGCACGGTCAACGACATCCTGGCCAAGCAAGCGCCGATCGTCGATTTGTCCGTGGGAGACGTGCTTGCGTTCTCTCGGGCAGGCGCCTACTGCGCAACGGAGGGTCGGGCGCTGTTTTTAAGCCGGGATCTTCCGTCGGTGGTCGTGCGCGACGTTTCGGGAAACATGCGCATTGCTCGGCATCGGCTGGAAACGGCCTCGTTCAATTCATCGAACGGGTCGCAGGATAGATCGACGGAACAGGACGAAAAGGAGAACGGACTATGAAAAATCAAGTTATCGACATTCTCGAAGACATCAACCCGGGCGTGGATCACGAGGCACGCGTCGACCTCGTCGATTCGCGCTGCATCGATTCGCTGACGATGATCGCCTTCGTGGCCGAACTCGAAGATGCATTCGACGTCGAGATACCCCCCGTCGAGATCGTACCCGACAATTTCAACTCGGTTGAGGCCGTATGCTCCCTGATGGCGCGCCTGCAAGCAGAGCAGGCTTAGCCTGCGCGAATCGCTCGAGTAGGGAATCATTTTAATGACGTCGTACTATTCCGCCCTTTTCTTCACGGCCTTTTTGCCGATTACGGTCATGTTGTACGGCATGGCGCCAAGGCGCTTTAGGTGGGCGGTGCTCCTGCTGGCCAGCTACGGCTTCTTCTTCGCGCTCAGCGGCGCGCTTATCGCGTTCGTCGCCCTGTCGACGGCAGTCGTGTACGCGTGCGCCCGCATGATGGGCGCCAACCTTGCAGAGAAGAACCGGCAACTGGCGACAGCCAGCTCGGGCAAACGCGAGATACGCGAGGCCTGCAAGCGGAAGAACCGCCGTATCGTCTTCGCGGCCGTCGTCGCCAATATCGGCATTCTGGCCGTCCTGAAATACTCGGGGTTCTTCGGGCTGTCGCTGGCTTCCGCGCTGGCGGCGTTCGGCATTTCGATCGACCTTTCCATCCCCAGCTTCGCATTGCCCATCGGGATATCGTTTTACACGTTGATGGCCGTTTCATACGTTGTGGATGTGTATCGCGAACGCACGAAGGCCGACAAGAACCTTGGGCACGTGGCGCTGTTCCTGGCGTTTTTCCCAGGAATCATGGAAGGACCGCTCAGCAGATACAACGACGTTGCGCCCAGCCTTATCGCGGGCGAACCGCTTAATCGAAAGAACCTGTACGCAGGAACCTTGCGCATTATGTGGGGCATGGCGAAGAAGATCATCGTCGCGGACCGGCTGAACGCGTTCGTGAAGCCGGTGTTCGACAATTACGGTTCGTACGACGGAGGCGTCATAGCCTTAGCTGCGATCCTGTACACCATTCAGCTGTACTGCGATTTCTCAGGAACGATGGACGTCGCCCTGGGCATGGGCCGCGTGTTCAACGTAACGCTGCCCGAAAACTTCAGGCAGCCGTTCTTCTCCCGCACCGCCTCCGAATTCTGGCAACGTTGGCATATCACGCTGGGCCTGTGGTTCAAAGACTACGTGTACTACCCTATCTCGTTGTCCAAGCCATGCAAGATGCTGACGACCAAGGCGCGCAAGCGTTTCGGAAACAGATACGGTCCGCTTCTGGCAAGCTCCGTTGCGCTGTTCTGCGTGTGGATCGGCAACGGCTTGTGGCATGGCGCCGGCAGCCAGTACCTCTTCTTCGGTTTGTACTACTTCGTCCTGATCATGGCGGGCGGCTTGATCGAGCCTCCATGCGCGCGTGCGGCGCAGCACTTCGGCATCGACCGCAATAGCTGGCCTTATCGAACGTTCCAGACCGTCCGGACGCTGGCGATCATCTTCGTCGGCGACGGCTGGTCGGCGACCATCAGAATCGCTTCCAGACAGGCGGGCAGCCCGCCGGGAAAATCGTCTACCGCGAAATCCACGTATTCGGGGTGCGTCTCCTCCACTCCCCTCACCGCGGCCTTTGCGGATTCAGCCGTCGATTCGGCATCCGCCATGTGTTCGGTTGTATTCGTTGCGTCAATCTGTTCAGTCACCAATCGCCGTCCTTACGCAAAATCACCTTCGGAAATGTTCACGTCGCTCATCGTTTCGGCTACGCCGGGTACCCACCTCAGGTGCAGTTCGGCAAACGGACCATCTTGCTGATACTGCAGCACACCTTGTTTGAAGAACACGAGCACGGCCATGAACCGAGCCACCACCTCAATACGAGAAGTGCAGTCCCGGGTCAATTCGCTGAACGATATCGACTGGTCGCCCTTGGATTCCAATGCCGCGATCAGCCGGTCGCGCACCACCAGCGATTGGGCCCGCAGATCGACCAACGGCACGTGCAGCTGATGGATCGACACTTCGGAGGCGGGCGCGTTGGCGATGACCTGGGCGGTCAGTCGGGCGAGTTCGAGCGGAGTCAGCGTCCATACCAGCTCAGGCAGCATGGCGGCAACGCCCTCGTCCATGGCCGCCGGGTGCGGGAATCGGCCGGAGTTGGCGGCGATACGCGCCCGGAAGTCACCTGCGGCCTGCTTGTAGGCGCGGTATTGGAGGAGTCGGGCGAACAGCAAATCGCGTTCGCGCAGCACTTCGAGGCTCTGCTCGTCGTGCTGGCTGTCTTCGCCGCCGGGCAGAATCGCCACGCTTTTGGCCTCGACCAGAATAGAGGCGATATCGAGAAAGGCGCTGGCCTCATCCATGTTTTTTGTGAAATCGAGCCCGCGCACGTATGTCAGGAATTCCTCGGTGATCGAGGAGAGGGAAACTTCGGTCAGCTCGAGTCTGTTGTTGGCGATCATGCCGAGCAAGGCATCAAACGGACCGGAATAGACTTCGAGGTTGACCCGGAAGCCGGAAGTGGCGGATTCCTCCGTGCTGATTTCGGCTTCCGCGGAGCTCCCCTCAGCCTCGCTACGCGAGCCAGCTTCCCTCAGAGAGGGGAGCCGAGAAAGGGAAGTCTCATTCATCGTTTATCGAAACAATCGTTACGCCACGATGCCGCGAGCAATGAGCTCACGTGCCACCTCACGGTATTCCTTTGATGTCTTGTGCTCAGGGGCATAGACCACCACGGGCGCGGCGGCAACCGTGGAATCGGGCAGTTTGATGGAGCGGGAGATGAACGTGTGGAACACCTTTTCGCTGAACGCCTCGTAAACGCGCTGGCAGACCTCTTCGCAGTGCAGTGTCTTGGTGTACATGGTGATGAGCACGCCATCCACTTCCAATGCGGGATTGATGCGGGACTGCACTTTTTCGATGGACTGCATAAGCAGGGCCACACCGCGCAAGGCGAAGAATTCGGCGGCCACGGGAATGATCACGCCATCAGCTGCGGCAAGCGCGTTCACGGTGAGCAGGCCGAGCGATGGCTGGCAGTCGACGATGATGAGATCGTATTCCGACTTGAGCTTGCGCAGCACGCTGTTCAGGATCTGCTCTCGGCCCACTTCGGTGACCAGCTGGACCTCGGCGGCGGACAAATCGATGTTCGCCGGAATCACATCGATGTTCTCGAATGCGGTGTGCTGCACCACATCATGTGGGTCCACGGAAATATCGAACAGCGCGGTGTAAATCGTGTTCTCCACGGTATTCGCGTTGACGCCCAGTCCCACAGTGGCGGCACCCTGCGGATCGAAATCGACGATAAGCACGCGGCGGCCATACTGGGCCAACGCACCGGCAATATTGATGGAGCTGGTGGTCTTACCTACGCCACCCTTCTGGTTGCACATGGCAATGACACGCGCCGGACCGTGCTGTTGCAGCGGTTCGGGTGCGGGGAAGGTTTCGTATTCACGTCCAAGCAAATCGGTAGGCATACTGTCTACCTTATCAACATCCGGGTTCGCTGGGGGTGCAACGACATACGTTCCTGTCATAGGCAGCGTTCCTTGACGGAATGCGCTGTCTTTATCGCGGGTATCTCGCCAGTCGTCCATCGTTGCCCTCGCCCCCTTTGTCGGGAATACCTGCTCGCCCATCCTAATGTACTCGCCGGGCTCGCCTCGGAACACCGTTTTGCCGCTGGTATTCCAGTGTTCCGAGGTTTATGGATCTCGTCTCGTACTATGTCGATGCGCTTACTCGGTGCGCAGTGCGGTGGCCGGGTCTTGCTTGGCTGCCTTACGCGAGGGAATCAGGCCGCCGATCAGCGTGAGCACCACGCTTAGGATCACCAGCACCACGCCACCGGTCACCGGCAGGGCGGCATTGACGTCCGCATTGCCGATGAAGTGGTGTAGCACGGCGTTGATCGGAATATTGAGCAGCACGGTCAAGCCCACGCCCAACAGGCCGGAGCATAGGCCGATGATGCCGGTCTCCGCATTGAACACCTGGGATACGTTGTGCTTCGAGGCACCCATTGCGCGTAGGATGCCGATTTCCTTGGTGCGCTCCAGCACCGAAATGTAGGTGATGATGCCGATCATGATCGAGGAGACGATCAGCGAGACGGACACGAACGCGATAAGCACGTAGGAAATCACGTTGACGATGGTGGTCACCGAACTCATCATGAGCCCAACGTAATCCGTGTAGGTGATCTTGTCTTTCTTCGAGACGGTGTTGTTGTAGTCGGTGATCGCGTCGGCGATGTGGTCCTTGTCTTCGAAGCTGTCGGCGTAGATGTTGATCGAGCTGGGCGCGTCACGACTCACCACACCGAATGCGGCGAGGTTGTCGTCGTAGGTGCCGGTCGACACGTACTGGTCGTAGATCGCGACAAGCACGTCGTTCGAAGCCGTGGCGATATACGCGTCGAAACTGTCGGCGAGCTGCTGTTCGCTCATCGCGGCCATGGCGGCGGCCTGATCGCCGGCACCCGCCGCGCCAGCGACACCTGCAGCACCAGCACCAGCGGCGTCCGATGCGCCCGTGCCGGACTGCTGCCCGGCGCTCATCATCGACTTGGCCATGTTCGCCTTCTGCGTCACGCCCAGCGAAGCCACGTAGGTGCGCGCGTCGGACACCTTGGTGGCATCGTCCGAGGGCGAGAACGTCATGCCGTTGAGCACGTTCGTGTTCGGGTTGGCCTTCTGATCGGTAACGATGGCGCTGGAGGCCGCACGGTCGATCAAATCATTGGTCAGAGCGCGCGCGTACCCCACACCAGCGGCCAACGGCGTGGCCGAAGCATCCTTCTTCGCCTTGACGACGCCCACCACCTTGAGTTTGGTGGCCGTTTCGAGGCGCTGTTCGATTTCGTCCTTGTCGTTGCCGATGAAACGGTAGTGGCCGTCATCGCCCTTGACGTACTGGTCGGATGCCGGAATCATGTACAGCGTCTGATCGAGGGCCTTAGCATAGTCGATCTTGTCTTGTGGAGTGCTGACCTTGTCGCCGGCGTTGAGCTTGGACATCATCTCGTGGTAATCGGAGGCGGGCAGCAGGCCGAGCTCGTACAGCGTGGTCAGCGGCACGCTGTTGTTGTCGTCAAGCACCAGCACCACTTCATCCTTGGACTTCGGCCATGAACCGTTGACCACCTGGTAGTTGTCGGTGATAACCTTGCCTACGAGCTTGCTGTCGTCCGCTCCCGGCATGATCTCGTTGAACGAGTCGGGCGCGGCGTTCTCATCGGTTTTGCCGGTCAGCATCGACATCTGCTGCGAGGTGATCGACGAGGTGCCGGACATGCCGGACGAGCTTGTGGACGCCATCTGCGAGGCCATCGAGGCAGAGTCGCTGGATCCGATCGTCACGCCGTCCGCATTGACCAGCGTGCCGTCGGGGTCGTGGTCGAACACGGAGAATTTCACGTCATATGTGTACTGGATGCCGGTGGAACCCACATACTGGTGAATCTCGCTCTTGGAATTATCCAGGTATTTCTTGAAGCGGGTCAGGTTGTTTTCGGTAATCGAACTGGTCAGGCTGGACGCCTGCTTGACGCTGCGGTCGTCCGGGTAGATGCCGTCGGTTTTGTGCGTCTTGCCGCCGTATCCGTCATCGCCGCCCATCTGTCCGCCCATCATGCTGCTCAGGTCGAAGGTCTGGGAGTCGACGGTGATCGGGTAGGCGGTCATCGTGTCACGCTGGATGTCACTGATGTATGTGTTCACGCCAGTCGACACCGATAGAATCAGCGCGATGCCGATGATGCCGATCGAGCCGGCGAACGAGGTCAGCAGGGTGCGCGCCTTCTTGGTCTTCAGATTGTTGAAGCTCAACGCCAGCGACGTGGCGAACGACATCGACGCGCGGCCCATCGTCTTGTACACGGCCGGCTGTTCGGCCGTCTCGTCCACGACGAACGGGTCGGAGTCGGAGCGGATCACGCCGTCGCGCAGGTTGACGATGCGCGTGGCATATTGTTCCGCAAGTTCGGGGTTGTGGGTGACCATGACCACGAGGCGGTCCTTGGCCACGTCCTTGAGCAGGTTCATGATCTGCACGGACGTGTCCGAATCGAGCGCGCCGGTCGGCTCGTCGGCCAGGACGATGTCCGGGTCGTTGACCAGTGCGCGGGCGATCGCCACGCGCTGCATCTGGCCGCCGGACAGCTGGTTTGGCTTCTTGTTGATGTGTTCGCCGAGTCCGACCTTCTCCAGCGCCTTGCGCGCACGTTCGCGACGGTCGGCCTTGCCGATGCCGGAAATCGTCAGCGCGAGTTCGACATTCGACAGAATCGTCTGGTGAGGGATCAGATTGTAGCTCTGGAACACGAAGCCGATGGTGTGGTTGCGGTACGAATCCCAATCGCGATCCTTGTATTGGCGCGTCGAGATGCCGTTGATCACCAAATCGCCGTCGTCATACCGGTCGAGGCCGCCGATGATGTTGAGCAAGGTGGTCTTGCCGGAACCCGAGGGACCCAGAATCGCGACGAATTCGCTGTCGCGTAGGTTCAGGCTGACTTTGTCAAGCGCCTGCTGAACGAAATCACCGGTTTTATAGCGCTTCGAGATCGATTTGATCTGCAGCATGAATACCTCTTCCTGGCTGACGGTTCGCTGTTATGTACTGTATTGTCACGCCTTGAATTTCCGGCCGACTTTGGTGCTCCCCCGCCG
>OGXF01002529.1_pt1 | contig 10056 bp, 4 predicted proteins | sample 1576191 | NCBI WGS metagenome assembly OGXF01 (sample SAMEA3541545, study PRJEB24748) | human gut metagenome | biome: human gut; feature: human-associated habitat; material: faeces | place: China | collected 2012
GATTTCTACACGTTTGGAGCGATTTTCGTTATTGCAGGTAGTGCATGCCGCCGTGGCGCACCTTGCCGACGCGCTCGACGGAGATTTCGACGGTGTCGTCAAGCTGAACCATGCCGTACATGTTGTAGGTCCAGCCGGCAATCTCGTAGTGGGCACCCTTCTCGTCCAGCGCCTGCACGGCGTGCTGGGCGGTGGCGGACAGCCACATGCCGTGCACAAGCGGAGCGGCCAAACCGGAGATGCGAGCGCCACGAGTGGAGGTGTGGATCGGGTTGAAGTCGCCGGAAGTGCGGGCGAAGGCGGTCATGTCGTGTGGGGCGACGACCTTCACGCGGCGCAGCAGACGGCGCGGCGTGGGCGCGATCTCCTCGTGCTCGGCGTCGCCGAACTCGGGGGCGTCTGCCGGCAAAGCATCGGAGTAGACGCGGCCGCGGATCGCGAAACGCTCGGTTTCGCGGGCAAGCAGCGTGCCGTCGGCAGCGGTGTGGGTCACGTGGATGGTGACCACGCGGCCGGAGGCGGACTCGAAGTAATCCTCAGCCCAAGACTTCAGGGTGATGGTTTCACCGGTGTGCTTAAGCAGGTCCTCCTCGTTCACCTCAAGTTCGATGAGGTGGTCGAGGTGGACGGCGTTGAGCAGGCCTTCAATCACCGGGTAGCCCTTGACGTACACGGAGCCGAGCGCCGTGTAAATCGCCGGCCAGGCCGGGCCGACCAGCGCATCGGGAGCGATGCGGCTGGGCTGCAGGGTCGTCGGCAGAGCGGCGCCGGTGGCCGCTTCGTGGTCGAAGCCGAGGTTGGCGGAGAGGGTGTAGGCGGCGGTGGCGGTAGCAAACGGACGCTCGTCAGAGGTCTTGCCGTCAAGCTGCGGCATCTCGGTGAGCTTGTCGCCGGTGATGGCGGTGTTGCCGATGCCTGCGGTGGCGGCGAGCATCGCGTAGACGTCCGGAATCAGGCGTTCGCGGTCCACGACCGGCACACGGCCGGGCTCGGTGCCTTCCACGATGAGCGGGATGACGATATCGCGCACGGCGTGCTTGGAGGTGCCGCCGTCCGGGTCGTTGTCCCAGTAGGTGTCGAGGTGGATGTCCAGATCGTACTTGCCGGCCGCGGCGTCAAACGCGCGGATCTCGTAGTACTGGTCGCCCAGGGCGGTGCCGTAGGCGGGGTTGTCGGTGATGTGGCCGACCCAGGAGATGTTCGGGGACTTGCGGATGAAGTCCTCGGCGCTGGTGGCCTCGCCGAGTGCGGCGAAATCGTCGTTCTCAGCGGCATCGGCGGCCTGCTGTTCGTCCTGCACGCGCTTGATGGCGGCGGTTTCGAAGCGGCCGAGGATGTCGGCGATCGGCTCGTCGATGGTGGTGATGCCGGCAACGGAGATCGGGCCGGGGATGGCACGCACGGAATCGGCGGAGTAGCGCTGGTCTTCGGACTGCCAGAGCTGGTCCTGACCCCACCAACGCAGCAGGTCGTTGTCGATGACGGGTACGAACGGCATGGGCTTGGGGTATTCGCGCACGAGCACCGGGAACCAAGCCACGTCGGTCGGGACCACCTTGAGTTCGGCGGTCTGCGGGTAGGCCAGTGCGAGCTTTTCGAGCGCGGGGGCCGGGTCGGCGAGAATGTCGTCGTGGGTCAGCAGGCCAGCGGCAGCTGCCTCTTCAGCAGAAACGCCATCAGCGGCGAACAACTTGGAGGTGAATTCGCCGGAGTCCGTGTCGTTCACACGGGCTTCGATGCGCTGCAGCAGGTGCTGGAAGCGGTCGGCGTAAGTCGGGTCGACCCACGGGAAGGCGAGTTCGGCGAAGCGCCGCGCCCACTCAAGGTAGGTCATGGAGGCCAGGTCGCCGAAGTAAGGCTTGGCGGTCTTGTTCAGGGCTTCGATGATTTCCTTGCGGCGGGAGTCGAGCTCTTCGGGGTGCTTCATGACGCGCACGAGCAGACGGCCGCATTCGGCGGAGTCGTTCTCGAGCTCGTAAATGTCGGCGTGCAGGTGGCTCAGGCCGGAGGACATGCCACCGACGGACTTGCCGGACGGCACCCAGTGGGCGGCCTGCGGGGCGAACACGTCGTCGGACTTGGCGTCGGCCGGAATACCGGGCGTCTTGACGAGCAGCTGCTTGACTTCGGGGCTGGTGTGAGCCTCCTTGGCGGTCATCGCGGCGGTACCGATAAGCACGCCGTCGACCGGCATGTCGGGCAGGCCGTAGGCGTGGGCCCACTGGCCGGAAATGTAGTCGGCAGCGCGTTCAGGGGTGCCGATGCCGCCGCCGGCGACCAGCACGAGGTTGTCGCAGGCGCGCACTTCGGCGTAGGTGGCGGCAAGCAGGTCGTCCAGCGCTTCCCAGCTGTGGTGGCCGCCGGCTTCACCGCCCTCGACCTGAACCATGATGGTGGTGGGGGACACGGCCTTGGCGATGCGCACGACCTGGCGAATCTGGTCCACGGTGCCGGGCTTGAAACTCACGTACGGCAGACCGTCCGCCTGCAGCGACTCGATCAGGGCCACGGCTTCGTCCAGCTCGGGGATGCCGGCGGAGACGACCACGCCGTCGATCGGCGCGCCGGAAGCACGCTTCTTGGGCACGATGCGGGAGGAGCCGAACTGCAGGTTCCACAGGTAACGGTCCATGAACATCGCGTTGAATTCGACCGTGCGGCCTTCCTCCAGCTCGTCTTCGAGGGCGGCGATGTGGCGGTCGAACACTTCGGCGGTCACCTGGCCGCCGCCGGCGAGCTCGGCCCAGTAACCGGCGTTGGCCGCGGCGGCCACGATTTCCGGTTCCACGGTGGTGGGGGTCATGCCGGGCAGCAGTACCGGCGGCTTGCCGGTGAGCTTGGAGAACTTGGTGACCAGCTTGGCGCCGGCCGGGGTGTTGATGACGCGCGGGGCGAATGCCTTCCAGTTCTGGGTGCGCTCAGGCTCGCTTTCCAGCGTGGAGAGCGTGGAGCGTTCGGACAGCGTGGTGGCTTCGACCACGCCGATGCCGGTGCCCTGCACCACGTTGCCGATCAGCTTGCCGAGCGTGTTGCCGGGGCCGAGGTCCACAATCCACAGCTTGGCCGGGTCGGCGGCGTTGAACAGCGCCTTGACGCGGGCATTCCAGTCCACATGGTTGAGCAGCACTTCCGCAGCGAGTGCGCGGGTGCGATCCTGGTCAAAGCCGCAGGCGCCAGCCCAAGACACGGTCTGCTCAACAGCTTCGGCCATGAGCGGCGAGTGGAAGGGCAGGGTGACCTCAAGGTATTCGAGGGTCGGGTTGAACACGGTGCCGCCGTGGAGCTTCTGCTCGCGCAGCTTGGCCTGATGCTGGTGTTCGCGCTCGGCTTCGAGGGCGAAAGCGGCCAGGTCTTCCGGGTAGCCGGACAGCACGTGGTGGTTGTCGGAGTTGGTGACGGCGATGGAGATCGGGCCGCGAGCGTTGTTGACGCGGGCCACCAGCGCCTCGACCTGGGCGCGGGTGGCGCCCTTGACGGAGAGCATCGGGCTGGCTTCGCCGTACTTGGGGTTCAGGCCCAGTTCGCGCACGCGGCGGGTTCCGGCGGCGCCGATCAGGGCGGCCACGGCCAGAATCTCGTCAAGCGTGGTGCCGGCGGCCTCGATGGAGCCGGCGGCCTCGATGGCGCGGGTCATGTGCACGGCGAGCACGCCCTGGGAGTGGCCGAGCACGGCGAGCGGCTTGGCCTGGGCCACGCTGTAGCCGAGGTGTTCGAGGTCGAGCAGGGCGCCGAGCTGGGTCAGCGCCACGCCTTCCACGGACGCGGTGGCGTCGGCTGCGGCGCCGAGGCGTGCCGGGTTCGGGGCGAAGCCGAACAGGTCGACCGGACGGCCGGTGGTGGCCAGCAGGTCGGCGGCGACCGGGGTGAGCAGTCGGCCGGCTGCGGCGACGTGGCCGCGCAGGGCCTCGTCAAGGCTGGGATCGGTGGTCTGGTCTGCCAGGGCTACCGGCCACGGGGTGGACTGGCCGGCGAAGGCGAGCGCATGGGGCTCGGTGGCTAGGCGATTGAGGAAGAAGGTGGTCATTGCTTTCCTTACTTGTGTTTGGTTGACGTCTTCAAAAATCAGAGGGGCTGGTTGCCGTGGTGTTTGGTGGTGCGCTTGACGCGCCGCTTGGTGGCGAGCGTGGCCAGCGATTCGACAATCACCTCACGGGTCTGTTCGGGGTCGATCATGCCGTCGATCTGCCCGATTTCCAGTGACAGGTTCGCGTTGACGGTGCTGGTCTCGTACTCCTTGATGTACTTGGCCCGCAGCGCATCGACGTCCTGTCCGGAGGCCTTGGCCTTGGCCAGGTCGTGGCGGTGGATGATGTTCACCGCGCCGGCCGCGCCGAGCACCGCGATCTGGGAGGAGGGCCACGCGAAGTTCAGGTCCGCGCCGATGGCCTTGGATCCCATCACGATGTACGCGCCGCCGAACGCCTTGCGCAACACCACGGTCACCATCGGTACCTGTGCGTTGGCGTAGGCGTAGATCACCTTGGCGCCGCGGCGGATGATGCCGGCGTGTTCCTGGTCGGAGCCGGGCTTGTAGCCGGGCACATCCACGAGGGTGACCACGGGCAGGTTGAACGCGTCGCACAGGCGTACGAATCGGGCGACTTTCTCGGACGAGTCGACGTCCAGGATGCCGGCGAGCACGTTCGGCTGGTTCGCCACGATGCCAACCGGCTTGCCGTCGATGCAGGCGAAGCCGACGAGCGCGGAGGCGCCGAACAGTTCCTGCACCTGCACGAATTCGCCGTAATCGACGATGCAACGAATCACTTCGAGCATGTCGTAGGGCTGACGTTCGTTGGTGGGCACGATGGTGGCAAGTCGCTTGGCGGTCTCGCGTTCGGCGCGGGTGACGGCGTAGGCGTAGACCGGCGGCTTGCTTTCGCTGTTGGACGGCAGGTAGGCGAGCACGGTGCGCGCATAGTCGATGGCGTCGGATTCGTCCTCGCCGAGGTAGTGGGCCACGCCGGACACCCGGTTGTGCACTTCGCCGCCGCCGAGGTCGGCCATGGAGATGGTCTCGCCGGTCGAGGCCTTGACCACGTCCGGTCCGGTGACGAACATGTTCGAGTTCTCACGGGTCATGATGATGAGGTCCGTCAGGGCCGGGCAGTAGACGGCACCGCCGGCGCAGGGGCCGAGAATCAGGCTCAGCTGGGGCACGAAGCCGCTGGCCTCGCAAGTCTTGCGGAAGATGCGACCGTACTGGGTCAGGGCGGCCACGCCCTCCTGGATGCGGGCGCCGCCGGAGTCCACGATGGCCACGATCGGCACTTTGAGGTCGATGGCCATGTCCATCAGTCGGCAGATCTTCTCGCCTTCGGCGGTGCCGAGGGTACCGCCCTTGACGGAGAAGTCCTGGGCGTAGACGGCCACTTTGCGGCCGTAGACCTGGCCGAAGCCGGTGATGACGGCCGCACCGGCGTTGCCGCCGGCGATATTGCCGCCCTGGAAGCGGCCGATCTCCTCGAACGTGCCGGTGTCGAAGAGCAGGTCGAGGCGTTCGCGCGCGGTTTTCTTGCCTTTGGCGTGCTGCTTGTCGCGGGCGCGCTCTTCGGCGGCGCGGGCCAGTTCGGCGGCCTTGACCACAGCGGTGCGCAGCGGCTGGTGGGCCGAAGGCTGGGCGGCGTTGGCGGCCGAGGCCGCCGCCGCGGCCTTCACGGCCTGCGAATCCATGATGTCAGTCATTGCCACCCTCCTTCTTGGCGTCGGTGGCCTTATCGGCTCCTTCTGACGAGGGAGCTGTCGACGCAGCCGCCTGAGGGAGAGATCCCGGCGCAGCCGCAGCAGCCTTGGCCTTGCCGGCGTTCACGTCCAGCGTGACCAGCGTGTCGCCGGCCTCCACGCCGTCGGCCGGGCCAACGAAAATCTTCTTCACTTCGCCGGCGGCCGGCGCGTACACGTAGTTCTCCATCTTCATGGATTCGAGCACCACCAGAAGGTCGCCCTTGGCCACCTGCTGGCCTTCGGACACGTTGATGCGCGTGACCACGGCCTGCATCGGGGAGGCGATGACGCCGGATTTGGCGCCGTCGTTGGCCGCGGCGGCACTGGAGGCCACGTTGTGCAGTCCCGCACCGCGCAACGGCTGGGTGGGTCGCTTGGCACCGCGGGCGCGGGCCGAGCCGGTGATGTTCTCCACGATGTCGAGTGGCACGGTGAGCTTGACGCGGCGGTTGTTCATCTCGATGACGAACGTCTCCGACTTGGACTTGTCGGGCGCGGCCGGGGCAGCGGCACCCGGGGCGGCGGCCAAGGAGGCCGGCTGGCCGGAGGCGGCGGAAGCCGGTGTGCGGTTCAGGTACGTGCGCTCCAGCCACTTGGTGGACACAGCGAACGGATGGCCATGCTCGGCGGTGAAGTCGTCGTTGCGGAAGATCTCCTTGAACAGCGGAATCGGCGTGGGCACGCCTTCGATCACAAGCTCATCGAGCACGCGGCGCACACGGGCCACGGCATCGAGACGGTTCTGGGCAGTGACGATGACCTTGCCCATCATCGAATCGAACTTCGGGGAGATGGTGTCGCCCTGTTCCACACCGGTATCGATGCGCACGCCGGGGCCGGCCGGCCACTGGATCTTCTCCAAGGTGCCGGAGCCGGGGGTCAGGTTGGTGGCCGGGTCTTCGCTGGTGATGCGCAGTTCGAAGCTGTGGCCGCGCAGTTCGGGGGCGCGGGTGAGCTCGCCACCGGCGGCGATATTGAGCTGTTCGCGCACCAGGTCGAGGCCGCTGACCTCTTCGGAGACGGTGTGCTCCACCTGCAAGCGCGGGTTGACTTCCAGGAAGTACACCTTGCCGTTCGGGGTCACCATGAATTCGCAGGTGCCCAGGCCCACGTAGCCGACCGTGGTGAACAGGCGGCGGGAGTATTCCTCCAGCGTGCTGACGATTTCCTCGGACAGGAAGGGCGCGGGCGCCTCTTCCACGAGTTTCTGGTTGCGGCGCTGCAGCGAGCAGTCACGGGTGGAGTACACGGTGAAGTTGCCGTGCGAGTCGCGCCCGGACTGGGTCTCGACGTGGCGTGCCTTGTCCACGAACTTCTCGATGAAGTATTCCTTCAGATCGCCGCCTTGCAGCGCGTCGTGGTTCATGTAGAAGCGGCGCAGCTCCTCGTCGTCATGCACCACGGTGATGCCGTGGCCGCCACCGCCATCAGTGCGCTTCATCATGATCGGGTAGCCGTGGGTGTGTGCGAAGTCGAGCAGCGTGCGCACGTCGGACACCGGTTCGGACAGGCCGGGCACCGGCGGCACTTTGGCGCGCAAGGCCACGCGGCGGGCGGTAATCTTGTCGCCCAAATCCACCAGCGCGGTGTGGTGCGGACCCACCCAGATGGCACCGGCATCCTCGACCTTCTGCGCGAAGCTCGGCACTTCGGAAAGGAATCCGTAGCCGGGGTGCACGGCATCCGCACCGGTCTTGTGCAGGATGTCAATCAGCAGATCCTCGTTGAGGTACGTGTCCTTGTAGGTGTCGCCGGAGAGCAGGTATGCCTCGTCGGCCATGTCCACATAGCGGCTATTGCGATCCTGTTCGGAGTAGACAGCCACGGTGGAGATACCCATCTCCTTGGCCGTGCGCACCACGCGCAGAGCGATCTCACCTCGGTTCGCAATCAGCAGTTTTTTGACGATAGAAGCCATAGTGTCAAATTGTGCTCTCTATATAGAGGAGAGGGCAAGCCGCGTTCACACAAAAGCTTTCACGCCCTTTTGTAGGCTACGAACAAACGCGCGCGTAGGTTCCGGCAACGTAACCGTTGGCGCCTGCTATCAAAAACGTTGCAAATCCGCCGATTGCACATCCTTGCGCGCCGGCTCAAGAAGTTGACGTTACGGTTGTGTTCGTCAACTTATGACAAATCGAAATCGACAATTTTGTAAATTGGTACGAAACCGCACGAAATCGAACACCTCTACGATGGCAACCGTAAGTTCGGGGGAAGGCTCATCTGCGGGCGAACGGAAGGTGACCGGACCGGCATCGGTCCATCGCCGCACGATTCGCCCGCACAGGGTCGGATTCATTTGGGACCGTCCACCATATGGACGGTTCGGACTGTCGGGGATACCGCACGACCCGCCGGAACCTCCCCTCATCCATCGCATACCGCCCGCCGTTCACGGCGATATCACACAACATAGGGGTCATTGATATGCAGACTTCACACACCACCGCATCCGCAGCGGCCACCACGCCGCTTGCCCGTCGTATCGTCGCCGCATCCTGGAAGCCGGTGCTGTTCGCCGTGCTGATGTGGCTGTCCGCGGCCGCCGGCGAGATTCCGATTCCGGGCACGCCGGTGCCGATCACGCTGCAAACGTTCGTGGTGATGCTCGCCGGTCTCATGCTGCCGTGGCGTCAGGCCGGCGCCGCCGTCGCCACCTATCTGGCGGCCGGTGCGGTCGGCCTGCCGGTGTTCGCCGGCGGCACCTCCACGCTGGCCCTGGTCGGCCCGAGCGCCGGCTTCCTCTTCGGCTTCCTGCCGGGTGTGGTGGTCATCGCCCTGCTGCGCGGCAAGTCCGACACTTCGTCCTTCGCGGCCGCCGCGCGCACCGCGGGCCGCTACCTGCTGGCCGCGCTGGTCGGCGGCGTCGTGGTGGTGTACGCCTTCGGCTTCATCATCCAGTCCGCGCTGACCGGTGCGCCGCTCGCCGCCGTGGCCCTGGCCTCCATGGGCTTCGTCGTCGGCGACGCCATCAAGGCCGTGGTGGCCTCTCTGGCCGCCGCCGGCCTGTCCAAGCTCGGTCGCTGACCTGAGCTACTAGCTAGCTACTGGCCGGCTATTACAGCACTCCCACATCGGCGGTGCGGACCGTATGGTCCGTGCCGTCTTGTGTTCTCAGGATCAGTGAGGCGTCTTCGTTGAGGCCGATGGCTTCGCCGGTCAGCGTGGTGCCGTCCGTGAAATGCGCCTCGACCTGACGGCCGCGCGCCCAGCACACCGCCTTCACCTCCTCGCGCAACGACTCGGCCTGGCCCTTCGGGTCGGCGATGAACTTCGCCAGTCGTTCACGGAAGCCCTCGACCTGACATTCGGCCACCGCATCGCGCATCTCGCCAAACGGCGGCAAGCCCGTGACATGCAGCTGCAGCGAAGTCGACTGCGGCGTGGGCAGCCAACAGGCACCCAGCGCCAGATTCAGGCCTACGCCGAACACGATGACGACGTCGTCATCGGCATCAGCATCAGTACCGGTACCGGACGACGGCGGAATCACCAGTTCCGAGAGCAGCCCGCCCAGCTTGAGCCCGTGGCAGAACACGTCGTTCGGCCATTTGAGTTCCAGCAAGCAGTCCGGCTGATTCGGCGCGGCACCGTATTCCTCGATCATGCCGTTCAGGGCGTCCAGCGTGACCAGTCCGGCGATCATCTGCAGCCAGCCATTGACGGATTCGTCGGTGGCGATCGCGCGCGGAATGCGCACGGCATAGGACATCGTCGAGCAACGGCCGGGCTGACTGACCCACTTGTGACCATTGCGCCCACGGCCGGCGGTCTGCCGGTCGGCGGCCACCACGGCCACCGCCAGTTCGCCATCCTGGTGGTCGGGCAACGTCAACGACCCGTCGCCAATCATCTGCGCGGCCAGCGCGTTGGTCGAATCGGTTTCGTCCACGGCGACCACATGATCCGCGACGGCTGTAGTTCTGGGTAGCTGCGGCGTTGCAGCTTTCAACGCAATCATCATGGACACTACGTTACCTCGATTTTGGCGCGATATGCCCGCGTTATTCCATGGAAAAGCGCGCAAAATCAACTATTTTCACCCACATAGCCCATGTTAACGTTCACAACTTCGGAAATTCCGCATTCGCCGACCCCACGCATGCACCCGGCCGTCATATTGGCTTGCGAACAATGGCGATGCCCGGCAGACATCGAATATCAACCGTTGACCTGTGCGGCTACCATATATTGTCATGACGTCACCAGCCACCGCGAAGCTTGCCGCCGTATCCAGCCGCCAGTCCCACCCGCATCTTGCGCGCGCGGGCGCTGCCGCGCGCTTTTTTCCTCTATTACATCATTATTATCTTCTCTTATAACATTATA
>OGXF01002549.1_pt1 | contig 9990 bp, 3 predicted proteins | sample 1576191 | NCBI WGS metagenome assembly OGXF01 (sample SAMEA3541545, study PRJEB24748) | human gut metagenome | biome: human gut; feature: human-associated habitat; material: faeces | place: China | collected 2012
CCGCCCCCCAAACGGTCGAGTTGCAGTTTGAGAAACAGGCCGATGGCACGTATCAGGCCACGTGGAAGTTGCCCACCGTCGAGGGCTTCCGCATCGTGCTGGATGCCGCAGAGCTGAACAAATACCTGGTTAAGCCTCCGACCGACGGCATGACTGCGGATGAGTTCGCAGAGGCCCTCGAGCGCGGTGACTTCGACGTCGACATCGACAACAAGACCGTCTACTACTACCAGCAAGAGAGCAACGGTAATCACAACCTGAACCCCACCTATCGCAATCGCTACTCCGATGAATACAACAAGGCATGGAACGACGCCCGCTGTCTCAGGGTCGGCGGCGCCGACGACGCCGACGGCTACTATGCGGAGGCGGTGTGCGGCGACGACGCCACGCATCCCGGCGACACTTCGGGCAACCATGGCGCAAACGCGCTGGTCAACCCCAAGATCGAAGTGACGCTGACCGCAGACCAGCTGGCAAGCGCTCGGGAAAAAGGGCTCGAGATCACGGTGTACTATCGCCGTAATGCAACTTGGTATCTGGTGAAGCACTGGGTCCCGCAGGTGCTGTGCGGTCTGACCAACGACGAGATCACCGCCCTTCCGGACGAGGACAAAAAGCAGGTGGGCACCGAGGATTACGTCTGCCTGGACAAGGACACCCAGCAGGGGCGCGTGGGCGCTCTGACTCGCGCGACCGCGCGCACCCATACCGACAATGGAAACGCTGAGGGTAACCCCTACGAGCTGGTTCAGCCAAACGCCTTTGCTCAGAAGCAGATCGAGAATCAAACCACGAATAACGAGACGACGGTTGACATCTTTTATTCGGCAGCGAGCTCCTATCGAGTTATCTTCGATACCGACTACACCTATATTCCCCGTCAGCAGGTCGATTTGGGCAAAAAAGTCGACTTCACAAATGATACGGAACCAAAACGTACGGGCTATACGTTTGCCGGTTGGCGCTACCTCGAGAAGGGTGCAACGGCCAACGCCGACGGCACCTACGACGATAACCAGTACATCCAGCTGGACGCGGACAATCCTGAGCTCACCATCGATAAGAAGACGATAGCCGACGCCAAGCTGGAGGAGACCGGCGGCGTCCTTGCTCTGCATCTGTATCCCAAGTGGACTCCGGACGATACGCAGGTGCGCGTGATCTTCTGGACCGAGGATTTGACGGGCACTGACGACGTGCAGGCGTTCGCAAAGGGCGGCAACACGAGCAAATACGATGATAAGTACGCCGACTACAGCAGCGCTCCTGTGACTCATGAGCCCAAGCTCGGCGCCCCCGACGCCCATTACAGCAACGTCCACAGCTTCACGACGACGGTGAAGACCGATTCGTCGCTGCTCGCCACGGGCGACTCCGGTTCCCGCACATTGCTGGCCAGCATCCAGAATCAGGTGGACGAGGAGTTCAGGGATGCCATGGACCAGGCAAGCGACCTGGACGTTGCGGACTTCTACTCCCAGGCCGGCTTCGAGATCGTGCATGAGGATGAGGACGGCATCAACTACGAAGCCACCACCGCCTCGGGCGACGGCAAGACCACGATCTACGTCTACTTCACCCGCAACGTCTACGAGCTGCTGTTCACGTACTATGGAAGGGCCGCTGTCGGCGGCAATCCTTCGGACTATTGCGTAGCCATCAACACAAACGGCTACAGCTACAGCAATGGCGCGGCGGTTCCGGGCGGAATCCTCAACTTCGGCTACAGCGAAAGGCATAACGGCGGAACCGGCACTTATTACAGCAATGGATGGATGCGCGCCAACGTGCAAGACGCCGCGGCTATGCCCGTCCCTCAGACCATCACCATCCGCGCCAAGTACGGCGCGGACCTGCGCGACGTCTGGCCCGTTGCCCAGTCGAACGAGAGTGTTGAGAGCTTGGACAACCATGGCGGTCGTGGCACTACGGCCAGGATGGTCTCGTGGGGAACGACCGATGGCAAGTACTGCGAGGGTGGCTTCTTCAACTCGGGCAAGTACAACGCCGGCGAGCCCACCATCATGGGAACGTACGCGGCCATGAGCTCCGAGATCGTCGCCGACCCGAAGAAGCCGGTGACGTTCGGCGACTCTGGCAATGTCGCCGACTCCGGCCTGCGCCACAACCTGGTGGCCTACTGGTTCAACGGGAACATCAGCTACTACCGCAACAACCATTGCTTCGAGATCCCTGATCTGGATGTCTTCGACATGGAAAAGGTCAGCATCTGCAATGACGATACGTCCGACCCCAAGAACTTCCTGTATCTGGTGCCCATAAACAACACGGCGGTCGCCAAATACGACTTCAATGATTTGATGCGGGTTTCGTACGAGGACGGTCAGATCAGGTACGACGACCCGAACGGGGCCTACTACGCCGTACGTGAGTACAACGACAAGTACTATGCGGTAGCCCGCCAGGTGGAGACGGTGTCCTCGAACTCTATCGAAAAGCAGAACCCCAGTGCGCGCCTGCACATGACTCGTGCGAACACCCATGCCGACCACAGCACGCAGTATGCTGACAGAGATGGTGCGTTTGACGGGACAACGTGCGGAACGGAGACGGACCCCTACGACCTGTACTTCTACTACGACAGGGACCGCTACACCATCACCTACATGGCGCCCTCCAACAACTTCACGACGGACAGCGAGGTGACGCTCGGCACGGTCAGGCTGCCCTATGGCGCGCAGGTGACCAAGGACGCGTACGGCTTCAACCTTGATTACGAGGACAAGAACGACACGAAGAAAGGTGATGGCTCCAACAAGTACGGCTGGGAGCTTAAGAACACTGATGACACCGCCGAACTTCCCCCTACGCCCGTTTGCCCCGACCGTGCGGATAACGGCACCAAGCCTTGGACGTTCAAGGGCTGGGCGCTCGGTCCCGCAGGTGTGAACATGCAGTGGACGATGAATAATGAAACCGAAAGCGAAGCTCAGGCTGGTGATTCGTTCGCCATCGAGAGCAACATGCGCCTCTACGCCATTTGGGCCGCGCCTTCATACGAGGTGACGTTCCATCTAAACGGCGGCACGATCGGCAACAGCGGCAACGACGTTGTCGAAAGCGTTCCCGCCAATAGGCGCTATACGTCGACCGAGGCGATCATTCCGCGTCCTCTCCGTGCCGGCTATACGCTTGAAGGCTGGTATGGGGCCGACGAGAACGGCAACATCACATCTCCTGAAACGCCGTTCGATTTCGACCAGGCCATTTCGGAGGACAAGCATGTTGCGGCGAAATGGTCGGCGAACAGCATGGAAACATTTAGCTACACGATCTACTACGTGACGAAGGACCCGCTTGATGGCGATGAGGTCAAAGATACGGTTCAGGTAGACGAGAACGGCAACATTACCTCTAACGGCGGTACGACGTATTACGTGTTGGAAAAGTCCGAGCAAAAGGACCAGGTGTTCAACCCGGGCTCGACGATGGCCTTCTCCGCAAAGAGTCAGACGGGCTATGTTCCCAACGGGACGAGCAAGGTTCTCGAGCTTAAAGAGCCGGGCGACACCTACAATGTTATTTTCTACTACGATCCCATCGTGGTGCGCCAACATGACGTGCACTTCGTGAAGGCCGGCACTGAGACCGATGCCGAGCCCACGGTCATCCGTCGGTACACGACAAGCCCCTATCAAACGGTGACGACGCCCCGTCCCGCGGATGTGGAAGAGCTAATCGGCAAGGGCTATACGCTGGTCAATAAGGATGGTGACGCGTATATCTCGGTGAACGATGCCTCCGATCTGAAGTGGATCGATGAAGACGGCAACGCGCAGTCAGTGTCCGCCCTTGCGGGCGATAATGTCCCGGACGTCATCACATACCTGGTGCAGCCGATCAACTACACCGTTGCGTACGCCAACGCGGATGGTTCGCCTGCCGCCGCCAAGGACGCCCTCAAGGCCGTTACGGCACCGGAGGGGACGTCGGTGAATGAAGCCGCCGCCGCCGACAAGAACCCGACCCAGTACACGGCCGAGGAGAGCTTCTCGGTGAAGAATCCCGAACGCGTGTGGGACAAGGAGACCAAGAAGTGGTACGTGTTTGACGGCTGGACGTTGGGTGACGGGACTGAAACCAATCCCAACCAGGCTGACTTCCCCTCGACCAACAGCCTGATTGTCGGCGCCGGGACGGTCGGCAAGCTGACGTTCATCGCCAACTGGCGCGTAGACGACAGCGGTGGGACTCTCGACGGCTCCACGAACCTGGTCGTTCAGAAGAGCATCGACGGTCGAGATTGGATTTCCGGCGACTCGTTCTCCTTCTCCCTTGCGGCCAAGGACGCCGAGACGAAGCGCGCCGTCGATGAACATTTGATTTTGCTTCCCGACGAAACGACGGTGACAATCACCAACGAGACTGCCGACCACCAGGCTTCGTTCGGTAACATCACCTTCAATAAGGCTGGTACCTACACGTTTGCCGTGACCGAGGAGGTCCCGGCGGATGACGCGAAGATTCCGGGCATCGCCTATGACGATGCCGAACTGATCGTCACGGTCAAGGTGACCTCCGATGCCGACGGCAGCCTGACCGTGGTACGAGTGGATGAAAATGACGCGCCTACTGCGGCTCCGCTCACGTTCACCAATACGTATGAGACGCCCGGCGCGACGTTCGACACCGATCCCACCGCTGCGGCTGCGCTCTTCAACAAGGTGCTCGATGGCCGTGATTGGCTGGCGGGCGACAGCTTCGGCTTTGAGCTGACTCCGGTCGGCGGCGCACCCATGCCCGAGGACGCCGTGAACGGTGCGAAGACCGTGACGGTTACCGGCGCGGGCAAGAAGGATGGCGATCAGGTGGGCTTCGGCTTCGGCGACATCGCGTTCACCGATGACGACATGGCCGAAGCGACCGCGAACGCCGACGGCACGCGCAGCAAGACCTTCAGCTACCACGTCAAGGAACTTGGCGTTGACGGACAACCGGGAACCGGCGGTTCGAGCAATGGCGTCACGTACACCAAGGAGATGGCCACACTCAACGTGACGGTGACCGACGACCTCGAGGGCAATCTGACGGCGGCTGTCGCCGGCACCGTTGAGAACGGCGTGTTCACCAACACGTACGAGTCCAAGGTAAACTATGGCGCGGCGGGCGGCTTGGCCATCACCAAGACTCTGAACGGCCACGATCTGGTGCGCGGCCAGTTCGGCTTCACCGTGAAGCCGAAGGACGAGGCGACGGCGCGGAAGTTCCGCATCGCGCAGGGCGGCGAGGAGTTCACCAATGCGCAGCCCGCGCTGAACGGCGATAAAGTCGTGGTGAAGCGGCTCGGCGACGGCGTGGTGTTCAACCAGGCAGACAACGGCAAGACCTTCTCGTTCGAGGTGTATGAGAGCAGGAAGGGCGGCGCCGGCTACGATAACGACGATACGCGCTACACGGTCGACATCGCGGTGTCCGACGATGCGAACACCGGCAAGCTGACCGTGACCACCAAGGTCTCCGGCGGCGCGGCGGGCGTAAAGACGTATACCTACGCCACGGGTGATGCTCGCGCCACCGGCGCCGCACGCGCCGAGGTCCCGTTCGTGAACGAGTACAGTGCGACGGGCGACTTGGGTGAGGGTGCCGCGGTGAAGATCGAGGCCGCAAAGACCCTGTCCGGTCGCGACCTTAAAGCCGGCGAGTTCAATTACGTGGTGCTCGATGCACACGGCGCCACGGTTGCCACGGGCTCGAACGTCGCCGCGGGCAAGGATCAACCGGGCAAGATCGACTTCACCGGCATCAACTACACGACCGCCGAGATCGAGCAGGCGATCGCGGACGGCACCGCGACCAAGGATCCGGACGGAACGTACCACTTTGAGTACACCGTTGCCGAGCAGACCACATCCCTTCCCGAAGGCGTGACGGGCAGCGTGTTCACTTTCCAGATCGTGGTCGTGGTGACCGACAACGGCGACGGAACGCTTTCGCCTGAGGTCACGTATCCGGCGGGTTCCAACTCCCTGGCGTTCCAAAACACGTATGACACGCATTCGGTGGGCGTGGAGTTCAGGGGCGCCAAGTGGCTGAGCCTGGAAGACGAGGCCCTCGGTCTGACGATTGCCGACATCGCCGACAAATACGAGTTCAAGATCGAGGCGGTGACCCCGGGTGCCCCCATGCCCACCGCGCGTGTGGCAAAGAATGGCCCTGCGGGCAACGTGACCTTCGGTAACGCCACCTACACCCTGGCCGATGCAGGCAAGACGTTCACCTACAAGGTGACTGAGACGGGCTCTGTTGCCGGTGTCGCAAATGACGCTGCGGCCCAGAGCGGCAAGACGTTCACCGTGACGATCGCCGACAACGGCGACGGCACGCTGAAGGCCACGACCAACCCGGCCGACGGCCCGATGTTCTCCTTCACCAACACATATGGTACGACCCCCGCGAGCTCCAGCCTGACGGCGGACGGCGGCTTCGCGATCGCCAAGACGTTGACAGGCCGTCCCATCACTGCGGATGAGTTCGAGTTCCAGCTTGCCATGCTCGACGGCACCGTTGTGGCATCGGCCAAGAACGATGCCAACGGCAAGGTCGAGTTGCCTGCGGTGACCTTCGATAAGCCGGGCACGTACCAGTACGTCCTTGCCGAGGTTTCCGGCGGCAAGAAGATCGACGGCGTGAGCTACGACAGAAGCGTGTACCTGGTGAGCGCGCTCGTGACCGACAAGCTCGACGGCACGCTGGCCGTGGCCTGGAGCGTTGACGGCGCAACGACGACGAGCGGTATCATGTTCGCGAACAAGTATGCGGTCGATCCCGCCTCCGCGAGCATCGTCGCCGGTAAGAAGCTCGACGGCCGCAATCTTGCCGCAGGCGAGTTCACCTTCGAGCTGAGCTACGGGCAGGGTGGCGATGCCAAGACCGTTACCGCCACCAATGACGCTGCCGGCAAGGTTGTATTTGACCCGATGACCTTTGACGCTGCGGGCGAATATCGCTTCAAGGTGCGCGAGGTTGCGGGCAAGGCCGAGGGCGTAACCTACGACAAGAAGGTGTACGAGGGCACGGTGACGGTCACTGACGATGGCAGGGGAAGCCTCGTGGCCGAGATCGCGTTCGATAACGGGGACGAGCCCCTGTTTATCAACGTGTACAAGAAGCCGGCCAGCCCCGATACCCCTGACAACCCCGGCGGTAACGACGGCGGGCATGACAGCGACGGCGGGCATGACGGCGACGGCGGGCATGACAGCGACGGCAAGCTGGTCAAGACGGGCGACTCGTTCAGCCCGATGATCCCCGGCGTGGTCGCCGCCACGGGCGCTCTCTGCGTCATCGCGGCGTTGGTGCTCCGAAAAAAGCGTCGTTAAGACGGGGTACGCGGGGCCGAACGCGGCGCCACATGAACGGTGTTGCGCATGCCATCGTGTCCGCAGATTGTGATAGATACCGGCCCGGGCCTCCCTCGTACCTGCAGGGAGGCCCGGGTTCTGCTATAGTTCTGAGCATTGTATATCTTAGGAGAACGAACCAAGCACATGCCCGATTCGAGTGACAGTTCCACGCCGCGACCTGGCATCGCGGCTGCCCCTGTTCCCATAGCGCGTGCCGACGCATCTTCGCGGGCGCAGCGCATCGCTCGGGCTGCCGGCTCAACGGCGCGCGAGGCCGCGAGCGCGGTCAAGCGCCATGCCCTCCCGCACTACACTCTCGGCGAGGAGATCGCCAACTCCGTCACGCACGGCATCGGCGCGGCGCTCTCAATTGCGGCGCTCGTCATCATGATCGTCAAGGCGGTCGTGGCCGGACAGCACCCCGCGTCCCTTGCATGTGCTCTGGTTTTCGGCATCACACTCATCCTCGAGTACCTCGCTTCCATGCTCTACCACGCCATCACCCCGCAGGCCGCCAAGCGCGTCTTCCGCGTGATCGACCATTGCGGCATCTACGTGCTCATCGCGGGCAGCTACACCCCGTTTTGCCTCATCACGCTCGCAAACGACGGCGGCCCCGCGCTGTTCTTTGCCGTGTGGGCCATCGCCATCATCGGCATCGCCCTCGAGTGCTTTATGCGCGAGCGTCAACCGCACTGGGTATGCGGCCTGGTCTACCTGCTGATGGGCTGGCTCGTCGTCTTTAAGTTGTCCGAGCTTGTGGCGCTGCTGAATCCCGTGGCGCTTGCCCTGCTCGCCGTCGGCGGCGTGTGCTACACCGTGGGCGTGCCGTTCTATATCGCCAAAAACGTGCGCTATCTGCACAGCGTGTTTCACCTGTGGGTGCTCGCCGGCAGCATCTTCCAGTTCATGGCGGTGATTCTCTTCGTAATCTAGCGATCGCGTCTGTGCCCGCGGACCCATCCAGGCGGCCACCGGGCGCAACTGCCCTATCCGTCACCAACGTTTTAACCTGACGTCCCGAATCTTGGAGGTTCGAGAAACTCCCGATGGACATTACCATCTCCCTTATCACCACCCTCGTTTTGACCCTCATCAACGGCTACTTCTCCATGTCGGAGATGGCGCTCACCACGGCCAAGCGCGCCGTGCTGGAGCACGAGGCCGAGGAAGGCGACAGGCGCGCCGAGCGTGCCATTAAGCTGGCTGCCGACTCCGACCAGCTGCTCGCCACCATCCAGGTCGCCATCACGCTCGTGGGATTCGCCTCGTCCGCCGTCGCCTCGACGAGCCTGTCCGACCCGCTCGCCACGTGGCTCATGAGTTTTGGCATCGCGCCGCTCTCCGCCATCGCGCGCGGCCTGGCGCCGGTCATCATCACCGTCGCGGTCGCCTTCGTGTCCATCGTGATTGGCGAGCTTGTGCCCAAGCGCATCGGCCTGGCCAATGCCGAGGGCGTGTCCAAGCAGGTCGTGGGGCCGTTGTCGTTTTTCCAAAAGATCGCCCGTCCGCTCGTGTGGCTGACTGGCGCTTGCTCCGATGGCCTAGCCCGCATCCTGCGCATCAAGAGCGCCGACGACCGTCAGAACGTCTCGGAAGAAGAGATTAAGTACATGGTCTCGGAGCAGGACGACCTGCTCGACGAGGAAAAGCGTATGATCCACGAGATCTTTGACTTGGGCGACACCGTTGCCCGCGAGGTCATGGTGCCGCGCGTGGACACCACCATGTGCGAGGATGACGAGACGGTCGCCAGCGTGCTGTCCACCATGCGCCAGACCGGCTTTAGCCGCATCCCCGTCTATCACGAGGACCCCGACAGCGTGGCGGGCATCGCGCATATCAAGGACCTGATTCAGCCCGCGCTCGACGGCGAGGGCGACCAGCCCATCGCCGGCTTTTTGCGCGACGCCACCTTTGTGCCCGACACCAAGGACATCCTGCCGCTGCTGTCCGAGATGCAGACCTCGCACGACCAGATCGTAGTGGTCGTGGACGAGTACGGTGGTACGGCCGGCATTATCACCATCGAGGACATCGTCGAGGAGATCGTGGGCGAGATCGAAGACGAGTTCGACCCCGACAACAAGTACCTCACGCGCCTTTCGCGCCGCGAGTGGCTTGTCGATGGGCGTTTTTCGTGCGATGACGCGATTGAGCTTGGTTGGCCGCTCGAGGAAAGCGATGATTATGAGACCATCGCCGGCTGGATTTTGGAGCTTTGCGACTCGGTGCCCGACATCGGAGAGGTGTTTGAGGTCGCGGGGTACAAGTTTAAGGTGCAGTCGATGCGTGGCCAGCGCATCTCGCTCATTCGCGTGATCGCTCCGGCCGAAACCGAAAAGAAGGATTCCGAGTCCTCGGCAGATAAGCCGGCGGCGTCGGGTGCGGGTTCTGCGAATCCGCACGACGGCGACGAGTAGGGCAAGGAAGAGTAGGGGAGAGTTATGGCAGGCCTGTTCAACATCCTTAAGGTCACCGTCAGCGAGGACAAGATCTGCGCGCATGTGCTGGTGAACCCCGGCATGCCACTGATGACCTCGGAGGATATCGAGGCCACGGCGCGCGCATCCTCAGTTGTAATGTTCGTCACCAGCCCTTCTTCATTGTGAGAAATCGCCAT
>OGXF01002552.1_pt1 | contig 9976 bp, 8 predicted proteins | sample 1576191 | NCBI WGS metagenome assembly OGXF01 (sample SAMEA3541545, study PRJEB24748) | human gut metagenome | biome: human gut; feature: human-associated habitat; material: faeces | place: China | collected 2012
TACACGTCCCGGACAGATGATGCGGATAGGAGGTTGCGAATGTTCCATAGCTCTTGCCTGTACGGAAGAGGTGTGAGTGCGAAGTACGATGTTCTTTTTCACATCTTCCTGATTGGCTTCGATGAAGAAAGTATCTTGCATATCACGTGCAGGATGGTCTTCGGCAAAATTCATGGCAGTGAATACGTGCAAGTCGTCTTCTATTTCGGGACCGTCGGCAATACTGAAGCCCAGCCGATGGAATATATCAATGATTTCATTCTTTACAATGCTCAGCGGGTGACGTGTTCCCAGTTCGATGGGATAAGCCGTACGGGTAAGATCCATTTCGGCTGCGCTGTTATCTTGGGTTTCGAAAGCTTCTTTCAATGAGGCGATACGCTCCTGAGCCTTGTTCTTCAGCTCGTTCAGTTTCATACCCACCTCTTTTTTCTGCTCGGCAGGTACGTTGCGGAAGTCTGCCATCAACTCATTAATCGCTCCTTTTTTGCTAAGATATTTAATGCGCAAGGCTTCCAATTCTTCCGCATTGGCTGCTTGCAAGCCTTCAATTTCCTGAAGTAATTGTTCTATTTTAGCTAACATAGTTTCTTCTTTATTTTTTAATGACCGCAAAGTTAGCGAATTAAACCCATATATTTTGCTGAAAACTAAAAAAAACGATATTTTTGCATCGATTTTTTCTAAATATAGAAAATGAGAAAACTTATAATCGGAGTTTGTCTGCTTATGCTGATAAGCTCCTGTGGAGGTGGGAAAAAGAAAATGGACCCCTTCGAGACGCTTACTGAGGAGATTGATTCGCTGACTGCAACCCCGGACACAACAGAAGCGATGGCTGCGGTAGAGGAAGAACCAATGGTTCCCGCTACGGCCGACGAAAGTTTTGCCGACTTTTTCTACAATTTTGCCAGTGATGAAAAATTACAATTGTCACGCATCGTGTTCCCTTTGCCGTATTATACAATGGAAAAGAAAGAGCACATTGAAAAGGAGCAATGGAAACACGATCCTTTATTCAGCCGGCAGGATGCCTATACAGTTCTGTTCGATAAGGCAGAAGATATGGAAATGGAGAAAGATACGGGTCTAACCAGTGTCAAGATAGAATGGATTTACTTGAAGAAGGGAAAAATCAAGCGGTACTATTTTGAGCGGCTGAAGGGGCTGTGGAAACTGGAAGCCATAGATTTTGCGGATATGCCGAGAGAGGATACCGGTAAGGAGGACTTCTTTGAGTTTTATGAACGTTTTGCCAATGATTCTGTTTTCCAGTTGTCTCGTTTGCACGAACCGTTGAAGTTTGTGACTGCTGATCCCGAAGACGAGTTTCAGATACTGGAAACGACTTTGGAGGCCGGGCAATGGTTCGCATTCCAGCCTGTATTGCCTCGTGAGAATCTGACTAATGTAAACTATGGCCAGAACGAGAATGTGCATTCCAATACGAAGGTGATTGAAATGAAAGGTTTTGGCAATGGATTTAATAATACGCTCTATTTTGAACGGCGCCACGGTTTGTGGAAACTGATGCAGTTTGAGGATCTGAGCGATTGATTTGATTGTAAATGAAGGAAATAAAAGACTACTCTCTGTTGCCTCATAATACATTTGGTATGGATGTGAAGGCATCTTTGTTTGTGGAATATGAATCGGTGACAGAGCTGCAATCCATCTTGTCGGATAAAAAACTGATGGCCGGTAACTGGTTGCATATCGGCGGAGGAAGCAATTTGCTTTTTAAAGGTGATTATGCAGGGACTGTCCTGCATTCGGCTATCCGGGGGTATGAGGTGGTTGCTGAAAACGAACAGGAAATAGAGGTAAGGGCAGGAGCCGGTGAGGTGTGGGATGATTTTGTGGCATATACCGTGAAGAACAGTTGGTATGGTGCTGAAAATCTGTCATTGATTCCCGGTGAAGTGGGTGCTTCTGCCGTTCAGAATATCGGTGCGTATGGTGTTGAGGCAAAAGATTTGATTGTAAGTGTGGAAACCGTCGAGGTGGAAACCGGCAGGAAACGGATTTTTACCAAAGAGGAATGCCGTTATGCTTATCGTGAAAGCATTTTCAAGAAAGATTTGAAAGGTAAATATATAGTGACTTACGTCACTTATCGTTTAAGTAAGCAGCCGGTTTTTAATCTGGAGTATGGAAATGTGCGTGGCGAATTGGAAAAGCGAGGAGGTGAGGTGGCATTGGAGAATGTAAGGAAGGTGATTATTGCCGTGCGTGAAGCCAAGTTGCCCGATCCCCGGGTGCAGGGAAATGCCGGAAGTTTCTTTATGAATCCGATTGTTCCACGCAGGCAGTTTGAAATAGTACAGCAACAGTATCCTGATATGCCACATTATGAAGTGGATGGCAATCGGGTGAAGATTCCTGCTGCATGGATGATAGACCGTTGCGGCTGGAAAGGCAAACAAATAGGGCGCGCGGGTGTTCATTCTAAACAGGCGTTGGTCTTGGTGAACTGTGGAGGCGCTACGGGAGATGAAGTGATTGCTCTTGCCAGACGGATACAGGAGTCTGTGCTTCAAAAGTTCGGGGTAGCTATCTCTCCCGAAGTGAATTTTATATAAAGTATAATATGAAGATTACAATACTAGGCAGCGGAACGTCTACGGGAGTACCCGAAATAGGGTGCAAATGTCCGGTATGTACCAGCAGCGATCCCCGGGACAACCGTTTGCGTTGTTCGGGACTGATAGAAACGGAAGGGCTCCGGATTCTGATAGATTGCGGTCCCGATTTCCGTGAACAGATGATACGGTTGAACGATTTCAAGCCGTTGGACGGTGTTTTGATTACTCACGAACACTATGACCATGTAGGAGGCTTGGATGATTTGCGTCCTTTCTGTCGTTTTCGCGATGTGCCGGTTTATGCCGAACAATATACGGCAGAGCGTTTACGCCAGCGTATTCCTTATTGTTTTGCCGAACATCTTTATCCGGGAGTTCCCCGTATTACATTAGAGGAAATTGTTCCCGATTCTCCTTTTATTATCGGCAATCCCGAAGGAAACAAAGTAGAGGTGACACCTCTTCGGGTAATGCACGGCAAACTGCCCATTTTGGGATACCGTATCGGCCGGATGGCATGGATTACCGATATGTTGACGATGCCTGGGGCTGAATATGATTTGCTGCAAGGACTGGATGTGTTGGTAATGAATGCATTGCGTCCTCAGCCTCACCATACCCACCAGAATTTGAAGGAGGCTTTGGACAATGCACAAAGAATAGGAGCCGGGGAAACCTATTTTATTCACATGAGTCATCATATAGGATTACATGCTGATGCTGAACGGTTATTGCCGCCGCATGTGCATTTTGCATACGATGGAATGAAAATTTGTTTATAAAGCCGGCTTCAACGAATACCGGCACAATCCGTTCAACCCGCATTCCGAACATTTCGGTGTCCGTGCCACACAAACATATCTTCCGTGTAAAATAAGCCAATGATGTGCGGTGGGCACAATCTCCTTCGGAATATACTTCATCAGATATTTCTCGGTAGCCAGCGGTGTGGTGCAGGTTTGAGGAACCAGCCCGATGCGGTGGCTCACGCGGAACACATGTGTATCTACCGCCATGGCCGCTTTATTGAATACTACACTTTGGATGACATTGGCTGTCTTGCGTCCCACTCCCGGCAGTTTGACCAGTTCTTCCAATGTTCCCGGTACTTCGCTATGAAAATCTTTCACCAGCATTTGCGCCATGCCCACCAGGTGTTTTGCCTTGTTGTTGGGATAACTTACACTCCGTATGTATTCATAAATCACTTCCGGCGTCGAAGCGGCCAATGCCTCAGGAGTCGGGAAATCCCGGTAAAGAGGAGGGGTGATCATATTTACCCGTTTGTCCGTGCATTGTGCACTCAGGATAACAGCTATCAATAACTCGAATGGGTTATTGTAATGAAGTTCGGTTTCGGCAACAGGCATCGCTTCTTGAAAATAAGCGATCACCTTGTTATAAAGTTCTTGTTTTTTCATCTTACCTTCTTTTTTCGGTTACAAATATAATTGATAAATCAATAGGGTAGAATTATTCGGGCAATTCATTTGTTTAGTTGAGTAAACTTCTTATATTTGCATAAATATATTAGATTTATGCAGCTTAACGTAAAGAATGAAACTTCTACATTGAAAGCTGTGGTGCTTGGACAACCCGGTTCCATAGGGAAGGTCCCCACGCTGGAAGAAACTTATGACGCCAAGTCATACGAGTCCGTATTGCATAACATATACCCCCATGAAGAAGATATTTTCAAAGAGATGAGATGCTTTGAAAGCGTATTGTTGAAATATGGGGTACAGGTCTATCGCCCGTGGACACTGGAGAATTGTAATCAGGTGTTTGCCCGTGATGTGGGGTTTGTGATTGACGACAAGATTATTGTTTCCAACATCATCCCCAACCGGGAGGATGAGAAGGAAGCCTACGAAGTGGTCTATAATCAGATAGCTTATAACAAGATTTTCAACCTTCCCGAAAAGGCGCACGTAGAGGGAGGTGATGTGGTGCTTTACAATAATATAGTGTTTGTAGGCCTTTATACCCAGCCCGATTACCCGCAGATGAAGACGGCACGTACCAACCGGTATGCTTTTTCCTTTCTGAAAGAAATCTGTCCGGGGAAGATATTCATCCCCTTGGAGCTGAAAAAACATAATACAGATCCACGTGCGGGGATTCTGCATCTGGATTGTACCTTTATGCCGGTAGGGAAAGGGCATGCGATTATTTATAAGGACGGATTTATGTATCCTCAGGATTATCATACTCTGCTCGATTTGTTCGGCAGGGAGAATGTATTTGAAATAACGCGGGAAGAGATGTACTATATGAATACGAATGTCTTTTCCATCTCTCCTGAGGTGGTGGTTTCTGAAAGGAACTTTATCCGCCTGAATACCTTTATGGAAGAGGTATGGGGAATGACGGTAGAGCGTGTACCTTATTATGAAATATCTAAGATGGGCGGACTGTTGCGCTGCTCCACCTTACCATTAATCCGAGAAAATGACTAAACAAACAACAAACCACATTTTGATGGTGGAACCCGTGGCCTTCGGGTTCAATGAAGAAACAGCGGCCAACAATTATTTCCAGCAGCGGACAGTTGCGGCAGGTGAGACAGTACAAGCTTGTGCCTTGAAGGAATTTCGGGGCATGGTGGATAAGTTGCGTGCAAACGGCATAGAGGTAATAGCAGTGCAGGATACCCCGATACCTCATACTCCGGATTCCATATTTCCGAACAACTGGGTGTCCTTTCACGACGACGGAACGGTGGTGCTGTATCCTATGTTTGCGGAAAACCGCAGGGCGGAAAGACGGGCGGATATCTTGCAGCGGATAGAGTCGGAGGGGTTCAGCATCCGTCGGAAGGTAGATTATACAGGTTTTGAAGAAGAAAATCGGTTCCTGGAGGGGACCGGGGGAATCATTCTGGACCGGGTGAACCGTTATGCATACGCGGCTTTGTCGCAACGGGTGGACGAAGCTTTATTGGGCCGGTTCTGCAAGGAGCAGAATTTTATTCCGGTGTCCTTTCATGCTTATCAGACTGTAAACGGACAACGTCTGCCCATTTATCATACCAATGTCATGATGTGTGTGGCGACAGATTATGCGGTCGTTTGTCTGGACAGCATCGACGACGTGGAAGAGCGTGAGCAGGTTTGTCACGTCTTGCGGCAGACAGGGAAAGAAATCATTGCCATCTCCGAGGAACAGATGCATCACTTTGCCGGAAATATGCTTCAGGTGGAGAACGGGAAAGGCGCATTGTTTCTAGTGATGTCTCAAAGTGCTTACGATTCGTTGGATGAAGGCCAGTTACAACGGCTGTCTAAGTATAACGCGTTGCTTCCCATGCCAATCCCTACCATTGAAACGCTGGGAGGAGGAAGTGCCCGTTGCATGATGGCGGAAATATTCTTGAAGAAAGAAAAACATTAAATGATAAAAAGCTTATGGATGCAAAATTATCGGCAGCTCAATTGATGGAGCTTGAGAACAAACATGGAGCACACAATTATCATCCTGTTCCTGTGGTATTGGATAAGGGAGAAGGTGTGTTTGTATGGGATGTGGAAGGAAAGAAATATTATGATTTCCTTTCCGCTTATTCGGCAGTGAACCAAGGACATTGTCATCCGCGTATTATCGATACGTTGGTAAAACAGGCGCGAAAGCTGACTTTGACTTCACGCGCTTTTTATAACAGCCAGTTGGGACGGTATGAAGAATTTGTCACCCGTTATTTCGGATATGACAAGGTTTTACCGATGAATACGGGAGCCGAGGCAGTAGAAACCGCATTGAAGCTTTGCCGCAAATGGGCGTATGAAGTAAAAAAGCTTCCCAAGGATACGGCGGAAATCGTTGTATGCCGGAATAATTTTCATGGGCGTACTACCACTATCGTTTCTTTCTCCATTGATCCGGACGCTTACAATAACTACGGACCTTTTACCCCCGGCTTTGTCGTGATTCCCTACAATGATGCCGAAGCATTGGCGAAAGTGCTGGACGAACATCCTCATGTGGCCGGATTCCTGGTTGAGCCCATTCAGGGAGAGGCAGGTGCTTATGTACCCGATGAGGGATATTTGAAAAAATGTTACGACTTGTGCCGTGCCCACAATGTACTTTTTATAGCCGATGAAGTGCAGACCGGCATTGCCCGTACAGGTAAATTGCTGGCTTGTGACTATGAGAATGTTCATCCGGATATCTTGATTTTGGGAAAGGCTTTATCGGGTGGGGCCTGTCCTGTTTCTGCGGTATTATCATGCAATGAAGTGATGGATGTTATCCGTCCGGGGCAACATGGCTCCACTTTTGGCGGAAATCCTATTGCTGCGGCAGTGGCTGTTACGGCGCTGGAGGTAGTACGGGACGAACAGTTGGCGGACAGGGCATACAGGTTGGGACTGATATTCCGGGAAGAGATGAGAAAACTGTGCGAAACATCTCGTGTGGCTTCTTTTGTCCGGGGCAAGGGATTGCTGAATGCGTTGATAATCAATAATGATGAAACGAAGGATTTGGCGTGGGAGATTTGCTTGAAATTGGCCGAAAACGGTTTGCTGGGATACGGACTGTTTTTTCAAATGCAGGCTCTTTTGATTCAGTCACTTGCGGCATTCCTTTTGCAAATCCCTCATATGGCCGAATCTCTTTTATCTCAAATTCCGGATATTGTTGTCTTAAATATTCAATTGTTCCCTCATTCTCTTCCGGATCAAATGTACAAGTAGAATAGAGCATCATTCCACCCGGTTTTAACATTCTTGCAGCCTGCGTGACAATACTTCTCTGAATCTTTGCAAAAAATTCCGGTCCATGTTCTTCCCAGGCTTTCACCATCTTTTTATCTTTTCGGAACATTCCTTCGCCGGAACATGGTGCATCGATCAAAATCTTGTCAAAATATTCCGTAAAATACTCTTCAATTTTACCTGGCTCCTCACTGAGCACAAGCACATTGCCGATGCCGAACACTTCAATATTTTTTAATAAGCCCTTTGCTCTGGAATTGCTGATGTCATTTGCCACAAGCACACCTTCCCCGCAAAGTTTTGCTCCAAGCTCAGTCGCCTTTCCTCCCGGTGCTGCACAGACATCCAGCACCTTATCCCCCGGTTCAATCGGAAGGCGGTTTGCCGGTGTCATGGCGCTAGGCTCCTGTAAGTAAAAAAGTCCGGCAAAATAATATGGATGCTTTGCCGGCTGCACGTGCTCTCCATCATAATAAAATCCATTCTCAATCCATGGTATCGGTTGAATCTCAAACGGACAAATCTTTTTAAATTCTTCCACACTGATTTTTTTTGTATTTACGCGGAGACCATAAAGTCTTTTCTCCTCATAACACTTTATATAATCATCAAACTCTGCTCCAAGCAGTTCTCTCATCTTTTTTTCAAACGCAATTGGTAAATTCATTTTTCATCCTCCATGTCAATTTCATATTATACCATAGCCATACTATTTTCTCCACAAATATTAGTCAGAATACGCACATTTCAGCTTATGCGGTTCCAGATACCGCATCACCCAATATGGATTGACACTCATTTCCTGACCGTTCGGATACACATAAATCCCCACATGCAGATGCACCGGAAATTTCCCTTTTGTACCTTCCTCTCCATAGCCTGTATCCCCCATGAATCCAATCACATCCCCGGCTTTCACTCGGTCTCCCTCTTTAATATCCGCATAGGAATCCAGATGTGCGTAATAAAAGTATCCACCGGAAGGCGCCAGAATACCGATACGGTATCCCCCTTTCGGAAGCCACCCTTTACTTTGTATGACACCGTCCGTCATGCTGACGACCGGATAATATCCTGGGACATCTTTTTTTGCCATCAAATCACATCCCTCATGTCCGCGTTTTCCACCATAGTTTCGTTCTTTCATCCATCCATTTTCAAAGACCACCGTTGCATCTTCATCCGTCGTTGATTCTGGTACCGGAAAATATTTCACATCATCCCAGATTGCCTGATTGATTTTCAGATAAGTATTCCATGCCTTTTTCTGTTCCCATGTCTTCTTTCGTTCGCAAAACGTTTTTTCTGTACATGTATACGGAAACGGTTGATAGCCAAACTTGCTTTCCAACAGATAGATTCCTGCCTGCATCCCTCTGCTTAGTCCATCACAAAAACTATTGATCATTTTTTCACCTAACTGCTGATCTCGAAATTCCATCTTCATAACTGTATTTTCATGCAACCGTTCCATTCTGCTTATCGACAGCAGTCTGCCAATCCATATTTCTGTAACAAAAGAAAATAGTAATACAAAAAGAAGTAATTGATATGCCTGTCTCTTTTTCACGACAAACTCCTTTTTGTATTACTATATGTTTTTCTTATCTTCAAATATGTATTGTTTTATTTACAATTTTTTAAAACTGCAAGCAGATAATCCCACATGCGCTGCACAGATGCAACTTCCAGTTTTTCATTCACAGAATGCACGTCAAACATATTTGGACCAAAAGATACGCAATCCAGTTCCGGAAGCTGTCCGGATAAGAGACCACATTCTAACCCTGCATGAATTGTAGCAACTACAGGAGCTTTTCCGAACATCTGCTCATAAGTATCGATCATGATCGGGCGAAGTTTTGAATCTGACTTGTACATCCATGCCGGATAGTCACAGGATACTTCTCCTTTTCCTCCTGTGAAAACAGCATACGCATTCAGCATCTCTTCGAGTTCTTTCTTTTTACTCTCCACAGAACTTCTCACCATAAAGATCAACTCGATACTATCCTCTTTTGTAGATACGATTCCAAGATTCAAAGAGCTCTCTACAAGTCCTTTCAATTCACGGCTCAATCCTTGCACTCCATATGGTGTAGAAATTAACAGGAATACAACTTTATCTGTTGTATCTGCTGTGCATACATTCAGTGTAGTTTCTTCAGAAAGTACAACTGAAATTTCCAAATTCGGCTCGTCTTTTCCAAATTCAGTTTTCACAGTTTCTGCAAGTTCTTCCACATATGCTTTGACGGCATCTTTCTGTGTTGTGTCCACTAAGATTTTTGCTTTCGATAACGGCGTGATAACATTGTCTTTTGTTCCGCCATTCATCTCAATCAGTGCATATGAAAATTGTGTTTTAAGACTGTTTAAAATTCTTCCGAGTACTTTGTTAGCATTTCCCCTTTGTTGATTGATCTCGATTCCAGAATGTCCGCCTCTCAATCCTCTCACAACGATCTCAGCCGCAACCCCTGTTTTTTCTTCTTTGGCCAGCGGAAGCGTAATCGTATGGCGGAAACCGCCTGCACATCCTGTCAGTAATGTTCCCTCTTCCTCGGAGTCAATATTGATCAGCATACGACCTTTTAATACAGAAAGATCGATTGCTCCTGCGCCACCCATTCCAACTTCTTCATCTGTGGTAAAGACTGCTTCAATCGGCGG
>OGXF01002554.1_pt1 | contig 9958 bp, 6 predicted proteins | sample 1576191 | NCBI WGS metagenome assembly OGXF01 (sample SAMEA3541545, study PRJEB24748) | human gut metagenome | biome: human gut; feature: human-associated habitat; material: faeces | place: China | collected 2012
CTTCTTGTATCTGTTATTACAAAATAATAGCGTATTTTTGCAAACTGCTAAACTGCGCTCATCGTGCCGCTCGTTGTTGCGATGCTGGCCGGTCTGGCGGTCGGTATGGTAAACGGTATCGGCGTTGCCATCGGCGATTTGCCCCCGTTTATTATGACACTCGGCTCGATGACGGCAGTTCGCGGTCTGGCTCTGCTTACCTCCAACGGCAAGCCGATTACCGGCATCAGCAAGGAATACAAGGCGGTCGCTGCCTCCTCTATCGCAGGCATCCCGATGCTGTCCGTCTTTCTTGTAATCGTTATCATCATCTGTGCATTCGTTCTGTCCAAAACGGTTTACGGACGGCGTGTTTACGCCTGCGGCGGCAATCTTCAGGCGGCCCGCGTTTCCGGCATCAACACCACTGCCATCCGCATTTCCACGTTCGCCATTGCCGGCCTGCTGGCTGGTCTGTGCGGCTTCCTGATGACCTCCCGCGTTACCATCGGCCAGCCGACCGCAGCTGAGAGCTACGAGATGGATGCCATCACGGCGTGCGTTGTCGGCGGCGTATCCATGACCGGCGGCGTGGGCAAGCCGTGGGGCGTTGTCATCGGCTGTCTGCTCATCACCGTTATTGCAAACGGTCTGGACATTATGGGCGTATCGTCCCACTGGCAGAAGATCGTCAAGGGCGTTATCATCGTGGTAGCTGTCCTGATCGACGTAAAGGGAAAGACCAAGAAAAACTGATTTTTGCTGATAAAGAGGCAGCGGGAGTGCTTAGCGCTCCCCTCTCCTCTTCATCATATTCACAACGTCTCTAAGGAGGAAAAAGAAAATGACAAAGAAGAGATTTCTCGCTATGCTGCTTACCGGTGCCATGACTCTGAGTCTAGCTGCCTGCGGCGGTACTTCCACCGGTTCGGATGCAGGCACCGATTCCGGTGCTGATTCCGGCAGCGATTCCTACAAGATCGCCCTCATCCAGCAGCACCAGACCAACGCATTCCAGATTGCCGTATCCGAGGCTGCTGAGGCCAAGGCTGACGAGCTGGGCGTTGACCTGACCATCCTGAGTGCTGATCAGGACGCTGCTACCCAGATCAGCCAGATTGAGCAGTGCGTATCCGAGGGCTATGATGCCATCCTGTTCGAGCCTGTTGATCCGGACGGTCTTGCCGATGCTGCAAAGTCCGCAGCTGATTCCGGCGTTGTTATGATCAACATCATCTCTGCCTGCACCGACTGGCAGAACAACGGCATCTCCGCTGTTTCCTACGGCAACAACGTAAAGGCCGGCGAAACCGAGATGGAGCAGGTTGCAAAGCTCCTCAACGGCAAGGGCAACATCGCTATCCTGACCGGTCCCTCCGGCGATGCAGGCGGTCTGCAGCGCATGGAAGGCTATGAGAACATTCTGAAGAACTATCCCGAGATCAAGCAGGTCGTTGCACCGGCTGACTGCCAGTGGGACACCGCAAGCGCTCAGTCTACCGTTGAGAGCTGGCTGTCCGCTTACGATCTGGACGCTATCGTTTGTGAGAACGACGGCATGGCAGTAGGCGCCGGCAACGCAGCAGGTGCAAACTCCGGTATCGTTATCGCAGGCGTTGACGGCACGCCGGACGGCTTCGAAGCTATTCAGGATGGCCGTATCTCCGGTACGGTTTCTCAGAACGGCGGCGCTATGGCTGCAAACGGCATCGAGGCTGCTGTTAAGCTGCTCAAGGGCGAAACTCTCGATACCACCGAGATCGTAACCGACAACACCTGGATCGACTCCAGCAACGTTAAGGATTACGAGTAATTTCTTGAAAATACTTTGCAAATCCTTGCAAACAGTGTTATTATGAATAAGAAAAAGGGAAAACGGTTACGTTTTCCCTTTTTCCTATCAACAAGCAAAATCTGTTTTCCTAAAATTACCTTCAAAGGGGAATATGTATGTTAAGGGTCGTACTGGCAGATGATGAAAAAAAGGTCCTGCTGCTGATGTGCAAGCTGATTGACTGGGAAAGTCTTGGCTTTGAGATTGTCGGCATGGCAAGCGACGGTATGCATGCGCTTGAGATGATACGCGACAAACAGCCGCATTTGCTCGTAACCGATATCCGGATGCCGGGCTTTGACGGCATTGATCTCATCCGTCAGGCAAAGCAGATACAGCCGGGACTGCATTTTATCGTTGTCAGCGGTTATGCCCAGTTTGAATATGCGCAGAACGCACTGAAATACGGTGTAGAGGGTTATCTGCTGAAGCCGCTCAAGGTGCAGGAGATGACCGATCTTCTCACCGGACTTAAGGGCAAGCTCAGCGAGCAGGCTACGATTGAGTACCGTTTGAAGAAAAGCGATGAGCGTGAACAGGAGCGTATCATTGACACGCTGATAGGCGAGATACACGGCGATGTCCGTACCTCCAGTGCGGTGCGGTCGTTCAATCTGGAATACGGTCTGCCATCCAACGGCTGTTATTTCGCCGCTATTGTCAAGCCGGATATTCCATCAGCATGGAAGAACCCGGATGGCGTGCACGCCATGATGAAGCACGCACTTGAAATCGTCCGGCAGGAGCTTGGACAGCTCAAATGCGGCTTTGCCGCAGCCATTCGAAGAGAAGGTGTCGCTGTTGCGGTCTATCTGCCGGAGTACCAGCCGGTCGAGGTCAAGCAATGCTTCACCAAAATACGTAAAGAAATAGAAAAGCAGCGCGATCTGTTCTGGGGCATCCGTGCAACAATCTGCCTTGGAAGCCGATGCTCCGCTGCCGATGCGCTTGGCGCTTCTATGCGCGAGGCGCTCTGGCTGTGTATCGATCGTCTGTGTCATACTCCGGTCTGGCGCGATGCGGAGACTGATATCCCTGATTTTCACGCGTATTACACGATGGACAGCAGCTGTAAGCGCCGTTTTCAGGAAGCCGCCGAATATCTGAACAAGGAGCAGTACATCGGTGAACTCGAGGACAGCTACCGCGATGTTATGTCCAGGCAGCCGCTTTGGGGAAAGATGCTGGAGGACTGGTTTCTTGAGATCCTCACGGCGATGCGTTACGGAATGCAGCGGAACGGCGAGACCGACAACAGCTTCTATCAGCGCATGATGGACGGCTTGTGGCAGGCCATCAACGCACAGGAGCTGTTCCGCTTGCTGCACGATGATATGTGTGGCGAAATAGATCGTCTGCGCAACGAGCGCATGCTGCGCGAGGCGCGTCCGATTACGGATGCCAAACGCTTTATTCAGCAGCACTATCAGGAGGCGCTGCGCCTTGAGGATGTAAGCAATGCGGTCGGCTTTAATGCAACATATTTTTCCGCCATGTTCAAAAAGGAGACCGGCCAGAATTTTATGGATTATTTAACTGAGCTGCGCATGAACAAGGCCAAGGAGCTGCTATGCAGTGATGAAAACTCTGTGCAGGACGTCGCTGATCAGATCGGCTACCGTGATTTGAAATATTTTTCGCGGCTCTTCAAGAAAACGACAGGCATCAGTCCTTCCGAATACAAAAAGCTTTACAGGTAGGTGTCGCTTATGTGGCTGACAACACAATGGAAACTGCGCCGGGCACTCTGCCGCTATCGCAGAGACGGCGATGTAGATGCCGTCCTCGGCGCAGACTGGAGCCGCTCACGCGAGATCTTTGCGTTCTTCCGGGAAATCGTAGATCGTCTGCACGGTGAGGAGATCACTCGCCTGCGGCAGAAGCAGGCCGAATATCTGGCATTGCAAAACCAGATCAACCCGCATTTTCTGTATAATGCACTCGAGGCTATCCGTTCGGACGCTCTGCTGGCGGATTGTGCGGATATTGCGGAAACCACCGAAGCGTTAGCTACGTTTTTTCGCTATACCATATCAAATGTACAGGAATATGTCACATTTTCGGATGAACTGGACAATGCGGAAAACTATTTCACCATCCAGCGCTGCCGCTTCGGCGACAAACTCGAAATGGAACTCGAAATGGAAAATGAAGATCTGCTTGAGGCGAGAATGCCGAAGCTCATTCTCCAGCCGCTCGTAGAAAACGCCGTCGTACATGGTCTGGAAGGCAAAATCGGACATGGCATCGTATATATCTCCATTGAAAACAGTGCCAATACATTGTTCCTGCGCGTAAAGGACAACGGAGTCGGCATGCCCGAGGAGCAGGTCATGCTGCTCAACGAGGAATTTGTCCATGGCAGCCCAGTCTCCGGCGATAAAAAACGCGGCGGAATCGCGCTGCGCAATGTTAACAGCCGTATTCGGCTGATGTTCGGCGAAGATTACGGTCTTCGCGTTTTCAGTGCAACGGGCATCGGTACGGAGTGCTGCGTCACGATGCCGCTGCTGATGCAGGGAGACTGACATGAAAGAAGAGCTTATTCGTATCGAGCATGGCTATTTTCACAGCGAGAGCGGGCAGTACCAGTTTGATGTTTCCATCGCACACGGTGAGTGTATCGGTGTTTATGTTGATGAACACCTTACCTCCGGTACTGCATATCTCGATATTTTCAAGGGGAAAACGGTGTTTACCGACGGTCGGGCATTCTGCTGCGAACAACGCATTGGCGCAACCGGTCTGGAGCGCTGGATTCGTCAGAATGCCATTGTGGTGGACAAATCTCGTTTTGCGAGCAAGGAACTGACCATGCGCGATTTTGTTCTCGCACTTGTTCGTACGAATCATCTTCGGCAGCGCTTCCCAAGCACCGAACGGCTGACATCACTCGCAGCGACTGACATGCTCCACCGGATGGGACTTAATCTGCCATGGAGTACGCGGCTTATCGACCTTTCCATGCTTGACTACTACCGTCTGTCAATTTTTCGTGCATGGTTCAACGGCTACAAGCTGCTTGTGCTCGACCGGCTGACCGAGACGCTGCGTCGCCAGGATCTTGCAAAGCTAATGGACTGCGTGCAGCTGCTGCTTCGCCACGGTACAGCGGTGTTCCTGTTTGACATGGATGAAGCATTCATGTTCCGATACGCGAGCCGCATCGATGTAATCCGCGACCGGCGTACATTTTTTAGATTGTATCCGGAGGAGTATGGTCCTCGTCTGTTTGAGCTGCTCGGCTGGGAGGGAGGCAGAGGCGTTAAACGCTTTGAGCACACTGCTATGACAGAAGGCGCCCCCGTGCTTTCTGTTCGGGATCTGCACTTTCCCGCATTGCCGCCGATGACGTTTGATATCAGGCGCGGCGAGATTGCTTTTCTGCGCGATGAAAACTACAACACCGGCCGCCGCCTGCATGAATGCTTTCTGGGCGATCGCGGCTGGACGAGCGGCTTTTTCCGGCTCAACGGCCGCCTGTACCAGCCCGGCGATCTCGGCCGCGTCATCGGCAGCGAGATCGGCATTCAGATTGAGCGGCCCGACCGCCCCGGCGGCGTGCTGTTCGACAACATGACCGCGCTCGACAATCTGTGCACCAGCCTTATCCCCAAGGCCGGACAGCATATCATCCGCAAAAAGATTGTATCCAGCATTTTATCCGAGGCTTTACGCTGGTTTCCGAAGGAAATGCTGCTGCAGCCACTGAGCAGCTGGTCCTACCCTGAACGGCTTCGGTTTTCGTATTATCGGTGGTATCTGCTTAATCCGCGCCTGCTTATCTGTTTTTTCCCGTTCGCCGGACAGGAGTCCACACATCACAAGATGATCATTGATCTGCTCGTACTGTGTGCTCAGCGCGGCATGGCTGTATGGATCATTTCCTCAGGCATCGATGCCATCTGTGAAAAAACGGATAATGAAGAATTTCTTCGCCGTCTGCACTATCTCAATAAATGATGAGACCGCAGTCGGTTTCGGGATAGAAACCGGAAAAATACTGAGATTGTCAAAAAAACAGGACTCCGAGGAGTCCTGTTTTTTCAGTTATAGCCTGATATCTGTGTTGTACTGCTTACTTGCCCTGATACATACGGTACAGGAACGTGACGATCTGTGCACGGGTGCAGCTGCTGTCCGGGCCGAACAGGCTGCTGCTGATACCGTTGGTAATGCCATTGTCAACCGCCCACTTGACCGCACTTGCGTAATATGCGTTCGCGTCTACATCAGCGAAATTGCTGTTGCCGGAAGCGGTATTTGCCTTGGCTGCGCGAGACAGGAACGTTACGCCGTGTGCTCTCGTGCAGATGGTGCCGGGTGCAAACGTTGTATCGCTCGTGCCCTCGGTAATGCCATTCTCAACCGCCCACGCAACCGCCCTAGCGTAGTATGCATCTGCCGGAACATCCGCGAAGCTGCTCAGCGCCTTCGGTTCAGGCGAACCTGCCGCGCGCCACAGGAAGGTTACAATCTGCGCTCTGGTGCAGGCAGCGTTCGGAGCGAACAGCGTGTCGCTCATACCGCCGGTAATGCCCTTCTGCGCCGCCCAGAGGACTGCGTCATAGTAGTAATCCTCCGCGTGAACGTCGGTGAAGAAGTTGAGCATGGTGTTGTCATCCATAAAGACTGCCTTCACCGTGACCTTGCCGGCCGGCATGACGAAGGTGTACCTGCCGCCGCCCTTGTCGGTCAGTTCGAGCGCCTTGCCGTCCTTGTCCAGCGCGGTCAGGCTTTCGAGGACGTAGCCCTTGTCGGGTGCTGCCGTGATGGTCACGGTGTCGCCCTTGGACGCAGACTCGGGAGATACGGTGACAGTGCCGTGCTTTACATCATCTACAGATACCGAATAGCTGGGTGCGGAGAAGCCGCCGCCTCCTCCGCCACCACCGCCGCCGGACGAGCCGCCGCCGGAGGTGGAGTCTGTGATGCGAATGATAATCTTCTTTTCCACGATCACATTGGTGTCTGCGTTGACCGCAGCACAGATCAGGGTCATCGTGCCATCCTGATCACCAAAGCTGAGTGTATTTCCGCTGATAACGGCGTGCGTATCATTCTTTTCCAGCGTCCATCGTACAGAAGCCGGATAGGCCGCCAGCTCTTCCGGAGTAAAGGCCTTGCCGAACTGATCGAGCGTCGTTACCTTAACTGCAGACAGATCCAGCATAGTGTTTTTCCGAACGGACGACGGAATGCCGTCTGCGGTGATCGCAGTCAGCCGTCTCGGGGCATTGACCGTCAGCGTAATGTGGTTACTCTCGATGTCGCCGGAACGGGCATAGATCTCGGTAGAATCTTCTTTCAGTGCCTTGAGTGTTCCGTTTTCGAGCGAAACCACATCCGGCTTGGAGGTAACCCATTCAAAGCTGCCGCCGGTCATTTCTCTGCCATACTGATCGTAGCCGGCAGCGGTAAACTGATCTGTAAGAACCGCATTTTCATCCAGCCGCAGGACAAAACCGTCCTTCATGTCGGCGCGGATTGTCTTGAGGGTCGGCTGCTGCTCGACCTTAACAACGACATTCTTTGCAGTCTTGCCGGCAGAGGCAGAGGAGGCTTCCAGAATCACATCCGCATAGGAGGCATCCGGGACACTGCCAACCGCAACGAGCAGTTTTCCGTTTTCAATCGTGGCATTGGTCTGATTGGTGTCTGCCAGCGTCCACTCGATGTCCGACGGAATTCCACAGGGATTGCCGTGCTGATCGCGCGCCAGCAGCGGAATGCGGGACAGATCATACTCTGCGCCCTCTACTGCGGCGGGAGCGCCGTCATTATAATACAGCTCATTCAGATACGGCTTTGCCGTCACCTGTACGGGCAGCGGCTGTGCCGTCCGATAGACCGTTTCGCTCTGCTCGTCCTGTCCGATCGGATAATACAGGGTAACCGTATCCGTGCCGACTACAAGACCGGTGATTACGCTGCCGCTGATTTCGGCATAGCCCTTGTCCGTGGCAAGCCGCCACTCGAACAGGCCATCGTCAAGCGTCATGTCCTCGCCATACTGATCCTTGGCCTCCACATTGAGCGTGTTCAGGTCAAAGGTGTTCGCCGTATCATCATTATAGATGAGATTGGGAATCGTGCCGTTCACGGTCAGCGTATCGAGCTGCCGTTCGGGCAGAACCTGCAGCGGTACACGGTTGGATTCCGTGCCGTTCACTACGGCATAAACCTGATAGGTTCCCGGTGCGGTAAACTCGATGCTGCCCGTGGTTTCGTCAACCGTAATGTCATCGTTTGCTTCTGCATACCACTTGACCTTGCCGGTTACATCAAAATCGTTGCCGTCCTCGTCCTTAGCGGTCACGGTCAGACTCGAAACATCGGCGGTGTTGCTGCCGTCGTTGAAGTAGAACGGCTCAAAGCTGCCCTCTACCGTAACCGAGGAAAGCACAACGGGCAGGATGGTCAGTTCAATCCGCTCGCTGTTGAAATTATCCGTTGTTTCGATCGTATCCTTCGGCTGATAGCGCAGGAACAGCTGTGCCCCGTCATTCGGCTTGAGCGCATTGAGAACAGGGTAGCCATTGCGGTTTGTCGTGACCTCGGCGTACTCCGAAGCGTCGTTCAGACCTTCGTTCACAACCGTCCATTCGCCGCTCAGGCGGGGATTGAAGCCGTACCAGTCCACGTCGTGTTCGTTTTTCGCCTCGACCTTGATGCTGTCCAGACGCAGGCTTTGCTGCTCGTACAGAGAAACCTGTTCAGTATCAAGCACCAGACGATCGAGCGCATAGATCGGGTACACCCTCTGCGGGGTGATGACGGTGTTCTTGGAGGTGTAATGGAACGAACCGAAGTACGGCGCGACCGGCTGACCGGAGCACAGCTGATCGGCTGCCGTCTTGAATTCGCCCTGATACAGGGTAATCATGTCCAGCTTGTCGGGGTCGTAGCCGGAGACATTCCGGTTTTCGATGCGGGCATCCAGATCCTCGATCGCACTTCTGCCGTTCCGGCCGAAGGTATACACGCCGCTCTTGCGGCCGTCGCCCTTGTAGCTGTACCATTTATGTCCCTGGCTTTTGCCATCCAGATAGCAGCCGGTGACATAAATCAGCATGGTCTTATACTTGATGCGCACTGCACCGGTATATGGAATGGTCGTTTGCAGGTCGGTCACATCGACATTGATGTCGAGACCCGTATGCGCCGGCAGCGGTACGGAGATGGTATCCGTAATGGACTGCGCGTAGGACTCCTCCTTGCTGCTCTCGTAGGTCTTTTCCATGCCATAGGAGTAGGAAAAGCTCTGCTCGACCTTGGCGGTGGGCGAAAGCGCGGCCAGAACGGGCACGCTGAATTCGACGCCTACCGTGGTCTCCTCGGTCCAGTTCTGCGAATAGGTATTGGAGACCGTGGTCGAGGTCGTAGTGCTCTTTTCATAGGTATAGCTCTTCTCGACCGTGTTTTCGAAGTCGTTGCGGTTTTCCGCCGTCACCTTGTAGCTGTCCGAGCTGCCGCCCAGATTAAACTGGTAGCCCTTCTGCTCGAGCGACGCCGTTGTGTCGTCCGCCGCGATGGAGGGCGTCTCAAACCGGTCCGCAATGCCTTGAATTTCGAAGTCGTAGAACGCCTGCACATAGTAGCCGTAGCCGGTGCCGTGGTAGCCGTTGTACTGGCCAGACTGAGAGGAATATCCCTGGGTTTCATAAGTGGAGGCATAAAATACGGGAAATTCCCCTTCCGGCAGCTTGTCGATGACTCCGGAGCCATCCCGAAGACCGGAATTGTCAACCGCCTTAGTTACTGCATCACGCAGACCCTTGTCGGTGTATTTCAGATTGTCTGCGCTGTAGCTGTCCGCTGTAAAGTCCTTGTAATCAAAGTATTTTCTGCCTACATCGTCATCCGCATAAAACTGTGCAGGCAGAATATCGTTCGCAATAGCCGCCCACTGCTCCGCAAATTTGGGATTCTGGATCATCTCCTGCAAAATCTGCTCCTGTGTGCCCGGCAGATTGTAGGTGTCTGAGGCATCAAAGATCTCCCAGTCGTTTTCTGTCGTCACCGCCGCCCCGGCTGTCGGGGGCATCACCCCTATACATATCGTCAGCGCCAGCAGTCCGCACAAACCCCGCCGTCGTATCATCTGCTTTTTACTCATACCATTTTCCTCCTTTTCTGTGGTGT
>OGXF01002557.1_pt1 | contig 9943 bp, 6 predicted proteins | sample 1576191 | NCBI WGS metagenome assembly OGXF01 (sample SAMEA3541545, study PRJEB24748) | human gut metagenome | biome: human gut; feature: human-associated habitat; material: faeces | place: China | collected 2012
CGCCGATCTCACCATCATGGAGGAGGGCAGCGAGCTGCTCAAGCGCATCCGGGAGCCGCAGAATTTTAAAAATGGAAAAATGCGATATTGCGGAACACCACTGAAATATTCTTTTTCCGAGTGTGGACAGAAAAAGTCAGTGACGGTTGTGGAACTGAAAGAAAAAGGAACAACAGAGATCCGGGAGATCAGTCTTTTACCGCTCCGGGATCTGAGGAGTATCAGGGGGAGTTATCTGGAAGTTTCTTCCAGGGAATTTTATGAAGATACCAATACAGAAGATTATGTCAGGATGATTCTTACGGATGAAGATGATGTTGTCGATGGAATGCAGAAGTTGCGGACGATCTATCCAAACCTCATGCAATTAGAATATGATAATCAGAGGACAAGAGAAGCAAAAGAGATCACAGAGGCACAGGTGGCAGAAGAGAAAAGTGAGCTGGAATACTTTGAAGAATTTTTTGAACTTCAGAATAACCATCCCATGTTACAGGAACAGAGAGAGTTTGTCAGTGGACTGATCGAGAAACTGAAGGAGAATGAACTATGAAAGGAGAGATCAGATGAAACCTGAGAAACTGGTCATCAGTGCATTTGGACCATATGCAGACAGGACAGAGATTGATTTTACAAAGCTCGGGGGACAGGGAATCTATCTGATCACCGGGGATACAGGGGCAGGAAAAACGACAATTTTTGATGCGATCACCTTTGCCCTGTACGGGGAGGCAAGTGGTCAGGTCAGAGATTCAGCCATGTTCCGCAGTAAGTATGCTGCGGAAGAGATGGAAACGTATGTGGAGTTTCTTTTCTCGTGGCGTGGAAAATCTTATCAGGTGATACGAAATCCTGAATATCTGGCACGAAAAAAGAGAGGAACCGGGTATACAGTCAGAAAATCCGATGCTGCCCTGATCTACCCGGATGAACGTCAGCCGGTGACGAAATCGAAAGAAGTTACCAAAGCGATAACGGAACTTCTGGGACTGGATTACCGGCAGTTCACGCAGATTGCCATGATCGCACAGGGAGATTTCCAAAAGCTTTTGCTGGCAGGAACGGCACAGCGTGGGGAGATCTTCCGGCAGTTGTTTCATACGGAGTTGTATCAGAGTCTTCAGTTGAAACTGAAAGATGCGGTGAAAATGCAATGGAAGCAGTATGATGAGCTGAGAAGAAGCATCAGCCAGTATCTTAACGGAATCCGTTACGGACAGGAAGCAGAAGAACTTATGGGAAAACTGAATGAGATGAAAAAGTCCGGGTTTGAGGGAAGAGTTGTGGAAGGACTGGAGCTGTTACTGGAAGTGACGGAGAGAGAAAAAGAAGTTCTGACGCAGCTTGAACGGAAAGAAAAAGTGCTGGAAGAAAGCATTTCGGAGGCAGAAAAGAAACTGCAGAAATGTATGCAGAAAAGGGAACTGGAGTTTTCTCTGCGGTTGCAGGAAGAGCAGAGAGAACCGCTCCTGCAGGCGACCGGGAAAGCAGAAGAAGAGCGGAAAAAGAATCCGGAACTGCAAAGGAAGGCGGAAGAGCTGGAAGGAGAGATCCGTAAAATCCGGGAACGGATGGAAAGAATCCTGATGATTGAATCACTGAGGCAGAAAGCGGAAAAGCTGGGAGAAGAACTGGAAAAAGTGCAGAAAAAGTGTCAGGAGCATACTGCACAAAAAGAGCAGCTTCAAAGAGAACTGGAGAGTTTTGGATCTTTGGAGGCAGTAAGGGAGAAATACAGTGGACTGTTTGAAAATCTGCAGGAACAGGCAGACCGGCTGGAATCTGCAAAAGCTGCATATGGCAGGAGATTGGAAAAGGAAGCTGCACTGGCAGAAAAAATGGAGCAGTTGAAGGAAGAACTGGATAACCGGAGGAAAATGCTCCAAAAAATAGGAGATGAGATAGAAAAATCCGGGGATGCCGGAGAGATCCGGCTGAGTCTGTATCAGAAAAAGAATAATCTGACCGTACAGTTGAATCAGGCAGACCGGCTGATCGAGGCGAAAGAAGAACAAAGCTCGTTGCAGAAAAAGCTGGAGTTTACAACCGGGCGTTATCTGAAAGAAAGAGAATATTATCTTCCGGTAAAAGAAGCATACGAAAGAGAGTTTCGTCTGTTCCTGGATACGCAGGCAGGGATTCTTGCAGAAGGGCTGAAAGAAGGAATGGCGTGTCCGGTCTGTGGTTCAGTTCATCATCCGGCTCTTGCAGAAAAATGTGGCGAGGAAATTTCCAAAGAAAGCGTAGATCAGAAGAAGGCGGCAGCGGATGAGGCAGAAAAAAATGTCAGAAATTGCAGTGCAATGGCAGGCAGCCTGAAAGAACAACTGGAGCAACTGAAGAAAAAAGCAGAGCAGATGGAAAAAGATGCAGGCTATCATCTGGAAGATGCAGAGCGGGTAAAAGAACGGCTGCAGAAAGAAATCAGAAACTGTGGAGAGGAACTGGAAAAAGCAGAGGAGGCACTTGTTCAGAGAGAAAAGCTTACGAAGGCAGAAGAACAGAAAAAAGTAGAACAGCTTCAGGTAGAACAGTTACTTCATGAGCAGGAAAAAAAGATGGCAGAAGTCCAGGCACAGAAGAACGGTGAAAAAGAAAGCCTCTGTCAGATCCTTATGAAACTGGCAGAAAATGAGAAGAGTGAATCTGACTCACTGAAAAATAAAGAAATTCAGGAACTGGCTCTATGGGGAATGGAACTGCTAAAATCCCGCATGGAAGAAACCATAGAAGGAAAATCTGCTGTAGAACAGAAGATCCAAAGACGGGAGAATCTGAAAAAAGAAGAAGAGCGACTCCGGGTGATCGTGGAGCAGGAGAAAGAAAAGACTGTGCAGCTTCAGGCAGAAAGAAAATCTGTAGAAGAACGGATCAACGAAGAGCAGGAAAAGAACGGATCCGAGAATGAAAGAGAAGAAATCTTAAAGGAGCAGATCCTACAGAAGCAGGAAGAACAGAAAAAGCTGAAAGCTCTACAGCAGAAAAACCAGCAGGAATATGAGCAGATTCTGCAGAAAAAAGCAGAAAATGAGGCCACGATTCAGACAATCCGGGTACAGCTTGAACAACTGGAAGATGTAAATGAAGAAGAAATCCTGAAAGAGAAAAGCCGGATGACAGAAGAAAAAAGCCAGATGGCAGAAGAAAAAAAAGAACTTTATGTCAGGTATTCAGGAAACCGGGAAATCTATGATAAAGTTAATGTACAGAGAGATCTGCTGGAAGAAGTAGAAAAGAAGTATGTATGGATGAAGTCACTTGCCGATACGGCAGGCGGCAATCTGAATGGCAAGCAGAAAGTAGAACTGGAGACCTATATTCAGATGGCATATTTTGACCGGATTTTACGACGTGCAAATCTGCGTTTCATGACAATGAGCAGTGGACAGTATGAGTTAAAAAGACAGAAAGCACCGGAAGATAAAAAAGGAAAATCCGGTCTGGAATTAAATGTGATCGATCACTACAACGGCAGTGAGCGGAGTGTTAAAACCCTGTCCGGTGGAGAGTCATTCCAGGCATCTCTGTCGCTGGCACTGGGGCTGTCAGATGAAATCCAGGCCAATGCGGGAGGAATCTGCCTGGAGGCAATGTTCGTGGATGAAGGTTTCGGTTCTCTGGATGAGGAAGCACTGGAGCAGGCAATCAAGGCATTGGGAAATCTGACGCAGGGAAACCGCAGTGTGGGGATCATTTCTCATGTGGCTGAACTGAAAGAACGGATCGAAAATAAGATAATCGTGACGAAAGAGCGGGGCGGAGAAAAATTAGGCAGCAGGATTGAAATTATATAATTTCATGCTTTAACTCGGAAAAGTATTATGATATACTTAAGAGAAGCGAATGCTTAAAAAGGAGGTACAAAGGAATGATATGGGCAAAGGAAGAAACTCTGCCAAGAGAAGAGATCGAAAAGATCCAGTTAGATAAGCTGAAGACGACTGTCAGCTATATTTACGACAGAGTAAAACCTTATCGTGATAAGATGGATGCAGCCGGAGTGAAACCGGAAGATATTCAGACGCTGGAAGACCTGAAAAAGCTGCCTTTTACATATAAAGCAGATTTTCGAGATCATTATCCGGATGGACTTTTTGCGGTAGATAAAAAGGAAATCGTGCGTTATCATGCAAGTTCAGGAACAACCGGCAAGCCAACTGTGGTCGGATATACAAGAAATGATCTGGATATCTGGCTGAATAATGTGGCAAGACTGGCCTGTATGGGCGGTGCCACTGCGGATGATGTGGCACAGATCTCATTTGGATACGGTACATTTACAGGAGCACTGGGGCTTCATGGTGGACTGGAAAAGATCGGAGCGGCGGTGATCCCGATGTCTTCGGGCAATACAAATAAGCAGATCATGTTCCTTCAGGATATGGGGGTGACCCTTCTTGTGGCAACGCCATCGTATGCACTGCATTTAGGAGAAGAACTGCGTCACCGGGGAATTGATCCTTCTAAGGATCTGAAGATCCATATCGGTTTGTTCGGCGGGGAAGGCATGACAGAGCCGATGCGTGATGAGATGCATAAAGTCTGGGGCGATCAGTTTGTCTGTACCCAGAATTATGGTATGAGTGAGCTTTGCGGACCGGGAGTTGCAGGGGAATGTACGGAGCTTTGTGGTATGCATATTAACGAAGACTGGTTTATCCCGGAAGTCATTGATCCTGAGACTGAGGAGGTTCTTCCACCGGGAGAACTTGGGGAACTGGTAGTGACCTGCCTTGGAAAAGAAGCACTTCCGCTTGTAAGATACCGCACAGGAGATCTGACAAGACTGATGTACGAACCGTGTAAATGTGGAAGAACGACAGTCAGGATGGAGAATCTTTCAGGACGTGCCGATGATATGCTTGTGATCCGCGGTGTGAATGTATTCCCGGGACAGATCGAGGAAGTTCTGTTCAAGATTGATGAGATCGGACCACATTATGAAATTCTGGTAGAGCGTAAGAACCGTCTGGATGTGATGACTATCACGGTAGAACTGATCGATGACCGTCTTCTGGACAGTTACGGACAGTTGAGCGAACTGGAGAACCGGATCAAGACAAGATTAAAGTCCCAGCTTGGACTTGCAACACAGATCCGGCTGGTTGCACCGAACTCTCTGCAGCGGTTTGAGGGAAAAGCAAAACGTGTGACAGATTTACGAAAGGATGGACTGTAAAATGGCAGAAAAAGTAATTATGCTCGGAAATGAAGCAATTGCCCGCGGAGCATACGAGGCGGGAGTAAAAGTTTCTTCCGCATATCCTGGAACTCCGAGTACTGAGATCAGTGAATACCTTGTCCAGTACAGGGATGATGTATATGAAGAATGGGCACCGAACGAGAAGGTTGCTACAGAGGTAGCGGTAGGTGCAAGCATCGCAGGTGTGCGTTCCATGGCCTGTATGAAGCATGTAGGACTGAATGTGGCAGCAGATCCGCTCTATTCAGTATCTTATATGGGAGTAAATGGTGGACTTGTTCTTGTTGTTGCGGATGATCCGGGACTTTACAGCTCTCAGAACGAGCAGGATACAAGAATGGTTGCAAGGGCAGCACAGATCCCGGTTATCGAACCTTCGGACAGTGCAGAGGCAAAAGATTTCTTTAAGGCAGCTTTTGAACTCAGTGAGAAATTCGACCGTCCGTTTATTTTCAGAACGACAACGAGACTGGCACATTCACAGGGGCTGGTTGAGCTTTGTGAGCGTGAAAATATAGAAGATAAGGAATATATAAAGAATATTCAGAAAAATGTCATGATGCCGGGAAATGCAAAGCAGAGACATATTGAGATCGAACGTCTGAACAGGGAACTGGCAGAGGCAGCCAATACCCTTCCGATTAACAGAGTTGAGATGAACGATACCAAGATCGGAGTTATTACCAGTGGAATCCCATATCAGTATGTAAAAGAAGCATTGCCGGAGGCATCTGTACTGAAGCTGGGAATGGTGAATCCGCTTCCGAGAAAGCTGATCGAAGATTTTGCAGAAAAAGTCGATACACTCTATATTGTAGAGGAACTGGATCCGGTGATCGAGACGCAGGTAAAATCCTGGGGAATCCAGGCGATTGGCAAGGAAATCTTCACAGTACAGGGAGAATACAGTGCCAATATGCTCCGTAAAGCGATCCTGAAGCAGGAACTGGAACTGAAAGAGCCTGCAAAAGCACCGGGAAGACCGCCAATCCTCTGTCCGGGATGTCCGCACAGAAGTGTATTCTTTGTCCTGAACCGTCTGAAAATGCATGCAGCAGGTGATATCGGATGTTATACATTAGGTGCAGTTGCACCGCTGAGTGTCATCGATACAACGATGTGTATGGGATCAAGTATTTCCACACTTCATGGAATGGAGAAGGCAAAAGGAAAAGAGTATATCAAGAACTGGGTTGCCGTGATCGGTGATTCTACTTTCATGCATACAGGTGTTAATTCACTGATGAATATGGTTTACAACAAAGCGACCGGAACAGTGATCATCATGGATAATTCCACGACAGGAATGACCGGACATCAGGATCACTCCGCAACCGGAAAGACATTGCAGGGAGATCCGACTTATGCCATTGATATTCCGGAATTATGTCATGCAGTCGGAGTGAAGCATGTCAATGTAGTGAATGCATTTGATATCGAATTGCTTCAGAAGACGATTAAAGAAGAAGTGGCAAGGGATGAAGTATCTGTTATCATCACAAAGACTCCTTGTGTTCTGCTTGACAAGAGAAAGAAGCCATTGTATATGGCACATGAAGATCAGTGTAAGAAATGCGGTCTCTGCATGAAACCGGGATGTCCGGCCATGACAAAGAATGCAGACGGAAGTGTTCATATTGATGATACGATGTGTACCGGATGCGGACTGTGCGAAAAACTGTGTAAATTTAACGTGATAGAACTTGTAAAGGAGGGTGAATAAGATGGCAGTAAAAAATATTATGATCGTCGGTGTCGGTGGACAGGGAACCCTTCTTACGAGCAGAATCCTCGGAGGTCTGACGATCGCAGGTGGATATGACGTCAAACTTTCGGAAGTACACGGTATGGCACAGAGAGGCGGAAGTGTTGTAACATTTGTCCGCTATGGCGACAAGGTCGCAGAGCCGATCGTAGAAGAGGGACAGGCAGATGTTCTGATCGCATTTGAGAGACTGGAGGCACTCCGTTATGCACATTTCCTGAAAAAGGATGGTGTGCTGATTGTGAATGACTGGAGGATTGATCCGATGCCGGTGGTGATCGGAAATGCAGAATATCCGGATCATATCATTGAGGATCTGGAAAAGGAATACAAAGTTTATAAAGTAGATGCCACAGAAGAATCCAGAAAGCTGGGTAATCCTCGTGTCTTTAATCTGATCGTCCTTGGAATTGCCGCACAGCATATGGATTTCACAAAAGAACAGTGGTATGAAGTAATTGAAAAGACTGTACCTCCGAAGACGATTGAGATCAATAAAAAAGCATTTGAGGTTGGATTTAATCTTTAAATATATATGCAGGGAAAGGAGAAAAAAAGATGATCAGACAGCTTTCAGTATTTGTGGAAAACGAGCCGGGGAGTATGATGAGAGTGACTTCTGTACTGACAGAAAGCCATATTAATATCCGTGCGATCTCCACATTTGATACACCGGAATTTGGGATCATGCGTCTGGTAGTAGATGAGCCGGAGTGTGCAAAAGAAAGTCTGACAGCAAAAGGGTTTGTTACAAGGATCACGGAAGTAGTCGGGGCTGAGCTTAAGGATGAAAAAGGCAACCTGAACCGGATGCTTACGATCCTTGCAGATGGAGAGATCAATGTAAATTATATTTATTCGTTTGTGATCCGCGAGGGAAAAGCACCGGTGATCGTATTCCATACGGATGATTTTGACAAGGCACAGAAAGTCCTGGAGAAGGCAGATGTGAAACTGGTAGAGGAAGAAGATTTATAGAAAAAGGAGAAGCGAAGATGGCGGCAGTATCATTAGAAAATTGGGAAGAACGGATCCGGGATCCCAAAGTGGAATGTATGAGCAGTGACGAGATGGCAGCACTGCAGAGCAAGCGTCTTGTAGATGTGGTAAAAAGAGTATATGACCATGTGGATTTTTACCATAAAAAAATGAAAGAGACCGGAGTAGAACCGGGCGATATCCGTTCTATTGAAGATATCAACAAGCTTCCTTTTACTACGAAGGAAGACCTGAGAGCCAATTATCCATTCGGACTTCTTGCAATTCCGCAGTCGGATGTGGTACGTGTGCAGGGAACTTCCGGTACTACCGGAAAACTGACGATCGCACCGTATTCACAGAAAGATGTGGAAGTATGGGGAGAATGTGTGGCAAGATGTCTGACGATGGCAGGACTTACAAAAGATGATATTCTGCACGTATGCTATGGATATGGACTTTTTACCGGTGGTCTTGGACTGGATTTTGGGGCAAGAGCGTTAGGTGCAATGACGATCCCGATGTCAGCAGGAAATACCAAGCGTCAGATGATGGTCATGGAAGACCTTGGAGCAACTGCATTTGCATGTACTCCATCTTATGCACTTTATCTTGCTGAGTCCATTCAGGAAGCTGGACTGACAGACCGGCTGAAGATCAGGGCAGGAATCCACGGAGCAGAACCATGGACAGAAGAGATGCGTAAAAAAATTGAAAATATTCTTCATATCAACTGCTTTGATATTTATGGATTATGTGAGATTACCGGACCGGGTGTGGCAATGGATTGTATCCATCATGCAGGACTTCATGTCAATGCGGATCATTTCTATCCTGAAGTATTGAACCCTGCAACGAATGAAGCGTGTGCAGACGGGGAAACCGGAGAGCTTGTCTTTACAACGTTATCCAAAGAAGCAATGCCGCTTCTGCGTTACCGCACGAAAGATCTGACCAGCATTGACCACAGTCGTTGTGCCTGCGGAAGAACAACTCCGAGAATTTCCAAGTTCACTGGAAGAACAGACGATATGAAGGTGATCCGTGGAGTCAATGTATTCCCGACCCAGGTTGAGACAGCACTGCTTAGTATGGGTGGTGCGGTAGCTCCACATTATATGATGATCGTAGACAGAGAGGATAATCTGGATGTACTTACCGTTATGGTGGAAGTAGATGAGAGCATGTTCTCAGATGAGATCCGTAAACTGGATGCACTGAGAGATAAGATCGCAGCAATTCTGAAGACAGCACTTGGAGTGTCTGTCAGAGTGAAACTGGTTGAGCCGAAATCGATCCAGAGAAGCGAAGGAAAAGCAGTTCGTGTGATCGACAACAGGAATCTGTAGAAAGGGGAAAGGAAGAATGGGAATTACAATTCAGCAGTTATCAGTTTTTCTTGAGAACAGAGAAGGACGTCTTGATGAAGTGCTTTCTGTACTGGCGGGAAATGATATCAATATCGTAGCGTTAAGTCTTGCAGACACCTCCGAATACGGAATGCTGCGTATGATCGTATCAGATCCGAATAAAGGAAAAGCCGTATTGAAAGAAAATGGAATTACTTCCATGCTGACCGATGTTGTTGCACTGAGAGTTCCTCATGAGACCGGTTCACTGAGCCGGGCAATGCATCAGATCGTGGAAGGTGATGTGAATATTGAATATATGTATGCTTTTGCTAACGGGGCAGATGCTTCTGCTGTTCTTAAGACCGATGATCCGGCAAGGGTTGTTGATATTTTAAGAGGAAGTGGCTTTGATGTCTGGGAAGCAGACCAGGCGTATGTGTCGAATGTAAGCGGAGCATGATCTGGTTACCGGAGCAGAAGAAATACCATAAAATGTAATTGAAAAACGAAATACAAATCCCCCTGCAGGTCATTGATGATCTGCAGGGGGATTTCGTTAATCTCATTTCCTGTATTACTTTTAATATTAAATTTGATGTCGGGGTCAAAAGCCCCCGACTATGATACCTACGGATTGTTACGCAC
>OGXF01002570.1_pt1 | contig 9894 bp, 7 predicted proteins | sample 1576191 | NCBI WGS metagenome assembly OGXF01 (sample SAMEA3541545, study PRJEB24748) | human gut metagenome | biome: human gut; feature: human-associated habitat; material: faeces | place: China | collected 2012
GGAAGCGCCGAAGCATGGCATAGAAAGCCAAGCAGATCAAAATAGCTCCCAAAGCAACCCCGAAGTAAATCCCAATAATCGCCCATTCCGCAGAAGACCGGAAGAACCATAATATCAATCGATATATAAAGATCTGCACGATTACATGGGACGCAAAGACAAAGAAACTAGCCCCCTCCAAGAAGGAGTTAGTCCGCCCAAGAGCTTTTTCCAATCCATACGCAGAAAGAGAGATCGCAAAGACACAGCCCACAAGTACACCAATGGCGAGAATACCACCAATACCATCAAATCACGGATAAACCACAACGGATAGTTGATCGGCATCGGCATTCCTCCCGGCTCACTAGGTTCTCTCGCCCAAAAGATATCCCACCAATCACACCATCCGTTATCCAGCACAGGTTTAACCTCACCGGCAAGCACAGATGGAAACAAAAGTGTCGGTTGTCGGAAAAGTAATAGACTCCGAATGTGAAGAAGCAAAAATATATATCCGCTAATATAGGAGGAGAGACAAAATGATTTATCTGGATAATGCCGCTACGACTTTGCACAAACCAAAGGAAGTACAGGAAGCTGTTATAGCGGCGTTTGGGCAGATGGGAAATTCCGGAAGAGGGGCATCGGAGCCGGCGCTTAAGGCATTGGGAACAGTCTACGATGCAAGAGAAGCGCTGGCACGGCTTTTTCATGCCGAAAATGCGAGTGAGATTGTGTTTACCGCAAATTCTACAGAGGCGCTGAATATTGTAATCAAGGGAATACTCGATCCGGGAGATCATGTCATCACAACGGTGCTGGAACATAATTCCGTGCTGCGCCCGCTGTATGAATGCCGCAGGAAAGGTGCGGAGATGACAATTCTTACATGCGACGAATATGCTAACATTTCATATGAAGAGATGGAAAAGGCAGTCAGAAAAAATACACGGGCGATCATATGTACTCATGCGTCAAATATGACCGGAAATATGATCTCTTTGGAGAGTGTCGGAAAGATTGCGGCAAAGTATGGTATTCTCTTTATTGTTGACGCTTCCCAAACCGCGGGAGTATGGGAGATCGATGTACAAAAATATGGGATTTCCGTCCTTTGTTTTACCGGACATAAAGGACTGATGGGACCGCAGGGAACAGGTGGTATGTATGTAAAAAGCGGGGTAAAGATCCGTCCGCTTTTGTCAGGCGGCAGCGGGATAGATTCTTATAATATGCATCATCCGTCGCAGATGCCGGAAGCGCTTGAAGCCGGGACGTGCACCCTAAGTATACCCCAAACAGCGGGTAAAATCAATCCACCGGAGAGTTTTTGTAACCAAACCGAAGCTTTCTTGGCCAGCGGTGTGCTCGAAAGACAGAGAAATAAGTGGGATGCAGCATTTTATACAGGCTTCGACAACATCCGGCCAGACCGGCGGCGGAGGCACCAAAGCAGACGATTTTCAACAGGAATCCACATTCGTCAAAATGATGTTGGATAAAAAGGCAAAACAAGTGCCGCTCTGCTTCAAAAATTTGTCATAATTCTGACTTGAAAATTACAAAATGTATGCAGTGTTCTGAGCCTGTCGAGATAAGATTGTGGAAAACCTTGTGGAAAGTGTGGAATTCCACCCGGAAAACAGGCTTGAACGCTTGAGTTTTGAACTTTCTCCACAGGGTTTTCAACTTGTGGAAAAAACAGGGCGGGTATACGGATGGTAAAGCGGTCTGAATGTGGAAAACTTTTACCACAGGCAAAAAGACGGATAACCGGCGCGCAAAAGACAACACTTCTCCCATGAGGCGCTGCCCGGGCGGGCGGCACAGAAATTTCACGGGAAGAAAAAGCGCAATTCTATGGCAAACCCCTGCCGCTTATGTTATACTTTAAGATGAGTTATAAGCGCTGTACGTCTGAAATGCGTCAGTGCCTGCCGCAAAATGCAGCTTTACAGCGCTGCGGTCCTGAAAACTCGCTTGAAGCGATACGATGACGCCGGGCCGGAAGGGCTTTGGCGTCCTGCGATAGAAACGGAAGGAGAACGTCATGGAAGAACGCAATATGCCCCGCCGTCCCCGCCGCGAAAAGGCCGACGACCAGCCCCGGAACGAGAGTCTCGTCTACGGCAAGAACCCGGTCACAGAGCTTTTGAAGAGCGGCTCCGGCGTGGATACGGTGCTGCTGGCCGAGGGCATGGCCCCGGCTGTGGCCGCTTACTATACCGCAATGGCGAAGGAAGCCGGTGCCACCGTCAAGCGGGTACACCCCAACAAGCTGCGCCTCATGACCGGCACCGAGAGCCATCAGGGCGTGGCCGCCTTTGCCAGTGAGATCGAATACGCAACGGTGGAGGACCTGCTGGCCGCTGCCAAAGAGAAGGGCGAACCGCCCTTCCTCGTGCTGAGCGACGGCATCGAAGACCCCCACAATCTAGGCGCTGTCATGCGCTCGGCTCTGCTGTGCGGCGCTCACGGCATCGTCATCCCCAAGCGGGGCGGCGCATCCGTGACCCCCACCGTCATCAAGTCCAGCGCCGGTGCGGCTGAGCGCCTGCCCGTGGCCCGTGTGGCCAACATCGGCGAGACCATCCGCCGCCTCAAGGAGCAGGGTGTTTTCGTCTACTGCGCCGACATGGACGGCGTGTCCCTGCGCAAGAACAACCTCACCGGCCCCATTGCGCTGGTGCTGGGCAGCGAGGGCAGCGGTGTGTCGCAGCTGGTCAAAAAGCTCTGCGACGGCGTTGTGAGCCTCGATATGACCACACAGGGCACCGGCGTGGACAGCTTCAATGTCTCGGTGGCCGCAGGCATCATCCTGTATGAGATCCAGAGCCAGCGCGCCGCACAGGGCTGAGCTGGCCCGTGCCGAACGAAACAAGGGAGGGAAGATCAGGATGCCAAAGGATGACGAGCGGAAGGAAATGACGCAGGAAGAGCTCGACGCCCGCGAAGAAAAATTCCGCACCTTTTTTACCACCAGTGTAGCCCAGATCCCGGAGGAGATGACCCGGCGGGACGGTGAGAATGAAGAAAAGCCCAAGAGCCTGCTGGGCCGGCTGTTCCACCGTGAAAAGGCCGAACAGCCGGAAGGCGGCACACCCGAAGTGAGCCGTACCGGCGAGATACAGCTGGGCGGCGAGGAGCCGGAGGAACCCTCCGACCTGGAGCTGGTCCTGGCGCTGGAAGAGGAAGTCGCAGGGCCGAAGCCCGAGCAGCCGAAGCCAGCCGAGCCGGTCAGCACCCCCCAGCCTGAGCCGGAAAAGCCCCAAAAGCCCGCAGGACCCCTCAAAGCGCCGGAGCCGCCTGCTCCCAAGCCGGAGAAAAAGCCGGCAGAAAAGCAGGCCGCGCCCCGGAAAAAGGCGGTCCAGTACGAGCCGCGCACCCCGCAGGAGCAGTACGAGGACCGGGAGATGCAGGCGCTCAAAGCCATGCTGTTTGGTGCAAAGCTTCCGCCGCAGGAGGAAGAATCTCCCCAGCCGGTGAAGCCCGCAGAACCGGAAAAGAGCACCCCGGCAGTTCCGGTCATTGCAGCGAAACCGGACGCAGAAAAAGAGCCGGATGCAGCGCCGGAGAAGCCTGTCGTGCCGATGCCCGAGATGGTGTTTGCAGAAGATAAGGCATCGAAGCCCCATCCGGCCCCGGCGATGCAGTTCTTCGGCAAGGGCGACGACGAGAAAGCGCCCGCAGCCCCGGCCCGCGCGACGCCGCCGGACAATGACGACAGCATGAGCCTGCCGCTCATGGTCCTGAACGACGGCGACGAGGCGGCTCCGGTGGAGCCGCCGAAGGAGGAAGCGCCTGCACAGCCGGCCGAAGAGGCCGGTACTGCCCCGGCTGCTCCGGAGGCTGCACCCGTCGAGGAAGCGCCTGTCGAAGAGGAAAAAACGCCCGAGACGCCGGAACAGGTGGGGGAACGGCTGCACCAGATGGGCGCGGCCCTTACATTGCGCTGTGCGCTGGGCGGCATCCTTGCACTGGTGCTGCTCCACTTCGGCCTCGCCGCGGAGGGCCTTGTCGGCCCGCTGGGCGGCCTTGACCCCGTAACTGCCCCGGCGGCCTTCTATGCCGCTGATCTGCTCTTCCTGGCGCTGGCGCTGGCTGTGGGCTGGCCCGTCGTGAGGGACGGCCTGAAGGGGCTGCGGGGCGAACGCCCCAGCATGGAGACCATGCCCGCGATGGCAGCCTGCGCTGCGCTTTTGCAGGCCGCTGTGGCTTTGCTGAACGCGCAGAACTATCAGGCGTCCAGCTTCACCCTTCTGTCCGGCATTGCGGCGCTGGGGCTGTTCCTTGCACTGCTGGGCGACCGTGTCCTTCTGGCCTCGGTCCAGGGCGGCTTCAAACTGGCGCAGGCCGGTCCGGAGCACCGCGGTGCGTTCCGCGCCAAGGACAAAGACCTTATCCGCATCCTCTCCAAGAACATGGACGAAAAAGACCCCTGGGTGCTGCTCAGCCGACCCGCCGAGTGGGACGACGCGATGGTGGAGCAGGGCTTCGGCCCCCGCGCCTGTGAGCGCCGCGCCCGTAAGACGAATTACATCCTGCTGGGTGCGGCTGTGTTGGCCGGTCTGGTCTTCTGCGTCTTTGGCGGCGGCCTCAACGGCGGTGCTGCGGCGCTGACCGCTGTGCTCTGCATGGGTTCGCCTCTGTCCTCCACCCTCATCGCAGGCTTTGCATCCCTGCGGCTGCAGCAGTCTGCCGCTGCCTCGGGTGCGGTGATCCCCGGCTGGGCGGCGATCGAGGAACTGGGCGGTGTGGATACCGTTCAGGCTGACGCCGATGAGCTGTTCACCCCGGACAGTGCCATGCTCGAGGACATCCGCATCTTCAAGGGCGGACGCATCGACCGGGCCATCCTCTATTCGGCCAGCGTCCTGAGCAAGTGCTGCAACACCCTGAGCGGCCTGTTCCGCCAGATCATCGAGGACCGCACCGACATCCTCTACCCGGTCAAGGACCTGGAGGTCCATCGCGGCCTCGGTTTCTCTGCATGGTGCGACAACAACCGCATCCTCATCGGCACCCGTGCGTACATGGAAAAAGAAGAAGTTCCCCTGCCCGACGAGGAATATGAGGCCAAGCACTCCAAGAACGGTGAGCTGCAGATCCTCTATCTGGCCGTGTCCGGCAGTCTGCACGCCATGTTCGTGCTCCGCTATGTGGGCGGGCGGAACGCTGCCCGCTGTCTGGAACAGCTGCAAAAAGAGAGTATCCAGCTGCTGGTGTCCTGCCAGGACCCCACCCTGACCGCACGGCACATCACCGACGCCTACCATCTGCCCGAGGGCATGGTCGTCCTGCTGGACCAGGAGCAGTGTGCCGCACTGGGCGCTGCCACCGCCAAAGACACCGGCTCCGAAGGCTGCTGCATCCTTTGCACCAACGGCTTTGCCAGCCTGACCGGCGGTCTGCGGGCCGCAGAGCAGGCCCAGAACGCCGAGACGACCGCTACCACGGTGCAGCTGGTGTCGGTGTGGTTCTCGGTGGCCATCGCCGTCCTGCTGACCTATGCGGGCAGCGTGGGGATGCTGAGCGTGGCTGCGGTGCTGATGTATCAGGCGGCATGGAGCGCTCTCAGCATCGCTGTGTGCGCACTCAAGCAGCATAGTTGAAAAAATAAATAGGAAATATTCTCAAAATAAATAGGAATTATTCTTGATTTCTACCCGAAATTCTGGTATAATACCCTCAGAGACAAGGAAAATCTATCGCACACCCGGTACCGAACAAAGCGGGCTGCGCGTAGAATAAACCAAACCGGACACAGCCCATACTGGCAGTGTCAGACTATCTGAGAGGAGAACAGATTATGGAACTCAAGGGAACCAAGACCGAGAAGAACCTGATGGAAGCTTTTGCAGGCGAGAGCATGGCCCGCAACAAGTACACCTACTTTGCAAGCGTCGCAAAGAAGGAAGGCTACGAGCAGCTGGCCGCTATCTTCGAGGAGACCGCCGGCAACGAGAAGGAACACGCCAAGCTGTGGTTCAAGGCCCTCTGCGGCGGCTCCATCCCCGACACCCTGACCTGCCTCGACATGGCAGCCAGCGGCGAGAACGAAGAGTGGACTGATATGTACCCCCGCATGGCAGCGGAGGCCAAGGAGGAGGGCTTCACCCAGCTGGCCGCTCTCTTCACGATGGTGGGCCAGATCGAAAAGGAGCATGAGGCACGCTACCGCGCCCTTGCCGCCAACCTCAAGGAGGGCAAGGTCTTTGCCCGTGAGGAACAGCAGGTGTGGGTCTGCCGGAACTGCGGCTACACCTATATCGGCAAGTCTGCTCCCCTCAAGTGCCCGGTCTGCGCACATCCCCAGAGCTACTTTGAGCTGAAGGCCAAGAATTACTGATCCTTACGGCATCTGAGAGCCGCCGCACCTATATAAAGTGCGGCGGCTCTTTTGCTGTCTGGTGAAATACAGTCTGCACGATTTGTATAAATTTGGCGGGGGTGTTTTAGTGTCTTTCACGAAAAGGTGCGCGAAATTGTGACACTTCTGGCGAAGAACTTGACCCTTCTTTTGGGTGCGTGTACAATAAATAAATAGTAAGGGGAATTATGTGCAGAGCACATTGCGATAAACCTGATCCAAAGGAGGGAAGTGCTACCCTATGAATAAGATCACACGGCTTGCAGCGGCGTTTGTGCTGAGCGGGCTGCTTCTGGCAGCTCCTGCTGCACAGGCGGCCCCCGCATTGCTGGGAGCATCGTCGAACTTTGAGCTGGAAGTGAACGAGATGGAGCTGGAGATCACGGCAGACGCCCCCCGCCCCAAAGCCTATCTTTACACCGGCGGGCAGAGCGACTACTACTTCATCGTCTGGATGAGCAGCAACCCCACTGTGGCTACCGTGGACGGCGATGGCCGCGTCACTGGCCGCAGCGCTGGTGAGGCCACGATCACCGCCATCACCGACCGGGGCGAGTGCGCTGCCTGCAAGGTGACTGTCCGCAAGGAGAGCGGCGATGCGGCCAGTAAAAAGCCTGCCCTCGACCACACCACCCTCAACCTTGTTATCCAGTACAACAATGCCCACCCCAGCCAGAAGCTGCAGCTCATCAACACGAGCGGCTCCTTTGTCTATGCCTACCAGTGGATGAGCAGCAACCCCGAGGTGGCAACGGTGGATCCGGAGGGTCTTGTCACGGCCCAGAAGCCCGGCACCACCACCATCACGGCGCTGGCCACCAACGGTCAGGCGCTGCGCTGCGCCGTTACCGTCAACAGCGATGTCGGCAAGGTGACTCTGAATAAGCGCGACCTGCTGCTCCGCACGGTGGGTAGCAAAGAGGCACTCACAGTGTCTGTCGCTGTGGAGAACGGCGTGAATGTACCCATCACATGGGTCAGCAGCAATCCCGGCGTCGCTACTGTGGATGCTTCTGGTGTCGTGACTGCCGTCGCCGACGGCGAGGCAAAGATAACGGCTCTCTCGCCGGATGGACGCTTCGACAGCTGCAGCGTTTTCGTGGGCCTTGCGGCAGACAAGTACGACACGGAAGAGGACCTGGCCGAGGAACTCAAGCTTCCGGACCCCTATGTGGCGGTCCGGATGAACCGGCTGAGCTGAACCGAAAGTACAAAGAGGAAGCCCCGCACTGCATCGTTCGATGTGGTGCGGGGCTTTTGCTTATTGATTTACCAGCTCAATAAAAGCTTTCATCTGGGGCGTGAGCCATTTGTCCTTGTGATAGAACAGCTGCCGGTGCATGGTGACAGCGCAGTCGGGGACATGGAGGCGGGCGATACGCCCGGCGGAGAGGGCAGGACGGACGATGTACTCGGGCAGGAAGGAGAACCCCATCTCGCGCTCCACCATCTGGCAGAGCAGCGAAGCGCTGCCCAGCTCGATGTAGGGATGGATAGACAGCCCGCGGGCGGCGAGGCGCTGGTCGAGGGCGTCACGGTAGCTCATGCCCCGCTCTGTGAGAAGAAATTCCTGTTGAGCCAGAACATCCAGCGGCACTTCGGCCTTGTCGGCCAGCGGATGCCCGGCGGGGGCCACGAAGCAGACCGGCTCCGGCACATTGACGGCCAGCGTCAGGCTGGGCAGGAGCAGAGGCTGGTCGAGGGTGTAGGCCAGGTCGATCTGGTTCGCGCTCAGCAGCCGCAGCATCTCGTCGGCGGTGGCGGTGCGGAGCACCAGCTCCACCTGCGGACAGAGGGCGTGGAACTGCTGCAGCAGGTCGGGCAGGAAGGTGCTGCATACGGAATCGGCCAGTGCCACCCGCAGGGTGCCGCTGACGGCCCGGGCAGGCAGCAGCGCGGCCTTGGCCTGCTGGGCCGTGATGAGAAGGGCGCGGGCATAGCTCTGGAACGTCTGGCCCGCATCGGTGAGGCGGACGGTCTTGCCCACCCGGTCAAAGAGAGGCGTACCCAGCTCTGCTTCCAGCTGGGAGATCTGGGCCGATACCGCCGACTGAGAGTAGCCCAGCTCCCGCGCAGCGCTGGAAAAGCTGTGCAGCTCGGCGATATGAAGGAAGGTGTTGATGTTTCGGAGCTCCATAACAGTCCCTCCGGCGTCAGCGGCGGTCGATGCCGGTGACGGTCAGGACCTCGCCGTCCACTTTGAAGTGGACTTCCAGCCCGCCAAACTCCATGCCGTAGACCCGCTCCGGGTCGTGCTGGTAGGAGGGGCGGGGGTCGTTTTCCAGCACACCCTGCAGCGCGGCCTGCTGGTCGACAGGCACTCTGGCCCAGAGGCCGGCGTCGCAGACCATGGTCAGGTGGTGGAACTGGGTCTGTGCCGTGAAGCCTGCGGCGGCGTCCGGATGGCAGTCGGCGTAGGGGATGTAGGGCTTGATGTCCAGAATGGGAGTGCCGTCCATCAGATCGGCCCCGGAGACCTCCAGCACATGACCCAGCTCCGGCTCTCTCCGGATGCCCTCCAGCCGCACGCAGGACAGGCCGATGGGGTTGGGCCGGAAGGGCGAGCGGGTGGCGAACACCCCCATGCGGGTGTTGCCCCCCAGCCGGGGGGGCCGCACCGTGGGAGACCACTTGTCCCGCACGGCCTCGGAGAACTGCCAGATGAGCCAGAGGTGGGAGAAGTCCTCCAGCCCCCGCAGCGCGTCGGGGTTGCGGTATTCCGGCTCAAAGACCACGGTGGCCCGCAGCTCCTCCACCAGGCCGCTCTGGCGGGGGATGCCGAACTTGGTGGGAAAGTCGCTGCGGATGGTGGCGATGATTTCCATGGGGATCATGGCTTGTCCTCCTGTCTGCGCCGGGCCCTCTCCAGGGCGGCGGCCACCGGCTGGGAGGGGGCGGAACGGTTGTTGGCCGCCAGAATGGCGGAGATCTGGCCGGCTACCTGCTCTACCTCGGTCTTGAAGGCGGAGGCCGACAGCCGCAGGGCCCCGTGGCCCAGGATGATGAGCTGCTCGGCCCCGTCGGAGGTGGCCACCCGCACCCGGTGGTGCCTCCCGATCTCGTAGGTGGCCCGCTCAATGTAGGTGTCCGCCGTCTCGGCCTCCTTGGTGTAGACCACGTAGATGTTGTGGTACTTCGTCACGTCCTGGACGCTGCGGGGCACCCTGTAGGCGTCGAACACCAGAATGACGATATTCTGCTTGAAGCCCTGGTAGTTGCTGAGCACCTCCATGAGCATCTGCCGGGCGGCGTCCAGGTTGTCCCGGGCCACCGCCTTCAGCTCCTCCCAGGCGAAGATGAGGTTATAGCCGTCCGCCAGCAGGTATTCCGGCCCCTTCTTCTGGGCCTGGATGGAGTACTTCCGGTCGTCCAGGCTGGTGCGGGCGGGCTTGGGCTGGGGGCGGAAGGCGCCCCGCTCCACCTTGCCGTAGGTGCGCTCGAAGATGGCCTGGAGCTCCTTGTCCTGCTCCAGGGAGGCGGCGTAGGACACGCTGCGGGGCCGGACGGGGGCGGCCTCCTCCGGCGGGGGCGGCTCCGCCCCC
>OGXF01002587.1_pt1 | contig 9815 bp, 8 predicted proteins | sample 1576191 | NCBI WGS metagenome assembly OGXF01 (sample SAMEA3541545, study PRJEB24748) | human gut metagenome | biome: human gut; feature: human-associated habitat; material: faeces | place: China | collected 2012
TATTGCACAGGTAACAGATGAAGCACTTATCAAAGACCTTATTAACAATGGAAAGGCTACATTTTACATTGGATTTGATCCAACAGCAGACAGCCTTCATGTAGGACACTTTATGGCACTCTGCCTTATGAAGAGACTTCAGATGGCAGGAAATAAGCCAATCGCACTTATTGGCGGTGGAACAGCTATGATTGGTGATCCATCAGGACGTACAGATATGAGAAAAATGCTTACACCAGAGCAGATTCAGCACAATGTTGACTGCTTCAAGAAGCAGATGGCAAGATTCATTGATTTCTCAGATGACAAGGCATTACTTGTTAATAATGCTGACTGGCTTCTTAATCTTAACTATGTAGAACTTTTAAGAGAGGTTGGAGCATGCTTCTCAGTTAATAACATGTTAAGAGCTGAATGCTACAAGCAGAGAATGGAAAAGGGATTAAGCTTCCTTGAGTTTAACTACATGATTATGCAGTCATACGATTTCTATATGTTATACCAGAAATACGGCTGTAATTTACAGTTTGGCGGTAATGACCAGTGGAGCAACATGTTAGGTGGAACAGAGCTTATCAGAAGAAAGCTTGATAAGGATGCTTCAGCTATGACAATCACACTTCTTCTTAACTCAGAGGGTAAGAAGATGGGTAAGACAGCTTCAGGTGCTGTATGGCTTGATCCGGATAAGACAAGTCCTTACGATTTCTACCAGTACTGGAGAAATGTTGATGATGCAGATGTTCTTAAATGTATCCGTATGCTTACATTCCTTCCACTTGAAGAGATTGATAAGATGGATAGCTGGGAAGGTGCTCAGCTTAACAAGGCTAAGGAGATTCTTGCTTATGAGCTTACAAAGCTTGTTCATGGTGAGGAAGAAGCTAAGAAAGCAGAAGCTACAGCAAAGGCAATCTTTACTGGTGGGGATGCAGCTAACATGCCTACAGCAAAGCTTGAAGCAGACAGCTTTACAGATGATGAAATTGATGCAATTAATCTTGTGTTTGGAGCAGGACTTGCAACAACTAAGTCAGAGGCCAGAAGAACTATCCAGCAGGGTGGTGTTTCTGTAGATGGAGAGAAGGTAGCAGATATAGCAGCTAAGTTCCCTAAGAGTATGTTCGAAGGAGACGGAGTAGTTGTTAAGAAGGGTAAGAAATCTTTCGTTAAAGTATCTGTTAATTAATTGTTTCCCTGAAAAGGAAGGATTATGAAAAAAGATGAGATTACAAGGGTGAGGCTTTTAAGCCTCGCCGTTCTTATGGCTCTGAGTCTGTTTATTCTTCTTGTTCCTATAGGAAGTAATGAATTTGGTCAGATAATCAGTAAAATGAATAATAATGCACTCAACATTCCGGAAAGCCAGAATTCAGTATATAATCTGTATTATTATACGGGATTTAATGTTGTATATCAGTTATTTTTCTCACTGACGGTATTATTTACGGCAGTATCACTTACAGGAATTTTTTTAAGAATAGGCAACACGGGTATAATTGCTTCTGTTGCTGCTATATTTAATATGATGACTGGAATATTGCTTTTAATGGCAAGAATATTGGAGTCGTCATCATCAATGCACGCATGGATAGATTCTTTCTATATTGATGGTGTGGTAAAAGGACAGATTGAGACAGCACAACTGATGGATAAAATACCTGCGTTGTATATATTGTTGGTGATTTTGGGAATACTTGAGCTGATGATGGTGAAAAGCTCCGGTATCAGACACATAAAAATGTTTTCTAAAAATAAACAGACTAACGCAGTGGTTTTTCTTATGCCGGCTCTTGTTATATATGTGTGGGAAGGCTTTATAAGAAGGAATATATTGTCAGAAATTATAAAAAATGGTGATTCCCAAAGAATGACAGTTAATGAATATCTTACCGGATATTATATTGGTAATAAAATATTCTTTAACTGGTCATGGATGATAATGCTTTTAATAGCAACCATTCTTTGTATAATTATACAATCAGGTATTATCAAGGGATTAAGCGGCAGGGCAGGAATGTTGGCAGGTATCGGTATTCCTGCACTTGTAACAATAATGCCATCTGTAATATATGCATTTAACCCGCCTGCACTGTTTGGATATATTACGCTGGATATATCGTTATGTGACATGACTGATAACGCATTTTACATGTATCTTGTAACTTTCTGCATGTGCATGACGGCTGCATACATACTGATATATCTTGTGATAAGCGGGCTTCTGGATATGAGAAAGCTGGCAGGGATATTTGTTATAAATGTTGTTATAAGTGTAATTCTTATGATTATTGTTTCGGGTAAATCTTCGCTCGCAATCCAGTATATGCCATGGATAGTGGCAGACTGCGCATCAGTTATACTGGCGTTTATATGTGTGGCTGTTAAGCCTGTTAATAAGAAAATGGCTGAGTTATGCGGTGCCTCCAAAAAAGTCTGACTTTTTGGGGCACCGCATGATTAAATTCTGATTCAGCCATTATTTTATAACTGTTTAATATCTTTAATGTCGGTGTCTGCAACCATTGAGTAGTTGGTGTAATACACAACGAATCCCGGTTTAGCACCGGCAGGCTTTTTAACTTCTTTCTTTAATACATAATCGACTTCAACTTTTTCCTGCTCACGGCCTTTAGAGTAATAGGCGGCAAGGCTTGCTGCTTCTTCAAATGTTCTGTCAGGAACTTCCTTTCCATCTGTTTTAAGAAGTACATGAGAGCCTGGCATCTGCTTGGCGTGAAACCACCAGTCATTACCGTTGCCTGTCTTGAAGGTAAGTTCGTCATTCTGTATGTTATTCTTTCCAACGTATATGTCAAATCCATCGCTTGATACAAAATGCATCGGCTTGTTGGCTGTGATTTTGTGCTTTCCTTTAACAGTTCTTTTAATATATCCAGTTTCAATAAGCTCTTCCTTAATATTAGCAAGATCAGCTTCTGTTACTGAAATCTCAATTGCATTGATAATAGATTCAAGGTAACTTATTTCTTCAGTAATCTCCTGAATAAGACGGATTCCGGCTTCATAGGTTCTTTTAAGCTTGTTATATCTTGCAAAATATTTGTTGGCATTCTCAATTGGTGTGAGAGTGTTATCAAGCGGAATCTTAATTGTAGTATTATCGTAGTAATTAAGTGCTTCATATTCCTTAGAACCTGCAGGAATACTGTAAGCGTAGGTTGTAAGAAGTTCGCCGTAGATACGGTATTTGTCTTTTTTCTCAGTGTCCTTTATCTGCTTTTCCTGAATGTCAAGCTTCTTGTATGCTCTTTCAAGATGTGTTGTTACAATTCTTCTTATATCAACAGACTTCTGGTGGATTCGTGTTGCAATCTCTTTCTGTCTGTAATAATCGATAATCAGTCTGCTTATCGAATCATATTCTGTGTGGTTGTCATACATAGAAAGTTTCACAGCGGCAAATTCTGCAGGCACACCGTTGTCAGTTACCATATCGTGGTAGTAGATACCATTTCTTACATCAGACATAAGTGCGTCAAATGCGTTGTATAAAGCATCTTTCATAGGTCCATCAAGGCAGTTGGCAGGGTGTCCGCCATCAACTCCGGCACGGTATGCAAGCTCTTCAGCTATGCATGTGCTTATTCCCGTATAGCTTGAAAGCAGCGCCTTGACAACAGGTACAGGCTTTGTAAATACTGTTTCGTCAAAATGCTTTCTGTCAGCTTCAAGCGGATTAATCTTGTCCGAAGTATTAGGAATGAAATAAGGTCTTCCAGGTAAAACTTCCCTGACTGAGCTTGTCTGTGCTGATATATGCTTGATACTGTCTAATATAGTATTATTGTCGTCACATAATATTATATTGCTGTGCTTACCCATGAATTCTGCGATTATGTGCTTTCTGCACAGGTCACCGAGTTCGTTTAAATGTTCTGCCTCAATATCAATTACACGCTCAAATTTTGGCTGTGTTATAGATATTATTCTTCCGTTGTTCAAATGTTTTCTAAGAAGCATGCAGAAATTCGGTGCAGTAGCAGGGGATGGCTTGTTATCGTCTGTAAGATATGCAAGAGGAAGCGATGCATTTGCAGATAAAACAAGTCTGTACTGACCAGATTGTGTCTTTATTGTAAGCATTATTTCATCGGCTTCAGGCTGTGATATCTTGTAAAGTCTTCCGCCGTTAATTGTGTCGTTTAATTCATTAACAATACTGGATATTGTAATACCATCGAATGCCATAATGTCTCCTTTAATTAGTAATATTCATTAATCTTATTGCATTATATTAACATACTTATTGCTGTAAGTCTTGTTATCTTTCACAAAAATTGGTATACTTTCCTAAGCATTATATGCGAATGGAAGGATAGAAACAATGATTAAAAGTATGACAGGCTTTGGCCGGAGTGAAATTGTTAAAGGTAACAGAAAGATTTCAGTTGAGATTAAGTCAGTTAATCACAGGTATCTTGAAGCAGGTATCAAGATGCCTAAGAAGCTTAATGTATTCGAGAGCAGAATGAGAGACTTACTTAAGAAGTATGCAACAAGAGGCAAGATTGATATATTTATTAATTATGAGGATGATTCAGAAAGTCAGGTTAATCTTAAGTTCAACCAGAATATAGCTGATGAATATATGGCTATATTTAATAATATGTCCGAAAAATACAATCTTAAAAATGATATGACTGTTGGAGGTCTTGCAAGATTTCCAGAGGTTATCACAATGGATGAAGTGCAGGAAGACGAAGAGGAGCTGTGGCATTTTATAGAAGAAGCCATGAAGGCAGCCCTGGAGCAGTTTGTTAATACAAGAATTCTTGAAGGTGAGAATCTTAAGAAAGATCTTTTAGGAAAGTTAGACCACATGGAGGAGCTTGTCGCATTTGTTGAAAAGAGAAGTCCTGAGATTATGAAGGAATACCGCAGCAAGTTAGAGAGTAAGGTTAAAGAACTTCTTGGCGATACAACTATTGATGAGAGCAGAATCACAACAGAGGTTATTATATACGCAGACAAGATATGTGTTGACGAAGAAACTGTAAGATTAAGAAGCCATATCGAGCATGCAAGAAAATGTCTTAACGAGGACGGCGGCATTGGAAGAAAGATGGATTTCATTGCGCAGGAGATGAACAGAGAGGCTAACACAACTCTTTCTAAGGCTAATGACATTGAGATATCTAATGCGGCTATTGACTTAAAGACTGAGATTGAGAAGGTAAGAGAGCAGATTCAGAACATTGAGTAGGCTTTCAATATATTTTTAATGGGTTTTGATTAAATTTACTTGATTGTTTCGGGCTTGTTAGGTATAATAACTTGTGCACTTTATGTGCAGAATGAGGTAATTATATGAGCAAAGGACTATTATTAGTTATTTCAGGATTTTCTGGTGCAGGAAAAGGAACTGTTATGAAGCGACTTTTAGAACTTCATGATGAGTATTCACTTTCTATATCAGCTACAACAAGAAAGCCAAGAGAAGGCGAAGCTGATGGAAGAGAATATTTCTTTAAGACTGTAGAAGAATTCGAGAAGATGATTGCTGAAGATGCTTTAATAGAGCATGCACAGTATGTTGGCAATTATTACGGAACACCTAAGGCATATGTTGAAGAACAGCTTGATAAGGGCAACAATGTTATTCTTGAGATTGAGATACAGGGTGCCATGAATATCAAGAGAATGTTCCCGGATGCAGTGCTTATGTTTATAACACCACCGTCAGCGGCAGAACTTGAGAACAGACTCCGTGGCAGAGGAACAGAAGATGAGGCGACAATCAAAGCCCGTCTTTCAAGAGCAGCAGAGGAAGCAGAAGGTGTTGAGGATTATGATTACATAGTTATCAATGATGAAGTTGATTTATGTGTCGGCCGTATTCATGATATTGTGTTATCTGAGAAGATGAAAGCTAAGTATAATCTTGGACTGATTAATAATATTAAAGAAGAATTAAAGGTTTATTCGAAAGGAGAATAATATAATGATACATCCATCGTATACTGAATTAATGGCTGTAATTAACAGTGAGGTTGAAGAGGGCGAGCAGCCTTTAGTACAGAGCAGATATTCAATTGTTAAGGCAACTGCTAACAGAGCTAAGGAAATCATCGATGCAAGAAGCGTTGAGGAGAAGATTGCCAAGGCAAGAATTGAAGCAAGCAACAAGGAAAAAGAGAAAGAAAAGGACAAGGATAAGGTTGAGGAGAAGAGAATCTCTAAGGAAGATGAGAGAAAGCTTCAGGTTGGAACTCCTCTTGTAAGATGTTCAGAGAAAGACAAGCCATTATCAATCGCAGTTAAAGAATTCTACGAAGGTAAGGTTAAGATTCTTGGAAGTACAGACGAGAATACTTCATTATAATTAACAAAGACTGATGTTAAGGGCAACTGCTTGTATGGGCGGTTGCCCTTTTGTGCGAGTAGCTAAGGCAAGACATAACGATAATCTTGAGTATGAGCTACAAGCATGAAGAGAGATGAGGAGTTAAATATTTTATGACGAATAGATATGATGAGAAAGAAAGACGGATTCACTGTGCATTTTCGGAAAAATGTGGTGGTTGTGATTATGCCGGAATGAAATACGACAATGAGCTTGCAGTTAAGCAGAAGTATATTGAAGAACTTTTTGGCGGATATGTAAAAGTTGATGATATTGTTGGAATGTACAGACCGATACATTACCGCAATAAAGTTCATGCAGTTGTGGGACTTGATGATTCCAGAAATGTAATAGCAGGAACCTACGAGGAAAACAGCCACAGAATAGTTGACACTTCAGATTGTATGATTGAAGATTCGCAGTGTACAGACATTATTAAGGATATTAAAGGCCTTATAGCTTCATTTAAATATCAGCCATATGACGAGGATTCAGGAAAGGGGCTGATTCGCCACATTCTTTTAAGAAAAGGATTTTCTACAAAGGAGATTATGCTTGTTATTGTAACAGCAGGAGTTGCATTTCCATCAAAGAACAATTTTCTTAAGGCATTATGTGAGAAGCATCCGGAAATTACTACAATTGTGCAGAATATTAATGACAGGCGCACAAGCATGGTGCTTGGAAAGAGAAATATTGTTCTTAAGGGAAAAGGTTATATCGAGGATGTGTTGTGTGGCTGCAGATTCAGGATAAGCCCGACATCATTCTATCAGATTAACCACCAGCAGACTGAAAAGCTGTACAAAAAGGCAATCCAGCTTGCTGATATATCAAAAAATGACACTGTAATTGATGCATATTGCGGAATTGGTACTATTGGAATAGCAGCATCCAGGAAAGCTGGCAAAGTTATAGGAGTTGAGCTTAATTCAGAAGCTGTATCAGATGCTAAGATAAATGCTTCAATTAACAATATAAAGAATGTCACATTTGTTAATGCTGACGCAGGAGATTTCCTTGTTGAGTATGCGAAAAATGCAAAGGCAGATGTTGTCATCATGGATCCGCCAAGAAGTGGAAGCACACCGGAATTTCTTAATTCTCTTCTTAAGATTAAGCCAGACAGGATTGTGTACATTTCATGCGGACCTGATACACAGGCAAGGGATATTAAGGTACTTGTGAAGGGTGGATATAAGGTTACGGCATGTCAGCCATTTGATTTGTTTCCTCATACGGAGCATGTGGAGACGGTTGTTCTTTTGTCCCAACAAAAACCAGATGACACGATAGAGATCGACTTAGACTTAGATGAGCTGGATGCAACCAGTGCAGAGACGAAAGCGACCTATCAGGAAATCAAAGATTATGTGCTGAAAGAATTTGGCTTGAAGGTTTCAAATTTATATATTTCTCAAATCAAAAGGAAATGTGGAATTGAAGTAGGAGAGAACTATAATCTGCCAAAGACAGAAAATCCAAAAGTGCCACAGTGTCCGAAAGAGAAAGAAGATGCTATCAAGGCTGCCCTGAAATATTTTGCGATGATTTAAGGATATCGCTGATTTCAAGGAGGAATAACACATGAAAAGCACATTTGAAAAAATGGGTGGAACCTACACACTGGGAGCAGACGGAATTTACTATCCGAATCTTGTCAGTACAGATGAAGAACCGCATTATGGAAAATATGGAATAATGCGGAAAACGTATCTGAAAGAGCATTGTCCGGCAATGTATTCACTGTATATGTTGGAAGACAGACTGGTGGAACATCTGAATCTTGTGGATGATGAAGCGCAGGAGAGAATGGAAGTTCTGGTGCATCAGATGATGGAGAGGCAGGGCATTACGGAAGAAATGAAAGCTCGTGACCAGATGGAATGGGTTAGGGCGGTAAATGGTATTCGTAATATGGCAGAAGAGATTGTGTTAAAAGAATTGATTTACAGGTAAATAAAGAGCTGAACAGGTAGGAAGAAAACTCCTATTTGTTCAGCTTCTGCATTTGTAAGGGTTCAAAGAAGAATCAAATTACAATTCCATATCAGGTGACCATTTCTAAGTTCCGGAAGGTTGTTTTTTTCTGCCATGGTTATAAGTTACACAGATTTAATTACTTCATAGTATGGCTTAAAAAATATCCGAATATAACTTCACAGAAATAATTATAATGGGGAGATTATTTGATATATTTGTGCTAATATTCTGCAATTCTACTGCTAGTCGATTGATTTATGCGTACTCCCATTATAATATGTGTGCAGGAGGTGGATGTATGTATCAAATTAGTAATGAAAAATTCGGTTTATTTGTAACCGAATTAAGAAAGAAAAAGAATTTAACTCAAAAGGATTTGGCTGAAAAATTATATGTATCAGATAAAACGGTCAGCAAATGGGAACGTGGTCTTAGTATGCCTAATGTCGTATTACTCATACCAATAGCTGATATATTAGATGTTACCGTTACAGAATTGTTACGTGGAGAAAAAATAGATACACAGAAAAATATTGATACAAAAGAAGTCGAGGAATTGGTAGTAGGCTCTCTCGATATGGCTGTTAGGAATTCTATTCATCAGCATAGAAAAAACTGGATATTAGCATATTTGCTATGCTTTTTAATATCTATTACAGAAATTATTATGTTAGTCGTATCTGGGAATTCAATAGCTGAGATGAAAGATGATATATTGCTGGTTACAGGGTTAATGCTTTTATTTGGTGCATGGTTTTGTTTCTTTGCCAAAGACATATTACCAACATATTATGATGCAAACAAGATAAATTATGTTTCACAAGGAATTTTTAGAATACATCTAGTTGGTTTATCCTTTAACAACGGAAATTGGATGTACATCTGTACAACTTTAAAAATTTGGACACTTGCAACGGTTGTTCTATATCCTCTTGCAGGTATTATAATAATCAATTGTCTCAATATAGCTTTATGGGATATTTTAAGTAAAATTTTCTTAATTATGATATTAGGTGGTATGGTAGTTTCGATTTACATTATCGGGAAAAAATACGAATAATTAAATTACCTGTTATCGTTGTGGATATTACTAATTTACAACATTCTTCATGGGAAATAAGAAATGATGCAGAAGAGATTGTGTTAAGCGAATTAGCATACATTTAGAACGTGGAAAGCTCCTTCGGGAGCTTTTTTCTGGTTTTTGCTGGGTATCAAGAAAGTATATAGAAAATGCATTAATCATATGGTATGATTTGAACAGAAGATAGAATCTTAGGAAGCAAGAAGATTTTTGAGGAATGTAACTTAGAAGTTATAGAATTAAGTTAATCGTGCCATATGGCTTGATTATAAACGCAAAGATAAAAACGCAACGTACATCTTTGATGTGCCAGAGCCGGTAGGTAGCCCGGCCGTCCTATATAAATAGGGTAAGTAACCTGCCCCTCCGGGTTGTCCATTC
>OGXF01002589.1_pt1 | contig 9812 bp, 8 predicted proteins | sample 1576191 | NCBI WGS metagenome assembly OGXF01 (sample SAMEA3541545, study PRJEB24748) | human gut metagenome | biome: human gut; feature: human-associated habitat; material: faeces | place: China | collected 2012
AACGCACGACCTTCAGAACCGGAATCTGACGCTCTATTCACTAAGCTACGGAGCCTTAATTCGGATGCAAAAGTAGAAAAAATCTCTGCATATTCCTAATCTTCATACATTTTTTATATCTGTTTTGCATATTACCCTTTCAATATTATTTTGAGAACATTAAACGGATATACATATACATTTTGTTATTTTTTCAATCAAAATAAAAACAAGTATCAATATTATTTCTATCTTTGCCGAACAAATTAATAGAAGTTTCAGAAATTAAACCTATGAGCTACCTGATAAAACCCGAAGGATACAAACCTTTATTGGACTTAAAACAAACGGAATTAGGCATTAAACAGATTAAAGAATTCTTTCAGTTGAATCTTTCTTCCGAACTCCGTCTGCGTCGTGTCACCGCCCCTCTCTTTGTATTAAAAGGCATGGGTATCAACGACGATTTGAACGGTGTGGAACGGGCTGTGTCGTTTCCCATCAAAGATTTAGGCGATGCGCAGGCAGAAGTGGTACATTCGCTTGCCAAATGGAAGCGTCTGACACTTGCCGAATACGGTATAGAACCGGGATACGGAATTTATACCGATATGAATGCCATCCGTGCGGACGAAGAGCTGGGCAACTTACATTCTTTATATGTAGACCAATGGGATTGGGAGCGCGTTATCACCGAACAAGACCGTAACATAGACTTTCTGAAAGAGATAGTCACCCGCATTTATGCTGCAATGGTCCGTACGGAATATATGGTATATGAAATGTATCCGCAAATCAAGCCCTGCCTGCCACAGAAGTTACACTTTATCCATGCGGAAGAGCTCCGGCAGATGTATCCCAATATAGAACCGAAATGCCGTGAGCATGCCATTGCCAAGAAGTTCGGCGCCGTATTTATCATCGGCATCGGTTGCAAACTAAGCGACGGCAAAAAACACGATGGACGCGCTCCGGACTATGATGACTACACAACTCCCGGCTTGAACGGTCTGCCCGGCTTAAACGGCGACTTATTATTGTGGGACGATGTGCTTCAACGCAGTGTGGAATTATCCTCAATGGGTATCCGCGTAGACAAAGAAGCCCTCCAGCGTCAGCTCAAGCAGGAAGGCGAAGAAAAACGTCTGGAACTCTATTTCCACAAACGCCTGATGGGAGATGCGCTGCCCTTGTCTATCGGTGGCGGTATCGGTCAGTCCCGGCTGTGTATGTTCTATTTGCGCAAAGCCCATATCGGAGAAATACAAGCCAGCATCTGGCCCGAAGATATGCGCTCGGAATGTAAGGCACACAACATACATTTAATCTAAATACAACCTGTAAACAATATAAAGTCCCGCAGAGTTTCAAAGGAAAAAGCAAAAAACTCTGCGGGGCTCTTTGTATACTATGGTGAAATATTTGTATCTTAGCGTCGTAAACTACTAACACTTCCTATTATGAACGTTCAGATCGAAGATAGCTGGAAAGCACATTTGCAGCCTGAATTTGACAAAGATTACTTTTACACATTAACGAACTTCGTGCGTGAGGAATATGGTAAATATGCCATATATCCACCGGGAAAATTGATATTCAATGCTTTCAACTTATGTCCTTTTGACAAGGTAAAGGTAGTGATTATCGGCCAGGACCCATACCATGGTCCCGGACAAGCACACGGACTCTGTTTCTCCGTCAACGACGGCGTGCCCTTCCCGCCCTCTTTAGTCAATATTTTTAAAGAAATCAAAGCGGATATCGGAACAGATGCACCGCCTACCGGCAACTTGACCCGTTGGGCGGAACAAGGCGTACTACTGCTCAATGCCACTCTCACCGTACGTGCCCATCAAGCCGGCTCCCATCAGAACCGCGGCTGGGAAACATTTACAGATGCCGCCATCCGTATTCTTGCCGAAGAACGGGAGCATTTGGTCTTTATATTATGGGGAGCTTATGCACAACGAAAAGGTGCTTTTATCGATCGCAACAAACACTTGGTACTGACATCCGCACACCCTTCTCCTCTTTCCGCATACAACGGTTTCTTCGGAAACAAACATTTCAGCAAGACGAATGAATACCTGAAAGCGCACGGAAAGGAAGAGATAAAATGGTAAGGCGGCACTGATAAAAAGGGGGTACGAAAAAATGTGCTTGACGATTTCTTTTAGGCACGGAATTACACGGATTTCACAGGAGAAGGAATGAAACAGATAACGTTATCAAACTCCGTATAATTCCGTGCCTAAAATCAAATAATGCCGCCAGAAACAGTTGGAAACATTACCCTAATTAGTACCACTGAATATTACTCTGTGTCTGGCTTCTCTGCTCCCATTTCAAGTCTTGCAAAATGCTTGCGTTGGCACGAATGGTAAAGTTGTAATATTTCCACTGCCCGAAAGGAGACAGACTGGCCGACATGCTGAAACAGTGCAGGTCACGTGTGATATTAAAGGTGGTCTGTACTATCTTCTTTGCTTCAAAATCGTAACCGGAGTTAAAGCTCACCGCCCACTTATTGGAAAGTTTTATATTACCCGAAGCGCTCAAGTTATGAGTATAACGGTAAGGATAGCGCATCTTTTTCCGATTGATAGGCTTGCTACGGTCTTCGGAAATATTAAAACTATAATTGAAATTCAAAGACCACGGCATCTTGAACACCTGATAACCATCGGCATCCACCGCTGCCTTTTCCACTTTCTTCTTGGGAATGCCGCTCTCATCGGAACTTGCTTCCGCATCTTCCCCTTCCTCGGAAGAATTTTCCTTATCTTTCTCCTTATCGGCATCCTTAGTGCCGCTAAGCTTCTCTTTCCACTTTTTCCATGTTTCGTTATTAAACGTATAGCTAAAGGAAGAACCGTATCCCTGGAAAATACCGAAACGTCCGTAGGACCATTCCGTACGGTCATTCTCTACCACATTTCCATTCTTATCGAACTTATAACCGTATGTCTTGAATGAAGAGCTCATACTGAACGTGTAATTCTTGCTCAACTTCAAACGCAAATTCAGCCCAAGGTCACCCCAAGGACGTGTCGCAGCCGCCATATTGTAATTAATATTAGCTCCCAACTCGTCAATCAGACTGATTTTCTTAATCGTATCCTTCTTACTGCTGTAATACTTCATCTCCAGGTTGTTGGAGATACTGAAGGTTATATTTCCCTGCTTGCCTCTTCCCGGCACATCAAACGCCTGACCGGCATAGGGAGAATAAACCACCGTATCCCGTCTTCCGTCCGCATAATTCTTGATATAGGAGTCGTAATAACCGTAGCGCGAGGAACCAAAATCCGGTGCGGCATTTATGCTCACCGACGGGGTTATGACATGGCGAATCTGTATCTTCTTTTTGGGAAGGAATATAGGATTATACATACCGTATATCTTCGTATTGATACCCAGGCTGGCTCTGTAATCATACACACGGTGAAAACCGTAAATCGTATCAGTAGCCACTTCCCTGCCGCTTCCTCCGGCATTGGGATCCCAGTCTTTCATTACTTTGCGCGTATACCAGCGTTCGGTATAGCTGACAGAAGGCGTTACATTGAAGTACTTGAACAATGTGAAAGTAGCGCTGATGGGTATCTCATGCTTCATACCGTTTTTCCAGTCCTTTATCAGATTGGATTTAAACAGCAGGTTGTCTTTGGTCTGGATACTGTTGGTCAAACGCCCCGTATACCGGATGGAAATCTTCTCATACCATTTTTCTTCACCCGCCGCTTTCTTACGCTTAAAAGGATAAAGCGTGGACAAGGAGATATTCAAGTCGGGCAGAGTGACATTGACCGAGGAGTCCTTCATAGTCTGTGCGATATTGGTGGTTGCCGCAATCGTCAGTTTCCTGTCGAAGAAATAACGGGAATAACTGATACTTGAAGTTTTTGTATTCTGCGACATGGCATTCGAGTTGTACATATTGCCGATGTTGGTACGCTCATAACTACTGGTAGCAAAGTTCACGCTGGCAGAAAATGTCTGATTCGGATTGGCCTTCGCATCCTGTCTGTGAGACCATACAATCTTGAAGTCCTTAGCCACAGAATAATCCGGTAATCCTTTATCACCGGTTTTCGTCACCTGGTAGCTTGCCTGAAACAAGCCCGAATATTTGTACCGTTTGATATAATTGGACTCGGCATTCAAAGCCCAGGAACCTTTCGTAAAAATATCGGCACGCAACTTCAAATCCATCTTGTCACTGATGGCAAAGTAATATCCACCGTCCGTCAAACCGAAACCGCGGCTGGAGTCATCCATATAGGTAGGCATGAGGAAACCCGACGAATAGCTGCTCGAAAACGGGAAGAAAAAGAACGGCACGGCAAGCGGCAAAGGCACATCCTCCACCACCAGATAGGCAGGTCCGGTCACTACATTCTTTTTGGGGCGCACTTTTGCGTAAGTCATCTGCATATAGAAGTGGGGGTGCTCATGGTGGTCGCAGGTCGTGTATCGGCCACTCTTCATATACAGTTCGTCATTAGCGCCTTTTTTTGCATTGTTTCCGGTTACATATCCTTCGCCCTGCTGGCTGACTACATTACTTATAATACCCTTCTTACTCTTGAAGTTATAGCGAATCGTATTAGTCTCGTATGGGGTTTCTCCATCCTTGAAAACCGGTGTTCCCTTCTTCACGCCCAACGAATCCTCCACTCCATGGGCATAAACCGTGCTACTATCCATATTCATGGTAATAACATCCGCCGCCAATTCTATCTGCTGATAGTTTACTTTTCCCTGACCATAGAGATGCGCATATCCGCCTTGAGTAAATACAATGGAATCGTTTGCCTCATAAGTCACCGGAGCGTCCAAAGGCTGTTTCTTCTTGCCGGAAGCAGCCAGCGTATCCATCTGTAAAGAATCGGGTTGCAAGGTATCGCGCATACCTCTCCTATGAGAAGATGCAATCCCCTGCCCCAGCGAATCACTCCGCAAAGAGTCCACTTGCTGTCTTCCTGGTGGTACAACACCGCGCCGACGACGTTGCGAAGCAGCCTCACCGGAAAGAAGAAGTAAGACGAATAGTAGTATGAATGATATGAATGTATTTGCTTTCAATGGCGTCATTAACTAATAGTTTACGCTTGAACGGGCAAAAGTACGTAATTTATACGGATAATCTCCCTTTTTAAAGAAATTTAGATTGCTACAAAAACAGTTTACACCAATAATCAAAGCGTTGCACGCCGGCTTTGCCATAACGCAGCAGGCTGTCACGCGCTTTCTCTACACTTTTTTCCCTGTCCAGATGTGTCTTGGAATAAAACTTATCTGCAAAACATACAACCTGCTCTTCCATACTTACCGGAAGCATGTCCCGGTGAGGAACAGGCAGATTTTGCGCAATAATATCCTCCAGTGCAAGACCGGCCCCCGTATGCCTTTCACAAACCAAGGCATGACGCGGATACCCTTCCGAACGCACCAGGTCCGCTCCCAGATAGCCATGACAGATATAAGGTTTGTCGCCAAAGCAATAAATGCCGTCGGCATCTGTCAGGAATATACCTATATCGTGCAACATAGCCGCTTCATACAGAAAATCTCTGTCCAAAGACAACTCCGGATGGCGGTCGGCAATCCACAAAGCCTTATCGGCCACAGAACGGCTGTGCGTCAGTAGGATATGCCTCAATTCATTGGCTTCCGGATAATATTTATCAATCAACCCTTGGGGACTCATTTTTATTTTTTGCTGAATTTATAAACAATGACTTTCCGGCGCAAGTCGCAACTGCGCAGAGGAGTGCGGTATACTTCCTCCACCCGGTAGGTGTCTTCCGTATCCTGCAGGAACTGTTCTTGCAGTTCGTCCGTCACCAGCACATAACCTTGGGCAGGATTCAGTTTATCAAAGATACGCACCCGGTCGCCCAGATAATAATTTATGCCATAGAACTTAACCCAGTCGGCATACGAATAGACCATGCCTTGAGGCTCTAACTCATTTAGGCGTACAGCCAGATGTCTGTCCGACTTCACCGCCAATATAGTAGGCTGATAAACGCCGTCCAACGACACAAATATACACAAAATGCAGCCAGCCGTACCATATAACAGCGAACGCGTGTCCGCACGCTTTACCAGCATATACAGCAAGCAGCAGGCAGCTACAAGCGGCAGGAACACAATCAGCCATTTCGGTAGTGAGAGCTGCACCGTATGCAGTGCATTCATAAAAGCTATATTCTCGGCGGCATGCTTGCCTGTTCCCCAAATACTTTCGGGAATCATGTCTAAACGCACGGCAAAGAAAGTAACGGTAAGCAATATTGTCAATACAACGAAAATCCAGGCAGAAATCCGGAATACTTTCGCGCCTCGTTGCACCAATGCCAGCAGGTATTCGGCAAGCAGCATTCCCATAAACGGATAGATAGGCAGCAGATAAACGCTACGCTTACTTTTGGGAATACAATAGAAGATGAAAATCGTTAAAATCACCACCCACGCAAAAAGCTGCAACGGTGACTGAGAACGGAATTTGCACCACGCTTTCTTTAAACGTTCGCCAACGGAAGCACCTTCCGGCAGAAGACGTATCTTTTTCCATTTCAGTCCGAACAAGGAAATAAGCAGCACTAAAGTCCAGGGAACCCATCCCCAAATAATAGTCAGGAAGTTATACCACAACGGATTCTCGTGCGATGCATAGGACATTTTCCGGAAGAAACGTCCGGTATTCTCTTCCAGCATCAAATTGACAAACGCCTCTCCGCCTTGCTGATAAGCTGCCCAAAACCAAATGCCCAAAGGAATGAGGGACAGCAACCCGATGCCCAGCAATGAAAAGAAAGTTTTTCCGAACGAACGCCCGCGCAACAACTGATACACCCCGATACCCAAACAGGGAAAGATAGAGCCGACCGGCCCTTTTGTCAATGTAGCGCATGCCATCAACAGTACGGCCAGCCAAGGAATCCCTTTGCAATTCTTCTCATCCCATCGGAAAAGCAGACACAATGAAATCACGATGAGAGAAACTTGCAGCATATCAAGCCGGCAAGCTACCGCCGCACGGTGCACTTCAAAAGAGGACAAAAGAAGGATAGAGGTCAGAAATGCAGTCTTTACATCCTTGCGTTTGGCTACGAAGCTGAAGAATACCAACTGCATAGCCAGAAAAGCAAGCGCCGACGGCATACGTGCCGAGAACTCCGTAACTCCTCCCAAGACGGATGAAATGACGGCTATTGTCCAATAAAGGAAAGGCGGTTTATAAGCTATTTCCACTCCGTAATTCGTCGGGAGTATCCAGTTACCGCTTTCCAGCATGGTATATGCAACTATTGCCTCACGCGGTTCCCCTTTCGAATAGAATATGGTTTCCCCTAAAAAGGGAACCAGTACAAGTACACTTAACAGTGCAATAAACCAGAACGCTATCTTTCTGTCCGACATATATTTTCGTTTTTATATTTTTCCGGCTGCAAAAGTACGAAATATTCTACAACAATACCTAACTTTGCCGGCTCAATGATAGCGTAAACCTAAAATGAAGCATTTAAAAAGATTTCCCGAGTTCATACGTTTTGTCATGGTGGGTATCCTTGCAACCGCTTTGCACTACGGGATATACTTCTTACTGCAACGGTTCATCAATGTAAACATAGCCTATACCCTCGGCTATGCCCTGAGCTTTATCGCCAATTTCTACCTTACCGCATATTTCACGTTCGGCAAAAAGCCGTCATGGAGCAAGGCGTTCGGTTTTGGCGGAGCACATTTATTCAATTACCTGCTGCACATCGGTTTGCTGAACACATTCCTCTGGTTGGGACTCTCCAAAACCCTTGCCCCTATTCCGGTATTCGCCATAGCCATTCCGGTCAATTTCCTGTTGGTACGCTTCGTTTTCAAGCGAAAAGGCTGATATTTCTCAAATCAATAATTTTTAATTATAATATTTATCCCGGACTTCTCCGGAAAATAATATATTTGCAAAGTATTTACCATACACACTTGCGAAATGAAGAAAGTAACCCTACTGATTCCGGTCTACAACGAAGAAGCGATGCTCCCTACCCTATATCAGCGCTTGATAGAACTTATCAACCGCAACGGCACTTATGCATGGGAAATCCTATTTATCAATGACGGCAGCAGCGACCGGACGCTCGATGTTATCCGCCAACTCCGACAAACGGACAGCAGGGTAAATTTCGTGAACCTCTCGCGCAACTTCGGCAAGGAAATCGCCATGCTTGCAGGCTTCGACTACACCACCGGAGACTGTTGCGTGGTAATGGATGCCGACCTGCAAGACCCTCCCGAACTTGTAGACCGGATGTTGCAATACTGGGAAGAAGGTTATGACGACATCTACGCCAAACGCCGCAACCGTGGCGAAGAGAGCTGGATGCGCCGCCGGCTGTCACTTGCCTTCTACAGCATCTTACAAAAGATGAGCCGGATAGATATCCTGCCGAACGTAGGAGACTTCCGCCTGCTCGACCGCCGCTGCGTACTGACGTTAAGACACTTGCGCGAACAGGAGCGCTATACCAAAGGACTATTCTGCTGGATAGGCTACCGGAAGAAAAGCATAGAATTCGACCGGGGCGACCGCCTTGCCGGACACTCCTCATGGAGTTTCTTCAAACTGCTGAACCTGGCAATCGAAGGAATCACCTCCTCTTCCACCGCTCCCCTGCGCATTGCCACCGTTTGCGGTATTCTCTGTTCCATTTCCAGCTTTATCTACGCCATCTATTTCCTGATAAAGACCATTATATACGGCGACCAGGCCGCCGGTTTCCCCACCCTGATAGTCGTTATTCTATTCTTGGGCGGCATCCAACTGTTCTCATTGGGCGTTATCGGAGAGTATATCGGACGTATTTTCAAAGAGACCAAAAGACGCCCTGCTTATATCGCATCGGATTACAATGAGAAGAAGTTGGGATATGACGAATAGATTACTATTGCCCACTAATTTCCGTATGGCTAAAGAGGCGGTTGCTCACTTTTCCGCTTCCGCCACAACTGATAACTGTTGAAAATGTTTTGCCACATATTATACATACAGCATAATATAACTCTGATTATCAAAGCAAAAGCCCACCTATTACTAATAGTGGGTAACAAAATAGTAACAAAAAAACGAAGAAATCGCTTTGCGGTGGGCTTCATGTGCAAAGGTAACAAAAGCTCTCTAACCATAAAAGCAAAACTGGCGAAAAGAAGAATACTGTTTTTCTTTTCGCCAGCATATATAATTTGCTGTCAATAGAAATTAGTTTAGTCCGTTTTGGATATATAGACAAAAACACAAACTAAACTTGTGTTTATAATAACTTTTTCAACTTATCTATGACATATCTTCCAATGCAGAGAACTTTGAATGATTTAGGCAACAGATATTTGGATGTTTTAATTAGAATGTCCCTTTTTTACACCTAATATCTATCTAAGAAATCTTACTTTTGTTTGATAATTAAAACAGAATGGAGAAAATTCAAGTAATACAACCTACCAAATTGCTCGCTCCTTATATAAAGCAATATTGGTTTTTAAGGATAGATGATGTAAAGCAAGGCTTTCAACGTTCTATCCCGGCAGGTTGTGTAGCACTTGTTTTTCATAAAGGGAACAAAATTATTTCTTCTTTTCATAAGGGAACGCAGCCACATTACAAATAGGGTAAATTTCAATAATGGATTGTTTTGATGAAAAAAACTCTTCAATATTTAGACTTACTGACATAGGGCTGTCATAGAAGACGCTATCTTTGTATCAAAAAGTATTCAACTTAATATTATAGAATATGAAAAGATTATTTTTATGCTCATCATTTGCTGATG
>OGXF01002606.1_pt1 | contig 9744 bp, 8 predicted proteins | sample 1576191 | NCBI WGS metagenome assembly OGXF01 (sample SAMEA3541545, study PRJEB24748) | human gut metagenome | biome: human gut; feature: human-associated habitat; material: faeces | place: China | collected 2012
CTAATTCATCCGGAATCAAATCTGCCGGACGGCCTTCTGTGCTTTGTTTTACCTCAGTTCGGCTCTGCTTTTATGCCGCTCAGGCGCGGTCCTTCCACAGGAAGGTCACGATCTGGGCGCGGGTGCAGTGGGCGTCAGGACTGAAGGTGCTGGCGCTGGTACCAGCGGTGATGTTCTCCTTCACCGCCCAAGCCACGGCCTGCGCGTAGTAGGCGTCCGCGCTCACATCGGAGAAGGAGCTGCCGGAGGCTGCCGGGGAACCGGCGGCCCGCCACAGGGCGTCAAGCAGCTGGTCGCGGGCGGCGGCGTTGCCCTGATCGGCGCACAGTGGCGTTGGGGCTGAAAGTAGTGGCGCTGGTGCCGGAGGTGATCCCCTGCTCCACAGCCCACAGGACCGCGTCATAGAAGTAGTCGCCCTTGTTCACATCCGTGAAGGGGGTCTCCGCACTCTTGGGCGCGGGGGAGCCGGCGGCCCGCCACAGGAAGGTGACCATCTGGCCGCGGGTGCAGGAGGCGTTCGGGCTGAAGGTAGTGCCTCCGGTGCCGGAGGTGATCCCCTTGTCCACCGCCCACTCCACTGCGTCATAGAAGTAGTTGTTTTTGCTTACGTCGGAGAACAGAGGCTGATCCACCGCCGTTCCATCCTTGGCAAAGGCAGCTTCCACCGTGACCTTGCTGTCGGGCATCTGGAAGGTATAGGTGGTCTCAGAGCGCTTGGTGACCTTTACGTCCTTGCCCTTGGCGTCGGTGACCGTCAGCTCATCCAGCTCATAGCCGCTGTCCGGCTTCACCGTGACGGTGATCCGGGTGCCCGCGGAGGCGCTGGAGGCGTTGGCCTTCACAGAACCGTTGTCCGCCTTGGAAACGGAGACGTCATAGGTCCGCTCATTGTCAGAGCCGCCGGAGGAGCTGTCATCATCGCCATCGTCCAGCTGGTCCGCGTCCAGGGTGGCGAAGATGGCCTCCGGGGACTCGAAGCAGGCGTTCTTCTCGCCGTCGCCGAACAGGAAGAAGCCGCGCTCCTCGATCTGGCCGCGCTCGGGGAAGGGGTTCTTGTGGGTCTTGAGCCACTCATCATTCAGCTTGAACAGGTCGGTCTTGGAGTCGGCGGTCACGGCCTTGAACTCCTGCTCGCCGTCCACGATGGCCAGGTTGGCGGCCACATAGACCGTATCAGGGTCGTTCTCGTCCACACGGATGGAGAAGTAATCCTCTGCGTCCGCGCCGCCAGGCAGGGTCAGGGCGACGGTATCGCCATCCTCCAGCAGGCTGAAGTTGACCATGTCCAGGTCGCCGCCCCGCAGGGCATTCCAGTCGGAGCTGCTCATATCGCTGGGCCGGTCGTACTTGAACTCCAGGCGCATGGGCAGGACGAAGGTATTGGCCAGGAAGTCGGGATCATCCAGAGGCAGATACACGCCGCCGGGCTCATGGCCCAGGTCATACGCCATCTGGCTCTTGGTGCCGTTGCCGCGGGCGGCCCACATGTGGATTTCAAAGTCGGTAGCGCCGATCAGCTCGTCGCCGTCCAGGATCTTGGTTGTGATCTCATCGGAGGCGTCCTGATAGGTGCCGATGGTCACGTCCAGCAGGTCCAGGTCGGCCCGGTCGGCGTTGAGGCCGGGCAGGTCGGCCCACATGAGCTGGGCGCCCGCGGAGCCAGAGTAGCGGGCCATCTCCAGCATCCCGTCGGCCATCATCTTGGTCATCTCCACAATGGAGTCCACGCTGATGCGCTCGTTGGCGGAGTGCCACCAGCGCTCGTTGCCGGGGATGACGGCGCCGAAGGCGGTCATCTTGTTCTGATAGTCGCTGGCCAGGGTGCCGCCGGTGGTGCCCACGGGGTAGGTGACGCCCAGCAGATCGGCGGGGCCGCTGAACTCCTCGGGGTCATACTCGATGGACGCCTTATAGCTGGCATACTGGAGGGCAGTCAGGGGGTTGTCGTGGGTCAGATACAGACTGGGAGCGGAGAAGTCGGTGGGGACGCTCTCTGCGCCATCCGCGGTCTCCAGCTCAAAGCCCTTCGCCTCACAGGCGTCGATCACGGCCTGGGTCGCGGTGTCATAATCATCCTTGGTGGCATGGATGCTGCGAATGACCAGGGGGATGCTCAGGGTCTGAGTGTCCTCCTTGTAGAAGGGGAACTTCCAGGGATCCTCATGGTTGATGGTACCCATGGGGGCGATGGTCAGGTTGGCAGTGCCGTCATTGGGATTGCGCAGCAGCTCGGAGGGAATATCCATATACTTTCCGATATAGGCCTCTCCCTCCTCACAGTTCCAGAAGAACAGGTCGGAGACGCCGTCGGCGGCATTTTTCAGCTCCAGGCCCTCGGGAAGCGCCTGGGACAGGAGGTACATCCCCCAGACCACCGCGTTCTTGCTGTACATGGGCATGGGGTACTCCATGGGCACGTCAGTGTTGATCTCCAGGGTCAGAGTGCCCTTCTCCTTGTTCGGGGTCAGCTGGACCTTCTGGGTCTTGCCGTCCTCCTTAGGCAGCCATCCCCGCTCCGTGGCGGCCTCCTCCACCTTGTCGCAGAAGGCCGTCACATCGTCCTCACTCGCATTGCTGATGTCCAGCACGAAGATGGCCCGGGAGGCAATCTGGGCGGCGCTGCCGTACACGATGTCCTTCAGGGTGGGGTCGCCATCGCGCAGGGTGACGCCCGCGCCGGTGTCCACCAGGGCGAAAGGCTGACCGGCATCACTGGAGAGATCCATGGTGAGATAGGGCGTCCAGGATCTGGTGTTGCCCACCACCACGGGGAAGCGGGAGTCGGAGGTGTAGGCCGCGATGGGGGTCTCCTCCCGGTTCAGGGCCTTATAGGTCCAGTTGTCATAGAAGCTGGGAGCGCTGTAATATGGAATGTCGATGTAGCTCAGAGTTTCATCCGCGCTCGGTTTTGCAGGACTTCCATCCTCATAGCAGCCCATGACGATGCGGATGCGGCGGTCGAACTCCACTCCGGAATCCTGGAGGGCCTTGGCCGCAAAGAGGGTGGCCAGGGTGGGGCCGCTGTCGTCCTGAACGCCCGCGCCGTACAGCCAGCCATCCCTCACATAGGGGGTGTGGTATGCGGTTTTATCCAACTGGCCGTCATAATTCACCCAGCGGTCCAGGTTGCCGCCCGGCTTGATCGATCCAGTGGGGGAATCCAGGTGGCTCAGGGCCATGACCATCTCGGGGGCGTCAGGGTCGCCGATCTCCACATAGACGTACTTGTCCTCCTGGCGCTGAACGACCTTCAGGCCCAGGGCCTCGCCCAACTCCTTGACCCAGGCTAGCTTAGCCACCTTGCGGTCATACTCGTTGTGGTTGGCTTCGCTGTTGATTACCTTAAAGGGGTAAACCTTCTCTACACTAGTGATTCTAGAGCCATAGGAGATAGAGTCATAGCTGGAGCCCTTGGCCAGAGCACCCACCAGGGTGTTGGGGTTCTTGTTCTCCTCCGGGCGCATATTCTCGACCTTACCAGCCAGTTCTTCCACCGCCGCATGGATCTTCGCGCGCTCCTCGTCGGTGACGGTGACCTCATAGGTCACGCTGGGCTGGAAGGGCTTCTCCTCCTCTTCCCCGCCGCCGCCGGGGACGTCCTCGCGGTCCATCTGGACGCCGGCGTAGTGGACCAGCGCCCGCAGGGGGGCGTTGCACTGACCCTGGTCTACGTCAATGACTTTTCCGGTCTCTTTGTCTGTTCTGGTATCCTTCAGCGCGTCCCGCTCGGGGTGCCACTGGAGGCCCAGGGCAAACAGGCTGTCCCGATGCTCGATAGCCTCGATGATGCCGTCGGAGGAGCGGGCCGCCACAGTCAGACCCTTACCCAAATTCTTTGGATCCACCGACTGATGGTGGGCGGTGGCAATCAGGTCAATGGAATCAGCCCCGCCGAAAATACTGGACAGCCACTTAGAATCCGCTGCAATGCCGATCCCGTTGTTTTCAGTATCCAGCTTGTGATAGCCATTGCCGCCGCTGTGGACCAGGCCGTCCACCGTGACGCGGTAATGAGGCGTATCACACGGCTTCTTGTTATCGCCCCAACCGATCCCGGTATCCTCGATCACAGTGGCACGATCTTCCGCGATCTTGCCAGCCTTGACCTGTTCACCCAGATAGGTCGGCACGTCCTGAATCAGGCCGCCGCCCATGGCGACATTAAAGCCCTGCTCGCCGCGGCAGACGGCCAGCATGGGGACATCCAATTCAATGGCATTCTGCATGAGGTGCAGGTCAGAGGTATCACGGTCGTCATTCCAGCCGGAAGAGCCGTGGGGATACGCTTCCTCATGATAAAGGTCGGGGTTCCAATCCTCGCCGCCGGTCATAAACACGCCGTTGATGCGGGAGAAGATGTCCTCCGCCTCTTTGTCGGTCTTTACCTGGGGCAGGAAGATGACCTGGGCGCCGTTGCGCTCAAAGGCCTCAGCGAAGCCCCAATAATCTGCTCGTTTTTCATTTGTAATGTCATCGGTCTTCCAGGAGATGCCGATGACGGGGCGCTCCTGGACGTCGGTGACCTCGATGGCGGTGATCTCATCGCCGGTGATGGTCAGGTCGGCCACCACGGCGTCACCCAGGGTGCGGTCCTCATGGGGCGTACCGGTGAGTTCCTTCGGCGTTGGGTCCGGCTCACCCAGAACGGTATCCAACTCGTCCAGCGAGCCGATGCTGCCGTCCTCGGTCGAATCTGTCACCGTGACGCCGTCGGCGACCTTGGCTTCATACACCACATTGTATTCCAGGTTGCCGCTCTCGTCCACGGTATACAGGATCGCGTCCTTTACCGTCGCTTTGGTCTGGTCCTGTGCCGGTTCGGCGGCTGAGACGCCTGTGGTCATCAGCCCGATCAGCATGGACCCTGCTAGGGATAAGCTGAGCAGTCGGGATGTTCGCTTACCAGAGATGTTCATTTGGGGACCTCCTTTAGCAAATCTTTCTTGATGAAACCGTCCTCTTTCCGCACCTTTCAGCTGCCGCAGGTATCCAAAAACTTTCTTCTTTTGTAAAACAAAAGAAGAAAGTGGGTACCCACTTTCTTGCCAGCCAGCGAGCCGTCTCCATCTTTGTTCATTATATCCATATATAGTTCATTTGTCAATCATATTTTGTATCATTTCAACATTTCACAGCTTTTTTGGTACACGGAAGGAGCCTGTCCCGCACCGCCTCCGGAAGCCTCTACGGTTTACACGGCGGACCACTCAACCGCCATCCCGGTGCGTTCTCCTCAAATCCAGCCGCATCATATCTAGTTTCTTGATACATTTTGTATCTTGTATTCCGGCTCCGGGTGCGGTAGTATAGCATCAATCCCTTGAGACACATATTAGTGACAGAGCAAGGGCCTTTACGCCCTCTGAACCCTCAAGGCTTTTTCCCTCTCCTGAACAAACTTTCCACATGGATGTGGAAAAATGGGGACACCCCCCTGGAACACGGACCGTGCGTGTCCTGCGCCGGCTTAAAAGGATGGCTTGATATGCTGAATGAACCGCTGCAACCACACCATATGCCCCCGCGTCCATCCAGGCAGGCCACACCCGCCCAGATCATCATTCTGGGCTTTCTGGGGATCATCCTTGCTGGCGCGCTGCTGCTCATGCTGCCCGTCTCCAGCCGGATGGGGGTGGTCACCCCCTTCTCCGACGCGCTGCTCACCGCCACCTCTGCCACCTGCGTCACCGGACTAGTTGTCCACGACACCGCCACCTACTGGTCCCCCTTCGGCCATTTGGTCCTTCTGGCCCTGATCCAGACTGGCGGCATGGGGGTGGTCACCGTGGCTGTATCCGTTGTGATGTTCTCCGGCCGGAAAATCGGCCTGCGACAGCGCTGGGTGATGCAGGAGTCCATCTCCGCCCCACAGGTGGGCGGGATCGTGCGCATGACTAGCTTTATCCTGAAGGCCATGCTGCTCATCGAGGGGACCGGCGCACTCCTCCTGTCCCTCCGCTTCTGCCCCCAATTCGGCCTTCTCCAGGGGCTGTGGTATGGAATCTTCCATTCGGTCTCCGCCTTCTGTAATGCCGGCTTTGACCTGATGGGGACCAGCGCCCCCTTCTCCTCCCTGACCGGCTATGTGGGCGACCCGCTGGTCTGGGGGCCCATCGCGCTGCTGATCCTGGCCGGCGGTCTTGGCTTTCTCACCTGGCAGGACCTCCGGGAGCACCGCCTCCATTTTCGGGCCTACCGCTTGCAGAGCAAGCTGATCCTGGTTTCCACCGCCGGGTTGCTTCTTCTTTCCTTCCTATTTTTCCAGTGCTACGAGTTCCGGCTGCCACAGTGGGCGGAGCTCTCCGGCTGGGAGCGCCTCAACGCCGCCGCCTTTCAGGCGGTCACACCCCGCACCGCCGGATTCAACTCTGTGGACCTGACCCTCCTGAGCGAGCCCGGAAAGCTGGTCACCATCCTTCTGATGCTGGTGGGCGGCTCCCCCGGCTCCACCGCCGGCGGCTTCAAGGTCACCACGCTGGCAGTCCTGCTCCTCAGCGCCCGGGCCGTATTCTTCCGCTGCGGCAGCCCCAGCTGTTTTGGGCGTCGCTTCCAGGACGAGGCCCTGCGCAGCGCCAGCGCCATCTTTCTGATGTATCTGGTATTCTTCCTGCTGGGAGGCACACTGATCTGCTGTATCGACGGTGTGCCCCTGCTGGACGCTCTCTTTGAGTCCGCGTCCGCTATTGGCACCGTGGGACTGTCCATCTGCGGCACGCCCGGACTGTCCCTCCCCTCCCACCTGATCCTGACTTTTTTAATGTATGTGGGACGGGTGGGCGGTCTCACTATGATCTACGCCGTCACATCCGGTTCCCCCGTCTCCTCCCAATATCCCCAGGAGCGGGTGACCGTTGGATAATTATGGAGGTAATGGAACGATGAAATCTGTTTTACTGATCGGCCTGGGGCGGTTTGGCCGCCACATGGCCCAAAAGCTCCGGGACCTGGGCCACGAGGTGTTGGCAGTAGATAAGGATGAGGAGCGCGTCAACGCCGCCCTGGCCTATGTGACCAATGCTCAGATCGGCGACAGCACCAATCCCCAGTTTATCGGCTCCCTGGGGGTGCGGAACTTCGATCTCTGCGTGGTGGCCATCGGAGACAGCTTCCAGAGCTCTCTGGAAACCACCGCACTGCTCAAGGAATATGGTGCTCCCTTTGTGCTCTCCAGGGCCACCCGGGACGTCCATGCCAAGTTCCTCCTGCGCAACGGTGCGGACGAGATCGTCTACCCGGAAAAGCAGATGGCCAACTGGGCGGCGGTGCGCTACAGCAGCGACCACATCTTTGACTACATCGAGTTGGCCCGGGACTACTCAATTTTCGAGACTGCCGTTCCCAGCAGCTGGGTGGGAAAAACTGTGGTGGAGCTGTCAGTCCGGCAGACATATCGAATCAATATTCTGGCTACCCGCCACGGCGGACATCTGGAGCTTCTCCCCGGAGGCAGCCACCAGTTCCAGCCCGATGAGACGATCTATATTTTAGGCGAAAATAAGGATGTACAAAAGTTTCTCAAAAACTGAACTACATCAACAGGCGCGGCCCGGACACCAAAATGTCCAAGCCGCGCCTTCGCTTATCCTATCCCTTCTGTAGAACTTCCCCCATGCAGCAGCAGCCTGTTTCCCTTTCTCAGCGGTACTTCACCGCAGTGCCATAGGAAATGACCTCAGCTGCTCCCTGCATTACGGAGGAGGAGCCGTACCGGATGTTGATGACCGCGTCCGCTCCCAGGCTTTCTGCCTCATCCACCATGCGCTTCACGGCGATCTGACGGGCCTCATTGAGCATCTCAGTATAGCCGGTGATCTCGCCGCCCACCAGGGTCTTCATCCCCGCCATAAAATCCTTGCCGAAGTTTTTGGACTGGACCACCGTACCCTTCACGATGCCCAGCACATCCAGGTCCTTCCCCGGAATGTAATCGATGTTGACCAACAGCATATCAAATTCCTCCTAATTCAGATCAGACTGCGCGCAGCCGATCTCTTTGATTCTTATATTCAGCGCCCACAGCACGGGGAGCACCAGACCCAGACAGCCCACAGCCAAGGTTGTGAACAGGATCTCCAGCCAGCGGGGAAGTTCCGGGATCGTACAGAGCGCTCCAAAGCCCGCGGCACAGGCCAGCTGGAACAGACCGAACAGGAGCACTCCTCCAACCGCGGACCGCTTCTCCGCCCCTCTGCTGTCAGTACTTCCGCGCTTCATTCAGTTCCCCCTCTTCGATCTCCCGCAGCCGCTGCCGCAGTACCACCAAACTGAACGGTATGGTGATCAGCGCCAGGACCGCCAGCCACAGCAGCACCCGATGGAGCCGGGGCCACGGGGTGCGGCCCCGGGCGCAGAACAGAAGGGCTGCCGCGCCCACGCGGAACCCCGCGCTGATTAGGACGCTCTTCACCGCCTCCCGCTTCTGCTCTGCCTGCTCCCAGTCAGTATTTTTTTGCTTCGTCCTCCTCACCTCCCCGGATCTCCTTCCACCGGTGGAACAGGGCCGCAATGACACCTGCGGCCACGGCTAGCTGAGCCGCCACTCCGGCCAGAGCCAGCACGGCAAAGGCGGCTGGCAGCGCCCCCCACACCGCAGCCAGCCCAAGACTCTGGAGCAAAGCCAGCCCGGCCACCACGGCCGCCACAGCGGCCCCGCCGGCCAGCCCCTTCCCTTTAGTAGTTTTTCGCATCGTCCTCCTCTCCCTTCTGGATCTCCCGGATCCGCTGGTACAGGGCGTACAACACCCCAAGGATCACCACCCCTGGCAACGCGATCAGCACCGCCATCAGGGCCAGCGGCGGGGCCTCCTCCGGCTCCACAGTGAATCCCCAGGCCATCAGGGCCATCGCCCCCGCCATGAAAGCCACCATGATCAGCGAAGCGGCCACGGCGGCGGCATACCGCACTGGCCTTGCATCCTCCCGCTGCTTGTCCTTAAAGGTGGTGCCCTCCCGCTCCATCTCCTCCATCCGCTCCAGAAGGCCATCCGCCTCCAGGGTGTCCAGGCGCTGTTCCCAATCCTTTAAGGTGCGGCACAGCTCCATGGAGCGTTCCAGATTCTCCCGCTCCCGCTCCAGGGTCACCAGATGGCGGCGCATCCCGTCGCCCACGGTGTGGCCCCCCGACTGCATCCGGCGGATCTCCTCCAGGGGCACGCCCAGTTTCCGCAGCAGCTTGATCTGCTTGAGCTGTTCCACCTCTCCAGGGCCGTACTCCCGATAGCCGTTCTCGCTGTTGCGCCGGGGGGCAATGAGGCCCTTCTCCTCGTAAAAGCGGATATTCTTTTTGGTGACGCCCACCTGGGCCTCTACCTCATTGATCTTCACGCTCTGATCCTCCCGTCCCGTTTTCTGTGGCTAGGATACACCTTCCACCAGGGGGAAGGTCAAGGGCATTTTGAAAAAATCCACTCTTCCAGCAGGGGGAGGGCCTGAAAAGGTTCCGGACTCTCTTTGTGCCGGAGGGTTCGCCCTGTGCAGGACCAAACGGGCGCGCCTGATCGCTCGGCTTCTAATTTCTGCGGTGGTGCCCCGGCGGGCGGGCCGGTGTCCCACCCCTACGGCATACAAAGAAAGTCCTTCTAACGAAATAACGGGAGGGGCAAGCCCCTCCCCTACGAAATGACAGGAAAAGCGGTCCTCAGCGGCGGATGGGCTGCCACCGTACCACGCAGGACCGAAATTGCCCCGTAGTAAATGGCTTGACAAGTCTTCCAATGAAATCTTCAGCTATGACTGGGATTTATC
>OGXF01002607.1_pt1 | contig 9740 bp, 8 predicted proteins | sample 1576191 | NCBI WGS metagenome assembly OGXF01 (sample SAMEA3541545, study PRJEB24748) | human gut metagenome | biome: human gut; feature: human-associated habitat; material: faeces | place: China | collected 2012
CCCATGATGTGGTTGCAAAGCTGCGCGGGATCGTAAAGCACACGCCGGCCGAGGTCCACGAGTTCTGTGCCCAGGCGCTCGAGCACCGCGGCGACCTGGACTACGACATCGACGGCGTGGTCGTAAAGGTTGACAGCTTCCAGCAGCAGCTCGACCTAGGTTTTACCGCCCGCGCACCGCGCTGGGCCATTGCCTTTAAGTTCCCGCCCGAGGAAAAGCAGACCATCCTGCGCGAGATTCGAATCCAGGTTGGTCGCACCGGCGTACTCACGCCGGTCGCCGAGTTCAACCCGGTGACGGTCGCCGGTTCCACCATCGCGCGCGCCACGCTGCACAACATCGACGAGATCCGCCGCAAAAACGTGCGCGAGGGCGATACCATCATCGTGCACAAGGCGGGCGACGTGATTCCCGAGGTCGTGGGGCCGGTGCTCGACAAACGCCCGGCCGATTCGGTCGACTGGCACATGCCAGAGGTCTGTCCCGTGTGCGGCAGCCCCGTGGTCCACGAGGATGGCGAGGTGGCATATCGCTGCGTGTCCATCGACTGCCCGGCGCAGCTCAAGGAGCGCCTGCTCCACTGGGTGAGCCGCGGCTGCATGGACGTGGACGGCCTGGGCGACGAGATCGTCGACAAGATGATCGCTGCTGGCCTGATCCACGATGTCGCCGACTTCTACCAGCTCACGGTCGACGACATCGCCGGCCTAGACACGGGTCGCGTGTATGCCAGCTCCAACAGCAAAAAGGGCGTCAAGAAGGGTGACCCCATCCCGGTGGGCCTCAAGACGGCCGAGAAAATCATCGCCGAGCTCAACAAGTCCAAGAGCCAGCCGCTCGGTCGCGTACTGTTTGCCCTGGGTATCCGCCACGTGGGCAAGAGTGTGGGCGAGGTCATCGCCGAACGATTCCTGTCGATTGACAAGCTCATCTTGGCAAGCGAAGAGGACATCGCCGAGTGCGAGGGCATCGGTCCCAAGATTGCGGCAAGCGTCAAGCAGTTCCTGGCCGTGCCCGAGAACCTTGCCGTGTTGGAGCGCCTGCGCCAGGCGGGCCTGTCGCTCGAGGTCGACTTGGGCGCCGCGCACGCGCAGGCCGCAGCCGACGCTGGCGTGGCGGGTGAGCTTGCTGACGCACAGCCGCTTGCGGGTCTGACCTTCGTGCTCACCGGCACGCTCGTCAACCGCACCCGCGACGAGGCGGGCGCGGCGCTCAAGGTGCTCGGCGCCAAGGTTTCGGGCAGCGTGTCAAAGAAGACGAGCTATCTGGTCGCCGGCCCCAAAGCGGGCTCCAAGCTCACCAAAGCCGAGCAGCTGGGCGTGCCTGTATTGGATGAGGACGCACTCGAGCAGATTCTTGCGACTGGTGAGGTGCCCCAGGCTTAAGGCGCCGATAGCCAAATTAATCAAATTGAAGAGCCTCCCGGATGGTCCGATGCTATCCGGGAGGTTTTTATTCGGCCGCAGTAACGGGCACCGTGATCTGCGTCACGTAGGTTGCTGGGTCGTCGCTGATAATGTCATCGATCAAGGCGATCTCGCGCGAGGAGCCGGCGGGTACTATGCCGTGCTCGTGCATATAGCCGAGCAACCGCTCGTAGCGTGGGGCTGCTTGCCCGTGCGTGCCGCGGAAGCTTATGGTCAGGCAGTGCGCGGCAGGTCGCGTCTCAACGTCACCCAAGTAATCATCGGTGTCATCGAGCATCAGACAGACCTCGTCGTAGCCATCAAAATCACCGGCGGCGAGGCGCTCGGCGCCAATCCCGACGCCCAAGTTGCCCAGAAAGACAAAGGTCTCGTGCTGCCCCTTCTGCAGTTGACGAATCTGCCACTCCAGCGCATAGGCGTCGGTGGGGTTGACGCGTTCGCGCAGCACGGCGCAGCGAAGCTCGGGTGCATCGATTGCGCAAATGGTATCGAGCTCGGTGTTCAAGGCATCGTGAAGCAGGGTAAGCCGGTTGTCAATCTTGCGCGACACGCGCTCCAGTTCGCGGCGCTTGCGTTCGATGAGCTCCTGCTGCTGAGCCAGCTGCCGCTGCATAAGGTTCACATCGCGCGTGGTCACAAACTCACGGATTTGTGCGAGCGGCAAGTCGAGAACGCGCAGGTGGCTGATGGTGTTAAGGGTGGAGAGCTGCCGTGATCCGTAGTAGCGGTACCCGCTCGCCGGATCGATGTGCGCCGGGTCCAGCAAGCCCATCTGCTCGTAATGGCGCAGCGTGCCCACGCTCAGGTTAAACATGCGCGCCACTTCGCCAATGCGGAGCAGGCCCTCGGTATGTTCAGTTGGCGTGTCGGTCATGGGACCGCTCCTTTCGGTGGGCGGGGGAACGCTGGGGCCATGCAGCGCGGCCGTCGTATGACACGAACGAGCCGCTACGCCATCAGCTTGTCAAAAGCTCCGCGACGGTTGAGTACGGTAAATGCCACCACGCAAATAATTACCGATAGAATCGACCCGCACGGCGAGGCGATGCCCATGGGGAACAGCGTGTCGGAGTAGGCGTTCGACAGCAGCCACGCGCCGGGCACGCGAATGAGCACCACTGCCAGCACGTTGTGCGCAAAGCCGATGTAGCTCTTGCCATACGCAGCGAAAAAACCGCTAAAGCAAATGTGGATGCCGGCAAAGATCGCGTCAAAAATATAACTGCGCATATAGCCGGTGCCGGCCGCAACGACCGCGGCGTCCTTGGCAAAAAAGCCGAGAAACGCCGGTGCCACCAGCCACATCAGCACCGTGATCAGGCAGCCATATATCACCGAGATGGTCATGGCATCTTTGAGCACCTGACGCGCGCGGTCGCCCTTGCCCGCGCCGGCGTTTTGCGCCGTGAGCGCGCTGACGGTGGCGCCCATGGAACTCGGCACGATAAACAAAAAACTGATCATCTTTTCGACCAAGCCCACGGCAGCGGCGTCGACGAGCCCTCGGTGGTTGGCGATGACGGTGATGAACATAAACGCCACCTGGATGCAGCCGTCCTGCACGGCAACGGGCACGCCGATCTTAAGGATGCTGCTGAGCACCTCGGGCTGGGGACGCAGGTCGCTGCGCTTGAGGTGAATGTGCGTGCGGCGGCTCTTGAGCCACACGAGCGCGAGGGCAACGCTTGCCGTCTGGGCGGTTACCGTGCCGAGTGCCGCGCCCACGGGACCGAGTCCCATGTGGCCGATAAACAAAAAGTCGAGCGCGATGTTGATGATGCACGCCACGCCGATCACGTACATGGGCGAGCGCGAATCGCCCAGGCCGCGAAAGATGGCCGAGAGGATGTTGTACGCGGCGATAAAGGGAATGCCGACAAAGCAGATGCGCAGGTAGGCAGCGGTGCCTTCGACCGCCTCGGCCGGCGTGCCAATGAGCGCCACGATCTGCGGGCACAACGCAAATAAGACGGTGGCCAGTACCACCGAGACGCCCATAAAGAGCGTGATGGTGTTGCCGATGGCGGCCTCGGCGCGGTCAAAGCGGCGCGAGCCCACGGCGTGGCCGACGATGACCGTCGTTCCCATGGCCAGGCCCACGAGCGTCACGGTAATGATATAGAGCGTCTGCGCGCCGTTGCCCACGGCGGTGATGCCGGCCGCGCCGCTAAACTGTCCCATCATGTACAGGTCGGCCATGCCGTAGAGCATCTGCAAAAAGTACGAGAGCATATAGGGCAGGGCAAAGACCGCGATGGTCTTGAGGACGTTGCCGCGTGTGAGGTCGTGTTCCATGGGCGGGGCACTTTCTGGCTTGGGTCGTTTAGCTACCAGTGTAGTGAAAACCCTATAACGATTGTAGAGTCAAGGTTTGTGTTGAGGACCGGGCGAAAAAGTTGCGTGCGTAGGCATTTCCAATTGAATGTAGGTGCGTTGAACCATGTCGAGTTCGCGCTAGAAAACGCCATTCGCCCTGCGTCGTGTCGTACGCATGTCGACCTATTCTTCCCGTGCGGTACTATATTCCCTAAAGAATAAAGACCAGCGTGAGGGGAGGGCTGCGTGGACGGGCACGTGCAACATGACGGCTTTGGCCGCGATATCAACTACCTGCGCATTGCCGTTACCGACAAGTGCAATTTCCGCTGCATTTACTGCATGCCGGCCGATGGCGTGGCACCCCGCGCGCACGACGAGCTGCTCAGTGCCGAGGAAATTGCCCACTTTGTGCGCTTGGTGGCGGGGGAGGGCATTCGCCGCGTGCGCCTGACGGGTGGCGAGCCGCTGGTCAGCCGCCGTATCATCCCGCTCATTCGCGACATCCGCGCGATTCCGCAGATCGAGGACATCTCGCTTACCACCAATGGCGCCCTGCTGCCCAAGCTGGCGTCGCAGCTCAAAGACGCCGGGCTTAACCGCGTCAACATTTCACTCGATACGCTCGACCCCGTGCTGTTTGAAGAGATCACCCGCCTGGGCTGGCTCGAGCAGACCATGGCCGGCATCGACGCGGCGCTGGCCTGGGGCTTTGAGCCCGTCAAGGTCAACTGCGTTGTTGTGCGCAGGCTCAACCAAGATGTGGCGGCCCTCGCGCGCCTGACCGTCGACCGTCCCATTCACCTGCGCTTCATCGAATACATGCCCATCGGCGACGAACACACGAGCTCGCATTGCGCCGTGAACCCTCATGCGCCCACGCTCAATCCGGCGCTGTGGGATGCGAGCGACACCGTGCCGAGCGACGAGCTACGGGCGCGCGTCAATGCCGGGGCCGCCACGGTGGGCCTGGGCGAGCTCGAGCCGCTCGACATCACCGACGCTCCTGCCGGCACGGGTCCCGCGCGCTATTGGCGCTTTCCGGGTGCGGCGGGAACGGTCGGCTTCATTAGCGCCATGTCCAACCATTTTTGTGCGAATTGCAACCGTTTGCGCCTGACGGCCGATGGCAACGTGCGTCCGTGCCTATTCAGCGATGCCGAGTATTCGGTGCGCGAAGCCCTGCGCCGTGGTGATGATATACGGGTACTTTCGATTTGGCGCGATGCCGTGGCCCACAAACCGCAGGAACACGCGATAATTGAGGGCACGCAACGATTTATGTCCCAAATCGGAGGATGATCATATGGCCAAGAGCAGGTACGCCGATGCCACCAAGGTCGCTCGCAGGGCCGCGATGTCTGCCCACAAAGCCACGGCTGCGGCGAATGCTGGCAGCGCCGCAGCGCCCGCGCAGCCGACTGCCAGTGCTGCCACCGAGTCCGCCCGCGACGCCCGCCGCGACGAGCTGACGCACGTGGACGCCAAGGGCGAGGTGCGCATGGTCGACGTGTCCGACAAGGCCGAGACTCATCGCATCGCCATCGCCGAGGGCACCATCCTCATGCATCCCGAGACGCAGGCCATGGTGCTGCAGGACCGCGCCAAAAAAGGCGACGTGCTTGCCTGCGCGCGCGTGGCGGGCATCATGGCCATCAAGCGCACGAGTGACATCATCCCCATGTGCCATCCGCTGCTCGTTACCAAGAGTAAGTGCGATATCGAGCCTATCGCGCCGGCGGGGACGCCCGTCGAGGACGTGCCCGAGGGCTGGGCGCCGTCACGCGCAGACGGGCAGGTCGGCTTTCACGTGCTGGTCACAGCCGGTGTGACGGGCAAGACCGGTATTGAGATGGAGGCCCTGACTGGCGTGAGCGCCGCGTGCCTGACCATCTACGACATGTGCAAGGCCGTCGACCGCGGCATGGAGATCGTCGACGTACGCCTGCTGCACAAGGAAGGCGGCCACTCGGGCGTGTGGGATCGCGCCGAGCGTCAGGCCGCTGCTGTTGAGTCCGTGACCGCCGACGGTGCCGCACCCGCGAGCGCATCCGTTGCCATCGCGTCCGCAGTTCCGGCCCCGGCCGTCCCCGCGATCGCATTTATCGGCTACCAGAACTCGGGCAAGACCACGCTCGTCGAGAAGGTTATCGCCGAGCTCACCCGCCGCGGCCTGCGCGTGGGCTCGCTCAAGCATCACGGGCATCATGGCTTTGATATCGATGTTCCCGCTAAGGATACGTGGCGCCATCACCAGGCCGGATCCAAGCACGTGGGGCTCATCTGCGCCACGCGCTGGGCGGAGTATGCCGATACGCGCGAGGAGGACGAGATGCCCGCGCGCGAGCTGTTGTTGCGCTACGGCGATGTCGACGTGGTGATCATCGAGGGCTACAAGACCGAGGGCTTCGACAACATCGTGGTCGCGCGCTCCGGCGTCGATCGCCTGCGCGGCAAGAGCTCGCTCGACCTGGTCGACGGCCGCACGCTGGCGCTCGCCTGCAACGAGGCCCTGGCGCGTCAGGCCTTCGATGCGGGCTTTGCAACCCGAGCCATCAACATCAACGACGCCCGGGCCATCTGCGACCTCATCCAAGATCACCTTTAAGGCTTGACGCTGCGCCGGCCCCAAGCACCCCATCTCGCCCCTCAAACCAGCCAAAAAGGGACAGGTTTATTTTGGCAGGTTCTATCTGGGCAAACGCCATTTCCACCACAAAGGGGCCAGGCACCTTTGTGGTGGTTTTTGCTTTGGTAGATTATCGGGACATGCCTTACAATCTACCAAGTAGTTCATGACGGGCGAAAACGGAGAGAAGGGGCTTGATGCGTCCTTAATGTTTCATGCAGATAGATTGATTTGACAGACGGTGGCGAATGCCCGACGTCCACATTCGTATGCAATAAGGACCCCCCATGCTCGCATCTGTATTTCCAACATTCCACTCGTCGCTGTCCGTGCAGGCTAAACGCCTGGTGGCGATGCGCTTTCTCATCTACACCGGTTTTCAGACCAGCTACTTTATCGGCGTCATCGGAACGCTCACCTATGCGGATGACGCCTCGGTCGTCGCAACATCGCTGGCCGTCCTGTTCATGAACGTTTTCGTAATCCTGGGGTCCTTTGCGGGCGGCGCGGCGCTCGACGCCTGGGGCCCGCGCCGTCATTTCTTGCTGAGCATCGTCGGCACGCTTGTAACCGGCACGGCAATCATCGCCTTTGGTGGTGCGACCGGCATCGTCCTGCTCGGCGCGGTGCTCCTAGGCTTTACGATGGGATTTGCCCAACCCATCGCCACATCTTATCCGGCCTACCTCACCGACGACCCCGCCGAACTCAAAGACACCAATTCCGCCATCGCCATGTTCTCAAACGTGAGCATTATCGTCGGGCCCACGTTGGGTGGCTTCGTCGCGGCGGCTGCGTCGTCGCGCGCGGTGTTCGTGCTTATGATGCTCTTTACCGTGCTGGCGCTCATCGCCGGCTGGGGTTTTAAGCCACGGGCAGGTCAGGCTGCCGGGCACGAAGACGAACCCGTGACCGGTGACATAACATCGGATAAGGCCAGCCAAGGCCCCAACTCCAGCGCGTCCACCCGCGCCACCTTCGCAACCAGCATCAAAACAGTCTTTACCAACAGCGTTCTCGCCCTACTGTTCTGCATTATCTTTCTCTCGAACTTTGGCTATGGCGCCTTTGACCCGCTGGAGTCGTTCTTCTACCGCGATATTCTGCATGTCGGTGTCGAATGGATGGGCTGGCTCTCGTCGGCCTCGGGCGTGGGCGCGGTGCTGGGCGCTATGGTTGCGCTCCGGCTGCCGCCGCGCCTGGTCAACCTTAAAACACTGCTTGCAGCGCTTATGTCCGTAGGTCTGGGAAGCCTGCTCTACGTGGGAACGTCGTACGTGGGCGTAGCCCTTGTCGGACAGATTGCCCTGGGCGTGGCCTGGGGCGTCGTCAACCCGCTCCACAACACCATCGTGCAAACGACGGCCCCGCTCGAGCAGCTCGGCCGCGTCAACTCGGTCATGGGTTTTGGCAACATGTTCGCCGGCGTGGCTCCGCTGGCGATTGCCCCGTGGCTGGCGGCGACATTTGGCGTGCAACAGACACTCGTAGGGGCGGGCATGGTCGTGACGGCAGTTCCCGCAGCGTTGCTGCTGTTTGGCCGCCGGCATTTCGATCGTTCTGCAAGGCAGTAAAACCATCACAACATTCGATGAAAATCGCGATTTTGCCGAAAAACGTCGAATGTTGGGACGGTTTGCGCTGGGATCCGACCACCACAAAAGGGACAGGCACCTTTGTGGTGGTTTTGCGCCAAAGCGCCCCGTGTGCGCCTTGGTATACCATGTACGCCACTTACGAATACATCAAGCACCGCCGCGTTACCCAGAAAGGTCCCCATGGACGCCACCTTCAGCAACATCAAAGCCGTACTCTGCGATCTTGACGGCACGCTGCTTACGAGCGAGCACACGGTGTCCCCGCGCACCGTGGTGGCCATCCGCGCCCTGCGCGAGCGCGGCGTGCTGTTTGGCCTGTGCACCGGGCGCGACGCCCAGGCGACCGAGGCCATGTTTGAGCTCTGGGGCATCGACGGCCTAGTAGACGTGCTGGTGGGCTGTGGCGGCGCCGAGGTCATCGACCGTGCGCACGGCATCAACGAGCTGAGCTACCCGCTGCCGGGCGAGACCATCGCGCGCATCTGCGAGCACATGGCAGACCTGCCGGCAACGCCCGTTTGTCCTCGGAACGGCGTGCTCTATGTGCCCGAGAGCAATGCGTGCGTCGAGCACCTGTCGCGTGTCGACGGCGTGTCCTACAAGGTGGTCGACTTTGCCGAGTTCCTGCGCGATCCGCAGGCCAAGGTGATGTTCACCATGGCGCCCGAGGCGATGCCGCAGGTGATCGAGCGGGCGTCGACACTCGCCGACGACACCGTTAAGGCGGCTGCTCTGCAAACCACGCAGCGACTCTACGAGTTTATGGATCCCCGCGTGTCCAAGACGCGCGGCCTTGTGCGCGTGGCGGAGCTCAACGGCATGGAGCTGCAGAATATCTGCGTGTTTGGCGATGCCGATAACGATACCTGCATGGTGGCCGACGCCGGCGTGGGCGTGGCTATGGCAAACGGCAGCGACGCCACCCGTGCCGCCGCGGACTTTGTAACCGCGAGCAACGACGAGGATGGCATCGCAATTTTTGTCCAGGAACATCTGCTGTAGCACCGGGGAAGAGCCACCACAAAGGGGACAGGCGCCTTTGTGGTGGCGGGCTCCAACCGTCCCAACATCCGATGGAAATCGCGATTTTGCCGAAAAGCGTCAAATGTTGGGACGGTTTTTGCAGCGGGCGCGACGGTTCCTGCCGTGGCCGATGCACTTTTGCTGCAGAGGCGCCGCCCTCGTTACGTTTTCGCTGCATTTGGGTAAAGCGCCTGCTCCAAGTCGGCGTTGCCCTGTATACTAGAGCGGTTTAACTGTTATGCGGAAGGGAGCGCCTATGGCACTCAGCGAGAAAGACGTGCGCGGCATTGCCGAGTACGCAAAGATCGCACTGGCCGATGACGAGCTCACCCAGATGACGTCCTACCTGAACGATGCCGTCCAGATGCTCGAGCCCGTCTTGCAATATGACTTGCCCGACGTGGAGCCCACGTTCCATCCCATCGGAAGCCTGTCCAACGTGATGGGCGACGACCTGCGCGAGCCCGAGCGCGACCTGCCGCTCGACGTCGCGCTCGAAAACGCCGGCAGCGTGCGCGACCGCTACTTCCGCGTGCCGTCCATTTTGGGAGAGGGGGAGAGCGAGTAATGAAGCTCAATCTCGATCGATTCACGGCCGCGCAGCTAGCCGAGCACGTTGCCGCCGGCGATTTCTCTGCCACCGAGATCGCGCAGGCCTCGCTCGAGGCCATCGAGGCGCGCGAGGGTGGGGTCCAGGCATTTCTGCAGGTGGCGCCCGAGCTCGCGCTCGAGGCTGCCGCCAAAATT
>OGXF01002611.1_pt1 | contig 9722 bp, 11 predicted proteins | sample 1576191 | NCBI WGS metagenome assembly OGXF01 (sample SAMEA3541545, study PRJEB24748) | human gut metagenome | biome: human gut; feature: human-associated habitat; material: faeces | place: China | collected 2012
GGAGTTCTCGTGGGATATGGTGACCGGCCTTATTCCGGGCTGCCGGTCAGGCTGCCCAGCACGCACACCGCCAGCACCGCCCGGTCCATCATCTCCTCACCAATGGTCCCGTTGGAGACCAGCAGCGCGCAGGCTAGCAGCGCGAGCAGGGTTACGGCCACCGCCACGCCGCTGCCACGGAGCATCTCCCGCATCACTGCCAGCCAAAGGGCGCCCGTCTCCTCCGATTTCTTCTCCCGTCTGGTCTGAGCCATAAAAAAACCTCCCCGCAGATCCGTTCTTCACAGGATCCTATGCGGGGAGGGCTTGTCAGCTTGTCAAAAAATTTCCGGGGCGCCGGCTCAGTGCGCGGCTTCCTCCGCCTGGGCCGTCTTGCTGGAGACCGCCCACTTGGTCAGCTCGATCCGGACGCGGTCCACACCGCTCTCGATCACGATGGTGTTCTCCTTCACCGTGCAGATGGTGCCGGTGATGCCGCCGATGGTGGTGATCACGTCACCCACGGTCAGAGAATCCCGCATATTCTGCGCTTCCTTTTTCCGCTTGTTCTCGGGGCGGATCATAAAGAAGTAGAGCATTGCGAGCATCGCAACGATCATAATCATACTTTCCATAACTGGTTGATTCCCTCCAAAAAAATAATGTAAAAATGCGTCCTTACAAGTATATCTGATTTCTGTACAGTTTGCAAGTGCTTTTCTAAAATTTCTTCACTCTTGGGCGGGACGGTCCAGCAGGCCGGAATAGGTCCGGCGGAAGGACTCGAAGTTCCCCTCGTCCAGGGCCTGGCGGATGCGGGCCATCAGTTCGTTATAGAAGTGCAGATTGTGGAGCACAGCCAGGCGCATGGCCAGCATCTCCCCCGCGGTCAGCAGGTGCCGGAGGTAGGCACGGGAGAAGCTCCGGCAGGCGGGACACTGACAGGTCTCGTCGATGGGACGGGGATCCAGCTTGAACTTCTCATTTTTGATGTTGATGGTCCCCTTCCAGGTGTACAGCTTGCCGTGGCGGGCGTTGCGGGCGGGCATGACGCAGTCAAAGAAGTCCACGCCCCGGGCCACGCCCTCGATGATGTTGGAGGGCGTCCCCACCCCCATCAGGTACCGGGGCTTGTCCTTGGGCATACTGGGCTCCACCGCGTCGATGATGTCGTACATCACCTGGGTGGGCTCCCCCACCGCCAGCCCGCCGATGGCAAAGCCGTCGCAGTCCAGCTGGGCGATGCGCTCCATGTGCTGCTGCCGGATGTCCGCATAGGTCCCACCCTGGTTGATGCCGAAGAGCATCTGACCGGGGTTGACGCAGTCCGGCTGGGCATTGAGGCGGGCGTGCTCGGTGATACACCGCTCCAGCCAGCGGGTGGTGCGCTCCACAGAGGCCTGGACATACTCCCGGGGCGAGGGGTTTTCGATGCACTCATCAAAGGCCATGGCGATGTCGCTGCCCAGGTTTGACTGGATCTGCATGGACTCCTCCGGCCCCATGAAGATGCGCCGCCCATCGATATGCGAGGCGAAGGTCACCCCCGCCTCGGTGATCTTCCGCAGCCCGGACAGGGAAAACACCTGAAAGCCGCCGCTGTCGGTGAGCATCGGGCCGTCCCACTGCATAAAGCGGTGCAGCCCCCCCATCTCCCGGACCACCCCGTCCCCGGGGCGCAGGTGCAGATGGTAGGTGTTGGACAGCTCCACCTGACAGCCGATCTCCTTCAGATCGTGGGCGGACACCGCCCCCTTGATGGCCCCCTGGGTGCCCACGTTCATAAAGACAGGGGTCTGGACAGTGCCGTGGGGACAGGTAAATACGCCCCGGCGGGCGTTCCCCTCGGTCTTGATCACTTCAAACACAAAAAAACTCCTTTGACGAGATCCGTCAGATCTCTGCGTATTTTAATTATCTGGAATCAGGAGATAAACATGGCGTCTCCAAAGCTGAAGAAGCGGTAGCGTTCCTTCACAGCCTCCTCATAGGCGGACAGAACGTGCTCCCGCCCGGCCAGGGCGGACACCAGCATGATCAGAGTGGACTGGGGCAGATGGAAATTGGTGACCAGAGCGTCCAGCACCTTGAAGCGGTAGCCGGGATAGATGAAGATGCTGGTCCAGCCCGCCGACTCCTTCAGAGTGCCGTCCTCGGCGCCAAAGCTCTCCACCGTCCGGCAGGAGGTAGTCCCCACACAGATGACCCGGCCGCCGTTCCGCTTGGTCTCATTGATGGTGCGGGCGGTCTCCTCTGGGATCATGCAGTATTCTGAGTGCATCTCATGTTCCGAGATGTCCTCCGCCTTCACCGGGCGGAAGGTGCCCAGCCCCACATGGAGGGTGACATAGCACAGCTTGACCCCCATCTCCTGGATCTGCCGGAGCAGTTCCGGGGTGAAGTGCAGGCCGGCGGTGGGGGCGGCGGCGGAGCCGTTGATCTTGGAGTAGACGGTCTGATACCGCTCATTGTCCTGAAGCTCCTCCTTGATGTAGGGCGGTAGAGGCATCTTGCCCAGCTCCTCCAGTACCTCCAGGAAGATCCCCTGGTAGTGGAAGCGCACCAGACGGTTCCCGCCGGATGCCTCCGCCTCCACCGTGGCGGTGAGGTGTCCCTCGCCAAAGGACACCTGGGCCCCCGGCTTCAGCTTCCGGCCCGGGCGGACCAGGCACTCCCAGAGTCCGTCCCCCTTGTCGGTCAGCAGCAGCACCTCACAGGCGCCTCCCCCGGGGAGCCGGTGGCCGATCAGCCGGGCTGGCAGGACCCGGGAGTTGTTCAGCACCAGGCAGTCCCCCGGCCGCAGCAGCTGGGGCAGCTCATAAAAGTGCCGGTGGGCGATCTCCCCGGTGCACTTGTCCAGGGTCAGCAGTCGGGAGGAGTCCCGGCGCTCCAGAGGGGTCTGAGCGATCAGCTCCTCCGGAAGGTAAAAATCAAAACCTGAGGTTTTCAATGGTCATACGCCTTTCTGTCCATCCGGCTCACCGCACCACGGCGCCGGGGTAGTAAAATTCAATGATCTCGTCATAGGAAAAGCCGCGCTCCGCCATGGCCCACGCGCCGTACTGGCTCAGGCCCAGCTGATGTCCGTTTCCGGAGCCCCGGAAGGTAAAGCTCCCGCCGCTCACCGTTACCTGAGCGCCGGAGGGGACGTCCGGGGAGCCGTCCTCCCCCGCCTCCTCCACCGGCCGGATGGTGCCGGAGCCGGAAATAGAATACAGCTTCTCACCGGATACCTGGGAGACAGTCCCGCCGCCGCTGATGACGAAATAGTTCTTCCCGGGGTCCAGCGCTCCGCCGCCGCTGACGGACAGCCCGCCGCTCCCGCTCTGGCTCCCGGAGCCGGTCTCCTTTCCGTTGACGGTAAAGCGGATGGACGGGACCCCGAAAGCGCTCCGGATCTTCTCCGGCTTCAGAGTGTTGCTCTGCCCGTTTTCATAGAACACCTTGACCTGGATCACATTTCCCAGTTCAGAGTAGGTGAGCTCCAGGGAGTCGATCCCGCTCCCGGCGGCGTATCCCTTGGACAGGAGCCGCTGTACCAGCTCCTCCTCCGAATAGGACACCGTCCAGGAGGAATACGGATTTTTCCCGCTCAGATCCGCCTCATAGGGGTCGGTCACACCCTTCAGATAGGGATAGTCCTCCAGGGAGGAACCCCACACATGGTAGACGCTCTCACTGGCTCCGCCGTGGCTGGAGGAGTAGAACGCCTCGATGACCCGTCCGTCGTACCGGGCATACTCCCCCGCCGTCTCCTCCACCGCCCGGTCGGTGCGGTCGTTGGCCTGATAGCTGGCGTTGTTGGGCCCGGCTCCGTAGTAGACCTGACAGTCGGTGGTGTTGCACACATCGAAGTGATAGGATGTGTGCCGGCTGCTGCGGAGATTGTTGTAGGCATAGCTGCGGGCGCACACCGCCTGGACCTTCAGGGCCTCCAGAGGCCAGCTGTTGCTCATCTCATAGGGGACCACGCCCTTGAGATAGGTCTCCAGATCCACGATGTTCACCACAGTCAGATCGCCGCCGCTGATGCGTTCATAGCGGAACCCACCGTAATAGCGGTTGCCCTTGAACCAGGTGCGGACCTCATCCTCCCCAGTGACGTCGGGCATCACCCCCAGGGCCAAGCCGTCCCCGCCGTCAAACTGGAACAGGATCTCGTCCGTCCCCGTCCGGGTCACGTTGACCCCATAGCTGCTGGTCCCGGCGATGGTCCCCTTCCCCAGGCGGGCCTGGGCGTCCTCAGCCTCCTCCCGGGTGGCGTAGGCCCCGCACCGGACCTGGTATTCTCCATCGATCCAGGCGGGAAAGCCATCCGGATAGTCCTCCGCCGCCCGGACCGCCTCCTCATAGGAGGAGCAGGTCTCCACCTGAAGGTGATAGCTGCCGATCACCGCGCCGCCATTGTCGGAATTGGAATAGGAGGAGCCGCTGACCCAGGTGTTCTGGGCCTTGACCATGGTGATCCTGGTCTCTTTGGAGCCGGTCCTGCCCAGCTCCACAAAGTCCAGATCCCGGTCGAAGTAGCCCAGCCGGTATCCGGAGCCGTATCCGGTGTTGTTCTCCAGGTTGGCGTTGACCAGTGCGCCCGAGCCATAGGCCAGCCCCACCTTGATCGGATCTGCCTCCGTCCCGGCCGCCTGTGCTGCCGGGGCCGCCAGCGCCGCAGCCAGGAGGACGGCGGCAAGCCGTGTAAAGATTCCCTTCATCGTATCTCCCATTTCTCTGTTTCGTATTGACACCCGCCTGCAAACATGATAGGATAAACCCAAGTTTTTGCAAGATAGAGGTAGCGGCCGACATCAGTAAGCGTGGCCAGGGAGCCGGTTCCCGTCCATCCACGCCCAAAGGGAAGGCCGCCGAAGGGCCCCCCTGCCCGGAGGGGGCGGGCCCTGGTCGCCGGGTCAACAGCCTTTCGACTGTCATCAGGGCGGTACCCTGATGGAGCGCTGTCTGCTTTTGTAAACATTTTGCCGGCTGGTCTGAAGCCAGACCACAGCTGACATTATAGTACAAAATCAGCCGCTTGAAAAGCCGCTGATTTCTTTTTTTCTTGCGGAAACGATTTCCGGCTCCGGACACATCGATCTCGGCAGAGGGGCATACAATGGCCCTGAGCCGTTATGGAGGTAGTTGAAAATGGAAAAGAAGTACAAAGTAGGCATCATCGGCGCCACCGGCATGGTGGGTCAGCGCTTCGTCACCCTGATGGAGAACCACCCCTGGTTCCAGCTGACCGTCCTGGCCGCCAGCCCCCGCTCCGCCGGGCAGCCCTATGAGCAGGCCGTGGCAGGCCGCTGGGCCATGGATACCCCCATCCCCGCCGAGGCTAAGGAGCTGGTGGTGATGGACGCCCAGGCCGATGTGGAAAAGATCGCCGGCATGGTGGACTTTGTGTTCTGTGCCGTGGATATGAAGAAGGACGAGATCCGCGCTCTGGAGGAGCGCTATGCCAAGGCCGAGTGCCCCGTGGTGTCCAACAACTCCGCCCACCGCTGGACGGAGGATGTGCCCATGGTGGTGCCCGAGATGAACCCGGAGCACCTGGAGGTCATCGCCGCCCAGCGCAAGCGCCTGGGCACCCAGCGCGGCTTCATTGCCGTCAAGTCCAACTGCTCCATCCAGTCCTATGCCCCCGCCCTGCACCCCCTGCTGAAGTACGGGATCGACAAGGTGCTGGTGTGTACCTACCAGGCCATCTCCGGCGCGGGCAAGACCTTCGAGCGCTGGCCCGAGATGGTGGATAACCTGATCCCCTACATCGGCGGCGAGGAGGAGAAGAGCGAGCAGGAGCCCCTGAAGGTCTGGGGCAAGGTGGAGGACGGCCGGATCGTCAAGGCCGAGGGCCCCGCCATCACCGCCCAGTGCCTCCGCGTCCCCGTGTCCAACGGCCACACCGCCGCTGTGTTCGTCTCCTTCCGGGGCGAGGCGCCCTCCATGGAGCAGATCAAGGCGGACTGGGCCGGCTTCAAGGGCCGCGCTCAGGAGCTGGATCTCCCCTCCGCCCCCAAGCAGTTCCTCCACTATTTCGAGGAGCCCGACCGTCCCCAGGCCAAGCTGGACCGTGAGCTGGAGGGCGGCATGGCCGTCTCTCTGGGCCGCCTGCGTCCTGACACCCAGTACGACTATAAATTCGTGGGCCTGAGCCACAACACCCTCCGGGGTGCTGCCGGCGGCGCGGTCCTGCTGGCCGAGCTGCTGTGCGCTGAGGGCTATATGGACCGCAAGTAATGCCATGGTCTAATTAGGAATTATGGGGCGAACGACAAGCAGGCCGTCCGCGCCGAACGCCAAAGCTCCCATCTCCTAACTCCTGATTTGTAAAATTGCCAAGCCCCCGGGCATAAAATTCCTAATTCCTAATTTCTAATTCCTAACTCAAAGAAAGGGTGCTTTTCATGCGAACTCCTGTCTTTACCGGAAACTGTGTGGCCATCGCCACTCCCTTTGACGCCAGCGGTACCATCAACTATGACGCCTTCGGCCGTCTCATCGATGCGCAGATCGCCGGCGGCGTAGACGCCATCTGCGTCTGCGGCACTACCGGCGAGTCTGCCACCATGACCATTCGGGAGCACATCGCCGCCGTGGAGTACTGCGTCAAGCGGGTCGATCACCGGGTGAAGGTCATCGCCGGCGCGGGGAGCAACGACCCCACCGCCGCCGTCTACCTCTCCCTCCACGCCCAGGACTCCGGAGCCGACGCCCTGCTCCACGTCACCCCCTACTACAACAAGTGCAGCCAAACCGGACTGATCAAGCACTATGAGTACATCGCCGACCGGGTGGACCTTCCGGTGATCCTCTATAACGTACCGAGCCGCACCGGCGTCTCCTTCACGGCGGAGACCTATCAGGTGCTGTCTCAGAACCCCAAGATCAACGGCGTCAAGGAGGCCAGTGGAAACTTCTCCCTCCTGGCCCACACCCGCCACCTGTGCGGCGATGACTTCTATATCTGGTCGGGCAACGACGACCAGGTGGTGCCCATGATGTCTCTGGGGGCTAAGGGCGTGATCTCTGTGGCCTCCAACATCATCCCTGAGGTCATGGTGAAGATGACCCACCTTTGTCTGGACAACGACTTCGTATCCGCCTCCAAGCTCCAGATCGAGTATATGGATCTGATCGACGCTCTGTTCTGTGATGTGAACCCCATCCCGGTGAAGGAGGCGCTGAACCTGCTGGGCATGGAGGCCGGCCCAGTACGTCTTCCCCTGTGCGAGATGGAGGAGAAGAACAAGGCCCGTCTGCGCGCCGCCATGCAGGCCAAGGGGCTGCTGTAAAGGAAGGTAACCTGTCATGCTGAAGATAATCATTTCCGGATGCAGCGGCCACATGGGCCGCGTGGTGGAGTCCATCTGCGCCGCTGACCCGGCAGTGCAGGTGGCGGCGGGCTTTGATGTGCTGGGTAGCAGCGATCGGGAGTTCCCAGTGTACTCCTCCCCCAGCCAGTTCACCGGCGAGGCGGACGCAGTCATCGACTTCTCCTCCCCCGCCGCGCTGGACGGCCTGCTGGACTTCGCCAGACGCACCGGGACCCCGCTGGTGCTGGCCACCACCGGCTACACCCCGGAGCAGGTGGCCCAGATCGGTGCCGCCGCCCTGGAGGTCCCCATCTTCCGTTCCGCCAATATGTCCCTGGGGATCAACGTGCTGCTGGAGCTGGTCAAGAAGGCCGCCTCCGTGCTGGGTGACAGCTACGACATTGAGATCGTGGAGCGGCACCACCGCCGCAAGGTGGACGCCCCCAGCGGCACCGCCCTGATGATCGCCGACGCGGCCGCCTCCGCCTGCGGGCATGAGACTGAGTATGTCTTTGAGCGCCACTCCGTCCGCCAGCCCCGGGACAAGAAGGAGATCGGCATCTCCGCTGTCCGGGGCGGCACCATCGTGGGCGAGCATGAGATCATCTTTGCCGGACACGACGAGATCATGGAGATCCGCCACACCGCCCTCTCCCGGGAGATCTTCGCCCAGGGGGCTGTGGAGGCCGCCAAGTTTATGGCGACGGTGAATGCGCCGGGTCTGTATGACATGAGCCAGCTGGTAAAATAATTTTAGTCTGAAACCGAGGGAACTCATCCTTTTTTGGATGGGTTCCTTCTTTTGTTGTGTGAAAAGTCAGGTCTACTTGACGTTGAGATCCATTCTGTGTTATTATAAAAGTAAGGTGAACACGACTTTGGAGGAAATAATGAAAAACCGGATCAGGGAATTTCGTGAGCAGCATGGTCTCACCCAAAAAGAACTGGGAGGATCCGTTGGAGTCTCCCGTCAGGCGATCCATGCAGTGGAAACGGGAAAATTTGATCCATCCATCTGGCTTGCCCACGATTTAGCGCACTATTTTGGTGTGACCATTGAGGAACTGTTTGACTTTACCAGAGAGGGGCAGTAGTATGCATTTAGAAGCTGAAGTGTATGGACTGGTTCTGGGTGGTTTTGTAATTGTTGTTGTTTGTACCCTGCTGGTGCTGATTTACCTGTTTTGGCGGTCCCGCAACCAGGCGATCCTGTGGTTTGGCGGACAGACGCTCTTTTTTATCCGGCGCTTTCTGGTTCTTTTTTCGGGCCCTCTGTTTTCGGTATGATCCTCAATTTTCCATGTACTCCGAAGTGCAGTCGGTTCATATTGCCTGTGCCGGCTTGCTTTGGGCCCTGAGTATGCTGTGTATGCTCATAGGCATCTACCGGCTGTTGCGGAAAGGGCCGGTTATCCATCAATTCTAGGAGGTACTCTCTTATGTCCGATCCCTTTATCCGCACCCGCCTGTTGGTAGGCGACGAGCCTTTGGACCGGCTCCGCCGCGCCCGCGTCGCCGTGTTCGGCGTGGGCGGCGTCGGGGGCTGCTGCGTTGAGGCCTTGGCACGGGCAGGTGTGGGCACTTTACACTTATACGATGACGATACAGTCTCAGAGAGCAACTTGAACCGCCAGCTCGCCGCCCTCCACTCCACCATCGGCCAGCCCAAGGCGGAGGTCATGGCCCAGCGGGTGCGGGACATCAACCCGGACTGTCAGGTGCGGGCCATCCGGATGTTCTACCTCCCGCAAAACGCCGGACAGGTGGATCTGTCCCAGTACGACTATGTGGTGGACTGCATTGACACCGTGGCCGCCAAGCTGGAGCTTGTGACAAGGTGTACCGCTTTACAGGTCAGGATTGTCAGTGCGATGGGCTCGGGAAACAAGCTGGACCCTACCGCCTTCGAGGTCTCAGACCTGTCCAAGACCCAGGGCTGTCCCCTGGCCCGGGTCATGCGGAAGGAGCTGCGCCGGAGGGGGATCTCCCACCTGAAGGTGGTCTGGTCCCGGGAGGAGCCCCGCAGCCCCCTCCGCCCCATGGAGGCGGAGCCGCCCGCCTCCGCCTCCGAGACCCGGCCGGGCTCCACCGCCCGGCGGGACACCCCGGGCTCCATCTCCTTCGTGCCCGCCGCCGCCGGACTGGTGCTGGCCAGCGCGGTGGTCCGGGATCTGGGCCAGTTTTAATACGGAAGCGAAGAAAACTCCCCCGGCCGCAGCCGGGGGAGTTTTCTTGTATCAGGACGGAATTACTGATCCATGATGACCTTGTGGAACACCTTCTTGCCCTTCTTGATGACCAGGCCCTCGCCGCAGAAGTCAGTACAGGGGAAGGCGGCGGACACATCGGTGACCTTCTCGCCGTTGACCTCCACACCGCCCTGCTCCACCAGGCGGCGGGCCTCCTTCTTGGAGGGGACCCGCTTGCACTTGACCA
>OGXF01002623.1_pt1 | contig 9684 bp, 16 predicted proteins | sample 1576191 | NCBI WGS metagenome assembly OGXF01 (sample SAMEA3541545, study PRJEB24748) | human gut metagenome | biome: human gut; feature: human-associated habitat; material: faeces | place: China | collected 2012
GTAGTGCGTCAGCGTAAAAAGTAAATGCGCTACACATGCTTCAGCGGTGATCGGCCAGCAGGCGGTAGATAACGCCGTTGGCCGCCATCCACTGCCCGAGGATGAAACGGTTATAGTAGACGGTGCCGGTGTACTCTTTTTTCAGGTCGGCCACGAACTGGGCCGGAAGCGTCGGGTTGTCGTCGATGGTGTATGCCTGACAGTAGATGTCAGCATCGCTGTCGAGGAATTTCTTAAACCAATGGGACGGACTTTCCGGATTGCAGGTGCCGTCGAAGTGGCTGTGGGGGCAGGACAGGCGGCTCTTGAGCATCTGGAAAACGCCCTCGTCCCAGGTGGTGATCTCGTCACCGTAGGCGTACTCGAAAGCCGCGCCCTGAATGCGGGCAATGTGCTTTTTGTTGTCGGCACCGAGGACATAGACCTTGCGGCCGAAGAGCTGCACGATGTTGCCGGAGGCCGAGGTGCGGACGACGCCCACCAGCTCCGGCCCCCAGAGACCGCGCATAGGCTCCAGCACGTTGCGTTCCAGTGTGCCGAGGGTATTGCCCAGCATGACCAGCAGGCCCTCGCCCCGGGCCGCGCAGATCCGCTTCGGGATGGTAACGGCGCAGTCAAGATAGGTCTTTCCGGAGCGGGTGGCTCCGGTCTTGACGTTCCAGCGGTGGGAACAGTTGCGCAGGTACTCCTGCTGAAACTCAGTCAATGGCACTGTCTACACCTCCCAGCAGCTCCTTCGCCTTCGCCAGAGCATCTGCGGCGGGGTCGTCCTGCACGGCATCCTCGCCCAGCATCTTGAGCAGCACAGACGCCGCCTGCGGGTCGCCGCGCTTGGCTCTCTCGGTGACGCCCATGACGACGGCCATCTGGTTATCGATGTCCTCCGGGTCGATGGCGTCCCGCAGCATGGCGTTCACCCGGCGGCGGTCAGTTTCGGGCAGACTCAGGTAGTAGTCGGCTGCCTCCCGCATGGAGCGCTTACGGCGGCGTGCCGTACCCGAGGCGATGCCGCCCTGCTGTCCCAATGACCTGGCTTCGTCCTTGCTTCGCTGGTCCATCGGCACCAGATTTTTGTATCCATCTTCACGCGACACGTCACCACCTCTCCGGTGCAAAAGTAAAGCCGCCCGGGGTTTCCGAACGGCAGAAGTTGCATAAAATATCCCCGCACATTTCTGTGCAGGGTGATTGACGCACATCCGGTGGGGTATCCTTGAACCCACTGCGGATTCCGGGGCCTCCGGTGGTGTGCCGGACTCTCACGGGGAGAAGGAGGGACTCCCATCCGGCACGCCAGCCCCAAGCGGTTTTGCAGGCCATGCGTCAGGCGGTTGCTGCGGCGGGGCGCAGCGTCATGGTGCCGCCCTTGGAATCGAACCGGCCGTGTCTGGTCACACGCGCCGCGCACCAAATTGCGCTCAGGCGGCATAATAGAAGCAGCCCGCACACCGTGCGGTCAAACAGGGAGGACACGGTGCGGAGGCTGCGTGTATCGGTGGGCCTTTCCGGCTCTGCCGATGGTACTATTTTAGCATAACGTGGAGTGACATAAAATGACTTCTAGGTGACATTGACTGACATTATAGATTCAGCGCATCAATGGCGCGATGATGGCGGCGGTAGATTTGACGGAGGCAGAGCTTTATTTCAGCTGCAATGCTTTCCCATGTCTTGAAGTGAAGATACCTCAGCTTCAAAATCTCATAATCGTCGGGGTCTTTCAAGCTGAGAAGCACTGCCGTGATTTCGGCATGGAGATCGTCGCAAAACAAGATTTGTGCGTCCAAAGCCTGCTTTGCTTTTTCTACTCGTTCCACAGCACGAGGAAGCGCCTGTCCATCGCCGCTGCATCCCGGCACCGATGAAAGCGCCTGTGTTATATGGCCATAGTCACACTCTGCTTCCTGAAGCTCATGCGTCAGGTGCAGCTCTTTCTTTTTGGCGCGTTCGTACCGCCGAAGCCAATCCTTTTTCTCTTCATAGGTCATGCCAGCTCCTCCATCTTGTGCAAATCGATTTTGTCAAGGCTGCCATGCTGCACGATGGAATTTGCGGTATGTACCACTCTGGTCATCCCAAAAAGTATTTCAGAATCGCATTCCGACTCTTTTGCAACCTTGCACAAGATATTGTTGAGTGCAATGAGTTCCAGACCGCTCAGCTCTACCGTGGCAGAGCCAGCGTCCTTCTTTACATCATCGCGCTGATTCAATGATTGGATTCGCATTTGTTTACTCCTTCTGCATGAAACATATCGGTCTGAGCCGTGTATGCCTTGTAGCGTTCTTTCTGCAGGAGGAAATACTCCTGCGAAATTTCAAACCCGGTGAAGTACAAGCCAGCATCATAGGCGGCAATCCGACTACTGCCGCTTCCAACATGAGTGTCAAGAATCATCTGTCCCGGCTTGGCATATTTCTGAAAAATCCAGCTATACAATGCTACCGGTTTCTGAGTCGGGTGGATGCGCTTTTCATTCAGGATTTTGTTCCCCTGCTGGATATGTCCCTCGTGAATGCTTTTGCCCTGCATCATGCCGTTCCACATATACCGGAACAGGCGGACAGAATCAAACAGGTCAGTTGCAGCAATTTCGCAGTCAGAAAACGAAGTCCCGCCGTTGCACTTGTCCCAAACGATTCTGCCGGGTGCAAAGTGATAGTCGAAGTAGTTGCAGCCCCATATGATGTAGTGCTTGCTCACACGAAGCAGCTCGTTGAAGTAATCTTTTCCGGGAACATCCCATTTCGGGGTGATAGGATAGTCGCGGTGTACGCCAGTTTTACTGACACGTGAGCCATAATACCCTCGGTGTTCCGGCCCGCTGAAATATGGTGGATCTACCACAGCAAGGTCAAAAAGCTTATCAGGAAAAGCTTTCATTCCCTCCATGCAGTCCAGATTGAAGCAGATGCTTGGTTCTGATTTATGCGCTTCCATCATCACACTCAGATGCTCCTTTCTTTTTCAACGGTCGCCTCCGCCCAGCATTCTTGAGAAAATCGTTCCCGCTCGGCTCGGTACGGTCAACCCGGAGATTCCGTCCGCTGCTGATGGGGTGAAGCCTGCGGTACTCTTCCACAGACCTGCACCCCTGCGCCTCGGTCTCTTCCAGTGCTTTACGGACATACACCCAGCTGTAGGCACCGAGGTCGGCACACCTGCTGATGATGGCCAGCACCAGCTCTTCGCCCAGCCGCTCCACATAACCGGGCAGCTCTTTTTCGCCAGCTCTGCTCAGTTTGCCGATGCTCTCACAAAAATAATCTATCAGATATTTCGTCGTCGTCCTCGTCCCTATATGGGAGGAGTCATCTTTAGATGACGACGACTTATCTATATCTAATATCTTATCTCTAATATCTGTATGGACATTTTTGCTGACATCGGCATGGACATCCTGTGGACATTGTCCACAGTGTTCTGCTTCAATTTGACGCTTGTTCGTTCTTTGCAACTTTTTTTGTGCTGCATAATCGGTCTCGTTTCCGACCATTTCAGAGTAGTTTGCAAGCACGAGTGTGCCGTCCTGCTCCTGATAAATCAGCCCAAGTTTCGCATAAAGACCCAGCGCAACGCGCACAGTGTCGGCAGAAAACCACTTGGTATCGCGCTGAATCTTATCGACGTCATACGGAATGATCACTTCGCCAATCTGCCGCGAAAGCCTGCCGTTGGTGTTGATGGTCATAAGGCAGAGCATCTGGTACAGAACAACGTAGTTTGCACCGTTCTTCTGACCCATGAGAAAATCCACCGCGTCAGACCGCATGAAACTGTCTTTGAGCTTCAGCCAGTAGTATCTTTTTCCGGTAGCCGTGTGCCTTCACCTCCTTTGCGCGCCCGTATAGCCAGATAGCGCAGCTCTCGGCTTAGAACGGGAGGTCTTCGCTGTCGTCGATGACCGAGAAGTCGTCTGCGCTGCCCTGCGAATACTCCGGTACGTTCTGAGGCTTCTGCGGAGCGCTCTGTGCGGCCTTTGCTTCCTGAACATGATTTGCTGTCTGCTGGTCAAAATCCTTCACGACAGCCCGCTCTGCGGCCTTACTGCCGCAGAAGCTCACGTTGTTGGCCACGACCTCAACTTTGGTGCGGTTGTTGCCGTTCTTGTCCTGATACGAGGTCGTCTGCAAGCTGCCTTCGATAGCAATCACGCTGCCCTTCTGGAAATACTTACAGACGAACTCGGCGGTCTGCCTCCACGCGACGATGTCGATGAAATCGGCCTGACGCTGCTCGCCCTGACGGGCAAAGTTGCGGTCACAGGCAATGCGGAAACTGCACACATTGATGCCGCTCGGGGTGGTCTTCAATTCCGGTTCGTAGACCAGACGGCCCATCAGCGCAACAACATTAAGCATGGGCCGCGCCCTCTTCCTCGGCGTCGCCAGCGCCTACCTCGTAGTCGATGTTGGCGCCCATCAGGACCTCCGGACACTCGGCGCGGGCAAAGTAAGCGGCGGCGCGGTACTTGAGCATCATTTCGGTCATCTTGGGCCAGTAGCTTCCATTCTTGTCCCACCACCCGGCATCCTTTGCCATCTTGACCGTGACCTTCGGGCCTTCGACCTTTTCGCCGGTGAGCTTGTCCACGCCAATCAGGCGGCAGCCCCAGTTTTCGGTGCCTTCCTCTCCTTCCATGCGGTAGCGGGTGCGGCCTGCAAACTGGCCGCTGTTGTCGATGAGGGCTTTGCAGCTCTTGCCGCTCCATGTGGGCATACCATGGACGACGTAAAGGTTCTGCATGACGAAGAGGTGAGAAACGCCCATGCGAAGGGCCATCTCGCAGGCGATGGCACACGCGCCGGGATTGCCAGTGTAGGTCTGAGGCAGAAAACCTTCGGGCAGCTGTGCCATCGCGGCGGCTTTTGACTTTGCAAGCATCCAGTTGCGCTCGTCAATGGTCAGGCCCTGAACCTTCTCGGCGTAGCTCTGACGCTGCGGAGGCTGAGCGGGTGCAGTGGGCGCAACAGGTGCAGGCACCTCGGCGTTCTGGGTGACAGCCGCATTCTGGTTGAGCATTTCAGCAGGAGACTGGTTCATTTTTTCAGGCATGGTGAATTTCCTCCTCGGTAAATTTAATATCGATGATATTGGCGTAACGCTTGATGGCGTCAAGCTCGGATTTAGTGCAGCGGAAGACGAGCTTCCGGTCACGCGGCTCTTCTCTGCGAGTAAATCGGGCGAAGAAATCGTCATCGTACTCGTCCAGTGTGTAACCATTACCGTGGCCAACGCCCGGCTGCACAAGGCTGACAGTGTAGGGGTTCTGCGCCGGGCCTTTGTAGTCGTCCGGCATCCCACGAATGACGGCCTCCCGTAGCATGGTGCGGTACTCGGTCATGTAACAAAAATCTATGGATTCATACGGTTCGGGCATGATTTGCTCGCCAGCAGCGGCATGAACGATGTCAATGAGGCACATGAGCTCACCGACCCGGCGATAAATCGAGTCGATTGTGCAGCGGGTCTCCTGACTGCCCAGCTGATGGCTGCGGGCGAAACCGGTGAACAGAGCCACAGCATAGTTGACGTCGCTGGTGAGCTTGTTGCCGGTACTGATGAGCCGGAACAGCACATTGTCGTTCCCGACGTACTGAAAAATACCCTCGGCCTTGTTGGACAGGTCTTTGATTCGCGCTCTGCGGGCAAGCGGATTACTCATCTTCCTCACCTCCGTCATATTCCGGCGGCTGACGGCAGAGCCGGGCCGCTTCCTCACGGATGCTGTTCAAGGTTTCACATAAGCTGGCAAAGGTCGTTTCCAAGTCCTCGCCGACCAGGCGGGAGTAACTGCCCTTTCCGGTGTCCCATGCACGGCGGCAGGAGAAGGCGATGCTATTGGCGTTTTCGAAATCTGCCTGTGCAGCGTCGCTGATTTTGGAGTGGAGGGCCGCTACCTGCTTTTTCAGGTCTGCGTTGTCCTTGGCAAGCTCTGCGTTCCGGGCATCTGCAAGGCCCCGTGCCTTTTCTGCAGCGCGACGGTCAACTTCTTCTTCGTCGATGACGCCCACGATGGGCTGGTGCTTCAGGGCCTCTTCGGCATCGTGGACGCGCTCTTTCAGCTGGGCGTTCTGCTCTTTCAGGCCGCTGATGTCGGCAAGAGCGGATTCATAGCGGCTTTCTGCTTCCTCCCGCTTTTCCGCGTCCTTAGAGGTCTGGGCTTCGGCGCTTTTCACCAGCTCCTTGAAATAGGCATTTTCCTTGCGAGCGTTCTGAGCGGACTTCTCGGCGGTGTCGGCACGGTCTTTCTCGGCCTTGAGCTGGGCTAAAAGCTCCTGCACCCGCTGGCTGTCTCCGGCGGCGTCTACCAGCTGCCCAGCACACCCGCTGCGGGCGATGAGGTTCAAATCTTTGCGGGTCAGCTCGGGCAACTGTTTTAATTGGTCAATCGTTGAACCATTAAAAGATTCTCCGGTCTGCACCATATTCCATGCACCCGACTTGCTCATACCCTTGCTCTCATACCACTTTGTCCATGTACCGCCGCCATACCGGCCCGCCTTGGCAGTCAGAGCGTGGATGCGGGCCAGATAGATGCAGGAGATCAGGTATTCGTCCTGCGCTGCACCATAGTGCAGGTCGAACTGCTGGTCTGCTTCGGTGGCCTGCTGGGACAAATCACCCAGAGCCGAGAAGTCGAAGGTGGGGGCGGCGGGGATATTGCCGAACGGTTCGGCAGCCTCTGCAGGGGGCAGCGCAGCCACGGCCACGTCCGCCGCCGCCGGGGGCTCTTGTGTGCATTTTCTGATGTCGGCCAGGATCTTTTCCATTTCCTGCTGTGGGGTCATGTCCTTGCGGCTTCCATCCGAATCGAAAAAGCGGGCGAACAAAGCTGCCTTGGCAGCAATTCCCTTTTTGTTGGAAGCGCAGACGAATGTACAGCAGTAGCGGCCATTGTGGGAGTAATCAGTGGGGCGAATCTCGTCTTGAGAAAAGCCGCCAGTGAGTTCGCCCAGAGGGAAAGTATCTTTGACCCATGCACTGATATGTTCTAGGAAGTCAAAATCCAGGCTGACCACAGAGCAGGTGCACTTGTCTTCGGTCGAGCCGATAAAGTGGGAGTCATATGAGAGCGTTCTGCTCGTCCGACATTCGTAGCCCTTAATATCCTGCACGAAACGCTTGGCAGCCTTGTCCCACTTGTTGCCGCCCCACGGCATGGCGTAGGGACAGCCATAGCATTCATGGCCCGGGCCATAACCTTCCAGACGATTGCCGGTATTGTCGGCGTTGCTGGATTTCTGCACTCTCTGCCCACACTTGCAGATATAGGTAGTCACACTCTCACCTCCGTGTCCTTCAGGCGGTCCAGCATCTCGGCCTGCAGGTCTTTGCTCAGGGGCTGGAAGCGGTTATTCCGCCAGCCGTAGCAGAGGATAGTGCCATAGATGGGCTGGCCGCGATAAGTACGGTTCAGACCCTTGCCGTAGATGGCGTACACCAGCACCGCCGGGGTGCGGGGCAGAACTTTCTGCTCGCAGGGACACTGCAAAAGCGCTTCCATGCCCTGCAGCGTGTCCGGCAGGGTGGTCACGACCGGGTCTTTGCCCGGCTCGATAAGAATACCTTTCATCTCTTGTAAAAACCTCCAAAGTGTGTTATTCTTCGGGGTGATGGAGGTTCAAACCATCATCCCTTTGCAGGCTCGCCGGTGTTCCAGCACCAGCGGGCTTTTTTGCGTTCATGCGTCCCTCCGGTCCTGCCGGTACTCCGGCTCTTCGGTGCGGGCGTGGCGGCGGTCGATGTACCTGCGGCGCTGCACTTCGCGCTCTGCGGCATGGTCGCCCAGCCGGGCAAAGAACAGCGCCAGCAACAGCAGCACCATCGCGGTGATGAAGTCGATGTCGGAGATGACACCGAGGGCTTCGATGCTGCCTGCAAAGCCAAGTGCGTACAGCATCCCGACGGCACCGCTGGCCACGGCCAGCCAGTACCAGACGCCAGATTTGATTCTCATGCGGATGCCTCCTTTTTATTTCTGCGGCACACCCAGCTGCACCAGCAGGGCGGGGACGTTGATCATGATGCACCGGCCACTCTTGAGGTGAGGAATGGTGCCTTTAGCAAGCTCTTTGCGCAGGTAGTATTCCGAAAGCCCGGTGGCCCGGGCAGCATCACGGACATTCATGAATGGGGTAGAAGGGACGGGAGGAGTATGCTTCCTCATAGTGGTCACTCCTTTTCTCGGTGGTGAAGATGTCGGACATGATCTGGTCGAACGCGGGCAGGCCAAAGGCGACGAGTTTCAACTGGTCAATGCGGCCGTCAAGCTCGACGGTGCGCACCTGCCCGAACTCGGGATTTTCAAAAATTTGTAAGTCGTTCAAAATTTTGACCTCCTTGTGGATGGCTCCCTCCTGCGGTATACTTGGGCGGGAAGGAGGTGATAATATGAAGGATATTTATGAATCGCCTACGATACAAAAGATGCTGTCGATATATCAAAAGGCAGGAATTCTGGACGCTGCATATCAAGCGACTGAAACTCCGTATGCAGTGCGAATGGCGATTGCGGCGCAAAATCCTGTCAGCTGTATGGCAAGAAACTTGGAGTTGCTGCATCAGAAAACTACATGGGCAGATTTTATTCAGCAGGCGTCTCCGAGTCTGGAATTATATCGGACGCTTGAGCAAATAACATCTCCGCCATCAGTCATGCTGATGAATTTGACAATACAAAATATGTCAAGTTCTTTTGCTGTAAGCAATTTTCTGAAGCGCTATCCTAAGGCGTATGATGTTTCGGAACAACTTAGCCGCATTTGGGACGAAAGCGACCATCCCATAAAAAGCGGTTCTACGGTTTCAGCCGAGGGCGCGATGGCTTTGGTTGATGAAGTGAAGCCATATCTGCCAGAAGAAGCAGCTGAAGCAATCGAAGAAAGAATTCGATCCGAAAAGCAGTCTGAAAGCAAAATCTCGTGGAAAACAGTAATGGAAATCATTACATTCATTATCTGTGTTCTGGGATTTATAAAAGGGTACTTGCCAGATGAGTATCAACAAAAGCAAGAAGCTGCAAACGCTGCGGTTATTGCAAATCAGGAAGAAATGATTGATTTGCAAAAGCAAGAATTTAAGCGCTCAGAAGAATTTCGCCAACGTGCCGAGGAGCACTTCGAAATTGAGGAAGAGATTTACGAGAGAATCGCTCAAGCATTGGAGACGTTGGCTGACCAAAGCGTCGAATCTGACCAGGAGAGTCAAAAGCTCGCGAATTTGGCTGATTTGCCCGATGATTCGCCAGAGGAGAAGGCTCTGAACGAAACTGGAGACACAGAGGATTGACCTGCTCCGCTTGAGTTTCTGAATCTCATTTTCCATCTTTGCCCAGCGCTCCGCTTCCGACGGCTCGCTGGGCTTTTTGCTGTTGTCCATGTGGTTCACCTCCTTTCACTGATATTGCGTAAACGTAAGTTTACGCGAAAAAAATAGCATCGGTCTCCTGCGGAGTAAGATGCAGTGCGGCCCGGAACAACTGAATCTCGTTTCGGGTGAAGTCGGACTGACCACCCATTTTACGGGACAGAGTTGCCGGATTGATGCCCATAATCTGGGCTGCATCTTGAGTTCTTATGCCATGCTCGATACATTTGGCACGGAATAAATCGCGGTTGAACATTTGCTCACCTCCTCGTATTATAAAAGAGTAGTATTTATAGACCGCTCTCCAGCGGTATG
>OGXF01002638.1_pt1 | contig 9636 bp, 12 predicted proteins | sample 1576191 | NCBI WGS metagenome assembly OGXF01 (sample SAMEA3541545, study PRJEB24748) | human gut metagenome | biome: human gut; feature: human-associated habitat; material: faeces | place: China | collected 2012
CTATCCGCAAACGGCTGTCAGCCACATCGTCCGAACACAGCACTTATATTTTGCGTAGCGGGATACCACCTCGGCCTGCTTCGGACCTTTCATGAATATTCTTTAAATTTTTATATTTGAACGGAATTGTTTTGTGTACCGAGTGCTTTTGCCAGATGTTTTCGCGCGCTTTCCGGTGATTCCTTCAGGACTGCGGCAAATTCTTCGCAGAGCAGGCGCCCGACTTTGCTCAGGAAATCCTTGTCTGTGGTAGCAAGTCTTTTTTCAGAACGGATCAGGCGAAGCTCTTTTTCGTAGTTGTTATGATATTTTTTTAATCCAAATCTGATACTCCTTGCTTTCCCCGCTTTCCACCTTCTGAAGAAAATGCCGGTTCAAAAAGTTATCGTCTTCATCGGAGCGGATGGCCGATCCATTCCAGGGTTCTACACATAAGAACGGCGCTTTGGTGGCGGCTGCGGTCCAGAAGGCAACGGTGGCAAAATCCGGGTAGGAGACTTCCACGCCGTATCCGGTGGCTTGATTTTTCAGTGCCACTTTTTTGGAACGCAGATCCGTAAAGAAAATGGCATCATTCGCGAAAAGTTCGTGGGTCAGCGGGATGACAGCTGCGTGATCCAGGATCGGGGTATAGGAGTTCATGTTGAATTCCATGCGGTTTAAGTCATAGGAGGGATATCCGGCGGTTCCTTCCTGTTCAAATTCCAGAACGTAATCTTCGAATCGTTCCCCGGAATGCAGAGGACAGTTGAAGCCGGGATGAGCGCCAAGCTGGTAGTACATGGGTCCGGTGCCGGGATTGGTTACGGTGTAATGAATCCGGATGCCGTCCTCAGTCAGTGCGTAAGTCAGCTTCAGGTGAAATGCGAAGGGATAGTGGGCACGGGTTTCAGGAGAGTCGGTGAGGATGAAGGAAGCCTCCTGCTCGGACAAAACAGATACAGCAAAGTCTGCGTTCCGGCAGAATCCGTGCTTGGGAATGGAATAAATCTGCCCGTTCAGCGTATATTTTCCGTCCCGGCAGTTTCCAACGGTTGGGAACAGGAGCGGAGAGCTGCTTTTCCAGTGGGCAGGATCCCGCTGCCAGATATATTCTGTGCCGGATTTGCTTTTCAGAGATATAAGCTGTGCGCCGATGGAATCAATCCGCGCTGTCATTGTGTGGTTTTTTAAGGTTACGATCATAGTAAGTTTCCCCCTGTATCATGATAATTCTATTATAGCGGATCACGGAAAAAAGAAAAGGCAGACCGTCTGCTTGGTGCATTGTCCTATACCATTTCCATGGAATGCTTCAAAACCTGTGAATGTCATGAAATATGGACTTGGATTCCGCTACGCTTGTCTTGGTCCGTTGGAAGTAGCAGATTTGGCGGTCTGGACACCTTCACCCATATCAGCAGCTATCTGATGAAAGATCTGTGTGATTCAAAAGAAGCAACAAAGGAGAGGGATGAGAAGTTTTTGAGGGTGTATCAGGCTTTATATGGAAGTAAACAAAATCACCGGATAAAAAAGAGCGCAGATTGGAATGGTGAATTTCCTGTGCTCTTTTGCGATTCACAACATTAGAAAGTGCGAGATGCGGCAGCGCGAAAAAATATTGACAGTTACAAATCAAAAGATTACAATACTAACTGTTTGAATGCAAAAAATAAAGATTGGAGAATAGCATGAAGGAGTCATTACATTATTTGCTCATGGCAAATCAGATGCTGGTTCAGCGCCAGCTCCTGGATCGGTTAAAGAACACCGGGCTTACTATTGGTCAGCCGAAGGTGCTGGATTACCTGACTGATCATGATGGAAGCAGCCAGAAAGAGATTGCGAAGGGTTGTTTTCTGGAGGCCGGATCACTGACCTCAATTCTAAACCGTATGGAGAAGAAGGGCCTGATTGAGAGGCGTATGCTGAATGGAAACCGACGGACGCTGCATGTATTTCTGACAGAGCAGGGGAAGTCTAGCCGGGATCTGGTGAAAACTGCGTTTTCCCGCATTGAAGCTCAGGGCGTTAGCGGAATTTCTTCGGAGGAATATGATGCGTTCATGAAAACGTGCCGGAAAATCTATGAAAATCTGATGAAACCGGAACAGAATGAAAAACTGGAAGAGGAAAGGGAAGGTTAGGTATGCCAATCGGAGTTTTAATCAATGCGTTGTCTGTTGTGATCGGCGGACTCATCGGCCTGACGGTGAAGAATCGGCTGGATCTGGATTTTAAGGAAAAACTGAATATGATCTTTGGTGTCTGTGCCATGGGCATGGGAATCAGCTCTGTTATGCTGATGAAGAATATGCCGGCTGTTATTTTTTCCATTGTGATCGGAACTGCAATCGGTCTGGCCATCCATCTCGGGGACCGGATTCAGCGTGGGGCAGGATTGATGCAGCGGGTGGCCTCAAAAATTGTGAAGCAGAAAGATACTTCCATTTCAGAAGAAGAGTTTATGACAACTCTTGTCACTGTGATTGTGCTGTTTTGCGCAAGCGGTACAGGAATTTACGGCTCCATTGTATCGGGAATGACTGGTGATAACAGTATCCTGATTGCAAAGTCTGTGCTGGATCTGTTTACAGCTATGATTTTTGCCTGCATGCTGGGCGGTGTGGTATCTCTGATCGCAATTCCGCAGGTGGTTATTTTCCTGGCATTGTTTTTGTGTGCAGGATTGCTCTATCCGCTGACTACACCGGAGATGATCGATGATTTCAAGGCAGCGGGCGGATTTATTATGCTGGCTACGGCTTTCCGCATGATGCAGGTAAAAATATTTCCTACTGCTGACATGATTCCGGCTATGGTATTGGTATTTCCGGTGAGCTGGAGCTGGAGCACTTTTATTCTTCCACTGGTCAGTTAAAGAATCAGTTAAATGAAAGCGTAAAGCATGTGACAATTCTGTCAATACCTTGACTAATTTTTGTATATTCAGTAAAATGATGCTATATGTAAGAGGAAACTGCGGAACTATCCGCACAATAAGGCAGACTATGAAGCGGCAGAAAGGTGTGGACAGACGCATGAAATTAAATCGTACAACCCAGCGGACCATAGAGATTCTGGAGCTGATCTCCCAGAAACCGGAGGGAGCATCGCTTGATGAGCTTTGCGACCGCCTGGAGCTGCCAAAGACCAGTGCCTATGATATTGTTACCACACTGGAGGCACTTGGTATGGTGCAGATCAGCTGGGGACAGAAAAAGCGCTACACCATCGGGCTTACCGCATATCGCATTGGCATCAACTATACCAACAATTTAAATATTATGAATGTCATGGAGCCGGAGTTAAAAAAGTTTGCCCATGAAATTGGAAAGACCGTGTTTTTCGGGGTACGGTCGGACAGTGAGGTCGTTTATATCTGCAAGTTTGAACCGGAAAACCCGATCATCACCACGGCAACGGTGGGAAGCCGCATCCCCATGCACTGCACGTCGCTCGGCAAGGCCATTCTGGCTTACAGTGAGCCGGAGATTCTGCAGCCGCTTTTAAAGCGTATGGATTTTGTGAAGCGCACAGAGCGTACCATCACCGATCCGGACCGCCTTATGGAGGAGCTGGAGCAGGTGCGGGAGCAGGGCTACGCGCTGGATGCCCGTGAGATGGAGGAGCATGCAGAGTGCGTGGGTGCACCGGTATTTGGGGCAGATGGCGGACTGGTGGGAGCAGTCAGTGTTTCAACATTGTACCGGGATGCCGTCAATTATGAAGAACTGGGGCAGGTTGTATTAAAAAAAGCAAGACAGCTTTCGGAAATGCTGGGGTATATCCGGTAGCACAATCGTTCAGGAGAAGGAGGTAAGAGTGACATGCGGAAAGAACAGGTTTTATCCAGAATGAGAGAAGAATGTCTCATTGCAGTGATTCGCGCGAAAAACCCGGAACAGGGAGAGAAAATTGTTGAGGCGGTCATCGCGGGAGGCATTCATTTTATTGAGATCACTATGACCATGGATGAGGGCAATCCGGTGGAGTTTATCTCTGCCATGGCAGCAAAATACCGGAAAGATGACCGCATTGTCATTGGCGCGGGAACCGTGCTGGATCCGGAAACCGCAAGAGCGGTGATTCTGGCGGGCGCGAATTATGTGGTGAGTCCGGGACTGAATCTGGACACCATTAAGCTGTGCAACCGCTACCGGGTGCCGATGCTTCCGGGTGTCATGACTCCTACCGAAGCCATCACCGCGCTGGAAGCAGGCTGTGACGTGATCAAATTATTCCCGGGCAATATTCTGGGACCGGCGGCTATCAGTTCCTTTAAGGGACCGCTTCCCCAGGGAGAATTCATGCCATCTGGCGGTGTGGATGTGGACAACGTAGACAAGTGGATCAAAGCCGGAGCCTATGCTGTTGGAACCGGAAGTAGCCTGACAAAGGGTGCCAAGACCGGAGATTTCGCTGCGGTAACCGCCAAGGCGAAGGAGTTTGCAGAGGCTGTAAAGGCGGCCCGTAAGTAGGGATTTTCTGAACTGCAGGGCAGTAAATAACCGGATGAAGTCGGAGGAGAAAGATATGGCTAAGATTGTGACCATGGGGGAGATTATGCTCAGATTATCCACCCCGGGCAATGAAAAATTTATACAGGCAGATGAATTTGATATCAATTATGGCGGAAGTGAGGCCAATGTGGCGGTATCTCTTGCCAATTACGGATATGATACAGAGTTTGTAACTGCAATCCCGGACAATCCTATCGGAGACTGCGCGGTTGCGGCGATGCGCAAATATAATGTAGGAACAAAGTTTATCTCCCGTAGCGGAGACCGCCTTGGCATCTACTATCTGGAACCGGGTTCCTCAGTGCGCCCGTCTAACATTGTGTATGACCGTGCCGGATCTTCCATTGCCTGCGCGACGGCAGATCTGTTCGATTTTGACGCCATTTTCGCGGATGCGGACTGGTTTCATTTCACCGGCATTACTCCGGCTCTTTCTGACAGCGCGGCAAAACTTACGGAGGAGGCACTGAAGGCTGCAAAGGCTCATGGCCTTACCGTGTCTGTGGATTTAAACTTCCGCAAAAAGCTCTGGTCCCAGGAAAAGGCCCGTGAGGTCATGACCAATCTCATGCAGTATGTAGATATCTGTATCGGCAATGAAGAGGATGCGGAGAAGGTGCTGGGCTTCAAGCCGGAGGGCAGTGATGTCATGTCCGGCAATCTGGAGCTGTCCGGTTACATGAACATTTTCGGACAGATGGCAGACCGTTTTGGCTTCCGTTACATCGCAAGCTCCCTGCGGGAGAGCCACAGTGCCTCTAACAATGGCTGGTCTGCCTGTATCATGGACGGAAAAACAAAGGAATTCTATCATTCCAGAAAATATACCATCGCGCCGATTGTGGACCGCGTTGGTGGCGGTGACGCCTTTACATCTGGCCTGATCTGCGGCCTGCTGGATGGAAAAGAGATGAAGGATGCCCTGGAATTTGGAACCGCGGCGGCAGCCTTAAAGCATACAATTCCGGGTGATGTCAACCTGATGACCCGTGCGGAAGTGGAGAAGCTGGCCGGCGGGGACAGCTCCGGAAGAGTACAGCGATAAAAACAGAATATAAGAGCATAAAAAGAACCTGGAAAACGTTTGATTCGCTTTCCAGGTTCTTTTTATTCTCTGCCTGTCGGGGAGGTGCGGTGGCGCATCCGCCGATTCTGTTAAATGTCAGCTACTGCGGTCCGATATATTCATCACCGCTGAATCCAAGGATCAGCATGAAGATCGGATTTAAGAAGAACAGGCCAATGGTAAAACCAACGCCATGTCCGAATGCTTTTGCCAGCTTATTTAAAGAAATGATGTTAAAGATGGCAACGATCAATACGATCAAAGTTCCAAGCAGTGAAGGAATGCCTTCGGTTGCTTCCTGCAGGATTCCACCTACAATGCCGCCAATCAGGACAATCCAGAATGCTCTGGTGTTCCAGGTGAACTTGTACTGCGTGTAGGTGTTGTAGAATGGAACAATTGCCTTCCAGCCAGGTTCGCCTGCCTTCTCAAAAATCTTCCAGTAAGCGACAACCTGCAGAATGTACCATCCAATTACAAGAATGAAGATGGTTCCAAGACTTGCAAGGAGCAATGCTGTAAAAGAATCCATAGTAATTACCTTCCTTTCCCTTTTGTATACATCCAGTATAGAGTTTGCTAAGAAAATAGTCAACAACATTACAGTCTTTTCTAAAAAATTACGGTTTATTACGGTTCCATTACTTCGCTTGACCCTGGAACTGTTCCAGGGTGTAGAGTCGGGATGTCAGAAACAAAGACACCTGAAAGGAGAATTTACTATGAAAAAACATACCAGAACTTTATTGATACCGTGCGCGGCAGCAGCGCTGACGATTGGAAGTTCTATGATGGCCTTCGCGGCCACTGGCTGGCAGCAGGAAGACGGAACCTGGCACTATTATGACAAAAACGGGGATACGGTTACCTCTTCCTGGAAAAAATCCGGCAATGACTGGTTCTGGCTGGATGAAGACGGAGAGATGGCAGTCAGCCAGCTGGTAGAGGACAATGACAATTACTATTATGTCAATGAAAGTGGTGTCATGGTGCGCAGCCAGTGGAGAGAGCTGGAAAACGATGATCCGCAGGATGACGATGAGTCTGATACCGTATGGTATTATTTCGGCGCTGACGGAAAAGCTTACAAAGCGAAGGATTCCGGAAGAGTGAATTTTAAGACCATTGTCCGTGCAGACGGTGCAACGAAAAAGTATGCGTTTGATGAGGAAGGAAAGATGCTCTACGGCTGGATCGATGAACAGGGTGAGCGTCAGACCGGCGATGACGCATGGCAGACCGGCCTGTATTATCTGGGAGGACCGGACGATGGTGCCATGAGAAGCCATCAGTGGGAACGTCTGGACGCGGTGGATGACGACCAGACGAACGATGAGTTCCAGGATTGGTACTGGTTCTATTTCAATGCCAACGGCAAGAAAGCGGCAGATACGAAAAAGACCATCAACGGACGCAAGTATTACTTTGAGGAATACGGAAATGCACGCTTCAGCTGGTATGCAACCTCCAGCAATGCTTCTGTTGCAACTCCGAGCTTCTACAGCCCGATCCAGGACAGCTGGATGTCCGTAGGCTGGTTCAAGACCGTGCCGGGTGAGGAGACGGATCCGGAAGGATACTCTGACGGTGACGAGCGCTGGTATTATGCGGAGAAGGATGGAGATGTAGTAAAGAGCCGTATTAAGAAGATCAATGGTTATTACTATGCATTTGATGAATACGGCAAGATGCTGGAAGGTCTTTACAAGCTGGAGGTATCAGATAAGGATATTCTGTCCTACACGGAAATCGAGAGCGAGAATGATCTGCCTGAGGATGGCGATATCGAGGAGGTTTATTACTTTGGAGGAAACTCCAAGGCAGGCGCTATGAAGACCGGAATGACGACTCTTGATATTGATGGTGAGCGTTACACCTACAACTTCCGCAAGAGCGGTGATGAGCGCGGACAGGGCTATAATGGCATTGAGGACGGCGCGATCTATGAGAAGGGCAAACGCCTGGAAGCTGATAAGGATGAGAAGCTGAAGAAAGTGGAGTGGGATGGTGAGACATACCTGGTCAACACTTCCGGTAAGATCCAGAAAAATAAGAAGAATGCGAAAGATGCCGATGATCGTTATTACTGCACCGACAGCAAGGGCATTGTTACCTACGAAGGAATGGAGAAGAAAAGCGAAAAATAACTGAGAATATTGCAGCAACCATCACATAATGAAAGAAAACTCTCTGCATAATAGAAGAGGTCCTGGTTTCAGGACCTCTTTTCGTATAAAATAGGAAATAATCAAAGCCGTATTTTTGTGTGGATGGTTCCATTTTCGCAGAATATATGCGATAATGAAATAACAGAAGTTTTTCCATAAGAGAGGGACAGACTATCCATCATCCGAAGAAAGAAATGGTGTTCCTTATCCGTGCGATGTTTGGAAAAGCATTAAAAACCAATGACGCACTTGCGTTTGCGGTGCTCACAGGATGTCTTCGTGTTTCGAAGGAAAGTATTTTTACAGGACTTAATAACTTTAAAATTCTTTCGATTACGGATACACGCTTTGATGAGCAGTTCGGTTTTACGGATGCAGAGGTCCAAAAGCTGCTTTCAGACTATCATCTTGAAAATAGATTCAGGGAAGTGAAAGAATGGTACGATGGCTACCGTTTCGGAAAAGCGGATGTTTATTGTCCATGGGATGTTATCAACTTTGTGGACCGGGCCAAGGATGATCCAGAAGCTAAACCGGAGGCATATTGGATCAATACGAGTGGCAATGATCTGGTAAAGCGATTTATCGATAAGGCTCATAAAACAACAAAAAATGAAATCGAGCGCCTGATTGCTGGGGAAGTAATTGAAAAGGAACTTCGCCTAGATCTCACCTATGAGGAAATCGATCAGAGTATTGAAAATCTCTGGAGTGTGCTCTTTACAACCGGATATCTTACGCAGGTAGGAAGGACAGAAGAGGGAGCTTACCGCCTGGTTATTCCAAACCGGGAAGTGCGGGAGGTTTTTCGGCTTCAAATAAACGAATGGTTTAAGAAATCAATTTTCAATAATACGGAGCGCCTGAATGCATTCTGGAAAGCTGTTGAAGCAGGGGATACAGAAGGAATCGAGCAGTATTTAAACCGTGTACTGAATAATTCCATCAGTGTATTTGACACAAAAGCAAGAAAGGAAGAAAAAGAAAGTTCCTATCAGAATCTTCTTGTTGGCATCCTGACAGGAAATGCTGACTGGCTTGTAAAATCAAATGTTGAAGCGGGGGAGGGATTTGCAGATATTATTGTGGAGACGGACGACCCGGACGCTGGTATTGTCATTGAACTAAAGTATACAAAGAGCTTTGATGAAATGGAAACTGCCTGCCAGAAAGCTCTTGATCAGATCCAGGATCGCCGTTACCAGGAATTCCTCATAAACGATGATCGGAAAGATATTCATTTGTACGGTATTACTTTCTGCAAAAAACGGTGTAGAGCAATAACGGAAGTGCTTCCGAATCAATAGCTAAAATCATGAGTGTGCAACGAAAAATTCCTAAAACAGCATTCAAGAGCAGCTGATCAAATTGGTCAGCTGTTTTTTTGCTAAAAAATCCCGCCTTGAAATTTACATGTGAAAAGTTTAGAATAAATAGAACAAATGTTCGTTTTAGGGAGCAGATATGAAGCGAATTATTTTTCATGTAGATGTAAAGTCGGCTTTTTTGTCGTGGGAGGCCTGTTACCGGATTCATCATCACTGCAGCACTCCTTTTACCTCGATGCTTCCAAACCAATTAGGTCGAGGTTTGACCATTTGCGTCGAGATGGTTTTCAGAAAAACACGTAATTGATATACTATTAGTATAGAATATTATGCGAAAAAAGGAAATATTGCGGGAGCTTGATGTTTATCTTAGTCGAGAAGACTCTCACCTCTTTCGGGTGGTGAGTAATAGCAAATTTGTCTCAGTGGGAGGAAAATGGTATGAGAAAAAAATCGAAACGAATTTTAGCAGCTGCATTGTCAGCTATATTAATATGGAACACATGTGAATGGCAGCCGCAGGCATTGGCGGCCGATTCGCTGCAGCAGATCGGAGCTGAAACGGAGGC
>OGXF01002656.1_pt1 | contig 9562 bp, 7 predicted proteins | sample 1576191 | NCBI WGS metagenome assembly OGXF01 (sample SAMEA3541545, study PRJEB24748) | human gut metagenome | biome: human gut; feature: human-associated habitat; material: faeces | place: China | collected 2012
GTGTTAGGCGCGCCGCCAGCGTTCATCCTGAGCCAGGATCGAACTCTCCGTCCAAAATAAATGGGCCTCGAGCCCGTCCGGTCCTCACAACTTTTACGCTGATCGGTTCCGTTCGATTCATATGGTTCTGTTTGATAGGAAAAGGAATTTCTCGGGGCCGCCTCTCGGCGGCCTTGCGAAAAACAATCCAAGTCAGACCATTTCAAATGGTTCGATGTCTGCCCGGATGCGACACATCTGGTGTGTCCATCCTCGCAGTATCCGGTTCTCAAGGTGCACGCCTGCGCGGTCCATCCGGTTCGACCGGGCCGCGCGGCAAGGAGATATATTGCCAGACCGGAGGGGCCTGTGGAACGTCAATTCCACTCTTCACAAGTCCTACACAATATATCGCCTTCTATAGCTAATAGAAAGACTGGTGCGAATCTTCCGCACGTATCAGATGATGACCCTTTGGTTCAGGAATATATAGAGATCGGTCACCTGTAGGTGTCTATCTACCCGCGCTTTTAGCAATGTAAACCGCGCTTCAGATAAAAAGAGGGAGCGCCGCGCACAACGCGACACTCCCCTAGCGATTCAAGAGAATCTATTAGGCCTCGAGAGCCTTCTTGGCAATGGTGGCCAGCTCGTTGAAGGACTCGATGTCCTCGTAAGCCATCTGAGCCAGGACCTTGCGGTCGAGCTCAATGCCGGCAACCTTCAGGCCGTGCATGAACTGAGAATAAGAAATGTCGTTCAGGCGAGCGGCAGCGTTGATACGGGTGATCCAGAGAGAACGGATCTCGCGCTTCTTGTTGCGGCGATCACGATACTGATACTGCAGGGAGTGCTGGACCTGCTCTTTAGCATGCTTGTAAGTACGCGAAGCGGCACCGTAGTAACCCTTCGCACGGTGCATAACGGTACGGCGCTTCTTCTTGGCGGCAACAGCGCGCTTAATACGTGCCATGTTCTATCAACTCCTAGACGGTAAAACGAAAAAAGGGAACGCGAACTTAGGCGAGACGCGACTTAATGACCTTGCGGTCGGCAGCGGCGATCTCGGTCTCCTTGCGGAAGCCACGCTTACGCTTGGTGGACTTCTTGCTCAGGATGTGGCTCTTGAAAGCCTTGGCGCGCATGAGCTTGCCGGTACCAGTCTTGCGGAAACGCTTCTTGGTGCCGCTGTGGGACTTCATCTTAGGCATGAAATACTCCTTAATCGGTTACAGAACACTAGTTACTTAGTATCGTTTGCCGCTTTTTCCTCATCGAAAGCGCCCTTAATCGGGGCGAGCAGCATAAGCATGTTACGGCCTTCCATCTTAGGCTTGGACTCGACCGTAGCGTAAGGCTTGAGATCCTCGGCGAGACGCTCGAGAACGTTAAGACCCTGCTCCGGGTGAGCCATCTCACGGCCGCGGAACATGATGGTGATCTTAACGCGTGCGCCCTTCTTGAGGAAACGCAGAACGTGGCCCTTCTTGGTCTCGTAGTCGCCAACATCGATCTTGGGTCGGAACTTCATTTCCTTGACCTCGACCTTAGACTGGTTCTTACGAGCAGCCTTGGCCTTCATGGCCTGCTGGTACTTGAACTTACCGTAGTCCATGACCTTGCAGACCGGCGGCTCCGCGTTGGGAGCGATCTCGACCAGGTCGAGACCCTGATCGTCAGCGACGCGCTGGGCATCGCGGATGGCGAACAGGCCGAGCTGAGAGCCATCGACGCCAATCAAACGGCACGAAGATGCAGTGATCTCGTCGTTGATGCGGGTGTCATCAGACTTAGCTATTTTCCCTACCTCCATTCATAAAAAAATAACCCGGCGCTTCTTTGCAACCAGGTCATACACATAGACGTCCTCGAAATGAGGAAGTAAATCTAAGTTGTATAACCAGTCAGCTGCTCATTGGCGCCAAAAGGTGGGAACCCTCGGGTTCCTCTTTAGGGCATTGCGGGAACAACGCCTTGGCGATAATAACACGGACAGCGCGTTATCACATTACGTACACGAAAAAGGGGTTCGCGGCCCCCTTGAACGCTCAGCTGCATGTATGGTGCCCGAGGCGAGACTCGAACTCGCACGTTGTTGCCAACGGTGGATTTTGAGTCCACTGCGTCTGCCAATTCCGCCACTCGGGCACGTAATGCGTGAGTTAGTTTATCACAGCTTTCTGTTGATTAGTCCGAAAATGGAACTTCGAACATTTCGATGAGCTCGACCGAACGGAGCATCTCGCGCCGACGGCATCCACGACCGTCGACCGAGACCTCCCCCATCTGGTTGTCATAGGGATCCTCGCGCATACCGTCGAAGACGGGTTCAAACCCTACCTGGAACCGGGAATTTGCCACCATGCGCCACGGATCGAGGTTACCAAAATAGTGGCGGCGGCGCCATTCCTCCCCCATCCTACGCGCCGAGGAACCAAACGAGACATCGGCGTTGAGCCAGCCAGTCTGCGGCGTATAAAACTCCGCCCAGTCATGCGGCCCCACCGAGTCGGGCGCAACGTACAGGCCGCTCTGCCAGCGGGCGGGCACACCGGCAATGCGGCACATGGTGATAAACGTGAGCGCCATAACGCCACAATCACCGCGAAGCGAATGCGCACAGTCATCGGCGATGGAGCCCAAAAGCAGATACGGCGGCTGATAGCGATAGTCGATATGCAGCGTCAAGTAATCATAGATAGCCCGAGCTCGATCGAGCTGGTCCTCGAGCCCGTCAACGACACGCTCAGTCAGCTGCTGCAGATACGGCGTGAACGCAATGTGTGGACGGTCCTCGGAAATGTCCTCGGGCAGCGATGTGTCCATACACGGATGCGCCGGAAGCGCACCCCCATAGATATCGTGATAAGCGGCATCGATTTGATAACGATAGATCACCGAGAACGAGCGATCGGTCGAGGAGACCCACGAAGCGGTACGCGCCAAGGCGTTCGCAGGGGCAATGACCCCCTCCGGCGTCATATCAAGAATCTCGATCTGAGACTGCTGGCGGCAGGCAGCGGCAACGGGAAGCCACGCGCGAACGGCCTCTCCTTCCAAAGCCCCGGGGACAGACACGCACGCCTTAAGCGTAATGGTGCGAGACAGGCCGCCCTGCGTTTCCATCTCCTCGAGCATCTGGTTGCGCAGCGCAATGCTATCCGTAGGATCGGGGCGCAGGCCCGGAACCTCCTTGGGATACACGCGCAAGGAATCAAGGAAATTGTCGAGGACGAATAGCTCGCCATCGATAAAACGCCAATCGATACGCTTGCGGTCAATCAGGTCGTCAAACTGCTTATCGGTAAACTCGGGCCATTCCTCGCGGATCATCTCAATAGCCCGATCACGCGACACCGAAAAATGAAGCGGCGTCTCGATCATGCGATACCGCTCGGCACGAACACAAGCAGCCAGCGAAGGCTCGGGGTTCTGCTCCAAAAGGCGATCGCAGGCAGCAACAGCCTGCGTCAAATACCCGGCATCCTTAAGACGAAGAATCTCGGGCGGCAGTCCAACATCGAGATGACGAAAGTCATCACAGCGAACATCAGCAGAGCAACCAACTGGACCCTCGTCAATAACCTTCCCATCCGAAGGCAGCACATTAATAACAGCCATACCAAAACTCCAAGTCACTAGAACGCTTGAAGCCCATTGTAGCGAGATAAAAAGAAAGCCCCAACAAGGGAGCCATCAACACCGCTGAACGGTAGTCAAATAAATAATTCAGCCTCGTAACCCTGCGGCGTTAAACGAAGGAAGCCCCGTCCCCCGGAGCTGTTTTCTTGGCGCGACTTCTGGCAAAGCCAGGTGAGCGCAAAGGAAACAGTGTAGGGGGACGGGGCTTCCGGCGGGAAGTTTAGCGACGCTTACGCCTTATTGACGGAGCCAAACTCCTCCATGAGCTCCTTGGTGCGGGCAACGATGTTATCGCGACCAGGCTTGAGGAGCTTGCGGGGATCGAAGCCCTTGCCCTGCTGATCCTTGCCAGCCTCGATGTACTCGCGGACGCCCTTGGCGAAAACGAGCTGCAGGTCGGTGTTGACGTTGATCTTGGAGATGCCCAGGGAGATGGCCTTCTTGATCTGATCCTCGGGGATGCCGGTACCACCGTGCAGAACGAGGGGCAGGTCACCGGTCTGGGCCTTGATCTCGCCCAGACGCTCGAAGGAAAGGCCAGCCCAGTCGGCAGGATACACGCCGTGGATGTTGCCGATGCCGCAGGCGAGGAAGTCAACGCCCAGGTCGGCAATCTGCTTGCACTCAGCGGGGTCAGCGAGCTCGCCGTTGGAGGTCACACCGTCCTCGGTGCCGCCGATGCCGCCGACCTCGGCCTCGATGGACATGCCCTTGGAGTGGGCAAGCTCAACGAGCTCCTTGGTGCGGTCGAGGTTAAGCTGGAAGGTCTCCTCGTGAGAGCCGTCATACATGATGGACGTGAAGCCGGCCTCGATGCACTTGAAGCAGTCCTCGTAAGAACCGTGATCGAGGTGAAGGGCGACGGGAACGGTAACGCCCGTGGCCTCGACGGCAGCCTTGACCATGTCGGCGCAGACCTTGAAACCGCCCATCCACTTAGCGGCACCAGCGGTGCACTGAAGGATCAGCGGAGACTTGGCCTCCTCGGCGGCCTGGAGCACAGCCAGGGTCCACTCGAGGTTGTTGGTGTTGAAGGCACCGAGAGCGTACTTGCCGGCCTCGGCCTTCTTGAGCATGTCTGCTGCGTTGACGAGCATAAAAGAAACCTCCTGTAAGGTTGCTCCGATAACGCCTGAGATTTTACCACGGCGTACCCGAGCATAAACGTTCGTTTGTTCACGAATATCGTCCAAACAGACTTTTTTGACCGTTTGCCCTACGGAATCGACCCGTTGAGAAAAATAGCTTGACGTTTGGGCGCTTCTCGTGCTTTAGAAGCCGACTATTAAGCTACATCTGCATGAAAGGGTTCTGCATGAGCTCGCGTGCCATGGTGGTCGAAGCGCCATGGCCGGTTAGGCAAACGGTATCGGGCGGGAGAAGCCGGGCGAGCTTGGAGAGCGAGCGCAGAATCGCAGCCTCGTCTCCGCCGGAAAGGTCGGTACGGCCGTGGCTGCCCGGGAATAGCGTGTCGCCAACAAAGGCGATGCTTCCCTGCTCGGTGGCAGCGAACAAAACAATGCCACCCGGTGTGTGCCCGGGCGTCTCGATCACCTGCAGGCAGATATCGCCCACCTCAATAGCATCGCCCTCGGCGAGCAGGCGCGTCGGCTCCCCGGGGTCGGGCGTCTCAATGCCCCACATAGCTCGCTGTTCCTCGATATTCGCATACGGCACCGCCACATCCTTAGCACACAGCTCATACTGGCAGCCCTCGCCAACGGCGGTTCGTACGCCGGCAACACCACCAACATGATCGGCATGGCCATGAGTGCATACGGCGCCAAGCACGCGTACACCGGGATGCTCGGCTCGAATATGCTCCACCAGGCGCTCGCCTTCCCATGCGGGGTCGATAATCACGCACTCATTGTCCGAAATAACAGCATAGCTGTTGGTCTGAATGGGACCGTTTACGAGCGTCTCGATCTCGACCGATCCTTTGGGAGTTAAATCCAAGGACGCAGCGCTCATATCCCTCTCCTCTCTATAGAACTCGAGGCATCAAACGATGCCTCGAGTGTAGCGAATATCGATAATGTGGCACGTTCGTCGCGACTAAACGCGGCGCTTGAGCTGAGCTCCACCCTCACCCGGCATCAGACGGCGTGCGTCATAGACCGAGTCGACACTGCTGATGGAAGCCAGCAGCGGATCCAGACCACTCGCGTCCGAAATCTCGACCATAAAGCGCAGGGTTGCAATACCCTCGCGGTTGGTCGACGTGGCGGCAGAAAGGATATTGCCGCCCGCATCGCCAATGGCAATGGTGACATCCTTGAGAAGGCCCATGCGGTCCAGGCACTCGACCACGATCTCAACCTGGAACAGGGTATCGGCAGCGCCGTCCCACTCCACTTCGATCATGCGCTCGGGATGCTCCATAAGACCCTTGACGTTGGGGCAATTGGCGCGATGCACCGAAACGCCACGACCGCGCGTGATGAAGCCGACGATGTCGTCGCCCGTCACCGGATTGCAGCAATGCGCCAAACGGACCAGCAGACCGCTGTTGCTCTCGCCCTTGACGATGATACCGTTGCTGGCGCTCTTGCCACGCTTTTGTGGCTTGCGGTTTGATCCGCGCGCAGGCTGCTTCACGACCTCGGCAATGGCCTCGGCCTTGGTGATCTGCTCCTCGGGCTTGGGGTCCAAGATTTGCTCGACCTTGTTACCCACAGCGCGCGGGGCGACTTTGCCCGCACCGACGGCGGCAAACAGGTCCTCGAGCTGCTTGTAGTTAAACTGCTCCGCCACGGCGTTGAGCGCACGCGTGGATCGTGGCGTAGAGATGCCATACCCGCGCTTGCGCAGGTCCTTGGCCAGTATATCGCGGCCGGCGGCAGCGTCGTCGTCCTTGGTCGCGGCGGCAAAATAGCGGCGGATCTTTGACTTGGCGGAAGGTGTCTTAACGATCTTGAGCCAATCACGCGACGGCTTGGAACTCTTGTTGGTCAGGATTTCAACGCGGTCGCCCGTCTTGATTTCGTGCGTGAGCGGCGCCACCGCACCGTTGATCTTAGCGCCGACGCAGTGGTTGCCGACCTCGGTATGAACGGCGTAGGCAAAGTCGAGCGGTGTTGAGCCGGCGCGAAGCGCCATGACCTCGCCCTTGGGCGTAAAGACAAAAATCTCCTGGTCAAACAAGTCGACCTTCAGCGAATGCAGGTATTCCTTGGCGTCGGTGATCTCATCAGACGCAGCCCAATCGAGCGAATGTTTGAGCCAGTTAATCTGGTCGTCCAGACGCTGGGCATCATTGGTCTTTGAAGCAGACGATCCGCCCGACTTCTTATAGAGCCAGTGGGCGGCAATGCCGTACTCGGCCTGCTCATGCATCTCGTAGGTTCGAATCTGAATCTCGAGCGGGCGGGCCGTGGGGCCGATAACCGTCGTGTGAAGCGATTGGTAGTTATTGACCTTGGGCATGGCGATATAGTCTTTAAAGCGACCGGGCATGGGGTGCCACAGCGTATGCACCGCACCGAGCGTGGAATAGCAATCGCGCACCGAATGGGTGATGACGCGCAGCGCCACCAAGTCGTAAATCTCGGAGAATTCCTTGCCCTTGCGCTTCATCTTTTGGTAAATGGACCAATAGTGCTTGGAGCGGCCGTTGATCTGGAAGCCCTCCAGGCCAATGCGGTTGAGTTCATCGGTGAGCGTCTTGATAGTCTCGGCCAGATAGCGCTCGCGAACCTCACGCGACTCTGCCACCATGCGCGCGATGCGCTGGTAGGCGTCGGGCTCCAAATAGAAGAAGGACAGATCCTCGAGCTCCCACTTAATAGAGCTCATGCCCAGGCGGTCGGCCAGGGGCGCGTACACGTCCATAGTCTCGCGTGCCTTAAACAGGCGACGGTCCTCGCGCAGGGCGGCGAGCGTGCGCATATTATGCAGGCGGTCGGCGAGTTTGACGATGATGACGCGAATGTCCTTGGACATGGCAAGGAACATCTTGCGCAGCGTAAGCGCCTGCTTCTCGTCCATGCTGTCGACTTCGATGTTGGTGAGCTTGGTCACGCCGTCGACGAGCTCTGCCACGGTTTCGCCAAACAGGCCGGAAACGTCGGCAAGCGAGGTTTCGGTGTCCTCGACGGTATCGTGCAGCAACGCGGCGCACACCACATCGCAGTCCATCTTGAGATCAGCCAGAATGATGGCCACCTCGACGGGATGGTTAATGTACATCTCACCCGAGCGGCGCTTTTGGTTGCAATGCTTCTCGGCGGCAAAGCAGTAGGCCTGCTCCACCATGGAGAAGTCATCCTCATTCATATATTTGAGGCACAGACGCTCCAGCTTGTCGTAACTGTCCGCCATAATCTCGGGCGGCAGCTCATCGGCATGCTTATAGTGCTCCATCTCAGAAAAAGGCTGGAGGGTGGAATCATGGGCGGTACGGGCTGCGGCATCCATCGAGGTCCCCTTCCCCTAGGCCCGCGGTACGATCGGGCGGTTAACTTTGGCTAGCATATCAGAAGCGCACGAATCGAGCGCCCAACTCCGGAAAGCCGAGAACTCCATGCGCGAGCGCAAGCCCTCCAAATAGCGAATTGACCTGCTTAATTGCACGCGGCCGGGGTTTTCTGCCATCGCGATGCGACGCGTATCGTCAAACCCCGAAACGCGGCAGAAACCGAGTTCTTCGAAGATTCCCAAGCCGCTTGCCACCGAGCGCTCATCGACCGGCGTGCGCGCGTCGATTGCAAGGCACATCTGCGCAATGTCGATATCGCTTGCGCAGAATGAATCGTCCCCCGTCTTGCCACGGTTGGAGCGCCACATGGTCTGCAGCGCTCGATAGAGCGTGACAAGCTCATCGCGCTCGGGCGCGTAACAATCGAGCAGGCGCTCGTTAATGCGAGCGTCACGCGACGAATAGAGCAGGTGGATCACGGCGGGCTGTCCGTCGCGACCGGCGCGTCCGCTCATCTGGTTGAACTCGATGGCGCCAAACGGCATGTGGTAGAGCACGACATGGCGGATATCGGGCAGGTTCACGCCCTCACCAAAGGCAGAGGTCGAAACGATGCAACTGAGGCTTCCGTCACGAAACGCTTCCTCGACACGGCGACGATCGGAGCGCGCAAGCCCCGCGTTATAGAACGCGATGCGGGTCGCGCAATCGGGTACCCGCTTGCGCAGCGTCTTAGCAAGCGCCACGGACTGGTCGCGCGAGTTGACGTAGATGACGGTCTTCTCCCCCGTCGCCACAATCGACACCAGGCGATTTTCGCGGCTTGCGAGGTCGCGATCGTCCTCGAGCTGCAGGTTCTCGCGCACGGTCTCGTCAACCACCGTGCTGGTAATCGGCAATACGCGAGCGAGCTCTGCCACGACCGGAGCCGTCGCGGTAGCCGTTGCCGCCATGACAACGGGATCGCCTAGCGCTTTGAGAATATCGGGCATGTCGAGGTACGCGCTCCGGTCGCCACCTTTGGCAAGACCGGCATGGTGTGCCTCATCGATAACGACAAAGCCGATACGTCCAGAATGCGCGAAGCGATCGCGATGGATAGACAGGAACTCCGGCGTCGTGAGAACAATGCCGGTGCGACCCGAAACAAGACCGGCGAACACGTCATCGCGTGCGGCCTCCACGGTCTCGCCCGTCAGCACGCCAACGCCAATGCCAAGCGCGGCCATCGTCGAGGAAAGGTGATAGGCCTGGTCGGCAACGAGCGCACGCAGCGGATAGACAAAGATACTCGCACGTCCGCAAAGGACAGCCTCGCGCGCAGCATGTACATGGAAGATGAGAGACTTGCCGCGGCCCGTTCCCATAACGGCCAAGACGCTCTGGTGGTCGGCCAAGGCATCGAGCGCCTCAACCTGCGCGCGGTGCGGCTGGTTCGATCCGATAAAGCTATGGATAAGCGAGCGCGTGAGCTCGGTATAAGACAGTTGGGCGGTCTTCCCACCAGCGCCCTTGGCCAGA